>WYEB01000006.1_pt1 | contig 116687 bp, 117 predicted proteins | sample 6343061 | NCBI WGS metagenome assembly WYEB01 (sample SAMN13812332, study PRJNA600296) | hot springs metagenome | biome: ENVO:00000051; feature: ENVO:00002007; isolation source: sediment sample from Evening Primrose shelf | place: USA: Yellowstone National Park, Evening Primrose Hot Spring ... | reverse complement strand
CCATCTTACCTTCTTTAATCATTTTAACAACAATGCCAGCAGCCTCTCTAGCCTTGACCTGACCTACAAGACCGTCTCCAACGAATAATGCTCTTCCATTCTCATCAAGACCTAGACCTCTGATATGTGTATGAAAACCTCTTCTTCTAATAACAGCAGTCTTGACTTCTCTAATAAGCTCACTCAATCCTATCCCTAGAAAATATAGATTAAGTCTTCTCCTAAAAATTTTTAAAAGAGGATTTTCCAACGATCATGTATTTATAAGCTTTAAAATATAATATAGGAGGAAGGTGTTTTTATGAAAAAATATGTTAAAAAAATATTATATATAATACCACTGTTTCTATTGATAATTCAGATACCAGTAGGCACGGACATTATATTAAGAGCCTCTTCACAAACACAAGAGACTTCGTCGTTGAAAACAGCATATGTAAGTCCTCTACTTTATAACGAAAGCTTTTGGAAATATGGAGGCTATGTAGAAGATGAAGAGTTGATGAACAATATTAGTCTGAATAAGCCTGTTAAACTATTGAATCAGAAGGATCTTGGCAGAGTCATGATCATTATAGATAACAAAGTCTCTACGTCAGATCTTAAGAAAAAAGTCAGAGGCTTGTTAAGCATCTATCCACTTTTTGATAAGAAAATCGTTGTGGCAACTATATCTAGATCTGATATAGATGTTCTGGCATCAACTCCTGGTGTGATAGCTATTATGCCAGATATAAGATTAGAAGGCTTCTTTATAAAAGAGAGATTAATCAAAGATCTTGAGAAAAAAGATGCTCAAAAGCCTACACAGACATCTGGAGGAGGAGGCGGAGGTCTATATCATTATACTGTGAATCTTACTAAAGCAATAGATGTATGGACTAGATATGGGATCAAAGGTGAAAATGTTAAAATAGCTATAATAGATACGGGAGTGGACTACGGCTCTCCATCACTTGGTCTAGAAGCTGTCGCAAGAGATCAATATGGATGGTCTCTTATATTAGATGCTGATAGCTATGGTCTTGTTCTGACACCAGTTGAGGGGAATATAAGTGGAACAACAATGTATGTGAACACATCATTATTATATGTGTATGACTCATGGTTCCCTGCAGTGTATAGAGAAGATGTAGGCATAGTATATACAGGTTGTGGATATGATGAGTTTGATATATCTACATGGGATATAAGTAACATACAGTATTATGGAAAGATCAAGTTTGGTCTTGCTGTTAAAAACATATTCTATCCCTACGGACTTCTGTGGTATACTCTGCCGGTTATATTAGTTGACAGCGATGGAGATGGTTATTACGATACTATGTATGCTGCGATAGGGCTGGTACTCTATTATATTGCCAAACAGCTCTCGAGATGTGGAGTTTATATTCCTAACGCCCCAACATCTCCTAGCTACATTTTTGACAGCGGTCCTATAAGATATGGGAACGAGGTTATATCATTAGATCTTAATGGAGATGGTGTGTCAGATTTCTCAGCAGGCACATTGGCAGGATATATTTATGATGCGAGCTGGGCAATTATATATGAGAAGCTTGGCTTATGGAGAAAATATGTTCAGCCTCTGCCTCCGTGGTGGGGATATTATTCTTGGCCAGGATCTTTTGAGCTGTGGTCGGGCGAGCCTGTATCACTAATCTGGCCTGGGCTAGATCCTATGGGAGATTATGTTGTTCTTGCAGAAGACTTCTATAGTCATGGAACATTCTGTGCAACAACTGCTGCTGGAAGAGACTTTTACGCATATACAGGATATGGTTTTAGAAGCATCTCTGGTCAGGCTCCTGCTGCGAAAATAGCCTCGTCAATAGCTCTATGGTTTGGTGATGTGTTGACTTCAATATACTTCTTCTCAGGTTTTGATCTTCAGACGCCATATGGAGTAGGCTCCAGATCTTTATGGCCTGTGCTACTTTATAATCCATGGATAGCATTCTACGGAGACACTTGGAACTGGACTTACACAGGATCTCCATTAGTTGATATGACAAGCAACTCTTATGGAGTAAGTGCCTGGGCTATATGGGGATGGGCATCTGGGATGGATCCTTTGTCAGCAGTGTTTGACTACACCTCGTTAGTGTCAGGTGTTGCACATTTCATAGCTGCTGGAAACGGAGGACCTGGATGGGGCACCGTAGCTACTCCAGGAGCATCTTCATTCTCAATAACAGTTGGTGCAGCAACAGAGTTTACCTACAGACCTATATACGGTTATCTGCCTGGAGGAAATAGAGAGGTCATTACATGGAGTAATAGAGGACCTTCAGAACTTGGAGTATCTAAACCAGATATAGTGGCTATAGGATCTTTTGCATGGGCTGTCGGAAGAACATGGGAATCTCTTAACTACGGAGTTTTAGATGGGAGATACTCATATGATCTATTCGGAGGAACATCACAGGCGACGCCTATGACAGCCGGCGCAGCTGCTTTAGTGGTATCAGCATATAAAAAGATCTATGGCTTAAACATGCCTGCATATCTTCTGAAGACTGTTCTGATGAATAACGCTTATGATATGGGCTTTAATGATCTTAGTCAGGGAGCAGGCTTTGTAGACGCCTTCAAATCTGTCACAGCTGTTCTTCAGAGCTCTGTGCCTAAGATTTATTCTAGAGAATTTGTTAACGATATATTATCTGACATGGGTCTCAGCTACACCTCATTCACCTATGGATCTAGTGTCGGATCTCCCACGTGGTATGAGCCTAAGATATATGTTCCAAACATATCTCCAGGAGGATCTGTTGTTAAGACGCTTGAGGTCAGCGGCTCGGGAAGTCTGAGGTTCTACGGACTCAAAACTATATTGATAAGCTCTCAACCAATATGTGGAGCACTACTATCGATAGCCACACCTTCTCTAGTGGTCAACTGTACTGGAGACACTCTATATCTCAACATGACCAACAGATACACCGGTCTTGCACTTCTAGTCTTAGACTCGTCTAAGATACCTAAAGACGGGATCGTGGAGATAGAGGCGGTATATCCGTTCAACTATTTCAATAAAGGATATTATGGCAATGGAAGATACATCACTTGGGACACGTATCTCACATGGGCAGAACTCTGGTATTGGATAGATCTTAATAATGACGGAGTTATACAGCTAAGCGAGACTTCAAGGATCATATATGATATTCGTGGAGCAAACTCTGTGAGACTACAAATAGCTAAGCTAGGAGATCAGATTAGAGAGATTGAGGATCTTATCAAAAAACTTTATGGTGTTGATGTCTCAGGATTTAGAAAAGCTCTTGTTCTCAGAATAGGTCTCTACTATTCATGGATCAATACAGTAGTGCCTATAAAGATCAGGATCAACACTTACGGATATACAACATGGGGAGAGGTCTCGATATCTCCATCAACTGTGACATTCTCTGGAACAACAAAAGTTTATGTGATCATAAGAGCTCCACAGACCCCAGGCTTCTACAGCGGCTACATAATTGCTGAAGACCCCTCAAGAGGATACAGAGCCTTGATACCAGTATCATATTTCGTGCCGTTAACGCTAGGATCCTCATTAACAATGCTTCCAGCCTATGAAAACACTATGTATAAGAATTATTATCTGAGAGGAGCTTTTGACTGGACATGGAGATATGAGTCTGGAGACTGGAGAGTATTTAAGATAACAGTTCTCTCAGGAACATATGCCATAGGCGTGAGAACCGTTTATCCAACATATAACCAGCCTTATTACTCTAGCAACGTAGACTCAATGATCTTTGGACCCTTGACGTATTACATGTTAGATTTAAACACCTGGACGATACAGCCTTACACAGTCACAGGAGTGCAACTTGGAGGAAAGATAAGTGCTTCTTACATATTATTCTGGGACTATCCAAAGCCAGGAGAACTAGTATATATGGCGAGAACATATTCTCCAGGAACATATAGACTTGTGATTAGAAATATACAGTTCAGCGGCTTCTCATATGAAGAGCCTTTCTACATATATTTAGAGCCTGTGACATACTCGATATCGCTACCAGCCAGAATAGATGCTAGATACGGAACAAATGGCGTGATAACATTAAAATCTTCACAGAGCATATATCTGCCAAACCTGATCATACCCTCCTCATGGGGCATATATAAGCCTTCAGGAAGAGACTATCTATCATACGTCTATCTGCCAAACTATGGTATAAACATCTTCATAAATGGAACAACCTCGTCACCGCCATATTACTACATATACACTACTATAAAGACAGATCCTGCGAAAACTTACAATGGATATTATGTAACAGGCTATCTGATCAGACATAACGCCTCAGTAATAGCATACGGAATCACATGGGGCCCATATATATCCTGCTGGTGTTGGAATTACACAGTGTTATACTACGGCTTTGAAATATTCAATGGAAAACAGCCGTAAAATCTTAAAACGAATAAGACATAAAATAATTTATTTTTTAATTTTAATTGAACAATACTCACGCTTAATTATTTCATAGAAAGACTACTCTATCTCTAAATTCCTATTTAAATGCAATTCTCGCGATAATAATGCTAGATCATTAACATATTTCTTCAGGCCATTATTTAAAATCTTAAAAATATTGTGACTACATTTGTACACACCATCTTTTTATACTAGAGAAAACAAGTTTTGTGATGACGGTGAGAATTGGATATGAATAGATACATGTATAAACCTCTCTACATACTCTTCTCAATACTACTTTTAATATCAGTATTCACGGGATTTGTGACAATGCCAAAAGTACTTGCACAGGTAGCATCAATAGTAAGCGTTTCAACACCAGTATATCCTGGAGAACCTGTCACAGTAACATTTAACGCGCTTCAAGGCAATATTCTTATAAATGTGACATTAGCGAGCGATAGCGTGCCAACATATGTATGGGCCAGCCAGGCTGTTCTTGTGACATCACCAGGGACATATACTGTGACACTCACGCTACCTAAAAGTCTGCCAGGATTATCAAGTCCTCCAACTTTATACGTAATAATATATCTAGGAACAACTCTGCAAGATTTTAAAACAGTGCCTATATATCCAAAGATAGAGGTTACTCCACCAAAAACAACTAATGTGGATGAACTAGGCAGATTCAGGAGTCTTAGTGTATGTGGATACGGCTATGATTCTGGCACTACTGTCAGCGAAATAATCTTTAACAGCACCACATATCCAGGAACTGTATATACTGCCACATTAACTCCTCCTGTCACAGTAGGCTCAGACGGCAGCTTCTGTGTCACATTAGATATAGGTCTTAATATAAGTTCTGTTGGAATGGCCGGAGGAGTTTATAACGTTAACGCTACTGTATCAGGTGCTTCTTATCCTGACAAGACTAAACTCGGAGTTTTAGAGATACTTCCACAGGCAGTCATATATGACACTATAGCAGGAACTTATGGAAGAGTTTATGCCAACGGCAGATGTGACTCTCTAGTCTGTGATCAAGATAGGATCCAGGTGTATCTATATGGATTCCCACCATCATCTTCAGTACCACAGATACAGTTTGTAAATAGAAACTATACTGGTGTAAATTACAACTTTACATTTGACCCAGCAACTAATAAGACAGATGCTAATGGATATGCTGTTCTAAGCTTAGCAAGATCAGGTTTAAGAACTAATATGAGCGCTGGCGACTACTACATAGTAGTATATATAGCTCCTGCTCCACAGACTTTCACCAACACAACATCAATACCTCTGGGAGCTAAAGGCACAGTAACATTGTCACTTCCAAACGGTGCAAAAATCTCTGCAGTATCTTATGTGGCAGGCAAATTCGACTATGTTGTAAAAGCGTCTGATATGTCATATACTATAACTGATACCTTAAGAATAGACTTCACTTATGGAGGATACAGCTATAGACTTGCAGCAAACTGGGACACGACTGCAGGAACAGTCACTTTCGCAGTATACAACACGTCAACACTGCCTTACACTACGTTATTTACAGCGACACAGGCTACAGCATATAATGCTACTATAGGAGCTAACGTGGCGGTGCTATACTTCAATATAACGCCACTTGCATATACAACTGGCACCACAGATGCTCCTCCGACACCTGCCGGCAGCTATGTGTTCTGGGCATCTTTCTACGGCTATACAAACCAGATCCTGCTAGTATTAAGACAATACCAGTTTGTGCTTTCATATGCTAATCTCAGTATAACTCTCACAGCACCTGATGGAACGAAATTCAGCTGGTACTTTGAGTATCCAGGAAACTATACTTATGACGGCATGTCAGTGGTAAGTGCAAAAGTCTCACAGACGTATGCAGGCTATAAATATGATATAAGCTTCAGTTATGACGCATCTACTCAGTTGGCAACATTAAGAGCTACATTAACATCTTTGACATGGACAAGCTATCCATTCCTCAACCAGTACTATCTTGTGAGACCAGTGTTAGTAATATTATGGCCAGCTCCAGCTCCAGGACCATACATGCCTGGACAGGCGCTTGTGATTGCAGCATATGGATATGGTCCTGGCTATCCGTGGACAACAGTTATTCCTAATGCGCCATTCCTTTACAACAACATCACTATAAGACTTGATTATACAGTGTTAAACGCTTCTCTGCCATTAGATAAAGATGGTAATGCAACATTTGCCTACGTGTATCTACCGGCGAAGATAACATTTGGTGTTCACTATCTGAAGGGTACTGACAGCTGGGGCTATGAATATACTGAGGCTATAATAATTGGTGTAGCAGCATACTGGGCTAAGATCGTATGGGGCAAATACTCTCCTGATAACAGAGTCTCTGCAGGCTACTATAACAATGCCAGAATAGAAGTATGTCCATGTCCAGAGAGCCTGGGAGTTGTAGGAATGAAATACTGTGGAAAATGTGCTGTATATGCTGGAGACTGTGATTATCTAGGAGACTATATAGAGGTTGTGGTCTCAGGATTAGTGCCTGGAGAGAGTGTGAATGTATCCTTCGGAGGAGTATATAGAGGAACTGTGACAGCCGACTCTAATGGAATGGCTAGAATAGTGTTTGTAGTACCCACATTACCAAGCGGTCAATATGTGATAAGCATAGTAGGAAGCATAACAGGCTACAGAACTGTTGATTACTTCTATAACGGCACAGCATTCTTAAGCGGTGTATACCCAGTTGTTTATCCAAAGATAGTTCTACTAGACCTAACCACAGAACTTGCTCCACTAACTGACAACTCAACAACAGTTGTCCCAGCCCCAGTTATAGTAGGCTCAGGAATTGTACAGGTCGTTGGAACAGGCTTCACACCAGGAGTACAATTCCTAGGAGTATTAATTAACAACACAGATGCTACTGCCAGCGTCAACTCTAATGTCGCCAGATGGAATGCCAACTCTGACGGCGTATTAGTCGCCTATAGTATTGCAGGAAGAACAATAACACCAGGACTATGGATACCAATGGTTGAGCCAGGCAAGTATAAGGTTGAGCTAGTATATTTAATGCCAGGATTCACTGTGCCGAACGTGTCAATGGGCGGATACGTGTTTGTTATAAACAACATATCTATAATGGCGACTAAAGACGATCTCAGCAAAGCAACAAGTCAGATACTAAGCTCGTTATCAGCTTTAGACACGAAACTCTCAGCAGCATTGACAGAGCTGTCTGGAAAACTTGACACAGTAATATCACAGCTGAGCAGCCTCAACAATACTTTGACAGGCTTGACAGGAAGCGTAGCAACATTAAGCAGTAAGCTAGACGCTTTATCATCAGATCTTAAGAGCACAAGATCAGATGTGCTGAGCGCCATATCAGGCGTAGATGCCAAAGTGACAGCTCTACAATCAGCCGTTGCATCAGCCAGATCAGATATATTAAGCGCTGTAGCTGGAGTAGATGCCAAAGTGACAGCTTTATCAGGAAAAATTGATACTTTGACAACAAGTCTGGCCAATGTGACGACTGGTCTCAGCACGTTAATGTCTCAGCTCAAAGATCTTTCTGATAAAATGAGTACTACATTAGCAACATTATCAACAACTGTAGCAGGATTATCAACAAAAATTGATACAGTAACCACAGCACTTAGCGATCTGAAGACTGCTGTAGCTGAAGTATCAAGCAAAGTAGATAGTGTCAGCGCTACAGTATCAGATCTGAAGAACAGTGTCTCAGCTGTCAGTGGTAAAATAGATACTGTATCAAGCGCCGTCTCAGGTGTAAGCAGTAAAGTAGATGATGTGAGTAAAGCTGTAGGCACAGTATCAAGTAAGTTAGATACTATGTCATCAGATCTTAAGAAGTCTATATCAGATATGCAGACAGCATTATCAGGTCAGTTGTCTACAGCATCAGTAGTCCTATATGTTGCAACAATATTAGCTTTACTAGCATTTGTGTTTGCATTACTGGCATATCTATCAGTTAGAAAAGCTACAGCAACAAAATAAATAGATCATATTTAAGATAAATAAATAAAAAATAATCTTTCTTTTTTCATAATAATCCTCTACCTTTTTTATTCTTATATCAGTAGTTTGTATCATTTTAAATTTAAAAGCTTCTTATGTAAATCTTATGAGAAGTGTGATTAAAATGTTGTATAATAAGAAGATACTGAGATACATCCTAATAATAACATTATTAATGATATTAGCAACGATCATGCCTGTGCCTGTTAAAGGTGGTGAGACATTTATCTTTAACGATCCTAGGCAATTCTCATCATACTGGTCTTTCGAGCCGTATAAGCCTCTTCCACCGCCAGATGTTCAGCCAGTGGTTGTTAAAATAGCTGAGAACGTCTCGTTTGCAACCACAGGATTTACTCCTCAGACATTCACAGTTGATATTCCCCCGGGGAAATATGGGAGAGCTATTCTTAACGTCAGTATGAGACTTACAGATAGACAATATGACAGAATATTCTGGATATTTGCTAATGGAATACCAATATACTGGGGATCAACAGTTCAGAGACTTAACTCAACTGCTGAGGCTGATGTAACATTATTTCTAAACCTGTTTAAAGAAAGAGTGAACTTCAGCATTGTATTGCCCAACTGGGTTGTGCCAAATCTTGTTCCAGGAGTCTTTCTTGTAAACGTGACATTATATCTATACCCTGGTGAGACGCCTGCCTGGGTTCCTACAGATTATATTCCTCTCTGGAAGGATCAATACGGAGACTCTCTGGCAGAGTTTACTCCATCAAAAACTATTTTAGAGACATCAGTATCTCTACCATCAGATGTCTATAGAGTTGCTATGTATCTATTTACTAAACCAGGTAGATTAGATGAGTTCTTCTATGGAAACATACCTTCTGTAAGAGATATTCTGACATATTATAATGATAGACTTGCAGCAGTATTTCATGTATTCCCAACTATATACACTGGAGGAATATTCCCATTATATTGGAGACCAATGACATCTGTAAACACCCACTATATGAAAAGTCCTGAGATAGTAGATCTGACCCCACATCTAGTCTATGGAACAGATGCAAAAATAAGACTAGAGATCACAGGAATGAAACTGGCCTCAGAAAGAGCCTCAAGCCCGCATTTCAGCGTCTTTGTTGGAGGAGCATTACTAGTATGGAGAAAACCAGGCTTATCATTATTAGGAGGCGAGCTTAAATCTTCAGAAGCCTGGTATAGATCAGAGCCTTGGATAATAGATCTTGCGGGCACGCCGGTCTCTGACTACACTGAGGTCACGAGATACAGAATATCATATACAGCAGTATTAAAAACAAGCGAAGGAGATCTTAATATATCAACATTATCAACAGGATACACTATAGCAACAGTATTAACAAGCGACACATACACAAATCTCACATTGCTACAAAGCTTTATAAACTATGCCACAAGTCCTGGGGCAGGATCTATACCTAGATTTCTCGAGAGACAGATCGGTACATGGTATATTGATATGAGAACAAAATATATAGAGACTCTCGTTTCTCCCACTAGAGAGATACCTTATATAGTAGATCTAGAGGAGAAAGATCTGATCAAAGTCTCTCAGACATCAATGATGAGATTTAGAGTAGGCGAAGACTGTTATAGAGAGGATGTAAGCGAAGAAGTATATGTAGATGGAGGATTTGTAGCCAGACTGAGAATAATAGATCCGTATGGAGGAGCAGTAGTGATAGGACTGCCATCAGCATCTTCAACAACAACTAAAACATTGAAAGCGACAGTCTTATACAACTTCGTAGGCTACACAGAAGAGTTTAAGATCGTCACTGAGGCAAGTCTAACAAAAATATTCGGAGACTTCAGAGAATTCTATATTAAATACGCTAGAGTGCCATAGACATAAAAAGTTTTCTTTTTTAATTTCTCATCAATATGTTTATAAACAAAATTATTATCACAGAGATCTCTAGAATTCTACATATAAAAATGTTAGTGGCCATGAAATTGATCATTTTTTTAATAAATTCAGAATAAAACTTCTCTCTAAACAAAATGTTTCTAAGATACAAAGAGTTTAATAATAGAAGTATAAATGTTAAAAATGCTAACGCCACAAATAACATGTTAAGTATCATCATATGCGAGACGTATATAAATATTATCAGCCAGAAGTTTATGAAGAGAATGATCGAGATCATCAGATATATGATCCATAGATCGTGTTTATCAATTGTTGTGACTAAAGTTTTTCTTCTAAACAGCTTGTCGACATCTCTATCTGGAATACTATTGGCAAATAATATTATTAGAGAGACTAATCCAAAGAAAGATCCTATTATAAACGCTACAAAATCTGTATCTTGATAGACAACATAATAACTTCCTAATGATATTAAAACACCTTTTAAATAGATCCCGAGTTCTCCTAATGAATATTTTGTCAACACAGTAGTATATAACAATAGAATTAATGCTCCACCAATTATAAAGACTATAGTTAACAATCCTCTTGTGAAGACAAGATACAGACCTATTAAGAGAGCTGTTATTAATAGAGAAACTCCATAATACAAAGCTTCTTTAACAGATATCATCTTCTTAACAAGAGCCTTAGAGCCTCCGCTGAATGGAGTCTCAGGAGTCAAAAGATCTATTCCTTTCTTATAATCAAAATAATCATTGAAGACGTTAACCGCGAGATGTGATATAAATACTCCTATATATAAAAGAAGAAGTTTGAACAGATCTATGTGTTCAAAAGGATTTCCATTAGATAATGATGCTGAGATAGACGTATATAGAGATGTAAGAGCTGTCTGAGGTCTAGACAATTTTATAAATCCAAAGATTTTTGAAACAAGATCTTTTCTAATATAACATCATCTCCAGAGTTTATATAAGCCCAAGTCTTCTCAAAAGATCATCAATTTTTCTATATACATCAGGGTCGGGCTCTGTCTTCTCAGGCCATTCTCTACCATAATTCTCTTCTGGAAACTTTATAGTTGCATCAATACCTAGTTTAGATCCTAAGCCTCTGACTTTTGAGACAAAATCAAGCTCATCAGTAGGCATATCATTTATTACAATCACGTCTCGAGAAGGATCTACATTGACAGCTATTGAATAAAGGATCTGCCCAAGATCATGTGTGTTCACATGTTCATCTACCACAATAATCATCTTAACAAGAGAGAAAAGGCCTAGACCCCATAGACCTGACATCACTTTTTTAGCATGTCCAGGAAATCTTTTTTTGATAGAGACAAACGCTATGCCTCCTGTGAAAAGTCCTTCTGGAGGAAGATTTATATCAATTATCTCTGGAAAAATAAGTTTTATAAATGGAAGAAATATTCTCTCGACAGCCTTCCCGATCCATGTGTCCTCCATATAAGGTCTTCCAACAACTGTGAAATAATACAAAGGATCATCCCTATAATAAAGTCTCTCTAATTTAAACACAGGAACTTTATTAACATAATCATAATAACCTCTGTAATCTCCAAAAGGTCCTTCATCAACAAGCTCATCAAGAGAGATATATCCTCTGAACACGATCTCAGAATTCGCAGGCACTTCAACACCATCTAGATCTATAAGTTCGACCCCTTCACCTTTTAATAATGATGTGAACAAATATTCATCAATTGGATAAGGAGTTGGCATAGCAGCAACAGCCATTGTAGCAGGATCTGTGCCTACAACAATTGCCGCAGGGATCTTTCTAATATTCATTTCTTTAGCATTTTTATAGACATAAGCAGCTCTTTTATGAATAAACCAGTGTATAGCAGCTCTCTCACCATCTATCACTTGAGCTCTGTAGACGCCTAGATTATAAACGTCTTTATAAAGATCTTTAGTCACTAAGATCCCATATGTAATATATCTTCCTCCATCTTTAGGCCATATCTTTGGTATAGGAACCTTATTGAAACCATCTCTCTCAACAATATTTTTAAGAAAATCTGCCTGACTAGTCTTTCGAGGAAGATATCTCCCTGATCTAATAAGATCTATTAATAGACGAGCCTTATCAAAAAATGATTCTGGCGACCTCTCCGGCAGAAGTTTTAAAACTCTCTCGCCAACCTCTTCTAAATCTTTTACATCAAAAATAATTTTAAACACGTCTAAGCCTCTAAATATGTTTGAGATCATTCTCCAACCAGGGAAACCTCTTATATTTCTAAAAACTATCGTAGGTCCTCTAGATAATATAACTCTTCTAGCAAACTCAGGGATCTCTAAGACAGGATCTAGCTCAACATCAACATATCTTATCAAGCCGTTTCTCTCGAGATAACCTACGTAATCTCTCAGATCTTTAAACAATAATCTTCTCCCACAAGGTTTAGATTTAGAAAATATTAATAGTCTCCTCATCAAATAATTCTGGACTTAAAATGTTCGCGAGAAAGAATCTATTGATCATTTTAATAATAATTTTAATCTCCGCGTCAATACTTATGATATATCTTATCAACATCAGCAATGTCTATAATCCTTCATCAAGAGCTGTCACAACTGAGAAAGAGCTTATTAAAATAAAGATTGGTTTGATACCTGTTGTAGATTCTTTCCCAATATTTATAGCTGAGAAAGAAGATCTTTTCAAAAAACATGGTTTAGACGCAGAGATCGTATTGTTCGGCTCTGCAAAAGATCGTGATAACGCCATCATATCAGGAGCTGTAGACGTGGCCATACACGACCCTGTTGGCACATTAATACTTTACTCGAGAAATGTCTCTGTAAAAATCATAGGATTCTTATGTTGTAACATTATGAATGAAAGCAACATAGGCTTTTATCTATTAGCCTCACCAACTCAGGAGACTGACAACATAACTTCTGTAGCCGTCTCTCGAAACACTATAATAGAATATGTTGCATGGAAAATGTTAGAGAACATGAATATAGATCCTTCTAAAATAAATTTTATTGACGTGCCTAGTATAACAAATAGATATCAGCTACTGATAGAGGGGAAGATAAGTTTCGCAGTTCTACCAGATCCTTGGGGAACTTTAGCAATTAACAAAGGAGCTAAATTAATAAGTAGATATAAAGATCTTGTTGTTATAATTGCTAGAGAAGAGTATATTAAAAAGCCGTATGGCAGAGAAGCTTTGAAAAGACTTGTTGACGTAATCAATGAGGCAATAGATCTTTATACAAAAGATCCTGACAAATATATTGATTATATAAATGAGAAGCTGTCAATACCAAAAGAAATGATAGGAGTCTTCAAAATATCATGGAGTAGACATGTCTCTAAACCCTCTGAACAACTTATCGAAGAAATAAACAGCTGGCTTTTAGAGAGAGGGATCATAAGTAGAAAGATAGATTATAAAGATGTAGTAGAGGATCTGTGGAGATGATTGTTTTAAAAGACGTGTCTTTTGCATATGAGAAGAAGAATTATATATTAAAAGATTTTTCCATAGAATTTCCTTCAAATAAAATATCTGTACTTTTAGGACCTAACGGAGTTGGAAAAACAACGCTTCTAAAACTTGTCGCGGGTATTCTCAGACCGTTAAAAGGCGATATAAAGATCTTGGGGAGAGACCCGAGCTCTATGAGAGGTAAAATAGGTTATGTACCTCAGATCTTAAGTCTTTATCCTTGGATGAGAGTCAGAGAAAATATAGAGCTTCCACTTAAAATTGGTAGAAAAAATATTTCTGAGAGAGACAAGAAGATAGAGGAGATAAGCAGAAGACTTGGTATAAAAGATCTTTTGAATAAATATCCGAAAGAAGTGTCCGGCGGAGAAGCACAAAAGATCATGTTGGCAAGAGTATTTGTATCAGACGTAGAAATCTTATTATTAGATGAGCCGTTGTCAATGATAGACATAGATAGTAGAGAAGAGATAATACATTTCATAAGAGAATTCTCTCACGAGAAGAAACTTACTGTCTTGACAGTAACTCATAACATAGAAGATGCTTTGTCATTAGGAGACTTCATATATATACTTAATCACAGACCTCTTAAATTGATAGATATCTTAGAGAAAGACTTATATGACAAAAAAGATCTTACCATAAAGATAAGATCTTTGTTAAAAAATTATTAAAAAGATGATCTTTATGAATAAGATATTAAGAGATCTTCTGAATTATGTCATCGTCTTGATCAGTCTAATAATTATCTGGCATATAATAGCTCTTATATTAAATAAAGCTTATGTGCCTACACCTCTAGATGTTTTAGAGAGAACATATATTGATCTTGTAAATAAAATTTTGATAGATAATACAATGATCTCGTTATACAGGATCTTTGTGGCACTAGTTTTTTCCACATCTATAGGTTTCATAGTAGGTGTCATATCTATCTGGGCTAGATATAGATTTGTAAGCGATATATCTAAAACATTAGTATTCATAACATATCCTATTCCACATGTGACTCTTCTGCCGATACTTTTCTTCTTATTTAATATAGAGCTTAGCAAAATAATTCTTATTGCTATAATAACATTTTATCCGATAGCTATATCAATAATAGAATGGTCACAGAGATTTCCAAAAGATCTTGCTGATATAATCTCTCTCATGGGTGGCAGAAGAACAGAGCTTATCAGATACGTAATACTTCCATCATCACTTCCAGGAATATTAACAGGACTTAGAATATCTCTTAACACAGCGTATGCAGTGATATTTATTGCTGAAAGTATGGTTGGAAACAATGGAATAGGATATTTGATATACTGGTATTGGCAGAGACTAGATTATACAGGCATGTATTCAGCCATATTATTTCTCAGCATAATAGGAGTATCAACATATCTTATTCTACTAAAACTAGAGAAAAAGATCCTTAGATGGATATATTAATAGATCAAATGATAAATCATGAAAACAGCTTTTCTTCAAAAGATCTTTTTAACTCTTGTTCTTAAGATTTAAATATAAAATATTTAGTGGCTAGAATATAAGAAAAATATATGTTGCCGTTTCTCAGTAGATGGCGGTTCATTGTCATTTATATCTGTTGGTTTCAGACTCTCTGCCACCTACTTCTCAACGGTCTCCCCGAGCCCTCTCACCGCAGAAGCTCACCACTAGTCGCCTAGCGGCTCATCACCCTACGGCTCTTGGAAACTCGGGGTCGCCGACAAGTATATAGGCTTCTGAAGTTTATAAACTTAGCCTCTAAACATCAATAAATATGGGTGCTACAAATAATTATAAAAATTGAAACAGCCCCAGAGTATCTTAAGAAGCTTCTATATCTATTAATAGGCGGAGAATTCAGAGAATGCTCAAAAGAATATATGAACAAAAACATATTTTCACAAGAATCATGTGATGCACACATATTTTTATCTAAAGATCATATGAACACGTCTATTATTCCTAACAATGATTCAATTCTTATATTATTTGATGAGGCTTTGAAAAAAGGTTATAAACCTATGACATTAAGAGAGAGTGTTCTGAAAGAAGGTTTCATATATGATCCAGAGGCTTTTTATATATCTATAGATCTTTTGAGCAAATTCTTAGTGAATAAATTAAAATTAGATGAAAATATCATTTCAGGCTCTGCAGAAGCCTTGAAAAGACTTTATGATCATGCTGTGGGGAAGGCTAGAAAAATTTCTCAAGAGATAAAAAATGAGAGTTATAGACTGATCGCGTTGACTTCTGGAGATTATTATGTTGCAAAAGCTGCTGGTCTGGATATAGCTAAGGTTTATTTAGATGATAGATGTGTTATAATAGAGGATCTTTATGAAGAGACTTCTGATCAAATATTTTTCAGTCTTAAACAGATATATGGAGAAACATTTACCAAATGCTCCGACAAGATCAAGAAAATTTATGATAAAAAATTATTGTGATAGACACATCATTATCTTGTTATCATCTTGCCCCAGTTATAACAGCTTTAACTCTCAGATATGAACTTAAAGATCGAGCCTCAAATTTTTAGAAATCAATAAAATAAATTTATCTTAGTAAAATCTTTGACTTGAGCTGAGATATATGAAGTCTCTTGAGAATGTTCTTGATAATATAAAGAGATATAGAGAGAGACTCATCGATCTTTTGATTAAGATGATCTCTATACCCACGATATCTCCAGCTGGAGATTATTATGAGGAGTTTATCAATTTTATGAAAGATCATCTTGAGAGAGAAGGTTTTGATATAGATATCATCAGAGTTCCACAGGATTATGTAGATAAAAATGTTCCTCGAGAGGGCGTTGGGAAGCCTAGGTTTATAATGATTGCTAGATACGGAGATAAGAAAAATATTATACTTCATTTTAATGGCCATTATGATGTTGTGCCTGGAGGACCTGGATGGAGTGTTACAGATCCTTTCAAACCTGTGGTTAGAGAAGAGAGAGTGTATGGCAGAGGCTCTACTGATATGAAGGGAGGAATAGCTTCTGTCATACATGCTGTATCTAATATGACTAGATATCTAGAGGAGAACGGATATGGCGTAGAGATCGCTTTAGTACCTGATGAAGAGATCGGAGGCAGAACTGGGAGTGAATATCTAGTATCAACTGGTAGAGTAGGTAGTCGATATGTCATCATTGCTGAGCCAAGCGGTTTAGAGAGAATCTATATTGGTCATAAAGGCAGCGTGTGGGGCAGAATAATTGTTAAAGGAAAAACAGCCCATGGATCAACTCCGTGGCTAGGTGTAAACGCTTTTGAAAAAGCTGTTGAACTCGCCTATGAGATCATCAACAAGATCATTCCTGAGACTATTAAAATCAAAAGTTCGTATGAATATGATCTTCCCGAAGGAAACACAGCAACATTAATGCTAGGAGGATTTTTAAAAGGTGGTGAAAAAACTAATCAAGTCCCTGGTGAAGTAATCTTCAGTTTCGATAGAAGAGTTATTGTTGAAGAAAAAGCTTCAAAAGTCTATGAAGAGCTTAAAAGAAAAATATTTGATATTGCAAAAACAAAGAATATTGATATAGATATAGAGATTGAACAGATTTCAGAGCCTGTCTTGGTAGATCCAGAGTCTCTTATATTTAAAGTGATTGAAAACGCCGGGGAAAAAATTCTTGGGAAGAGACCTAGAAAAATAGTGTGTATAGGAGGTCTCGACATGAGATTTTATGCAGAAAAGAATTATGAGGTAGCAACATACGGCCCCGGAGCAATTGGCACAGCACATGCGCCAGACGAATATGTGGAAATAAAAGATCTTGTGAAAGCCTCTGAAATATATACATTAATAATAGATGAGCTTGCGAAAAAGATCAGTAGAACTTAAAAAAAGTAATACTATCAGCTATTTTAATATATAATCTTATTTCTGTAGAATAAATTTCTCATATGATAAGCTTAAATACTTTCTATAATTTAATTCACTACATGAGGGATATAAAAGAGAAATGAATAGATCTGAAGAGGAGAATAGAGACCCCTTCATAATAGGTAAACATGTTTTCGGAAGTCTTTATGGGATGGATATTGATAAAATATCTGATGAAGATTTCATAAGAAATATAGCTATTAAAGCGGCTGAGCTGGCTAATATGCATATCGTAGAAGCCAAGTCATGGAGTTTTGGAGGCGTAAAAGGAGGGGTCTCAGCAATAGTTCTTGTGACTGAGAGCCACATAGCTATTCATACATGGAGAGAATACAACTATGCCACAGTAGATGTCTATACTTGTGGAGAACATTCAGATCCTTGGAGAGCTTTTCATTATATAATTGAGATGTTAAAACCAAAATATTATGTAGTAAATTATGCTGACAGAACTCAGCTTCCAATAACATATAAGACAGAAGTTAAAGAAGAGATCCCTAGTCCAATGTAATTTTTTTGAGAGATAAATATTTTTATTTTTTAGACATATGTATAATTAAGATGATGTGTGTGGCGGTCGCTGAAAAATGATGACTTAGGAGCCTTTCTGAAGCCTCATGTAGTTTCTTAAAAAACATCTTATAAAAAGATCTTTATTTTTATTATTTGTTTGTTTTATTTAAGAAAATTATTTAAATGATGCACCATATCAATATATTGGTGTACTATTTGCATATTCCTGACGGATATCTAGATCCTCCTTTAATAATTTCTACATATATATTAACTGCTGTCTACTATATTATATTAACAAGATCTAGAAGATTTAATATAGATCCTGAGCAGATCTCAATTATAACAACTCTTGCTGCAGGAATATTTGTTGCTCAAATGCTTAACTGGCCTATTCCTGGAGGAACTAGTCTACATTTTGTAGGAGGAGTCTTGGCGTCAATGATAACAGGACCTTACATAGCAAGTTTAATAATGAGTCTGGTGCTACTTATTCAATGTCTAATATTTCATGATGGAGGGATCACAGCTTTAGGAGCAAATATTTTGAACATGGCTATTATAGACGTATGGATAGGCTATCTAACATATAGATCTGTGAGAACGTTTCTAGGCAACAGAATAGGTAGAGATAAGACTGTCTTTATAGGAGGATTATTAGGAGGATGGGCTGGGATAACAATTGCAGGAGCGGCCTGCGGTGTTGAGATAGGTCTTTCATCATTAATACCTTATGGCATAATGATCTCTTTGCCGATCATGGCTGGATGGCACGCTGTCTTAGGAGTTGTAGAAGGGCTTATAACAGGATCTGTAGGCTACTATCTATTTACTCGTGATCCTAAGATCTTGAGAGGATGAAATTATGAAAAGATCTCTGTTGATCATATTAATACTTCTATTTGTAAGCCCTTTATTCGGGATCTATCTAGCAAATATAGTAGGATATCACGAGCCTCTAGATATAGCAGGAGAACTATTAGATCTTAAAGACATCTCAGATGAAATCAACTGGACACCTTTCAAAGATTATACAGTACCCGGATTGCCAGATTGGCTTGGCTATATAATATCAGGAGCTTTAGGCATTCTCATCATTATGTTGATAGGATCTTTAGTTAAAACATTTATGAAGAGAGATAGAGTACATTGAGCGTTTTGAGAGATTTTCTACATAATATTTCGCGCATATTTTATGAGCTAGGGATCTATAGAAAAATTTTTATATATCCTCTGATATTATTTCTGATATCTCTTATACTGACAATATTCTCAGCAACTTTTAACATGATCATGATATGGATCCTAAGTTTAATATATAGTATGATCATGATCTTGATATATAGACCGCATATAAAGATCTTACGAGACATATATATTCTGCTATTTTTTCTAGCAGTAGTCCCGGGAACGCCTTTATTATTTTTTGAGATAGATAAACAATCAATAACATATGATCCATTGAATATTAATAGTATCGAGAGATTTATAATGTTCCTATCAAGAGTTCTGATCGCGCCGACGCCATTCATTGTAACCATAATATCCTTAGGCTGGCCTGTAGTCTCGAAAGAGCTTATGAAGATTCCTAGTTTAAAAAAGTATATTATTTATATAAACTATGTTTCTTATGTTGATTAGAAAGATCTCTAGAACAATGATATTTATGTTAGCGGCTAGAGAGGCCAGAATTGTGAGAAGAGATAAAAAATATATATGGAGAATATTAACCTCAGCAGTTAGAGACATGATTCTTCAGACAAATTATTTCTCTAGAAATATATATAATGCGTATAAATCTAGGTGCGTCAGAGAATGTTAAAACTAGTGGATATATGGTTTAGATATTCTGACAGCAACAGATATCTGTTTCAAAGACTTAATATCGAGTTCAGAGAGAAAGAGCTTACACTTATAACAGGACCAAACGGGTCTGGAAAATCAACTCTTTTAATGATTGCAGCAGGACTTTTAGAGCCAGAGAGAGGAGAAGTATTATTCAGAGAAAAACCTCTTAAAAAACAGCTTCCAGAGGCAAGAAGATTCATAGGAATACTGTTTCAAGATCCTGAGTATATGTTGTTTAACTCTACAGTATATGATGAGATCGCTTATGTCCCGAGACAGCTTTATGAGGAGAAAGAGGTTGATAAACTTGTTAGAGACACTATTAAAATCCTAGGCTTATCAGAAGATATGTTAAAAAGATCTGTTTATCAGCTTAGCTATGGTGAGAAAAAGATCGTGGCGTTAGGATCTATCTTATCATATAAACCTTTGATTCTTCTTCTTGACGAGCCTCTAGAGTCTCTCTCAAAATATTATAGAGATAAAATTCTTGATATAATTGAGAGACTTTTGGAAGAGAATAAGACTATCATCATAGCTACTCACGACCCTGATCTTTTTATACACAGATTTAATCCAAAGATCTTTAGACTTGAAATTGCTGATACATGAATATTTATAGAGACTCTCAATATCTAAAGGATTGAGAATGAGAAGAACAAAAATATTTCTACTAGATCTGGATATGACGTTAGTCAACACTTTGAGAGGACTATACATATCTGTGATCAACACTATACCTAGATATACAAAGAGAGATATAGATGATCTTTTTAAAATAGAAAATTTTGTGAAAGAATATTATCTCAATGATTTTAATAATTATGTGTCATCTAATGATCCTGAGACTAGATGGAGATTCTGGAGTGATGTATGGACCAGATATATCTCAGACCCAGGCTTATATGGAGAGCCTTATGAATGTGTTCACGAGATCATTTATATATTAAGAGGTTTAGGTATAGTTCTTATTGTCACTGGCAGAGAGATAAGTTCTCTAAAAATGATTGATGAACTTTCATATTATGGCTTCAAAGATCTTGTGCACAACTTTGTTAGCACAGGAGATTTAGGCCCCTTCAACAAGAAGAAAGATCTTTTAGAAAAAATCATTGATCATTACATAAAGACAGGGTTCAGTCATGATGATATAATAGTGATAAGCGATTCTATAAAAGACTTAGAATATGCAGAGAAATTAAAAGTCAGAGGAGCAGGATTCGTGCCTAAAGAAGCATCTTTTCTAGAGAAGATATTCAAAGAAAAAGGATTGGACATGATAAAGTCGTGGTGTGAACAATCAAATGTAGTTAGAACATTAGGTTTATATTGAGAATAATCTAAACAGATCTTTACAAGAATCGTTTGATCATCCGATTAGAATGATTTAAGCTAACATAGACTGGATCCATTCAAAAGCTTTGTCAAGATCTACTTTAACCCCTCTCATGTAGTCACACTCTCTAGCCTTCTCAAGATTATACATGATCTTTTCAACATCCTCGTTATTAAGCTCGTAAATCTGTTCAAAAGTCTTCTCTACGTATATTCCTAATCTTCTCTCATTTATAATTTTATTAACTAAATCCTGATCCTTAGGATCTAGCGGATTAAACATTGTTATAACTCCATATAAATATTTTTTTGAGTATAGATCTATCGCTATACTCATTATACATCCATATGGAGTTGATATAGTCATCACATACAATTTATCTCCAACTCTAAGACCTTCTACATCATAAAGATCTTCTTTAGATATCTTTATTTTGAAAGTTCCTTTCACGTTCTCGATATAACCTCTTACAAAAATCTTCATCTATATCTCCTCTCCTACTTTGTCTCATCTTATAAAATATTGTAAGAGACGTTAATAAAATAGTGTGATTCTATTTCAAGGATATATTAAGTTTTGTGTTCCAGGATCATAATGTGACAGATACTCTAGGCATTCTCAAGATCCTATATACATAATGTGCTGTTATATATATGATTAATACTCCCGAGATTATGCTAGACAAATAAATATGAGAGAAACCGGCTAAAAATCTTAAGACAGCTGAGAGAATCAAAGCTGTCATAAGCATATAGACTTCTTTCTGACTTAATTTAGGAACTTCTCTCCATATGATCCCTGGGATCAGTAGAGGAGTACATAGAGAACTCATAGTGATAGCTAAAAAACCGATCATTGCTAAATGAAATACTGAGGACCATGAAGCTATAAATGTTAAAGGAAGAGTTAACAATGCAAATATCTTAGATATGGAAGTGCCCAGCTTATAAATATCTCCGCCTCCAAACCATGGAAGAAATAATGGTAGTATAAATATGGGTATTAACAGAGCCTCTTTTACGTCAGCTATGAGGATTACTAAATATGACAATATGAAGATCGTGGTGTACATAAGGATCATAGGTACAGTTATTTTTCTTCTTCTCATATTAGGATCTACTCTAATAAGCAGACTAGCTACAGAAGCCAGTGGAAAAGCTAACACACCAATGTAACCTGTGAACGGAGTTGTTAACGTATATAAAAGACCTACGACAGTTAATATGTTAGGTGCCGTTCTCATAGTAGTGCCAATTCCTTTACGAATATATTGAGCTACATGAGCTAGAGAAGATATCCATATAAAGATCTGCCATATCAATGTGTTTGGAAGAAACAAAACTGTAAATGCTCCTAAAACCTCGCCAGAAGCCACTAGAATACTAAGAACAGGATGCGGCATTGCTGCTGCAAAGCCAGGAACCTGTCCCCACATGACGCCTACATAAAAAAGTCTTACTGCAAATGTCATAATATATTCATGAAGCCATGGCATTCTGGATAATATGATTATGCCGAGAATTATGTATATAGGAGTTATATAAATAGGGATCTGCGAAGATCTTATCCATATGAAAAAACTTTTAATATCTCTTCTAATCAATTCAAAGACTCACCCTGTCTATATTACCACGTATGTGTCATTCAAATGCCTTTTCATCATAACTCAGATCCGAGGGTATTAATCATCCTAAAATAAATAGTCTTATGAGATATAAATCTGTTGTTGATGAAATATGAAGATAAAGATCTATGGACATTTCACCTGCGCAACAACATATAGATTGATTAAGAGATTATATGAGAAAGATCTTCTTAAAGAGATAGAGCTTATAGATGTAGGCATAGATCCTTTTGAGGCTTTGTATAGAAACATAGTGTCTGTCCCAGCAGTTTTTATAGATAACAGACTTTTCTTCTCAGGAGTATTAAGTGTTAGAGAAGTGTCCGAGGTTATTGAGAGAAAAGTTTTATCATTTACAGAGGAGTATGACTTTGAGAATGGTGTAGAGAGAATAAAACTAGGGATATTAGACTCAGCCTTTTTATCTTTAAACATATTTGTTTTCAACGATCTTTATAAACCATTTCTATTTAGAGATTTTATAGAGGCTGTTTCAAGACTAGTCTTCTATAAGAAGAGAGGTGAAGAAGATTTTGTTAAACTAAGAAATAGCTTTATAACATATATAGATCGAGTTAAAGAAGATTTTGAGAATGATCTTATCAAAGCTGTCGCAAAAATTATTACAAGAGATATAATCCATGAGACATGGCCTGAGAAAAATATTGATTTCATATTCTCAGATAAGAAGATGTTGAGATATTATATTTTGGCAAAAATCTCTTTAGGCAGGATCGGATCTATAAATGGTTATAACAAGATTCATGATCAAAAGATCTTTCGAGAGAGAATAGATAAGCTTCATAATTTTCTTCAAGAGAGATGGAGCGTCTTAATAAAAGATCTTTATGACGAGTATACAACTTTTTATGAAGACGAGATCTATAGAAAAATTTATTGGAGCCACGCTAAAAATCTTTAGATAAAAGATCTTTTTTATTCAGCTTTTACAGGATTGGCCAAGACTCCTATTCTACTGATCTCTGCCTCGACTATGTCTCCATCTTTAAGATAGATCTTTCTTGCATGTCCAACGCCGGCTGGAGTTCCCGTTGAAATAATATCTCCAGGCAAAATTTTTATTCCCTGAGTTATCTCCTCAATAATTTCCTCAATACTAAAAATCATCTCTGAAGAAGATCCTTTCTGTCTCACCTCATCATTTACTCTAAGTATTAACTCTAACGAGTATGGATCATCGATCTCGTCTTTAGTAACTACATAGGGTCCCACTGGTGTCGAGCTGTCCATGTTTTTGCCATGTAGCCAGTCTAATCCGAGTCCTTGTTGAGATCTCATCTGCCAATCTCTGAAACTTATATCATTAACAATAGTGTATCCAGCTACATACTCCATAGCATTACTTCTATTGATATACTTCCCTTTTCTACCGATGACTACCCCAAGCTCAACCTCATGATCAGGCGATTTAGAGACTTTAGGTATTAATATAGGCTGTCTATGACCTATTAATGCGCTCTTCGTTTTGAGAAATATATAAGGTCTCTCAGGCTTTGGTCTTCCACTTTCCTCAACATGAGATCTATAGTTAAGCGCCAGACAAAATATCCTCTGATCTTTAGAAGTAGGCGGGTGATAAATAATCTTCTCGGGATCATGAGTAAAAATCTTTTCTTCAAAAGATCTTTTTGATATAGATCCTAGGATCTCTTCTACAATCTTAAACGTGTATGGGCTACTGAAAAAATCTCCTATATCATAAAACCATGTGGGAGGTTCAGAATTATATATCATTCTATAGCTCTCAACAAGATCTATAACAAGATCTTTGTACAACACGCCTATTCTAGGCGACGAATATCTATTTGGTGAATACATCACTATCTTCAAAAAATCACCTAGAGGAATTATATTACCAAGCTTATTAACACATCTTTGTATCTATTTTCAAGAATAAGTTTTAATGAATATCTAACCAATATATTATGGATAGAATTGTCTGAAAGAAGTTTTGTTAAAGGATCTCCTTATATAATGATTAAAGAGATACATGAACAGCCATCAGTCATAGAAAGAATCATAAGATCATCTCCTGATGAATATAAAATTGCGGCGGAAATGATCTTTTCAGCAAAAAAAGTTTTTGTGACAGGATCAGGATCATCTTATCACGCAGGCATGTTTCTAGATCTTTTATTAAAAAGAAAAGGATTAAACTCAAGATCTTTTGTAAGCGGTGATTATGATATCTATAGAAATCTAGTAGATAAAGAAAGTGTTGTCATAGCTATAAGTCAGAGCGGTTATACTACAGATACTTTAGAAGCAGTATCATTATTCAAGAAACAGGGGGCTAAAATAATTGGTGTCACAAATATAATAGATAGTCCTCTGGCTCAGACATCTGATCATACCATATATGTTAAGGCTGGAAGAGAAGAAGCTGTGACTGCCACAAAAAGTTTCTCTGCACAAATAACATCTTTACTAAGGATCTATATAGAGATCTTTAGATCATTTGATGAGAAGATTCTTAAGCTGGAGACTTACTTAAATAATCTGCCTAAACTTTTCAAAGAATATATCTATAAAACAGAGACATACGTAAGAGATCTTGTGGAACATGTATATAAAAAAGATCATATGTATATCCTCGGTAGAGGACTTAATTATGTATCTGCATTAGAATCTGCTTTAAAACTTAAAGAGACATGTGGTATTCATTCAGAAGCTATGTATCTAACTGAGATAAGACATGGGCCGAAGGCTGCTGTAGATGAGAGTTATATGATCGGTATGTTTATTAATGAAAATGATCTTGAGATAGCTCTGAAGATAATAGAGGAGTTGAAAGATAGTGAAGCAGTTTTTCTAGCATCAATACCTGAAGGTCTTGATAACAAGATCATGTATAGAGAAAAGATCATGTTTTTCAACATATCTCTAGAAAGAGAGATGCCAGAAGAGATAAGACCTTTATTAGACGTGTTAATTTATCAGTTACTTAGTTATTATATAGCAGTCTCACGAATGTTAGATCCTGATCGTCCGAGAAGACTTAGAAAAGTAGTGATATGATGAAAATCAGCTTTTACTGACGTTTTTAATACTATTGATATCAATACTGAATCTTAATATGCCTATTATACCTCCTATGGACTTTATTTTAAGACCTATCTCTGAGTCGTCAGATATTATAACAAACTCTGTTTTCTTAGACACGGCATTTCTTAATATCTCGAGGATTTTTTCTCTAATTTCTATATTATCTCTCAGAAAAGAGTCTATCAAAACTATCTTATCTAAGGCTCCTATATTAGATAATATGTGAACATTCTCTACACCTGAAGCCACCTTATCAGGATCTTTAATCAGAAGACGCATATATTCTTCAAATATTTCTCTAGCTCTGACCTCAGAGTACGTCTCAAATATTTTACGAACAACACCTCTTCTCACAAGCTCTTCAACTCCGCTACAGCCTCCTATAGATATTGAATCAATATATATCCTTAGATCTTTTCTTAACATATTTATTTTTTCAACAAGTTTTTGAGAAAGCCCTCCCGGGGATCCTATCACTATGGCAACAGGATCATAGCTCTCTACATATTTAATAATCTCGATAGCCAGGTCTCTCAGTCTTGTGTCAAACTCTGTTATACTATTCACATCTGATTTACTTATCATAGGGAAAGATCCTTCGGAAAGAACTCTCATACCCTGTCCCTGTATAAGCTGAACACAATATTCGTCATAGTCTAATGCTATTAATAAAGCTTTTCTTCCTCTATTAGATATCTCTAATAGCTTGTTGAAAAATTCTTTATCTATAAAACCTTCTTTTTTATAAATCTCGATTCTAGAGCCTATGTCTACAGAAAATGTGTGATAAGATCCTTTCAGACCGTAAGTCTCAGGTCCCTCTATGATCACTCCTCTTATCCTTAGTCTTCCACTGAATGATTGAAACTCTATTTTTTTCACTTTCAAAGAAAGTTTCATAGGAATTCTTTTTTTAACAGATCCTTCTATACTCACGTCTCGTAATGTTCTCATAGATACTATATCATCCTCCTCAACATACATGCTTAATATCCAAAGATCATCTTCACTCTCGATTACAAGTCTCACATATCCTTTTTCATAATCTATCTCTTCTATCTTCACATATCATCAATAGTTTAATTGTTGTATAAAATTTAATCATATCTAAAGAAGAGATATGCTTATATAAGACTTATAAACAGGATATTGTAGGAGTATGAAATGCCAGATATGAAAATAGTGATCTCAGATCCTGAGGCTAAAGAAGAGAGATGGTTTAAAGTTATTTTTGTGGCAGATCCTTCGTTACCATATGGTGATGAAGAAAAGAGCGGCAAAAAACTTATGAGAGGCAAAATATCGCCAGTGCTAGATCAGTTTATTAAAAAAGATCTTAATATAGTTAATGCCAGGATCTGGAGAAGTTCTACTGAGAAAATAAACTTTACACTACAGTTGACTGTAGATCCTGAGCTCACAGGCATAGAGATCAAAGTTCCTGCCAACTTCATGAGAGAGAAGACAGGAGCTGACAGAGTAATTGGAGAGATAAAAAGAGCGTCATCATTTCAAATAACTTTGTCATCAGACAGAGCACAGAAGTTGTATGGACTTAAAATAGGGGATGAGATAGATGGAGGATTAATAGGTCTTCCCGGTTATAAACTGAGAATAACTGGAGGAAGTGATTACTCAGGAGCACCTATGATCCCTACGTTGCCAGGGCCTGGGAAAAGATATCTATTGTTATCTCAGCCGCCAGGTTTTAGACCTAAAGAAGATGGCTTAAGAAAAAGAAAACTTGTGAGAGGAAATACTCTCAGCGAGGCTATTGTACAAGTTAACACAGTGATAATTGAAAGACCTGGAAAAAGCTGATCTAGAATCTATTTAGTTGTTATTTCTCCATAGATATTCTCAGAAATCTCATACTCGCTAAAATCTGTAAGATCAGGATCCCACCATGTCACTGGCGCGTTTCCATGTCTTATCAAAGGTTTTTCCAGTTTTGATAATAAGACGACTCTCGAAGGCCTGCTCTCAGAAACAATCTTATAACCAGAGATCTCTGACAGGATTCTTGCGAATTCCTTAACTTCTTCATGACTAGGCATGTTTTCTCTGCCTAATCTTTTTGTAGAAGTTCCTACATACATATAGGCTTTCACTTCAACAAATGTCGGCTCTCCTCTCTCAATCAATTTTGCAAATCCTTTTGCCGCCTCAAGACTCATATTCCAGCCTCTCACAGCAGTAATTCTATACACGGTTGGACAAGTGAAGCTGGGCAAGATCTCTATTGTCTCTAAAGTTTTCTCCCAAGCTCTCGGAACCAGAGGTGTATTGAAATACTCATAGCCTTCTTTATCATAAGCTTCTAAAGAGATATAGAGTTGACTAGGCTCTTCATCTAGATTAGCAATTATATCTGGTCTCACAGCTCTAGTGACTAAGAAAGTAGTTATATTTCTCTTATGATACTCTTTTATAAGCTCTCCTAATGCTGGATATAAAGTGTTTTCGCCGGTGAGACTTATAGCTACATGTCTAGGATTTATCGCCTCAGCTATTTTATTAGGATCCACATTATGAGCTTTATACCCTGAGACGGTTCTTCTATGTTCTATGATGCTCATTTCTACAATAAACTCTGGATCATCGATCTCAGGTATTCTTCTTTCATCCCATTCTTCTAAAATATCTGTAGGCCTGATCCTCCAACAATGAAGACATGCATTCCAACACCATTGTGTAGACACAGACATCTGAATACATCTATGACTATCAATTCCATAAAACTTTCCTTTATAACAATAGAGATTGTCCATCAAAACCTTGTGAGTCCATAGACATTTCTTCACTGCTGAGTGGCCGCCTATCAGATGATATTTTTGTTTTCTAAGAGATCTATTGATCTCTGTATAATGATCTATGATCCTACTCGTATCTATCCTATATCTAATTACCAATCCTCCATCCTCTAATAATAATTTTATTTATCTCAAATTTTATTTATACAAAGATCTTTGTGAAAAAAGCTCTCGATCTGTTGATGAGGCTGGTCTCATGAAAAATTTTAAAACCACATTTAGGACATGAAACATTATTAACAAAAGGTCTTATGATCACTCCATCAACTCTTCTTCCAATAATAGCGCCACAATTTACACAGCTGACCTCCTCTGGAATATATTTAAGATGTGATGTTATGATAGTATATTGTCTCTCACATAATCTTGATATCACACTATGATATCTCTCGATAAACTCATCATCTTTATCTGCAAGATAAAACATCTTATAGATCTTTGGAAATCTTTTGCACAAATCTTTTATCCATAAAGTTATATAAGCTCTTCTCTCAGGATCTTCTGAGATCTCGTCTATCAACATCTCTATATGTATCTTACCCTCCAACAGAGATATAATATGATCTATTTTCTCAAGATCTTTTAAAGCTTTTATCTCTATCAGAAGAGCATCTATGTAGCTCAGAGATGAGACATTTATATCTTTTGATATCTCATGTTTCACACCTATTTTGATATTCTTCTCTCTAAGGATCTTTAATATCTCATATGAATCATTGTATGTAAGAAGATCTCCTCCACTGAAGAATAATATGTCAGGCTTGAGTTCATAATATCTCCTCAAAATTTTTTCTAATGAGATATTTCTTAGATCAAAAGCTTTTTTAGATCCTTGATATTCTTTCCAAGGACAGCTTTCACAGACATCTTCTGAATATATATAGATGGTTAGTGAAGAACCTCCTGGCTTATAAAATAACAAAGGGATCAGCTCTATAGAGTTTAGAGAGATCGTAACTACATCTTTCACAAAAATATCTTTTAAAGAATATGTGATAGTATTCATATCACTCTTTTCTCACAAGATTTATAATTCTCTACTCAAAAAATCTTTTATATACCTAGAGATGTCGAGATAATATATCAATGGATCATTAATCTTCTTCTTGACAGTGTTTGCACAATAGATCTTGTCAACACCTGAGGATCTGACTTTATCCAAAGCGTTTGATACAAAAAGACAATGAGTACATACAACTATGACCTTTTCAGCTTTATATCTTCTAAGAATCTCAGCGCTCTCGGCAATAGTTCCTCCAGTGGATAATATGTCATCTACTATCACAGTGTTCATGCCTGATATCTTATGAAGATCTGCTGGCATCTCTATTCGGATCTCGCCAGTATGTCTATCTCTATATTTTATGAAAGAGATCATATCTACACCAAGTTTAGTGGCAAGTCTGCGAGCTCTCTCCACACCTCCTTGATCTGGCGATATTATAATGATCTTTTCAGTCTCTATTTCTCTCTTTATAATATCTGAGAAAATAGATACTCCATCTATGACACGGATCTTATTATATGACAAGATCATGTTTGAGTGAGGCTCTACCACAAAAATATTTCTGACATTATCTTTTAGAAGACTTTCTACTACTATTCTAGCAGAGATAGGCTCTCCTTCTAAAAAGATCTTATCTTGTCTAGCATAAGCCATATATGTCAGTAATATATTAATGTTTTTATGTTGCCTGAGAATATCAAGAGCCTCTAATAACTCAAAAAATCTTCTGTCTTGATCTGGGTACATTGATTGTATTAAAAACACTTCATCTTCTGAGGCAGGTCTCTTATCTAGTCTTATATAAGTCTCTCCGTCAGGAAAAATTTTTGAAAATGCTTCTGAATATTCGGCATCAAATTTCTCTGCTAATGATCTTCCTATTCCAGGGTCTCCAGGAAGAGATATTATATACACATCTGACCACCAAACTATTTTATAGCCTCGAATATCCTTTTTATATCTTGAGAGACTTCTTCTATATCTTTATATGTGTCTATAGACCTCCAATATACATCTGTAAATATTATCGCTTTTAATTTATTTTCTTCAGCAAGTCTTGGAAACGTTGTTTTCTCGATATCACCTTTATCAGGTAGATAAGGGAAGATCTCTTTTCTCATTATATATACTCCTGCATTTATATTAAACTCTTTGAGAACAGGCTTCTCAATAAATCTTTTGATATAATTTCTATCATCAATCTCTATAATGCCATAAGGACTTTTGAGAGGAACAACAGAGATCCCTGCAATAACATTTCGATCTTCTAGAAATTCGGCGACAAGTCTTCTTATATCAAGATTTGTTATTATATCTCCGTTTAATACTAGAAAATAATCCTCATTTTTGAGAAAAGACTCAGCATTTTTAATTGCTCCGCCAGTTCCTAAAGGCTCGTCCTCGACTATATAACTCACTTTGACACCAAATCTACTTCCAGAGCCTATTGTATCGATTATCTTTTCTTTTTTATATCCTACGAGAAGGATCACTTCATCAATGCCGTAAGATTTTAACCACTCAATTTGCCATATCAATATAGGTTTGCCACCGACCTCGATAAGAGGTTTAGGTCTATCTTCTGTATAAGGTCTTAATCTTTTGCCGAAACCTCCTGCTAATATGGCAGCTTTCATAAATAATCCTCAAGATTAAAATAATCCTCAGATAATAATATGTCTTCTCTAGACAAAGATCTTTCTATAAATGAGAGTAATGTTTTTTAGAGAGAAGATCTGAAAAGTCTATGATATATTAAGAATCATATGCTATAGGGATCATCTGTTCTAGTATTTTAAAAACTTTTTCTCTGATAAAACTATTTATCTTAATCACTATCACGCCTCTCCCTGGGAGGCCATATATTACATACTCATTATCAGGAGCATATGCTATAACTGGTAGCGACAAAAGATCTTCTTCGCCATCAACTAATATAAGTGTTTTTCTTTTTATCTCAACTATTTTTTTAATAAGATCTATTATCTCAAGATTTATATGTCCTGAAGGATTTTTTATTTTAAAAATCTCGCCATATGATCTATAGATGTGTTCTATAGGTTTTATATCAATCTCTTTCTCTCTGAGAGTCTTACCATCTATGATTGCTACATCAGGTACAAAGCCTATGTCTATCAAAGTTTTTACAACAAGATCTCCTACACACCAGGATCTATCCTCTCTTATTATTGAAGATACTTTTCTAGCTACCTCATAAAAATCTTCACCTTCTATAAGTATGCCCACAGGTTCTCTCAACATTTCTCTGAGATGTTCTGGAAGTTTGAGAAGTCTTATTTTTAGCCCCCTCTCAAAATTTCTTTGAATCTTATTGCATCATCAAACATGTACACATTGTTAAATAACACATAAATCTCCTTGGAAGATAAATTAAATATCTTCTCCTTTAAAATATTAAGATCCTCATCTTTATATTTGTATCTATAATTAACTTCTCCACCACCGATCCCGTGAAGTCTTATATATGAGGTCTCCTGTATACATGGAGTATTTCTGAATATATCAACTATATGAATTACATCTAGCTCGGACAATATTTTACATAGGATCTCTTTATTATTCTCTTTATTCCATCCTCCTCTAGGTTCCCACGCTATTTTCAATGAATCTCTGTCTATTGATGAGAAAAATTCCTTCACATTTCTTATATTCTCGTCAGAAAAGTCGAAAGATGGTGGCGTCTGAAAAACTGCTATCTCAACTTTCAATATTTTAAAAAGCTCCAGTTGCTTCTCCCATAGCTTTAGATTCTCGGTGGTAGGTCTTAGAAGACCATATCTCTCTAAGTCTCCAGACAGTTTTGTCTTACTTCTTCTCCAGGTGGGGCTTGTGCTGTGATGAGTTATTCCTTGAAATACTTTAGCTGTTAACTTGAAATGCTCAGGCTTGGATGAGACAATTTTTAATGCTCTATCCTCTGAGATCAGGTCGTAAAAAGTCTCTTGAATCTCTGCAACATCTAGTTTCTTATATATCTCTTCTCTTTTTCTAGGAAATCCACATGTTCCTATATAAATATTTTTGCTAGACATCTCTTTTTTCATAAATATGCGTCCTCCATATATGTTCATAAATATTATTTCTACCATAAATACATCTTATGCTTCCACATAAGATATCAGGATCTTCGTTAAAGATCATCTCCTTAGATCTTTCGCACTCATATGTCTCTTTCTTCATCTCTTCTAATAACCCTCCTACAAAGATATATTTCAAATCTCCTCTCATAACTGCTATGCTTATAGAGCCTCTGGTGTGACATGGAGTATAAAGGATCTTTATATCATCTTCACATAGTTTTAATGTTCTTATCTCATCCCAGATCTCTAAAGACACCGGCACAGGCTTCTGATCTTTTAATTCATCTATGAACATGTTATATTCTTTCTCAGGTTTTCTAAGATAAATGCTATCAGGATAATGTGCTATGATCTGTAAGTCTGGATTTAAGCTTTTCATATAATAAGCTCCACCGCTATTTCTATGATGTGAATGTGTCAAAATTAAATATCTGATCTCTTTTAAATCATTGATTACATAAGCTATGTTTCTCAACATGTTGTCAAGCCCGGCGCCGCTGCCTGCATCAATCATTATATGACATCTCTCATATGTGATTAGATAAGCAGAGTCATCGTATATAGAGGAGATGTCTACGCCAGCAACTTTATATACTCCTGATCCTATGTGCATTTAATCTCCTCTAAATTTTACAGCTTCTCTATATGATATATTTGTGAAAGCTCTTCTATTATTTTTTTCATCTTCTCATCTCTGAGGTCTATCTCTGCAATTATTTTACAACTATATTTATTATCAATATCTCTCACACATCTCAGATCAATTATATTTTTCTCTGGAAGAAATCTTTTGAACTCTTCAAATAATGTATCAATATCTTCTCTTTTTTCTACAGAGATCATTATTAGAGACCCTCTCTCAACAACAGATCTTATTATCAAAGATCTTCCGTCTCTACCTATCTCAATAATAACTTTATCACCTTCTCTAATCCCGACCTCCTCTCGAAGATATTTAGGTATAGTTATTCTACCTTTAAAATCTACTACAACAATTTCTCGCACAAGTCCTCGCCATAATATTATTAATTGTTAAAATAATCTATTTATGGTGTATAAAAGATATCTTCTGATGAAAATCCGTTTAGAATGTCTACTCCAAAAAGTGGTGGAGGTGTGAGAATACAACAGCCTCAGAGAAGAATAGGTCCTGCAATGTCTAAAAAACTTGAGGAGAGAATGAGTAAGATAAGATATAAAATAGTTGTTTTAAGTGGAAAAGGCGGCGTAGGAAAATCTTTTATAACATCCTCCCTAGCAATGGCTCTAGCCCTTAGAAACAGGAGAGTAGGAGTTGCTGACGTAGATTTTCACGGCCCGTCAATTCCTAGAATGCTTGGTGTCGAAGACGAGGTTCTGGGGGCAGTCGTAGATGAGAAGGGAGAGACTATAATAATTCCTGTAGAGAATGCTCTTGGAATAAAAATAGTTTCTATAGAGTTCATGTTGAGCGACAGAACTCTTCCAGTAGCCTGGAGAGGAGCTATAAAGATGAAAGCCTTACAACAATTTTTGGAGGATGTTGACTGGGGGCCTCTAGATTATCTGTTGTTTGATGCTCCGCCGGGGACCGGCGATGATGCTTTAAACATATTTCAGGCGGCTCCTATAGATGCTGTGATCTTTGTCACGCTTCCCTCAGAGGTAAGCTCTCACGTAGTTGCTAAATCTATAAGATTTGTTGAAATGATCAAGAGAGATTTTAATAAAGATATAAAGATATTGGGCGTCATCGAGAACATGAGTTACTATGTATGTGATGACGGAAGAATAATAAAAATCTTTGGAGAAGGAGGTGGAGAAAGACTTGCAAAAGCTCTTGGAGTGGAATTGCTTGGGAAAATACCTTTAGACCCTAGAGTTTCAGAGGCAAATGACAGAGGAGAGATATTTTTTGTGAAATATCCTGACTCGCCAGCTTCAAAAGAGTTTCTTAAGATCGCTGATAAAATAATTAAATTAGTTGAAGAAGAATAATTAAATAGATGAGCAAGGTCTTAAAAACTGAGATATGATGAAAAACCCACGCAGTGATTTTAAACCAATTTTTTCTCAAAAGATCTTTTTATATAATATTTTACTACAGGACTGAACAACTTGTTTAAGACGTAGGCAACTTTATATATTCTGCCAGGTATTATGTCCTTATTAAAGGAGGCATCATCTATTTTATCTGCAACTATCTTAGCTATATATCTAGGATCTAGAACAGGCCCTCTTGGCATATCTCTCTTATTTAAAGCTGATTTAGATGCAATAGTGTTTCTATGAAAATCTGTCTTAACATATCCTGGGTAGACACCTATCACTCTTATTCCTAAAGGTCTCAACTCGACTCTCAACGCCTCAGTAAAATTTGATAAAGCAGCTTTTGTCGATGTGTATATCTCAAACCATGGTATCGAGAGATATGAGGCCATGCTTATGATATTAACTATACACCCTTTGTTTTTCGAAAGATCAGGGATCAGTCTTTTTGTAAGCAGGACGGGAGCCACATAATTAAGATTTATTATTCTGATCACGTCTTCATCGTTTAGCTCATGTAAAGGACCGTATATTCCTGCGCCAGCATTATTCACAAGAACATTTATACTGAGATCAAGTCTTTTGATATCTTCTACAAGTCTGTTTATCTCCTCAATATTTGAAAGATCATGAGCTAACGAATACACATTGATCTTGTATTTATCCTCAAGATCATATTTAAGTTTTTCTAAAAGATCTCTTCTTCTAGCTACAACAACAAGATCGTAAGATCTAGATGCAAGCTCTATTGAGATCTCTCTTCCAATTCCTGATGATGCGCCAGTCACGATGGCTATTTTTCTCATCTTAGCTCATAAATATATAAATTAAATATTGAAAAATTTTTATAATTATTCGGTGGAGTATTTTTGAGAAAGAATGAGTTGTCTTGGAAGATTGCTGAATATATCTCAGAGATAAGTTTTAGAAATCTTGATCATGATTCTATAGATGAGATAAAGAAACGTGTTTTAGATAGTATAGGAGTGGCGTTAGCAGCATTTAATGAGAGACCTTATGTGATTGTGAGAAAACTTGCTAGAAAAACAAAACCTGTGTCAAAAGGATCAAAGTTATGGGGCGAGAATTATATAACAATACCTGAGTATGCAACATTTGCAAATGGTGTTGGAGTAAGATATTTAGATTTCAATGATACTTATCTTTCTAAAGAAGCTTTGCATCCTAGCGATATGATACCTGCAATAATAGCTTTAGCTGAAGATAGAGAGATCGATGGTAAACAAGCTGTCTTAAGCATGATCATAGCATATGAGATTGCCACAAGACTAGCAGACGCATTTTCAGTTAGAAGTGTAGGAATAGATCATGTGGCATATATAACTATAGGGACAGCCGCGGGAGCAGCAAAATTATTAGAACTTCCCGTCGAAAAAATTTATCATGCTATAAATCTTGCCACCAATGAATCATTGTCTCTGAGACAGACAAGATCAGGGGAATTAAGTATGTGGAAAGGATCTACAGCAGCAAACTCAGCAAGAAAAGGTCTTTTAGCAACTCTATTAGCTGAAGAAGGATTCACAGGGCCCTCACCTGTTTTCGAAGGAGAATTCGGGTTCTTTAACGTAGTATCAAAACAGAGATTCGATATTGAGAAATTGGGAGGCGTGGCTGGAGAGAGATTCAGAGTTTTAAAAACCTCTATAAAATACTGGCCTGTCGAGTATCATGCTATGTCAGCTGTTGAGGCTACATTGAAACTTAGAGAAAGAATTGATCCGTCTGAGATAAAAAGGATCATGATTAAAACCTTTACAGTATGCTACAAGATCATAGCTAAAGATCCTGAGAAATGGGATCCTAAGACGAGAGAGACAGCAGATCATAGTCTTCCATATATTGTTGCAAGAACTTTATTAGATAATTACATCTGGATCGAGAGTTTTAGTGATGAAAAAATTCTCGGGAGAGATGTAAGAGAATTAATGAAGAAAATGAGTATTGAGATAGATCCTAAGTATGATGAGATATACCCAGAGGGCATTCCTAATACAATAGAGATAGAGACATTAGATGGCAGAATATATTCTGAGACATCTATATATCCAAAAGGTCATTTCAAAAATCCTTTGACATGGAATGAGGTGGAGAAGAAGTTTAGAAGATTAACAGAAAATATCTTAGAAGAGTCTCAGATCAAAGAATTAATCAGCAAAGTTAGAAACATCGAAAGTCTTAAAGATCTTAGAGAGCTCACAGATATAATAACAATTAGATCAGCTGTGTCTTAATTTTTTTCTCACGCCTAGATTAAACATAGCCTTTATCTTAATTCCATTAATATATCTTGTAGAAACATTTCTTTTTCTAATTATTTTATCTAGATCTTCATCAGATAATTTATCAGGATTCGTATGATCAGTTGCCAACATAAAACATACTTCATACCCGAAAGATGGTATCCAAACACTATATTCTTTTACATATCTAAATACTCTCTTAGAATCTTCAATAATCTTGTTGTAGATATCCTCATAATAAAATGCGTTGCCTATCTGAGAAACTAATACTCCATCTTCTTTTAAAATTCTCTTAATTTCTCTAAAGAATTTTTCTGTATAAAGCTCTCTAGCTGGTCCATGAGGATCATAAGGATCTGTAAGATCCATAATCACCACATCAAAAGATTTATCAGATGTTCTCATAACATATTTATAGCCATCTTCGATTACTATCTCCGCCCTTGGATCATAAAAAGATCCTTGGTGAATAGATCCTAAGTATTTTTTAGCTAGATCAACAAGTTCGCCATCTATATCTACCATCACCACGTGTTTAACAGTATTATGTTTAAGAACTTCTCTTAGAGTAGCTCCTTCGCCGCCTCCTATAATCAGAATATTCTTAGGATCATTATGTAAGATCATTGCAGGATGAACTAGAGACTCATGATATAAATATTCATCTGCCTCTGTGGACTGTACAAGTCCGTCTAACACAAGTCCTGTTCCATAGTCTTCGAAAACTACTATCTCTACATGTTGATATTTGGTTCTACCTGAAAACACTATAGATCTGATTCTCATTCCTAGGAAAGTGTTTTCAGAAACTTTCTGTAAATACCAGCCTCCTAAGCTCATTTTAAACTCCTCTGATAAAAATTTATTTGATTTATATAAAAGTTAGTATCGTCCTAGTTTTATAGCATATCTCCCAGGCTTCTTGATATTAAGCATATTTGCTATCCTAGATCTCTCAGGATCAAAAACTATAATCATTCCAGACCATTCCTCAGTGAAATCAGTAGATCCGCATACAGGACATCTCTCGACATCTAGAGAAACCAATGCTTTACAATTTTTACATGCCTTAAGAGTTTTCAGAAAAGATCTTTTATGGCTCATCTTTTTCTCATCTCAGACTTCTCGATCTTGCCCAGCCCTGCCTGTCTAAGCGTCATTGCTATTCTCATGACACCTTCACGACCGCTTGGAAGAGATATTGACGTGATCCTTCCACGTACTATATCTCCTTTCTCAATAAATTTTCTACCGTCTTCACTTACTATTCTGCCAGACGCCTCATCATAATACGCCTTATCCTCCATAACCTGACTTATATGAACAAGAGCATCTAGAGGACCTATGTCGACAAAGAGACCTATGTTTCTCACATCTCTTACTACGCCTTCGACAACCTCATTTACAACAGGCATGAATGTGAGAATCTTGAATCTAGCCTCGTGATATGTGGATCCTTCGCCAATCATGATCATTCCCATCTCATTAATTTTTATATCATATACCAGGAGAACTATCCCAAGATCTTTGAAAAACTTATTTTCATACTCCTCTCTAAGAATCTCTTCAGCAATCTTGTTTATGTCTTCACCATATTTATCAGGAGAGATCTTTATATAATCTTCGATCTCGTATATCCTAAACATTATAAACGCCTCAAAAGATACTAATTCTCTCCACTTGTCTCACTAATATGTTAACAGAATATTTAAATAAATTTTCGTCAGACAACTACTCGTATTCTCTCCAGACATGACCACATTTTAGACATCTATAGAATCTAGTTGGAGGCTCATCAGCTCTTCTAGTCTGGATTATCCAATATTCAGCCTCATTATGACCACATTTAGGACATCTCACATCTCTCACAATAGGATTCAAGATTTTTTTATCTTCTTCAATAACTATAGTCTTCTCTCTAGGAGAGTGCTGAATCCTTGTTTTAAGAACAATCTTTCTATTGCTCTCGCTCAGAGGCTTCTCATATCCACAGTTTGGACATTTTAGCTTGCCTTTTTCTACTCTCATTAATGTCCCACACACTGGGCAGAACTCCAGTAAACACGCACCTCCAGTGTCACGTAAATATTTTTCTTGTATCTAGCTTAAAATATTTATATAACGATCATTTTAGATATGAAGAAGCCTTCTGACTCATCTTTGTGAGGAAAAGTTCTGTTAAATAATCCCTCAGGATCATATTTTGAATAACCTGTTGAAAATTTTTTCAAAGGTCTTTCAAAAACAACCTGATCTTTAAAAGACCTTACTATAAGCTCGCCCTCCTCAGGAAGTAAAGAACATGTGGCGTAAACTATGATTCTGCTCATTTTAATGGCTTCCCTAACAAGGTCTTTCTGAATATTAGAATAATAATCTATCTTGTTTTTCTTAAGAAGCGATAATCTGATCGAAGGATCTTTCCATATGGCTCCTGAAGAGCTACATGGCGCATCTATTAATGTTTTATCAAATATCTTCTCTCTAGCAGGCACATATCTTCCGTCGGCCAATGTTATGTCCACCGATGATTTGACACCAAATTTTTTCAAAAGTTCTTTCATTATATAAAGTCTCTTTTTTGAAATATCGAGAGCATAGATCTTAGCCTGATCCTCTGTCAACATAGCTATTAAAGAAGTTTTTATTCCTGGAGCAGCAGACATATCAAGGATCTTATCATTTCTCTCAGGTCTTAAAGCTTCGACAACTAGACATGATGCTTTGTCCTGAGGAATAGCCATAAAATCTTTCACAGCTTTTATCTCTCTCAAAGGTTTTCTACTATCTATAACCTTATACAGATACCATAGATCTTTATCTCTCTCAAGGATCACTCCATCTTCTTCTAAAGATCTTACGATCTTTTCTTCAGAAGCCTTCAAAATATTGATTCTAAGCCATATAACTCTTTTATCAATAGATCTGAACAGATCATGAGCTTCCTCGCCTAATAATTCTCTTAATCTCTCATAAAACCACTTAGGTACTGAATAGATACACCAAGGCTCTATGCTGCTCTCATCTCTCCAAGTTCCTTCTAGAAATATTCTAGCCAGATTTTTTCTACCAATGTCTCCATAAATACATCTTAGTCTGATCACGTTTTTTATAAACTCCTTCGTCAACTGAAATAATCTTTCTCTCTCCTCAGAATCTTTACTACATCTCTTGAGAGAACATGTTTTTACAAAAGCTTTCTCTATTGATATATTATATCTCTCGATCTCGTATAATACATTTGATAATAAATCAATTAATCTCTTATCATGTCCTTTCTGCAACTTTCTCATTCATTTCTCAATATCTCATTTTTATATAAGTCCTATTTTTAATGTTATGATTTACAAAGATCTTTTGATTTATGCTTTAGACTATTTTTAATGCTTCACCTATTGACAGATCTATTACTCCCTCATGTTTCTCTACTGTAAGATCAAAACTTACATCAGTCATTACTTCAATATCTGTGGCACTTCTTCTGAAATACTCGAAGAATTCTGATAAAGCCACGTAATTCTCTCCTGCTTTTAGAGTATCCTGATGTTTCTCTATGAATCTGCTTATATGAAGTCTCAGCTCTCTGGCTAATAATTCTGTGTTAAATGCTCTCGCAATATTAGGCTCAAGAATCACTCCTATAGCTTTATCAATACTTGTTATATAAAGATCTAATATCTCTTTGATCTCGTCAGCCAATGATCTGAGAAGTCTTCTATCATTTGGAGATAGTTTTGACAAGATCTCTGTGGCGTTAATGATGGATTCTCCTATTATATCAAGAGATCTTGTTATAGTTCTGTATCTAGGCAACATATAAGACCTTATATTAAGTGTAGACGCATAGATCCTGTCTATCTGAGCTACAAAAGTCTGTCGTGTAGCTAGTTTGCTTAATCTCTCAAGCTCCGAGCCGAGCTCCTGGATCTCTGATATATAATGTAGTTTGTCTTCTGAAAGTATTATGTAGAGATAATTCACCATAGATCTTATTATGCTGCCCATTCTAGTTATTATCCCATGTATAGAGTATTTAGCAGGATCTATAAACACCTGGATCACTATTCTAGTAGGCATGTGTTCAATGATCTCTGTCCCAATAAGTTCTTTAGAAAGTTTTCTTATAGTCTTCAGATGATCCTCTTCTAAAAATCCGTCTACAACTTCTATATATATCTTATCATATCCTAATGTATATGCAGAAGTAACTATTTTATAAACCAACTCTGCATTAACAACTTTAGATGCTCTTATAATTAGTCTTCTCTCTCTCTTCTCAGGTTTTACAAACGTTGGGAATATTCTCAAAGTATTGTCGTCATCAATAATTATAGTCACAGTATCTCCAGGCTTTAGATTCACTGTTCTAACCCATTCTGCAGGTAGAGACACCATTAACGTAGATTTTCCAAATCTCTGTACTCTTCTAGTCTCAATATTTACACTACTCATATATGTACCCCCTCATGTATATATTTTATTTAGAATATATAAATTTATATTCTTCTCTTCACAAAATTTATATGTATATTCACAAGATTATTTCACACAATACAAGATCTCTCAAGATATTATTTTGATCTATAAGCTATGAATTGTATATATAATATTATATTGTCTCGATAAGATACGACTTCTTATTATAATTTAGATATTATATAGCTAGCTATAGCCTTAGCAAGAGGAGGAGGCACAGCCTCACCAACCTGATTATACTGTTCATCTCTTCCTCCAACAAATATATGATGATCTGGAAAACCCATTAATCTAGCTTGTTCTCTCACTGTTAATAATCTATCTTCAAAAGGATGTATAAATCTTGAAGAACCCATTATAGTCGGAGCAAGATCATAAGGATCCAGTCTCATATAATTATAGAATCTTTTTCCTTCAGCTCCTTCAAATATGTAGAGAGCTTTACCTTTTTTAATCTTGGAGAGTCTCTTATATTTCCTAGGGGATAATGGAACTATCTCATGATTAGGTATAAATTTTATTCTTTCATCAGCTAAATCTTTTATCGCATCCCACACAGTTATCTTGATATTAATCTTTGGAGGATCGATCTTTATGTTTGATATAAAAACTCTGGTTCTTCTACTAGGTGTTCCATAGTCTTCAGCTTTTAAAATATTGAAATAAATATTTTTATAACCTATTTTCTCGAAGAGATCTTCTATAACATATCTGAGTTCTCTCTCAGCTATTGCAGGAACGTTTTCCATAACAAATATGTCTGGTTTAAGCTCGCCCACGATTCTTATGAAATGAAGAGTGAGCTGCCCCTGAGGATCTTTATATAATCTGTCGAGAGCATTCTTCTCTCTTTTAGGATTAGCTCCTGTAAAAGGCTCACAAGGAGGACTTCCAATAATGATCCTAGGTCTTCTTCCTATCATCGCCGCAAGATCTTTTCCAGAGATCTCTTTGATATCTTCGTTAACAGCTATGGCTTTAGGAAAATTAAGTTTAAAACTTCTAATAGCAGATCTGTCGTTGTCGAGACCTAGTATTATAGAGAATCCTGCTTCTTGAAATCCTCTTGCGAAACCGCCTGCTCCTGAGAATAAGTCAAGCACTTCGAGAGATAATTCTCCTCTCCTCCTCTAATATCTCTCTTTCTAAATTCTCTATCAAGTCTCTCATCTTCTTCAAAGTCTCTGAATTATCTATGTTCTCAAGAGGCGTAGAACACTCTGGACATCTGAACTCGTTTGTCAACGCCTCATCAAAAGAATATTTTCTTCCACATCTGGGACAGTAAAAGCTGTTTCTCTCCTCATAATCTAATCTCTTTCTAAGTATTGTCACAATCATTTTCTTTCTTCTCAAAAGTATTCTCGGAAGATCTTTTATATTTGCTCTCCAATAATAGATATAATAATTAGTCTCTCTATCTCTAACTCTTCGAGCGTTCACAAGTCCCTCCTCGGAGAGCTGATATAATATTTTTCTTATCTCAGACTCATGAATATTAAGTTCTTTAGCAAGCTCATGATCAGTTAATTCTTTTGATAACTCGAATAATTTCTGAAAAACTGTTCTAGCCTTTTCTCCATATGTTGCCTCAATAAATCTCATTATTCTATCAACAGCCTCAGTCATCATCATTACAGCTCCTTTCAGTCTGTTACCAGTGACAATATTGCTAGAAACCTATTATTATTTAATTCTCTGAGACTTTTCAAATATTAATATTCTTTCCTTTCAAAACAATTTTTCTCTTATGATCAGGAATTATCCTCAACTCAGCATCTCTGAAATATAAATAAAGCTCTCTCCCCTCATATAATCTGTCTAGAAAAACTGCTAAAGCAGAGACTTCTGAATGCGGCTGCGAAGTTATTGATACGTTATAATCTGCCAGCTCAAATATCTCTCTAGGAACTTTCTCAGCTCCTACAATAACAATCAATTCTTCACATCTCTCTCTGATCTCTGAGATTATTCTGTCAACAGGTATGCCATACATAGTCAGATGAGCTACACATCTCTTCTCATCTTTTTTCCATTCACGCAAGACTTTCTTATAATCATCTTCTTCTTTAAACTCGAAATATTCTTTACCGCCCCATTTATTCAAGACTTTCTCTAAACTTGATCTTATCATAGGATCTTTGTCGCCAACGATTATGATGCCTCTTGCGCCAAAAGCTCTTGCTACTAATGCTACATGTGTAGTTATTCTCTTGTCTCTCTCAGCTCTATGTCCTAATCTTAAAACGATAACTTTAGGTCTCAGCTCTTCTATAAAAATCTTCTTATAATCATAATCAGCGTTATACGTCTGATCAGGTGAGACAGGTCTCGTCATCTCTCCGCTGGAGCTTCTCATCATATCCGTTTAAATCATTTATCTATATTTTTTCTTTTAACTGTTATAAGATCTCCCAACATCAGATCTTTCTCAGATGATTCTTTTGATATTCTCACCTCTCTATCTATATCCTCAACTCTTGTCACGATTATCTTGACACCAAGAACCTCTTCAATTTTTCTGGCCAGCTCTATAGATGGGGTAAGTCTTCCAGCCTCTATTCTTTTTATGATATTCTCACTTTCTCTAAGTCTGAGAGCAAGATCTTTTATGGTCATATTCTTTGCCTCACGCGCTTTTCTTATGATCTCTGGATACGAAGGATCTATCTCATATCTCTCGACATTCTTAAGAGACATATTAGGAGAAGCTCTTCTCTGAAGAGAAGATCTGGTGACCGACGTATTAGATAAGGATCTTTGACCCTGGGATCTGTCCGAGACCTTCGTAGAAGAGATCATTCTAGATCTTATGTTTACGCTCTCCTCTTTTCTCTTGGCAACATATTTAGCATAACAAGTGGGGCACACGATGACCATAGATCCTTCGACAAATATTTTGAAAGCAGATATCTCAGGAATCTCTCTACCACAGATCTCGCAATAGACACTTTTTCTACTAAGACTCATCATCATCCGTGAATAGTTAGACTAAGAAAATAATAAAGACAAGTTAATAAAGATCCTGAGATAACTCAGAAAAAATTTATAATCCTATAACTACTAAGAAATTAATGGGCCCCCCGTAGCTCAGCGGTAGAGCGCCCGGCTGTAGTGAGAGGGCGCGGACACCGGGTGGTCAGGGGTTCGAATCCCCTCGGGGGGATCTTTTTTATTACTCAATTGGCTGGAAATATTCGATATCATCTATAGATCCTTTTTTATCTCTTCTGAATACTGGTTTAACTCTCATTCCAATTCTAATCTTCTTAGGATCAGTCTTTACTCTATGTATAATTCCTCCATATATGCCTTCGAATCTTATTAATGCAATTATGACTGGCTCAGACATTCTCTCTCCACTGTCGTTATAATATATCACTGAGTACGTATCTATGTATCCCTCTCCAGATATACTCTCCAGTTCAGACACTTCAGAGAAACATTTTGGACAGTAAAGTTTCGGTGGCAAGAATCTTGTGCCACATTTATTGCATTTAGCTACTTTAAGCTCTCCATTTTTTAAAGCCTCCAGCCATCTAGTGCCTATAGGTCCTGCGGTATAATGATACGCGTTGATCTCCATCTCAGTCTTAAAATGATATATCTTATCTAATGAACTTATTCTTCTCATATAACTCATGTCTTGATCACCTCAAAACATTCTATGTCGTTTATATCTCCTTTTCTCTCTTCAGGAGGTCTCCATCTAGCTTTGACTCTTGCATCAAAAATTCTCTGAGAGATCACGTCATCTAGTGATGCACCACATATACGATGAAGAAGTCCTGGGAATCTATATGAAGTAAATGTTCTGCCAGGCACATCAAGTTTTATAATACCAACTATCTGAGGCTCTTTAAGTCTCTCCATATTAGCAGAATAATAGCTTGCTACGGCAGTCACAACTTTACCTTCATCAGCTACCTCAACCCATTTATCTAAAGTGATAAAACAATATGGACAAAAGATCTTTGGCGGAACATAGATCATTCCACATCTCTCACAATATGTCCCAATGATCTTGCCTCTTCTTAATCCTTCAAAGAAAACGCTATATGCCTGTCCAGCCGACATTAGATATTTAGCATTAGGTCTTGTAATTTCTTTAATAATCTTCTTAAACTCCTCATCTGATAAAGGTGTCCCACCTAATTTATATATAGACATCATCTCACCTCCTCATCTTCTTAATATAATTACTGTGCCTACCTGCATAAGATCTCCCCACGCCTGAGCCAGTCCTGTGTAGACAGGCTTCTTAACCTGTCTTCTGCCAGCCTCGCCACGTAGCTGCCAAAAGATCTCTGCAACTTTCATCAAACCTGCAGCAGCTATAGGATTTCCAACTCCTAGAAGACCTCCGCTTGGGTTTATAGGAAGATCTCCGTCTCTTTGAGTCACACCTTCTTTTGTAAGCTCAGCAGCTTTACATCTAGGCGCAAGTCCCAGACCCTCCATATGATGCAGCTCTTTATAATCAAAAGGATCATAGGGCTCGGCTACATCAATCTGTTTCATAGGATTCTCTATTCCAGCCATCTTATAGGCCATGTCAGCAGCTTTCTTAAGGTAGAGAGGATATGCAAGCTCTCTATTAGTCCATGAATAGCTATCTAGATTAAAGCCTATTCCAGCGACCCAGATGGGATTGTCAGTATATCTTCTAGCAACATCTTCAGACACCATGACAAGAGCGGCTGCGCCGTCACTCACAGGAGATATATCAAGTCTATTAACTGGATACACGAGAACCTCACTTTTAAGAACATCTTCAACGCTTATCTTAGCCGCAGCCTGAGCACATGGATGATCCAGGGCGTTGGCCTTGTTTTTAACTGATACAAGAGCAATATCTTCTTTAGATACACCACATTTATGCATATATCTATGCATCTCAAGAGCGAATATCCATATGAGATTAGGTCCTAACATCTTCTCTATAAGAGGATCCCAGATATGTCTGAACACAGCCTGTGGATGAGGATCTGCCGCAGAACTCATCTTCTCCTCCGCAACTATAAGAGCCTTCTTACATAATCCTGAAGCAACCATCCACCAGCCGGCTATTGGCACAAAAACTCCTGTTCCTCCGCCTACAAATACTCTGAAATGCAACTTGCCAAATCCTCCTGCGCCTTCAGAATAATACTCGCCTTTCATATGGACGCCATCAAAGGCGTCCGGCGCGCTTCCACTTATGACACAATCAATATCTTTGAAATCCATGCCAGCCTGTTCAAGAGCTTTTTTAGATGCGATCCATGCCATCTCCTGAGGAGTCTCCAATAATCTTCTTCTGAATAATGTCAATCCTGCGCCTATTATTGCTACCCTATTTTTAACATGAATATTCGTCTTCATAATGATCACCTGGACAATATGGCCAACGTAGTAGTTCTTGAGCTAGGCCATCTGCGGCTATGAATCAATATTTTTTCTACATCAGAATATCTCCTGGATCCTAATGATCCTTTCAAGATCTCATAGGCATTAACAAGTCTCGCGAGGCCGTGAGCCTCTAGAACATTCCCTTCGCTAAGCGCTCCTCCAAAAGGATTCACAGGCAAGTCTCCTTCTTCATCAAATCTCCCCATCATTAAATCTCTATTGACATCCTCTGATAATCTCAAAGCCTTGATCACCATTAGAGGCACGTGGCTAATTCTCTCATCAATCTCAAACACTCCGATCTCTCTCACAGGATCTTTTATGCCTGTCATATCAAAAACTTTTCTAGCAGCAATTTTTGTCATAGTATCTTCCCTAAGATCATCATATACTATAGAAGACGTTCCAGAGACGCTCCATACACCAGAGATCTTTATATATTCATCAGAGAATTTTTTAGCAACATCTTCAGATGCGATCACAACAACGACGGCCGCATCAGAATAAGGAGCGAAATCTAGTTTTGTCAAAGGCTCTACAACATACTCCTCCTCAAGATAAGCCTCAACATTTTTAATTGATGCATAAGGATTTCTTCTGCCTCTAAGACCTTTTCTAAGACTTGATATAACATATCTTCCCAGAGCCTCTCTATCAATCTTATTATACTCCATGAAAGCCTTCGCCTCAAGCGCGTTAAAGACAAAAACATTCTCAGGATTCAAAGGTCTTATATATATGGGGTCGTAAGACATCAATATTATGTCTCTCATAGTAAGTATCTCACTAGGTTTTCCATGAGACTCTACAACTACAATATCAAAAGCTCCAGATCTTATCATTGAGTAGGCACTTAACACACACTGAAGGCTGTCTCCAGATATTGTGTAAACAGGCTTTAAGACGGCGCCCAGCTGATCTGGGACAAACTCATCGTTTATTGATATACCCTCCCAAAAATCTTCTTGACATGATACAAAAGCATCTACATCAGAACCAGGATCTATGCCACCGGCGTCTTCATAAGCTTTTGCAGCTGCCTCATAAATCATCTCTCTAATATTGTAATGAGATGTTGATGGCTGAAAACCAGAATAGCCTATGCCTAACACAACCGGCTGAGACATATAAAACTGCCTATAATTATAAAAGTTTAAAACTAATAAATTTTAAATAGGAGATTAATTTGATCATTTTATTCCACAAATCATGAGATGAAAAAGGAAGGATCATTATGATCTCATGTATCATCCTGAGCGGCGGTTTAAGCAGAAGATTCAGAGACAACACTCAGAAAGTATCTGATAAAGCATTATACATGATCGATGGAGCGCCTATGATCATACATGTCTTGAATAAACTAAGTAATATATGTGATTATAAAAACATAATGATCTCTGTGAGAGATTCATCTCAGAAGAATTTATATAAAAAATATCTGAGAGAATATTCAGAAAAAATTTTGTTATTAGAAGATCTGTTGAAAAATTACGGGCCTTTAGGAGGTCTCTACACAACATTAAGAGAGTCTAGATCTGACTATGTAATTGTGGTGCCTAACGACATGCCTTTTATAGATAAAGGAATGTTAAAAGATCTTTTGAGAATAGCTGAGTCTCAACTTTATGATATAGTTTCTCCAATGCTATCAAATACTATGATAGAGAGCCTCGTGATAGTCTCGAAAACAGATGTGTTAAAAAGATATATTAATCTGCTGATAAAATACGAGAGGAAGAAGGCCTTAGATCTTCATAGAGCAGCCTCTTCACTATATCTCTTTAACACAGAGTCCCATGGGTATAACTATGTAAGTCTTAAAAACATTAACTATGAAAAAGATCTTTATATAAACAAGATCCCTAGAAAAATTGTTGATAACGATGTATATATATCGAGAGGATTCGATTTAAATGATATAGAGAGAGATGGACTGGATCAGGCGAGAGGAAGTTTGTGGAACACATTGAAAAAAAGCTCTTATTGTGATGAACTAGATCTTTATCTAGAGAGGAGGCTTATACATCTGGCCATACACGTCCTGAGAGAGGATCCCTTGATTAAAAGATCTTTAGAAGAGGCTTATGATTTGATTGATAAGATCTTTTGGATATGATCTCTCTTATCTTCTTTTCATCTCGCTCTCAGCAAGTAGTATAGAGATCTTAGGTTTGATCTCTTCGATCTTGCTTTTAACTTTCTCTAGAAACTCTTTATCAAGATTTTTCTCTAGAAACTCTTTACCCAGACTTGTGAGTGACAATATTCTATTCTGTTGTCTAGTCTCTAAAAGACCTAGATAAAGTAGTGCCGTAAGATCTTCTTTTAAATCTTTTGAGACGACATTTCCAACCACAGACACAAGCTCATAGCCTAGGTCCAGCCCCAGCTCTTTTAATTCTTTAAGTACTATCAAAAGATTCTTCTCAGAGATCTTGTTTAAAACATAGATCAGGTGTAACAGTCTTAACGCTTTACTATTGTTCTTAAGTTGATCTATAGTGATCACTGGTCTCGCTATTATCTTCAGATCTTTCGATTTAGTAGGTTGTTGAGACAATTAATCACCATTAAATATTAATGTTCTCCCAGTTATTAAGTTGAGGATATGATAAAAAGATCTTTATAAAACCACATGATACATTATTGTTTATTAGCTGACTATGACCCCTCCCCGCCCTTGAGGGCGGGGTTTCGAATCTCTGGGTCTCGGGTGTCAAGATCTTAAAACTGAAGATTATTTAATACTGATCTTATAGATTTAATCGGTGAGTTTTTATTAAATCTCTAGTTAAATATGCTTTAGAGTATATATGTCAACTGAAAATGTTTCTGAGAAAGATGAGTGGAGAGATCTTATAGAAGAGATTAAAAAATGTCGTAGATGTCCTCTTCATCAGAATAGGACTAATGCTGTACCGGGAGAAGGATCTGTTAATGCTGATATAATGATAATAGGCGAGGCTCCTGGGGCTAATGAGGATCTTAGTGGAAGACCTTTTGTAGGAGCTGCGGGAACATTGTTGAGAAAGATCTTGAGAGAGATAGGTTTTGATGAAGAAAAGATTTATATAACCAACGTGGTTAAATGTAGACCTCCTGGGAATAGAAAACCTAATAAAGATGAGATCGATGCTTGTTCGCCGTATCTTAGGAGACAGATCATTTATATAAAGCCTAAAATAATAATTGCTTTAGGAAACGTCGCAGGAGAATGGATCTTTAGAGAGGCAGGTCTTCAATGGGACAGCATCTCTAGAAACAGAGGCAGGATCTATGAAACTAATCTATATGGCATGAAAATTAGTGTGATACCGTCTTTTCATCCATCAGCTGTTATAAGAGGTAGTGTAGATGAAGATATTTTAAGAAAAGATCTTTTGTTGGCAAAGTCGTTGTTAGAAAATGAAAAGAAGATCCAGAGAAAACCGTTATCTCTCTATGATTTTCTTAAGAAATGATATGTTCTAATGCTGAAGACAATTATTATAAGTATTGAGATTGATATGATCATCATAGAAACGATCATCTTAACATAATGATATGTCTCAGGAAGAGAGCTTTCCAATAACCTTGTGACACCTATGCTACCTGAGCTCATGACACATTCATTAGGTATCTCAGCCATTCTCTTTATATTAACCAGTGGTATCGAGATATTATCATACAAATAGTTTAAAATAAAATTATTTGATAACATCTCAACATCTAAGCCTGTCCATAGTCTTAGAAGTGTTATAGTCAGATTCTCTTCAAGACTTCTCTCTATAAAAAATTTTATTGCAACATTAAACTCATAAGATATCGGATCTATATCATAATATTTTTCAAAATATTTAGTCAAAGGATCTATATAATCTAGATCGTAATAAAGTTTTTTAAGACCTGAGACTCCTGAAGAAGTATATACGTTTATAAGAGAAGAATATCTTAGAGTGTAAGAATAGTTGTAGAAAAGATCTTTTAAATACATGATTTCTGAGACAACTTTTAAAAACTTTATTTTTTCTTCTGAGCCATTTATTATAAGATATCTTCTCAATAAGTTATAATATTCATAGCCTTCTCTATGTGATATATTTAGAAATGTAAACATTAGATCTATCTTCTTTTTATAATCTTCTATGTATGAAGATTCTTCAGTCATATTATATCTATATGAGACATATCTCTCTAAATATAGATTCAAAAGATCATTCCATAGATCTAATGAGATGCTTCTCACATATGCTCTGGAAAGATCATTATAATCATAGATATCTGAGAAGTCTCTGTTATCTCTATAAATCTTTATTAGATCATAAACTCTTGTCAGATATAAAAGATATATATTCATAAGATCTTTGGATCTTAGGATAGAGATGTCTATTTTATTAATGTTCTGCTCAATTTTTCTAAGGCTTTCTCTGATATAACTAATCATCTGATTAGATAATTTGTTATAAAGATCCTTGTTATAGCTATATAAGTAGGCAAGAATATAGCTGTAAAGATTTATAGAGTTTAGATAAAGAATATTTGTTCTCGCAAGAAAAAGCTCATCGTCTTTAGGCATAGATTTATATAGATCATACATGTAATAGATGTCTCTGGCTAATGTTATGTTATATAGTTGAGCTGTCTCAAGACCTTTTATAAACTCATTACGTATATGTTCCTCATAGATCTTTTGGATCATATGAATATTTTCTTTCATAACAGGATCTTGATAAAGATTTTTATCAGAATAATTGGTATAAATATGATCGTGATATCCTGAGAATCCCTCTATCGATGAGACAGGTATCAGCTTAATATCTCTCCAAGAAGTTTTATAAAGATCCTCTGCTAAATAATTTGAAGAAGGCACATAAAAAATTTTTATAACTCCAAGACTTTTTGCTGCAGAGATCTTCTCATAGACGCCTCCTATGCTTTCTACGACGCCATCTAAATTTAATGCTCCTGTCCCAGATATGTTCTCGTAAATCTCTTTTCCTATGTTAGAGAATATATAGAAAAACATTAGACCTGCAGAAGGACCTCTCACAGATCTTGTCTGAGATGGAAAGATCATATATATGCCGTAGTTGTTAAGATCTGGATTAACAGTTCTCTCAGCTGTTATATATGCTACTAATAATGATATCAACGTGTCTAAACCAATTTCTTCAACACCTATTATACTAAGATTCTTCTCATTAGCCACAGATAATATATTTATCTTAACCATCTCACCGCCTCCTCTCTCAGAGACGGCAGGTATATAAATAGAATAAGTTAAACAAGAGGGCTGACTGGTATAAGATTTTGAAGAAAGGATGAGAGAATCATATGTAAAGATCTGTGATGATCCTCCTGCCACGATCAATAATATCATTATATATAATGATATTCTAGAGAGATTTCTCAAATGTATATACCTCTCTATCTCTTAAAATAATTATCAGATAAAAAACAATATATTTAATAGCCTATAAATGTATAGTTGGTGATTAAATGGATCTGAGCAAAATACCGAAGACTTTCTCACCAAGGATCGGTCCAGAATGGGGTTCGGGAGGCGTCTTCGGTCTGAGATATTATAAAGATACTTTATACTTTACTCTAGCTTTTGAGGCTGAGAGCCATTTCATATATGATGAAGATCATCAGATATATAGATTTGAATATGTAGGCACAAAACCTGTCTCAGGCGGTGACACGTATAATGCTGTTGAGACTGTTGATGACAAGATATATTTCGGAGGATGGGTTCACGCGCCTGCTATATATGCTGGCAGAGAAGAAGGTGGCAGCAGAATATTATTTAATAACAAGTTTAGTCATGTTCATGAATATGATCTGAGGGAGAGATCTATTAGATTATTATGGAAAGAAGGTATTGGAGACGTTGAAAAATGGGCTGGGGAAGTCTCAGAGATAATATATGATCCTGCATCAGATCAGCTTTTTATAGCAAGAGCTGATGGACATGAGAATCTGGGGGTTTATATTTTGGATCCTAAGAGAGGCTCTATGAATAGATTAAGTGATAAACCTGCTTTGAAAGGATCTTATTATCTAGATTATGTATGTTTTGATATATCAACGATAGATGCTATAGAAGGCTTTCAATGTATAGATCTTTATACTAGAAAATGGTCTTACTATCAGATCAAAGATCTTTCTAAAATATCTATTGATAAAGGAGGCGCAAGAAACTATTCAATGGGTGTTGCAACACAAGGCTATGGAAGATACTTTGCATTCACAAGAAGCGGCGTCTTTATAGGAAATCCTGTTGAGCCAGAGCTTGAGGAGATATCATTTGTAAGATTATTTGATTTAGGAACTTCAGGTCTTAGTCCTAGAAGAACCACTGTATTAAGTGTTGGAGGAGGTTTTCTAATATCTTACAACTCATATGTTGAGGCGGCATTTCATTTAGGTTCTCAAGAGCTTATTCTTCTCAGCAAGAGATTGAATTATATAACCTCACCTACAGTTCTTCTATATATAACTCCTCCTATGGCCAGGATAGTAGGCGTTTTCGGTGCCAGAATAACTTCTATGGAGAGAATAGGAGACAAAATACTTCTCGGATACTCAACAACAGCAAATTTAGGCGGGAGAGATGCTTCATTAATTGATAGCGGGGTTAGAGGAATAACTATTATAAATGAAGACATAATATTAGGAGAGAATCCTCCTTATAGCGCAAGGATATCTCTGGAGGATGTCAGTGGAAGAACCTTCGGCGGAATACCTCTCTACGGATATAAAGAGAAGATTCTTACGATATACTCTGATAAAAACTCTGAGATGATTATATATGAGTATGATCTTGGTCTTCCACCTCAGCTATATTCAGAGGATAAGATAGAGATTAGAAAAGGTTTGAACAAGATAGATCTCAGCGGATACAGACGTATAATCTCATTTAACTTAAGAGAAAAGATGAGTGGAGTAATGACTATAGACCTATTAGCATGAAGTAATAACGTGATGACCTTTGAAATCTGATAGCCTGGCATTAGCATTTGATATTGGAGCGACATGGATCAGAATAGGATTCATAGGCTCCTCAGGAGAGATTATTGAGAAGATAAAGATAGAGACCAGAGGAGATAACTTTGAGGAGTTTGAGAAAAATATTTTAGAAGGAGTAGAACTTTTATCAAAAGATCTTTTTAAAGATCTGGTTGGCATAGGAATAGGAAGTATAGGACCTATGGATCTTAAGAAAGCAATTCTTAATCCTCCTAATATAAAGGCTAAAAATATCGATCTGAGGAGAATAATGAGAAAAATAGCGAAAGAGAAACCTGTTTATTTAGCAAATGATTGTGTGGCTGCAGTAATAGGAGAATATTTATATGGAAAAGGCAGAGGTTTCGAGAATCTTGTTTATATAACTTTGAGCACAGGAATAGGGGGAGGCGTCATAATAGATGGAGAACCTCTTATAGGTAAAGATGGTAATGCTCATGAGATAGGTCATCTAGTTATAGACAGATCTTTGGGAGTTAAATGTGGATGTGGTGGAATAGGACATTGGGAGGGGATGTGCAGCGGATCTGGAATACCTCGTTTCACAGAGATCCTGTATAGATCTGATGAGAAAACGTATAAAGACACAATATTAAAAGAAAAGATCTTTTCTAGAGAGCTGACAGCTAAAGATGTTTATGAGGCTTATTATAAAAATGATATATTAGCTAAGAAAGTAGTTGAAGAGTGTAACGAGATACATGCAGCTGGCACTGCATCTGTGATCAATGCATATGATCCTGAGATAGTTATATTCGGAGGATCTATAATATTAAACAATAGATGGATCCTTAGCGAGATAAATAATAGAATCAATAAATATCTGATCAATAGAAAACCTATTCTTGAGATGACAGATTTTGGAGACGAGATAGTTTTGATAGGTGCTGGAGCACTTGTCTTAGGAGAATATCCTAAGAAGAATAGATTCAGGATCTTATGAGTTATTCTATCTTGTAGCCAGGCAGATCCTTTATTATCTCTCTAATCTTTTCATCTCTAATCTCACTAATAAATTTGGCGGCGACATCACTATTGAAAATCTCTTTTCTCATAAAACATTCATATCTTTCCCATGCTACAGATTTATAATACAACCTGTTTTTCTCAGCAGCATATCTAGGCATAAGAGCCAGATCAATCTTTCTCTCATTTATTGCTACAGCAGTCTCTAGATGAGTATTATACTCGCTTTCTAAACCTTTTACTTTATTAAGATCTTTATTTAAAATCTTTGAATATCTTCTGAGAAGATATTCAAATAATATTCTTGTTCCGGATCCTCTGTTTCTAATGCCAATTCTCAATTCTCCATCAAAAATTTTTCTAAAGATCTCATCAAGATCTGTTTTTATTAACGACTGATCTTTGAAAGCTAAAACTTGTTCTCTCCAGTAGCTGATGATTTTCTCAACTCTATCTTTCAACCAGAATCTATCCAGATAACTATCGTTATAACTATCAGCCACAGGATCATATAGATGAATACACGCCACATCCACCTCACCTATAGATAACATTGCCAAAGAGAGACCAGAACCTAGACAGAGACTTTGGATCTTAACATTTTTATTTCTAACATTATTTATTAAAATATTGATCAGAAGATCGTCGCTGTGAGCTATAATAAGCTCGGGTCTTGTCACAGCTCCACCGCTCATATATAAAGATCCTAGTTTTCTCTCGAGAAGACTTTTAGCATCATTATATATTTTCAGAAGCTCTTCTCCAAAAGATGTGAGAGATGCTCCTCCACCTCTTCCTCCTTTATACCTTTCAACTAGTTTCTCACCAGTCAATCTCTCTACACGATCAATTATGTCCCAAATTTTTGAATATGGGATCCCAAGGTTCTGAGCTGTTTTATATAGAGATCTCTTCTCTCGAATCTTCTCAAGAATCTGAGCTATAAAAGGATCTATGACTATTCTTCCTTTATACTCTATGTATACACTATATCTAACAACAAGATCTTCTCTTTTCATAATCTCAAAAAGATTTCTCTTAGAAAATAATAATTTTTGTTATCTGTTATCAAACAACTGATATATTTATAAATTTATTTAATAACACGTTCATAGGGATTAATATGTATGTTGACAAAGGTTCGTCTCACAAGATCATCATATCACTTCTTTTAATAATGATCCTTTTTCTAGTCGCATTAAATATATTACAATATAATATCTCAAAAGAGATTAGCAGAGCCTCTGCTACATATACTATTACAACGACTTTATTCACATCATATCCTCCTCCGCCACAGAATGAGATTAGGATCAGAGTCAGTACTACAACATCTTTATATGCCACAGGTCTCTTAAGTTATTTAGCGTCTCAATTTAACAAACTTTATTCTACTATAAAAATTGATTTTATACCTGTTGGCACAGGTGCAGCACTTAAAATTGCTGAAAGAGGTGATGTCTGTGCAGTATTTGTTCACGCACCTGATCTTGAACAACAATATATTAGTAAAGGAGTTCTTGAGTATGGAAGAATTTTTGCTTATAACTATTTTATTATAGTAGGTCCTTCGGATGATCCTGCCATGATTAGAAATGCTACTTCTGCTGAAGATGCTTTTAGAAGAATATATTACGCCGGAGAGCATGGCAAAGCTATTTTTATTAGTAGAGGCGATAACTCAGGCACACATATTAAAGAGCTCTCTATATGGAATAAGACAGGTCTTGATCCTCATGGCAGGCCATGGTATAGAGAGGCTGGCGCCGGCATGGATCAAGTCTTGATCATGTCTAATGAGATGAAAGCTTATACTCTCAGTGATGTAGGAACTTATCTTAAATTTAAGAAAGAGGGTAGACTGCCCTATTTAGAGGAGCTCTTTTCTAAAGGCTCTGATCTTATAAACATCTACAGTATGTATCTTGTAAAAAGCTGTTCATCTGATCTTAAGATTTATGCAAAAACATTCCTAGATTTTGTATATGATAATCAGAAAGATCTTATAGGAAAATTTGGTGTAGAAGAGTACGGAGCTTCCTTATTTAATCCTGCTATTGATAGAGAGAAAGAGTTGACATGTGAATGGCTACGAATTGCCGAGGGATCTTAAGATGGCTGAAGAAGAGATCATAAGTATAACACTAAGATCTATATGGATCTCAGGATCAGCTGCTTTAATAGCTTTTTTCATAGGAGTGCCTTTAGCATATATTCTTGCCATAAGGAGAAGAGTTGAGCTGATATCCTCTATAGTAGAGTCTTTAGTAGGGATCCCTACAGTTGTTTTAGGTCTCTTATTATATTTTTTGTTCAGCAGATCAGGGCCTCTAGGTTTTTTAAATCTATTATACACGCCTCAGGCGATAATCATAGGAGAAGCTATACTGGTGATCCCTCTTATAATGTCCACAAGTTTCAGAATATTGAGAAACGCCTTACATATATATGGAGAATTCGCTATTGCCATGGGAGCAACCGAGGTTCAAAAAATGATTCTTGTTTTCCGAGAGTCTTATCTAGGTCTTTTAGCATCTGGCATAATGGGCTTTTCCAGAGCTGTTGGAGAGCTTGGGATTGCTCTGATGATTGGTGGAAATATAAAGGATTTTACAAGAGTGATGACTACAGCAATAGCTTTGGGAGTCTCTAAAGGAGAGTTTGAATCATCACTTGTCTTAGGATCTATATTAGTCTTTATAATGATAATGACATCAATAGTCTTGAAAATTATCGGTAGAGGAGTAAGATATTGAATATGATCTCTTTGAAAAACGTGTGGTATAAATATTCTAACTCTAGAGAATGGGTTTTGAAAAACATCTCTATAAGTTTTAGAACAAAAGAGATCACCGTTCTTCTAGGTCCTAATGGAAGTGGCAAGACTACTTTGATGAAGATAGGATCTTTAATCTACAAGCCTGTGAAAGGATCTGTTTATATAGATGATAAAGACTACTGGTCTTTAGATGACCATGAGAAGCTTATCATAAGAAGAACAATAGTTTATGTTCATGAGAAACCTGTGATCTTAAGAGGATCTGTCGTTGACAACATAATTTATGGATTAAGACTGAGAGGTTTTGACAAGAGAGAGGCTGTTGAAAAAGCTTTTGAAGTTCTCAAAGAGCTAGAGATCGAAGAACTTGCATATAGAGATGCTTCGCAACTTTCTGCAGGACAATCTCAGCTGATATCATTAGCAAGAGCATTAATATTGAAACCTCAAATAATGTTTTTAGACGAGCCGTTCTCTCATTTAGATAAAAACAAAAGAACAAAACTGATCAATATCTTAAGAAGAGTAAAAGAGGAAGATAGAGGAGTTGTAATAAGCATTCATGAAGAGAGTTTGGTAGAAAAAATTTCTCCAGATAATTTAATAGAGATCGAAAATGGAGAGATAATAAACATAAAGACATCTCAAAAAATCTAAGTATAAAGTTCTATGCGGGGGGTGGGATTTGAACCCACGCAGGCCTACGCCATCGGGTCCTGAGCCCGACCCCTTTGACCTGGCTCGGGCACCCCCGCCCTATAATGAATATCATGTTTTTGAGATAAATAATTTTTATCTACAGATCCTTTTGTTTGAAATCTTCTAATTCTAATGTTTCACATGATATTTTTATAGGTTTTATCTCCAGAAGATCTATGTAGTAATCTATGTTTTCAATAAGATCTTTTAATAAATGAATTGGTGCAACAATTACTTTATCAAATATTTTTCTTGTCTCAGTCTCTCTAAGCGTTATTATAATTGGAATAACATGATCTGATTCTTTTATCCATGGATAGATCCTTTTTATTCTAAAACATTTTTTAACTAATCTTCTTATTCTCTCAATAAGATCTTCTGCAACTTCTTTTAGAATTTTCTCTCTACTTCTTCTCCAATGTTTACAATCTATCACATATGATCTTCTTTTAAAAACATCTGTTGCAAGAAGATCTATTTCAAATCCCAGTGGAGGAGAACTTCTTAAGCCTCTGACGACGTAATAGCCGTAGTTTCTAAATATTTTCTCAATAAATTTCTCAAAATCTCTCCAATCAAGATGCTCAGAGATTTTCTCAGGATCTCCTTTAAACTCTAGATATTTAAGCGCAAGATCTATTTTATCATATTTCTCTAGATCATAATATGAGATCCCTGCGCTGTCTAATATCTCTATAATTTTTTCTTCAGAGATCTTGAGAGATTCAGAGATCTTTTTCAGATCATAAGCTCCTACTCTTAAGATCATTAACAAGATCTCTCGAATAATTCTCTCAGACAACACATCTCCATGTTCATAAAATAAAAATTTTAAATAAAATAATATAAACTCTGGTGGAACATAATATCTAAACTTTCAGAGACTAGTTTAACAATTAGAGAATGGATAGAGTATTTCAGAGAGGCTAGAGAGATTAGAAGAAGATATGCAAATTGGGATTTCATAAGATCACAGCCGCCTAAAATCAGAATAGCATTAGAATACTATATAGAGACAGGAGATCTTTATAATGCCGCTAAATTAGCTGGAATGAGTATGGAGGAGTTTAATGAGCTGAGAATTAAAGCTGGGATCCCTAGCATTGGCTAGTGCTATAGCTGACACGTCATTTTTGATAGACTGGATCAGATATTCAAAGAGTAGACTTATATTCAGACTATTTGAAGTAATTTATATTCCAGAGAGTGTTTTAACAGAGATTAGAAGCGAAAGATCATTAACATGGATCGCAGAAGGTTTAGAAGAAGGTGGGCTCGCAATATTTCCTGAGCTGCCTGATATATCTAGAGAAGCATTGAATCTTGTTGCAAGAAGCAGAAGACTGCCTATAAGACCAGTAGATTATCCAGAGGCTTTCTGTCTAGTAGCTGGGAGAAGACTTGATCTTACAGTTTTGACTGAAAATGGAGGCGCAATAGCCTTGGCAAGTTATGATCCTGAGTATTCAAATGTTAAAATATTGAGAGGCATTGATATACTGTATCTACTATGGAGATCAGGCCTTATAAATAGTTTTAAAGATGAGTTAGAAATTTATCAACAAGAGACAAAACATATTTATTCTAGACGAGACTTAGATAGATATAGAGAGCATCTGAAATGAGCGAGAAGATATTAAAAGAGTGGATAGAACGTTTTAAAGAAGCTAGAGAGATTAGAAGAAGATATGCAAATTGGGATTTCATAAGATCACAGCCGCCTAAAATCAGAATAGCATTAGAATACTATATAGAGACAGGAGATTTTAGAACTGCCGCCAAGATGAGTAATATGAGTGTTGATGAATTTATTGAAATAGCCAAGGAATCAGCAAACATACCAACTGTTGATTAAAAACATATTTATCAAAACTTTAAAATCTATAACAGATCTAGATCTCTTATAAATTAAGATTATAATCAGCTATGAAGCTAGATCTTAAAGTTGATCATTTGTTTAAAACCTTTTTATGCTTGTCTTCTTCGCTATAGGCAGAAAAACTTGTATAAACATCTATATGCCCTCATAAATATTAAACTCTCAGTTATATAGAAGAAGTTGGCTGTGTCTACAAGTTTATATACTGTAATGTCTGCTAGAAAATAATTGAAAATCTTCACAAATCTGTATTTATATATGTAGTATACATTATTGAATACGATTGGGTCTATGAGTGTTGTGATTAGTGTAAGAATTCGTAGAGAGATTAAGGAAATTTTAGAACAAAATAACGTGAATATAAGTGAAGAAATTAGAAGATTTTTAGAAGAACTTGCATGGAAGATTAAGATTAGAAAATTTGTTGAAGAATGGGATAAGATCTTGACAGAGATGAGACCTAGCGAAGAGGGTTTTTCAGTTAGAAGTGTGAGGGAAGATCGTGGGGATCATTGATTCTTCTGCATTGATCAAATATTTCTCACGTGAGAAAGGATGAGAAGATGTCAGAAGATATATGTTGGAAGGAGTGTTAACCATAGATCTAGCTGTTAAAGAGACCCTAAATGCTTTCCGGAAAAAGATTATAAAAGAAGAGATCATGTATGAGACAGTTGTTAAAATCATTAAAGACTTAACAGAGAACAGACCTTTTCCTTTGGAATCTCAAGAACGATACTTAACTGATGCATTTGAAATAGCTGTTAATAATCATATAACTATTCATATAACCATATATGATGCTCTCTTCATAGCTGTTGCTAAAAGAAGAAATCTAGAGCTTATAACAAGTGATAAAAAACAGGCAGATATTGCTGAAAGACTTGGAGTAAAAACAATACCAGTCTAGCTGAATTTTTAAGTTGATCTAGCCTAATAGTTCTTCTACAGCTCTTCTAGTTATAGGGTCTGAGATCATGTATCTGTTGTCTGTTTTCTCTATGATAGAGAGATTAAGTAGTGTGACCAGCAGTTCGTTAAGTGTTTTATCATTTATTGTTCTGCCCTCGATATCTTCAAGTCTATTTTTTATCTCGCTCCAGCTTCTTTCTTTTGTCAATAATTTCAATAGGATCTTATATCTATCACTTCTTCTGCTCTCTAGAAAATTTTTGATCTCTTGCTTAGCTATATCAACTGCTGTTTTAATAATCTCATCAATATTTTCAGAACAGGTCTTGATATTCATATAACAGTTGTAGCCGAACAGCGTGAGCCAGCCTATGACGCCTCCAAATGTTCTGGCTGCCTTCTCAATAATTTGTCTTGAAATCTCAACTCTCACTTCTTTAAATCCTTTCTCAAGAAAATCGATAGACTCTTCATAACTTAATCTTCTTGTAGACACAACATGTATATATCTGCCGTAGAGAGGTGATTTGCTATCATTGACACCTATGAATTTATATAAAAGACCTACCTCAGAACCTGTTAACACTATTCTAATATACTCTAGATTATCATATGCATATGCAAAAATTCTTGAAAAATTTATCCAAGTGATTTTTCTAAGTTCTTGTGCTTCATCAAATGCTATTATAACAGGCTCTCTAAGTTCAGAACCTATTTTATTAAGAGCAGAAAACAATTCTATAAGCTCGAATCTTTTGTCACCTCTCCAAGAGATGCCTACGGATAACGGTGATAAAGAGATCGTTATGCCATCAATTCTACGTAATCTCTCAACAATTTTCTTGTATAAAGAAGTGTTTCTAATTATAAAATCTTCTAAAGAAATCTTTATAACATTAGCAAAATCTCTGTAAGTCGGATAAACAGATAGCCTCGTGTCTAAATATATATAAGGGTGATTAAGCTCATTCAAAACAACTTTAAGAAGCGATGTCTTCCCAGATCTTCTAACTCCAATCAAAAGAGTTATAGGAGCTTTCTCTAAACCTTTTTTAAGCATCTCAAGCTCTTTATCAAAATCATATAGATCGTTTCTTCGATCTTTAGGTTTTATATCAAACAACAATACTTACTATACCCCAAGTTTACTTGGGGTATCCAAAGCTTATAAATCTCTTGTTTGTAATCAACTAATCTTAAGTTTACAACTGAAAGCCTCGCCCTTTAGGGCGGAGAGGAGGTCAGGATTTTAAGGAACATTAATTTATAAACAAGGATCAACGTGGAGATGGTCTTGATGCGGCGGCCGGGATTCGAACCCGGGATCTCCGGCGTGGCAGGCCGGCGTCCTAGACCAGGCTAGACTACCGCCGCCCTCTTCTATGTTTATAGTTTCTCAGAATATATTTTTATTTTCTCATAAATCAATGCAGGTCATATATTATGTATGAGATTGTTGATAGAGAGAGGTCTGGTGGAAATAGATTTGGTAGATATATTGTGAGATTTTATACTAGCTGTGTCGGTGTGAAAAGACTTTATCTAGTCTCATCTTTCACCTCATATATTCCCGGCAGATTTGTTATGAGAAGATCTGGTGATATATGTGATGCCTGGACGAGACTGTGGGAAGGCTACTACCCATATTTTTTTGTAGACTCTCTTTTTGATGTATATGAAGATGATAATCCTAATAAGATAGAGATGAACTTTTTAGACAGAAGAATTAAAGCATCTATAGCAGATGTGGGTATTGAGAGACTCAAAAGATCTTTGGAGGAGGGAGGTCTTCATCCAGATTATATAGAACATGTAGAGACAGATCCTGTGTTTTTGTCAAGATATATAGATAAGATCGTGATAAGATTAAGAGCTTTAAAAAACGAGGTGAGAGATGTAGATGTTATAGCAATAGATTATGAAGGAGGAAGAAGAATATATAACATGGAGAAGTTTTTTACAGACGATTATTATGATTATTTTGAGACATATGTAAACAAAGATCTTGCGAGATACATCTTTACACTAGATCTTGGGAATAAAAAAGTTTTCTATGGCTACAACGGTTTTGAAGACACAAGATATATAGAGCCTAGAAAGATCTTTGGTTATCCACGAAAGACTTGGTGGATAGGCACAATATATTATTTAATTTTCCCAGACAGCTTTTATAACGCAGATCCAAACAATGATCCTCCGAACAAGATCAGCCCAGAGATCATACCTAGACCAAGAGGCTTTTTAGGAGGAGATTTAAAAGGTGTGATAGAGAAAATAGATCATCTGAAAAAACTCGGGATAGAAGCCATATATATGACGCCAATACATTTATCTCCATCTTATCATAGATATGATGTGTCTGACTACTTCAGCATAGATCCTTATTTAGGTGATGAGAATGATCTGAAGAGACTTATAGAGAAAGCTCATTTAGAAGATATAAAGATCATAATAGATCTTGTTCCTCATCATGCTTCTCCATGTATTAAAGAGATGATAGAGATATTAAAAGAAGGAAAAAGATCAAGATTTTGGAGATGGTTCAGATTTATTATTAATGATCTTGATGAATTAGATGAAGAGACCCGTGAGCTTTTCAGAGAATTTATATTAAAAAGATGCGAAGAGGTTCCAGAGAAACTTAGAGAGAAAAAACCTTTTTACGAGACTTTTCTAGGAACATGGCGTATGATCAATTGGAATCATGATGAAGAGGAGGTCATAAACTTTTTCAGAGCATATGTGAGATACTGGCTGAGTCTAGGCATAGACGGTTTAAGAATAGATGTTGCACATGGAATACCTGATCATTCAATTGAAAATATTTTTAAAGAGCTTAGAACTTTTGGAGAAGACAAGATACTTATACTAGAGATCATGAATGATATAACAAATTATGAGCTAGGGATCAACAGTGTCTTAGCTATGAATTACGACTTATATAACATGAGCCTCAGATTCTTTATAAACAAAGAGATCGATGCTTATGAATATGTTAAAAGTCTCAACAAAATCTATTCAAAACTACCGATCTACACAGCAAATTCTTTATATAATCTCCTCGGTAGTCATGACACGCCACGAATATATACGGTTATTAATAAAGACATTAGACTTCTAAAGATAATGTATACATTGCTCTTCATAATATATGGTTCTCCCTCAATATATTATGGCGATGAGATAGGAATGGAGGGAGGAGGAGATCCTGACAATAGAAGAGCTATGATCTGGGACGAGAAATTATGGAATAGAGAGATCTATGAACATATTAAAAGACTTATAAAACTTAGAAAAAAATTTGAGACTCTGAGAATCGGTTTCACAAGATTGTATCCTATAGATAGAGACACGTTAGTTATAAAAAGATTCTTAGATGAAGAAAGTATTATAGGAGTATTCACCAGAGAAAACATTAGAAGAAGATATTTAGTTATAAAACCTTCTCAGATAAAAATAAAATATCCAGAGAAAAGATTTGTAATAGACCTGAGAGAAGGATATAGAGTTTTAAGACATAGATCTTCTAGACCTCGAGATGTGGAAGTACTTTTATAAAGATATTCCAAAGATCATGTTTTATGCTAAGATCACTGTCGCAAGATAGTAAGCAGCGATCTGAGAGAGAACATATCTCCAGAAATTATATCCCATAAATCTAGCTATAAAACCTCCTATTAGCACGCTTAAAAACATGTATATAGTGCTGATAATTATTCTGACAATAAAATCTGTTGTGACATATATCATAGATATTGTCATCAGAAATAGATATGCAAAAAAGACTCCAATAAAAATTCTTACAAGATAAAATTTGTAATCAAAATATTTTTTCATTTTATCACCAAATTATTTTCTGGAGCATACAGTGCCTATTAAAAATATGAGTTGGATTGATATAAACGTTTGGATCAAAGAGAACATAAATTTTCTAAGAGACTCTGTGATAGATAATATATATGGTTTCAAAGACTCTCTAGTTCTGAGATTAAGATCTAGAGATGGCGAGAAGAGATTATTATTATCAAAGCCTGGCTTTTACATATTTCTTTCTCCCGAGACTATTTTTGATAAAAAAGATCTTAGTTTTGAAGAAAACTTCGTATTACTATTAAGAAGATATGTGAGAGACTGTAAGATTAGAGATGTAAGACAACAGCCTTGTGAAAGAATTGTTGAGATAGAGATTTTATGTAGAGACTCAAGATATACATTGACTATCGAGCTGATCCCTAGAGGAGTTATAGTATTAAGAGATGAGAATAACAAGATCAAGGCTTTAAACAGATCTTTAAAAACAAAAGATAGAGCATTAAAGATCAATTCTTTGTATATCTATCCGCCGAAGAACATAAACATATATTGTGAGAAAGATCTTAAGAAACTGATTGAGAACTTTAGAAAAGGATATGATCTTGTTAGAGGATTAGTTGTTGGTCTAGGACTTCCTCCCGAGACTGCTGAGGAGTATATATATAGAAATAAACTTGATAAAAATATTGATCCTAAGAAGATGTCTGGTGAAGAGATCATTAGATTAATAAATGATCTGAGGAGATTCATAGATGAGATCATTCAAAATCCTAAGCCTTGTGTAATATATGATCAGAATAAAAAAGCATCTGAGTATTACGTATATCAGCCGTCTTCAAAAAAAGATATATGTATAACTAAAGAGAGTTTTAATGATGTATTAAAAGAATATTATGTTTCAAAGATAAGATCTTTTGTTGAAGAAGATCAGATGATTAATGAATATATTAGATTAAAAGATCAGTTGACACAAGATCTTGAGAGAATTTCAAGAGAGCTTGAAAACATGATCAAGACTAAAGATCTTATAGATCATAACTATCATATTTTTGAAAAAATATTTTCTTGTTACAAGGATCTGTTGAAAGAGAAAGGTGAGAAAATAAGTTGTCCTGAGAAAGATGAGATAGAATGTGTCTATAGAGTAGATAGAGGTAGATTAAAAATAACTTGTGGAGAAATATCTTTTGAACTAGATCTTCTGAGAGATTTCAGAGATAACTACATAGAGATCTCTAGAAAGATCTCTCAGCTAGAGCGTGGCATTGAGAAAATAAAAGAGAATATCAATGATCTTGAGAGAAAAATAATGGAGAGAAAGATCGAGCTTGAGAAACTTAGACAAATATCTGAGATAAAAAGATCTAGAGAAATAGAGTGGTTTGAGAGGTTTCATTGGATAATAACCTCAGAAGGTTTTCTAGCTATAGGAGGCAGAGATATTGATCAGAACGAGATGCTTGTAAGAAAATATCTTGAGAAAGAAGATCTTTTCTTTCACGCTGATATACATGGAGGCTCTGTGTTTATACTTAAAAAAGGCTCTCAGGCTGGGGAGAGATCTATAGCTGAGACAGCTCATCTCGCAGGTTGTTATAGCAAAGCGTGGAGCGCAGGCTACGGCTCTATAGACGTGTTTTATGTAAAAGGTGAGCAGGTCTCTAAGACGCCTCCCTCAGGAGAGTATCTACCAAAAGGTTCTTTCATGATCTATGGAGAGAAAAGATGGGTTAAAAATGTGAAATTACTCCTCGGCATCGGAGTTGAGATTATTGATGACAAATATCCTCGAGTTATTGTTGGAGATCCTGAGCTGATAAGATCTAGAGCAAAGATCTATGCAATAATCTCTCCTGGAGAAGAGTCTCCTAAGAATGTTGCTGAGAAAATATTTGAGAAATGGATTGAAAAACATAAAGAACTTGAGATCATGTTAAGATCTTTAGATCTCGAGGAGATTATTAAAAAGATCCCTGGAAGATCTAGAGTGATCTTTATAAGCTAGTTTTATCTAAATCTATGCGGCATAAGATCTTTGAGAGCATCAATGTTTATGCCAGAGACTTTCATCATAAAAAGCTCCATAAGAGGATAGATCTCAGCCTCAATCAAATGGCCAGCATAAGTGCAAGCCTCGCTCTTTAGGGCGGGGGGTATATTTTATAAGTTTTTATAATATTTTGTGGGTCGGGTCTTTGGCGGACAGAAAATTTAGAATGTCCGGCGGGGGGAATCCCCGAGGTGTGTCCGTCAGAGATTCCGACCCTCTTCAGTTTTTTAGAGAGCTTGTTGAGAAGAGAAAGAAGAGTAATAAAAGAGCTGTAAGGCTGAGACTGCTTCCAGAGAAACATGAGGAGGAGATATTGTTTAACATAGGATTGACATCTGTGAGGTTGTGGAATGAGCTTAATTATGAGAAGAGACAGCTGTTTTTTAAGAACGATCTGAAGCCTGAGAAAAGAATTGAGATCAACAGAAGATATTATCATAAGTATAAGAATTTTCTAGGTGTTAATGCTGGTCAAGTAATTAATAAAAATGAGGAGGCCTGGGAATCATTTTTTGAGCTTTTGAAAATGAAGAGACAGAGAAGATTACCGCCTCATATCAGAAAGATTTCTCCGCCAGGATATTGGAAAGATAAGATCACAGGAGAAAAGAAGATCTATATGTTGATTAGAAACGATAGATATTATTTAGAGCCTATTAATAAAGGTGAGGGTCGTCTGGTTCTTAAAGATTTTAAACTTAGTATAAGATATGTTGGCAGGATCAAGTGGGAAGGCAAACAGGGGAGACTAGAAATTATTTATGAGGCTGGCAGATGGTTTGCTTATATACCTATAGAAGTTGGAGAAAAACCTTCTAAATCAAATCCAAAGGGCTATATAATGCCTAATTATAAAGATAAGAAAAATAGGATCGTTGATCCTAAAAGTATCAAACAGAGAGATCCTGTTGGAGATAAAAAGGCTTTCATAGATATAGGTCTTAACAATTTGTTTGCTGTGGTAGTCTCAGACGGATCAGCATTCCTTGTCAAAGGAGGATCTATTAAATCTGAATACTACTGGTGGAAAAGAGAGATCTCTACATATCAAGCTGTTAGAGATCTGCTTAGAAACGCTGGGATCCATAGATGGAAAGATTATCATGAGAAATATCTTAAAGCATTATATAAAAGAGATGAGAGGCTTAGACATCTCTATAGAACAGCTATTAGATTTCTAGCTGAGACATTATGGAGTAGAGGAGTTATGAAGATATATATTGGATACCCTATTATGCTCTCACAATATAATGGTAATGAGTACAACAATAACATATGGTGGTATAGAAAGATAATATTGTGGATGATAGATGTGTTTATAGAGTACGGGATAGACGTTGAGATCGTCCCTGAGGATCATACAAGTATAAAATGTTCTATATGTGGAGAAATACATAAAAATGGAAGAATATATAGAGGACTATACATATGTAGAAAAACTAATAAAAAGATTAATGCAGATATAAATGCGGCATTAAACATAGCAAGAAGAATAGGATACAAGATTACAACAACAAGAAAAATTGAGAGCTATTTGATATCACATAACGGCGTGAAATCATTAATCCCCCGCCAGAGGGCTAACACCCGAGACCCAGAGGTTCGAAACCCCGCCCTTTAGGGCGGGGAGGGGTCATCAGCGTATGAATAAGTCTCTCTCACATCTCCACTATATGTTAAGCCCAGGACCACATGTATATGTGGATGATATCTCTCTCCATTCCATATCACAGATCCTATTATCGATGCAACTTCTACAGCTCTATTCTCTCCAGATCTTATCTCAATAATCTCGTATCCTGATGCCTCTTTAAAAAATCCTATTCTAGCTCTTCTAAAACCTCCTAACCCATAGAATATTAGAAACTGTGTCTTCTCAGAATCAGCCAATCTGATCAATGTCTCAGGAATCTTCTCTCCAGGTTCTAGTCTGACAATATATATCTCCTCAGCTTTTGTCTTAATAAATCTCAGATGACTCACCTCAGAAATTTTTCATTATCTATTATTTAAAGAGAGTATTTCATGAATCACCTTCTGAGCCTCAAAAAGATCTTTAGCTATATAGTTGGGTCTCACATGATCTATTTTTATATTAAATATCTTCATATACATAGTCTCTCTAACGCCTTTATCATAACGATCTATGTATATAGTCTTCAGACCATATAGAGATGGGAAGTATATATCAAACACAAGATCGTCACCGATCATTATTTTAAACACATTCTCATTCACTGAATCCTTTGTCTCGAAAAAACATCTAGAGTTTTTGAGACAACCTTTTTTATCAGGCGTATATACATGATCAAAATATTTCTCAATGTTAGCATAAGATATGACGCACTCCTGAAATTTTGATAAACCATTTGTGGCCAGTATCATCATATCTATGTCATATGAATATCTGATCTTTTCTAGAAAAAGTATTGCGTCATCATATACAAAGGTTTTGTCGCAATATCTCTTATGAATCGATACGACATCGACTGATCTGTTGACAGAATATTTTCTCAACAAAAGATCTGTTATATACTGCCAGTCAAATGCTTTCAAAGGATCCTCGATTAAAAGTTTTAAATGAGTCTCTAAAAAACTTCTTCTAACAGTCTCTTCATCTAAACCAGTGAATTCTGATAGTACTCTACGTATCTCAGGTAATGTGTATGATCCCAATGGATTTGCGACTAGAGTGCCGTCAAGATCTATGAAAAGAATCTTTTTAATCCTCAATTAGACTCCAGAGAATATGTTTTAGCAAGAATATATTGATAAATATTGACACAAAAATTTTTATATTTCAAAATTACAGTGTTACATTGGTGATATGTAACTATGATAGATGATTTTATTAAGAAAATTGATGAGATATTTGAGAAAGCTGAGAATAGATTAGATGAGATCTATAAAGAAGTTGAGAAAATGCTTTTAAAAGGATCTGGTAGAGAAGCTTTTAGATATTGGAGATATGAGATAAGATCTTTGGGAAGAGAGTTGAGACGTTCTTTAGAAGATCTGAAGATTAAAATTGAAGACTCAAAATTATCTGAAGATGAGCTGATTAAAATCAGAGATTACATGAGAAAGAAAATAGATCTTTTCATAGATAGACTTAATGATCTTGTTGATCGGCTTGAGGAGACTGCTGAAGAGAGAGGACTTCCATTTCCACGTATATATGTAAGTTTCAGAAGACTTCCAGAGATAGTTGCAACATCAATAACAGCAACAATAAGAAGTCTTGATAAAATAATAAGAGAGATCGGGGAGGAGATCAGTAGAGTGGCCTCTGGAGTCTATGTAGAGAGAGATACAGAGGTTGTATCATCTGTCAGAATAAGATCTGATGATCTGAAGATTATAGATGAGCTTGTTAACGCGGGGATTTTCAGAAGCAGAAGTGAGGCGGTGTCATATTTCACTAGAAAAGGTATGGAATGTAATAAAGAATGGATTTCAAAAGCATTAGAAGAGATCAAGAAAATTAGAGAGATCCAAGACAGTCTTAAGAGAGAGCTTGAGAAATAACTTAATATATAGAAATAACTTAATATATGTTTGGATAGATAATGTTCTCAATATTATAAGCATTATTACCAATCATGATCCATAGAGAGACGACTATATACTTCCACTGATAACCCTGAGGAACACCTATTTTAACAACAAGCTGTCCTAAAGGAGCCGGCGGAAGAGGAAGTTTACATAGATCCACACTGGAGGAGACCCCTCTCGTTACATCTTTTAGAGAGACCCAGCCATCCTGAGCCTTGACATAGAGATATGATGAAGACAACATGATCAGACCATTACTAGGAGTATTACATTGTGTAAAACTTAATTGTTCCACGATCACGTTAGAAGGTTCAAAAGGCTCAGAGTAATAGACGTTGTCCACAGAAATCATCTGAAAGTTGGTATACCATATTCTTCCAGGCTCTGTCAAAAGATTGTTTGTGGCCTCAGCAGTTATCAATGGAGAGACTCCCACAAGCTGTAAAGATCCTATTCTAATGATCCTTACGACTAGATATAGAGTATTATCGGCGACATAGGCATCTTCTATACCTACATAAAAGTCGTATCGAGAGCCTTCCACAGTGTTTGAGATCCTTATTTTATAAGAATAATCATTAACCCATGTGAGAGTTAGATAAAAAAGTGCTGAGCCTATTGCTATTCCTATTGATGTGAGAATTATTGTTGATATAATCTCTGTCTGTGCTTTAGATAATCTCTTCATCATCAAGAGCGGGATCCCTATTGATTATAATGTATACAAAAATATATATTCTTTGAAACAGAATCAGTTTTTAGAGAACATGAGCTCATACAAAAAAGCTCTTTCAAATCTAGTGGTATTCATAATAGGAGTGATAATATTATTAACAACCTTAGTACCATTATTTATGTTTCTCACAAGCTCTAGAACAGATATTGAGAAGATAATAAGAGGTTACGAAGATTTTCAGAATCTGAGAGAGCTAGAGAAATTAAGTGTAGAGGCAGACTACACCTCTTCTACACCAGAGATGTTTTATCTAAGAAACACAGGAAGCATCCCAATAAAAATTGTGAGAAGCGTTATACAAGACAGCTCAGGAATATATTATTACACAAATAATCTATTGATAGACGTAGGACAGAGAATATCATTAAAACAAATCTTTGACCAGCTAGGTCTCTCCTACGACCCTATAAAATTGAAATACGTGGTGACCGCGAGAGGCTCTGTATTCTTTATAGCAGATCAGATAATAAAACTATCTATTCCACAATATACTTCTCCAGGAGGCGGCCAGGGAAGCGGAGGAGCAGGAGGCGGAACAGGATCTCAGCCTTCAGGAGGCTTTGTAGGAGGCAGCCCATTCATACCTCCTTCAAGCTTGTTCTACTGGAATTTTACTAACGCCATAAATAAAAGTAGGGTGTCAGCAAATTATAGTATCTCATCGGCGACTTGTGATACAACAGGTACTCCTTGGGTCGGACTGATCATCAATTACCCAAACAATGTTCTCACATCAAGAGATAAAGATAATAAAAACATCGTCACACTAAATCTAACGGGTTCGCAGGATCAAGGTGCGAGTGGAAAGAAAAATGATAGTGGATGTGTTAGTTTTATATTTAAAGACCTCTTAAATGTCTCAGGATCTTATGTCGTTGTCGTTTATTACAGAATTGTTGTGTCCACTTTTCAGGATAAAAATAAATCAGATCAAAGTAATCAGACGAGAGTTTCTGTGAATCTCACTTTTGGCATAATATCTAATGATAAGTTGTTAAGCACTTCTGTGACGACTTTTGAATGGGCTCCTAAGAGTAATACTGATTATCTTGTATACTCTGGGTATACTGTCATACCAGTATTTAATCCTGAGACTGGGCAATCAGTAGTATCTGGTCAAGCGAATCTTCTTGTTTCTATAGTTCTTACACAGATAAATGGTCAAGGGAGTTATCAGGTGGGGATTGAGTATCTAGCTTTTCAAGGCGTTGCGGTGAATCCTGTTCCAGTAGGTTAGTTTTTTAGTTTTTTAATAAAATTATTTTTAGGTGTGGTTATGAGACGTAGAAGAAGTATATTTGATCTTTTTGATGAGCTTTTTAGAGAGATTGAGGAAGAGATGAACGAGTTTATCAGAAGATGGGAGGGCTACGGCTTTGAGGAAGAGCTTCCTAGAGATGTTAAAAGAAAAAGCTATTACTATGGCTTTAGAATAACTATTGGTCCTGATGGTGTTCCTAAGATAGAGACTTTTGGTAATAGAAGACCTGTTGTTATTGAGGAGGGGAGGCCTAGAAGAGTTGTTTCTGATGAGATAGAGCCTTTAGTTGATGTATATGAGGAGGGCGATACTGTGACTATTGTTGCTGAGATGCCTGGTGTTGAGAAAGAGAAGATTAAGATAAGAGCTGAAGGTAGAAGACTTGTTATTGAGGCCAGCGATGGAAGAAAATATTATAAAGAAGTAGATCTTCCGACAGAAGTTGATGTGAAAAGTGCCAAGGCTTCTTATAAAAACGGCATTCTAGAGATCAAACTTAAAAAGAAGAGCGGCGTAGCTGGCGAAGAGATCAAGGTAGAGTGAAAAAAGCTATTGTTTCTTCTCCCAAGATTTTTTAAGCGCACTAGTCATTTCATAAATTATTTTCTCAGGATCTTCAGCCAACATTATTGCTGAAGCAACAAGAACTCCTTCAGACCCCAGCTCTACAGCTTTAGAGACGTCCTCATAATTAGTTATTCCAGCACCAGCCAAAACTTTTATATCTCTATCAATTTTTTTAATAATCTCAACGCCTTCTGTGATGATCTCAGGCCTGACTTTTGACACTGCTTTTCCAGAGCCTATGAGCTCAGGAGGTTCTAAAGCTATTGCATCAGGTTTTAAAACAGAGATCATCTTAGCCACAGTATTGTTCTCAGCACATACGAGAGTCTCTAAACCAAGTTTTCTAGACATCTCAATAACACTATTTATAAATCTTAGATCAACCTTTTTCTCACTATGATTAATAATCACACCTCTCACGCCAATGTCTTTCAGAGCCTCTAAAGGAATGCTCCCTGTGTAAGCGCCGTAGCCCAGAGGATCTGCGTATTGAGCATATACATATGCACCTATCTTCAGAATATCTCTGATCTCTGTGAACGGTGGCGCAACAATTATCTCAATATCCTCTCTCTCAGAAATTCTTCTGGCATATTCAGCTATTTTAAGACCTCTCTCGCCATAAGCCTGTTTATAATTTTTGTAGTTGATAACAAGTACAGGAGGTCTCAAAAAAGATTCCTCTTTTAATCATGATGTGAAAGAAGATCTGTTTTCACTTTAGGAGGCGCAGCTTTTCTCTCACCAGTCTCAACAAATCTATTCTTGATCTTCTCAAGAACCTGTGGCAGAGTTGTATACTCCATCTCATCAGGACCTAGTCTATGAGGCATAAATGGACCGTGTCTTCTCATATAATCAGTGATCATGAGAGCAAGTCTTCTAGTCTCGTCCCAAGCGACATCATCAAAAAGATCTGCTGGACCAATAAGTCTGCCATTTTTAACGTTAAATCCTAAAGCAACCACTCTAGGAGGACCGTCGAACCTCGTCATCTTAGCATGTCTAAGTCCCACAGGCATCAGAGGCCCGTGATGACTGCCTCTCATCCACCCTGCAACTAGATGTGGATGTGCAAAAGCCTCTAAAACCTCTCCAACAGCTGGAAAGCCGCTCTGAGTTCTCACCACTGCGACAGGATCGTCTTTACCAACATATTGTCCTGCTATGAGACTTAACCTCTCAACACTTACGACAGCTGCGATCTCGTCGTCAATTTTTCTACGAACTCTTCTCACAATAAATCTTCCTGGAGTCCCTATCAATGCAAGCATATCATAAATCTCCTCTGGAGCTTTGAAGACCACCTCTCTACCCTCGTACACATCGAAGACCTCAAATTTGAATCCATCGTGAAGCCTTGGATCAATTACTAAGCCTGCTGTGTTAAATGGGTCAGCAAATATTCTATACATAGGGAGATTAAATGCTCCAGGCTCAGTTTTATCAGCCATAAAAACTATGATCGGCTCGGCAGGTCTCTCATAAAACTCCATCTCAGCAACGCCCGGGCCCAGACCTCTCACATTTCCACTAAAAGCGTCACTCAAAAGATCTTGGCCAGCAGCATATAAGCCCAGCTCTTTAGCTACTTTAGTAGCTTCTTTAAAAGCCTGCCAAGCCAGCCCATGGATCTCGCTATCATCAACACCTCTTTTATGAGTCATTATAAGCTGAAGATCATCTCCAACATTAGTTACATAATAATCTGTTAACAATCCTTTCATCTTAGCTTCTGCAAGAACTCTGGAGGCTACAGCGATAGTATCTGGATGAACAACATGATGACCTGCTAAAGACCCTATGTCAGCCTTGATCACAGATACAGTAGTTTTAATCTTCTCTCCAGAGGACAAAATATTATCACCAAATAATCTTAGAGACTAAAGAGTTAATAAATTATTAAGACGTAAAATTTTCAAAAGATCTTTTTCGCAAATTATTATCAAAAGATCCTGATTATAATCAGTTAAAATTATCTCTCTTTATCAATTTCTTCAATAACTTTTTTAATAAGTTTCTTCAGCTCAGAATCTTCTGTAGCCCTCTGATCTTTTATAGGAGCTATTCTAGCAGGTTTCTTGGCAGATATTCTATAGATAGATTCTAACAACTGATCTTCGTATGGAACGCCTATAAACTCTACTCTCTCATTAATAGCTATAGTAGGCACAGACGTCACAGCATATTTCTCAGCAATATCCATATTCTCATAAGCCTCCACCACTACAGATATTATGTTGCTCTTTCCAGCTTTATAAGATTCGAATGCGACCATATTAGCTAATAAAACAGCATATGGACAGTATGGACATGATGGGGTCACAATAGTCTCTATAACAGCTCTCGAATTAAACTCTTTAATACGTCTTATAGTATCTGGCTCAAGACCACTGTCGTTCTGACTGATTCTTATTATCGTCTCTACAAGTGCTCTAATCTCTTCACCTGCTGGAATACCATAGTATCTTATAGATCCGTCTAAGAAGTATATTGTTGGAAATCTGTTTATCCCAAGCTTTTTAATGATACTGTCATCAGAACCTTTTTTATACACCTTGAATCTAAATAAATTCTCTCCATTTCTCATAGGAGAATTCTCTGAAATAGTCTTAAACATTGATATTGTAGCTTCACACCATTCACACTCATCACTCACAAATATGTCTGCATGAACTTTATCTCTCATATCATTTAATGCCTCTCTCAGAGCCTCTATCTCCTCAGGATCAAAATCTACTTTAAATCCATACATCTTCTCTACAACACCTTTAGTATATATAAGAAATATTCTGAATATAAGCTTATACTCTTCATAAGAGACAGTTTTTTAAGAGTTTTTCTCAGAGGATCTCAATAGATCTCTAAGATCTTCTATTCTTAAGATCTTCATCATAGGATATGAGACTATTAATAAAACAAGAAAAGTCACTATTCTATAGGTTACAGCAAAACTTACAGCTATATATGGTGAGATGCCTAATACCTGTAGAGCCAGTGTTATTATAAACTCCATAAAACCTGCCAATCCGCTGACTGAGACAGGCATTATCCAATAGATCAGTTGAGTAAAAAGTGCTATGATAAAAGCATTTAACAAGCCTATGCCATACATGAAGCTATTGATCAATATATACATAGATGTTGTAAGAAAAAGCCATTCGCCAGCAGATGCTAAAAATGATAATAGAGAATATTTTGATAAAAAAATGTTTTTTATAGAATTTTTATATTCATACACGAAATAGCTGGGGTCAAAAAGGATCTTTTCTTTATAATATTTTTCTTCTAAAAAACTCTTTATCTTCCCAAGGATCTTTCTAAACAATCCCGTGCCTAAAAAGCCTGTGAGCCCAATATTAGGAATGATCACTAGAAGAGTATATATGATTATTATAACAAGTTCTGTGAATGATATATTTAACTTTCCTAAGACTATGTATCTAGCAATCAAAAGTATGAAGATCATTAGAAAAGCTGATGATGAAACATAGATTCTATGAATCATTATTGTGGAAATAGTCTTAGAACTTTCAAGACCTAATCTCTTGTTTGTTAATACAAGTCTCATCAACTCAGTCACAGCTCCAACAGGTATTATATAGCCTGATAAAAGTGCTATAGATACTATGCCAAAAACTTCTCTAAATCTCGCCTTCTGTTTATCAACACCTCCTCCTAATAATATCAAATGCCAGGCCAGCCCGTGGAAAAAAATTGCGACAAATATTGATAAAGCTAATAACATAAGAGATGTCAAAGAGATCATTTTAAAAGTCTCTATGACTTTATCAATGCCCAGACTATAAACATAGATCATATAAGCGATCAAGCTTACACTTATTATGATCAATGGTGCCGAGATCTTGATCTTCAAATATTTTTCCCAAAAAAGATTTCTCAAAAAAACTTTATTTTTCAAAAACAGCTACTGATACTCTATATGAATTCTTCCTTCAACAATTTTTGTCTTAGCTTTTTCTCTGATCATTCTCTTCAAGATCTTGCCTACGGCTGATTTAGGAAGCTCTTTTACAAAAACGATTCTCTTAGGAACTTTATATGACGCAAGATGTTTCTTGAGATACTCCAAAAGATCGTTTTCAGAGATCTTGTTTTCATAACCTTCTTTTAATACTATGAACGCCACAGGGATCTCTCCTGCCACGTCCTCAGGATCTTTAAGACCTACCACCGCAGCCTCTTTAACAGCCTCATGTTTATACAAAAGCTCCTCGATCTCTCTAGGATACACAGAATATCCTTTATATTTTATCATGTCCTTCTTTCTATCAACAACATAGAAGTATCCCTCCTCATCCATATACCCTAGATCTCCTGTTCTAAACCATTTAAATCCTCCAAACTCAAAAAATGCTTTCTCAGTCTCCTCAGGCATATTATGATATCCTGCGAAGACCTGAGGACCACTTATAACTATCTCACCAATCTCTCCTGGAGGTAGTAGTATAGGCTTCTCAGGATCTGCTATTGCGGCATATGTATTTGGTATTGGAACACCTATAGACCCAGGCTTATATCTTCCTCTGACAGGATTAACATGAGTGACTACTGAGGTCTCTGTCAGACCATATCCCTCTCTAAGATTAGCTCCTGTAAGCTCCTCAAATCTTCTTAAGATCTCCACTGGAAGAGGAGCAGCGCCACTGATGGCTGCAGTAAGAGATCTTAGGTTATATTTCTTCGCCAGAGGACTATTAACTATGTAAGTATATATGGTGGGGACTCCGTGAAGAAGTTCTATCTTTTTTCTCTCAATCTCTCTCAACACCTGCTCTAGATCCCATCTCGGGAAAACTATTATAGTAGATCTTGTCCATATGCCTGTGAATAACGTCGCCACAAGACCATATATATGAAACCATGGAAGAACTCCTGCATATATATATCCTTTACGACTTCCATCAGGTTTAGGAGGATGCCACGCAGCCACCTGTTGCATGTTTGCAACAACATTTCTATGAAGTATCATAGCTCCTTTAGGAACTCCCGTCGTCCCTCCAGTATACATCAACAAAGCCAGATCTTCAGGAGAGATCTTTACATCTACCCTTCTAGGATCTTTTATGAATCTCCTTATCTCACTAAACATTCTTCTTATGACATCAGTCTCTTCTACAGAAGGAGGCCTCTCTTTTAATCTATAAAGTATATTCAGTGGAAATCTCAAAGCATCTGAGATGCTTGTCACATAAACTTTTCTAAGACCAGCTTCCCTCTCGATCTCTCTATATTTATTTATAAAAAGATCTAGTATGACCAGATATTTAGCTCCTGAACTCTTGATCTGATATAACATCTCAGACGATGTATAAAGCGGGTTTATAGGCGTTGCAACGCCGCCTGCCTTAAGAACACCTAACAAAGCAATTACAAACTGAGGAGTATTAGGAAGCATTATAGCAACTACATCACCTTTTGATAAACCATCTCGTATAAGAGTTTTTGCAAAAGCCTCTGACAAAAGATCTATCTCCTTGTAAGTATATTTTCTATTGAAAAATATGAGAAATACTCTATCTCTTTCCTCTTCAGCTATTCTTCTAAATACGCTCGGGATCGTGTCTATCAAAAGATCCAGCTTCTTAGGCACATAATCATCATAATTAACAGTCCAGAAAGCTGACTTAATCTTCTCAACAATGTCTTCTTTCGTCAAAATCTCGACCTCATTATAACATATATTTTAAAATTAAAATTTTTTCAGAACTAGATAATAAAGATCCTTAATATCTCTTTAAAATATTTTGTTTATCATCTTCGATGAAAACTCGTATGAAAGGTTCACGTGTAGTCTCCCGAGGGAATATCTTTAAGATCTTTATTATTTTTTATCTAGTCTAGCTTTTAAAATTTTTAAAAATTTAATTGATCAGAGGTTATTCAATGATCTTTTCTATTATAAGATCTGCTTTATATGATATAAGATCATCGTATTTCTGACCTACGCCGACAAATATTATTGGTTTATTGATTGTTGTTATTATGCTGAGAGCTGATCCTCCTGACGCGTCTGCATCTAATTTTGTTAATATCACTCCATCAACACCAATATATTTGTCAAATTCTATAGCCTGGTTCACAGCGTCATTACCTGTTAACGCGTCTAAAACCAGGATCTTAAGATCTGGTGAAGACACTCTTGAGATCTTCTTTATCTCATTCATCAGATCAATATCTGTGTGCTGTCTTCCTGCAGAATCTATTAATATGACATCAAAACTATTTTTCTGAGCATATTTGATCGAGTCAAAGACTAAAGCCGCCGGGTCATAACCATATCTGCCTCTGAATATCGGTATCGAAAGTTTTTTACAGTGGATCTCAAGCTGTTCTTGAGCACCTGCTCTGAAAGTATCGGCAGCCACAACAAGAACTTTAAGACCTCTGTCTCTTAGATATTTAGCTACTTTAGCTATTGTAGTAGTCTTTCCAACACCATTTACTCCCATAAAAAGGATCTTATAAGGCTTTGAAGAATTTTTGATCATTTCAACAAGATCTTTGTTCCACTCACCTCTTTTAAGATATTCTATCAAGATCTCTCTAAATTTATCTTTTATAAATCTTTTTTTATCTTCAAATAAGCCTATCTTCGACCCTACGATCTTTTTCTCCAGATCTTTAATTATATTCTCAGCAACTTCATAGGCAACGTCCGCCTCAACAAGATCTATGATCAGCTCCTCAGATAATTTTGAAATATCTTCTTGAGAAATCTCTTTTCCAAATCTCTCTTCAGAGATCTTCTCCATCTTCTCAGATATCTTATCAATTGCTTTTGAAAATATCTCACGTATTTTTCTAAACATATTCTAATCCTTGACTTAATATCTATAGTCAAAGATAATAATTCTAGTGCAAACAATTTAAAGGCTTTAGATCCTGAGAATTTTTATTTTTCTATTCTCGTATTTATTTATAGGGATTACAATGGGGACTAAAGGCAAGAAACCTATCTCAGCTATGGAGAAAAGACAGATGAGAGAACTTGAGAAAGAGAAGAAGACTAAGAAAGAGGTTAAGAAAGAGGAGAGAGAGAGTAAAAAAATCAGTGTCTCAGAGCTTGATGAAAAGATCATAGGCAGAGCAAAGATAGAGCTTATAGATCTTAAGGTGGTCACTCCATATCAAGCTAAAGAGAAGCTGGGCATTCCATATTCATTATCTAAAAAATTGCTCAGATATCTTGAGAGAGAGGGAGTACTTAATCTATATTCTTCTAATCATAGAATAAGAATATATGTTCCAGCAGGCAAATGATTTCGTATTTTAGATGACAGGATCTTATGATGAGGGTTGGTATTTCTGATTGATGAAGAATGACACCAGCACTGATCTTTGTGAAGACGTCGTCTGTGAAGAGAGATATGTTCTCATATATATAGATGAGAGAAGAAGATATATCATAAAGATCCGTAGAGGAGAGAGATTTAGTAGTGATAAAGGATATATTGATCATGACGATCTTATAGGTCTCAGCTATGGCTCTCAGATAAAACTTTCATCAGGTGTAAAAGCTTATGTTCTAAAACCTTCACTTGAAGATCTTGTGTATAAGATCTTTAGAAGACCTACACAAGTTTTGTATCCGAAAGATCTTGGGTTAATATTAGTCATGCTGGATCTAAGTAGCGGCAAGAGAGTTCTGGAGGCAGGTGTGGGGTCAGGTGTTGCAACAGCTTTTTTAGCAAGAGCGGTTGCTCCAAATGGTAGAGTATATGGATATGAGATCAGAGAAGATTTTGCTGAGACAGCTCTTAATAATCTCTCTAAGATAGGTCTAGATAGATATGTTGAGATCAAGATTAGAGATGTTTCTAAAGGAGTTGATGAGAAAGATCTTGATGCAGCATTAATAGATCTTTCTAATCCCTGGGATGTAACTGAGGTGGTATATGAGGCTTTGAGACCTGGAGCTCCTGTAATATTTTTTCTACCAACAATAAATCAAGTTGAGAAGCTGCTTAACAAATTATATTTAGATAACAAATGGATCCTTCCTAAACTTGTGGAGCTGTTAGAGAGAGAATACGAGACAAAAATAGGCGCCTTGAGACCTAAGACAGTCATGATCTCTCACACAGGCTATCTTATATATACAAGAAAGATTTTAAACAGATAATTAATCAAATACTGGGGCAGAATCTCAAGATGAGCCGTGATTATGTGGCAAATCTATTATCAAAATTTGAGGAGTTTGAAAAGTTGTTAAGAAACATTTCAGAAGATGTCTCGAAGGATAGAGAGTCTCTTACGAAGGAAATGAATAGATTATTAGATCAATTGGATAAAGATTTGGAGAAAGAGGTTTCTAAAATCGTTGATGAGGCTCGTAAAAGAATTGAGAATGAGATAGACAGGATCAGGAGAGAATATGATGAAAAGATTAGAGAGAAGATTAGAGAGGTAGAGAAAATATATGAGAATAGAAGAGAGAAGGCTATTGAAAATGCTTTAAGAAAATTTTTAGAGATATATGAGTTGACGTGATCAACATGAGTTTAAGCTCAGATCTTCTCTATATAACACCTAAGCTGAGAGTTATATATTCTACATGTCTTAACGAGAAGAATATTCAAGATCTTTTGCAGGCCAATAGTATAGATGATTATATGTATATTCTCAAAGAGACTAGTTATTATCAATATCTTAAAAATATTGATCCAAAGGATCTTTTGAGTCTAGAGCTTGCTTTAGACTCTCATCTGTATAATCTGACAAAAATTTTTCAGAAGATAGGAGGTTCAGACGTCTATATGCTGATAAGCTCAATGAGAAAGATCATGCTGATAAAAATGTTTGCCTCAATAATTAGAGGAGTATTAGAGAGACACAGTGAGAACATGAGAAAAATACTTAATCTATTGCCTGAGGAAACACGCGAATTTCTTGAAAAGACTCTCAGCGAGGAGATGAGTATCTCAAGGATCATGACAGAGATCGAGAGATCAGGTTTCTACGTATTCTCAAGATATTATAAAGAGTTTTCAAAGACTTTATCTTCTGAGATCTCAATAAATCTATCTTTAGATCTATCTTTATTAGAGGAGTTCTCAGAGATCTTAACATCGTATCCTGAGATAATAGAACTGATATGTCCAGAAGCTGATCTTTATATAATAAACTTTTTAAGTAAGACTATAATGCTCAATATTCAGGATAAGCTAAGCACATATATAAAAGATCTTTTGAGATACTCTTGTAAAATAGATCCTTCCACGCTTGAGGAGATGAGTTCTTCTGATGAGACAAGATTTTTAACACTTCTAAGAAGGATCTATCCTTCCACATTAATATCTCAAGATCTTACTGAGACAATGATCAATATAAGAGGTTTTGTAAGAAAAAATGTTAGAAAAAAATCTGTTTCATACATGTATTCCTATCCATTTAACTACGGCATATTATGGTCTGTATTTACATTAAAAAGATTTGATATAGAAGATCTTGTGTCTATAGCAAGTGGGAAAATAGGTCTGATCTCTACAGATATGATCAGAAGATTCGTCTCAATATAAAATCTCATTAAGATCAGCATATATTTTCTACATAATAAAGATTTAAAAAATTCAGCACTTAGTCTTCATCTTTCAAAGTTTAAATATCATCATCTCTTCTAATGATCCAGATTCTTCTATTGAAAAATTTATATTTTTTCAAAAAAAGACCGGGAGAGTGTCTTATGAATATATTGAATAAATATCTAGAGACCCTAGGTCTTCTATATCTTATATTGTTGATTCTCTCTATAACACCTGTAGAGATCCTCTCAGCAAAAGGATTAAATGAGAACACATCTGTGGACACACAGATTATTAATAAAGATCTTTTGAGCAGCTCTAGAGATGTTGTTCATATAATTCTTCCAGTGAGTGTTTTAAAAGATCTTCATGGCATAAGATTTGATTCTTTGATAGCATCATCTTGTGATGATAATAACACTCTTATTATTCCAAAGCTTGTCCCAAGAAAATTCTTTAGAACATTTCTCTCACCTATTAATGCCGCAATTCTAATGCCCGATGTCGATGATGGTATTTTGAATGAGAATGATCTTTTGATATTGACAGTTCCAATACCAAGATCCGGCTCTGGTAAAGACTTCTCTTCATGTCCATGGAATGTTTATGCTGTTAAACACGGTCTTAGAGATAGATATGTGATAAAACTTTCTCAAGGAGCAAAAATATTTACAGAAACGGGAGTAAAGATCTTGTCGTTCACAGTAGGAGTTGCAATATATTATGATCATGATCATAATAGAAAGCCTCATCTAAGAGATCTGCCGTTTGATATGGAGCTTTTAGCCAAGATAAGTGACGTGCTGAACATAGAGAGACCTAAGACACATATTGTTTTTCCAAATTTTGCTGGCGAGGCTGAGAAAGCCGAGATCTTTTGGAACACATGGCTAAACACGATCCGTGAGAGATTGATCAGTCTTAAACTCAGCGATAACATAATTGTTTCACATGAACATAGAGAGGGATTTATATACGACCCGACCAATGATCGAGTTGTTGCAGAGATATTAGATAAAGAGTCTGAGAAGAAGATATCTGAAGAATTCAGAAACATATATCCAACAGCTGAGCTGATAGACGGCGGCGGAGGCCCATCAAGATTTTATGAATTCGTTCTTATAACATTAAACAAGACAATATTAACAGGATCTAGATCAGTGAACATCTATCTTGGATATAACATATATAGCTTAGTAGTTTTCATCAGAGCAAACTCCACCTCCTCATCAGACTCCTATTTAGGAGTCCAAATTAATGTGATCGACACAAACACAGGTCAGATCGTGTGGAGCAACTCTTACACATATACTCTAAGCTCCACTCCTAGCAACATATATCTATATCCATCAATACCTTTCGACACAACCAGAAGATTCAATATAAGTATAACCTATTATTATGCAGGAGGATCATATCCATATATAATCTTGTCAACACTCAGGATCAGCAAGATCTGGGATAACATGCCTACAAGCGAAACATCAAAAGCTTATCAGATACTCTCAGTTGGGATAGCCTCTCTGAGACCTTATAAAGTTTCTGACTATCTTCCGCCAGGTTGTCAAAGAGCTAAAGCTTCTGACATGTTAGATCCGTCTGTATATGGAGGAGCTGTCTTTCAGATCTTTCCTGAGTTTCCTGCTGACCGTCAAGGGATCATTATGCCCTCTTCAATATCTTCTTTGACTGTTGATTCTGATGTTATGAATGGTCTGTATTATGATTCTCTGTATGGCTCAAGTCCTATTCTGTATATCGATATATGTGTTAGAAATCCTTCCTCTACAAGTTATACAGGCACTATAAATATTAAGATTGATGGAACAACTATTGCCTCTCAAACTGTTTCTGCACCACCGCTTCCATCATTTGGCTACGTAGGTTTTACATTTTTACAATGGTCAAATCCTTTAGGAGGTCATGGGCATTTTATAACAATAGAACATAACTTCCCAAGTAATAGCGGCGTAGAGCTATATATAGACATATTAATAGAATATCAATATGCACCAGAGATATGGAAAGAAACAAGCTATATAACATGGGCCCAAATGAAAAGCGCTTTTCTTAAGATCCAAATGACTCAAGACAGTAGAATATGGACACTTTATAAATCAGGAATTGTCGTAGAATCTACAGCTTTTGGCGACTCAGATCTTGAGAGTATGATTGTTAAACATTTAGTGTCAACATCGGACTATCCGAGAATATTCGAGATATATTTAGCTGTTAAACCTCCTTCATCCAACTCGATCCCTGGTTGTGTTATTAGATATAGAGAGGGGACAAGAGCTGATTATTACATAGGTGCTGTGGTGGTCGCTTGGAGCATCATCTCTACCGGAGTAGAGTTTTTAAGTCTTGTGGGAGCCATTACTCTTTCTCAGCCTGTATCGTTGGGTATGTATGTTGCTGGAAATCTGATCACAATATTAAGTATGGCTAGAGAAACTTTAAGTCTCTCGATAACCTCTGACGGAACCTATGTTTGTTATTGGTCTCCTGGATTAAATAATTATAGAGCAGCAGAATTAGAGCTTGGAATACAATATAGTAGTTTACCGCAGGACACTTCACATTATATAATAATAGGTGCTAATGTTGGTTGGTACACTAGACCGATCATATTTAAAATACCAAGCTGGCCACGCAGTCAAATCCTTGCATCAGCACCTTTTGATGAGAGGTATCCTGGTTTCTATGGAAGATACCCTGGTGAAGTAATATATGGATAAAGCTTTAAATAAAAATAATTATTTTTTTGTTTTTAGTTTTTTAACTTTGTTTGTGATATCTTTTGTGTTATATTATGTTGTCTCTCTCGTCTATATGATTTTTGTTTCAAAGATCTCAAGCCTCTTTGAGTATAGAATTGGCTATATACTTCTTCTCATAGGATTATCTTCTCTAACGCTTCTTCTCGGAGATCTGTTTCTATTTATATATGTGTTTAGAGTTTTTGTCTTTAAAAAATATTTTCAAAAATCTCTTCTCAAAATATTTCTGAAAAGTTTCTTCTCATCTTCACTTCCTATAATACTGATCCTTGTCCCATATATAGTAGTGGGGTTGGGAGGAGTATTTAATGAAGAACTTTTTTATCATCCTGCGGCAATAATAATTTATGTCTACAGCGTCTCACTAGGTTTCTATGGATTATTTGTTCATCCTATATATGCTCCATACGCGGCATTGGCTGTCAACAGATCTTTAGAAGCCTCTGATGATTCCTTCATTGCTACCTATAGATACATGCGTAGAGACATTAATCTTCTACCAAATATATTGGCAACTTCAATAGTTGTGTGGATAATAACTACTCTGTTAACAGTAGCACTTATCTATTTAATACCGTTTTTAAGCAACACTTTAATACCTGTGCCACGTCTTCCACAAGATCTTTTGTGGAGTTGGAGAGGAAGATGGTATGAGGCTCTCAACAATATGATGCCTAAATATTATAATCTGATCGCTGGGCCACTACAATATCTGTTTTATGCATACATCTTCAGAAAGATCAGCATGAGAAAAACTATTAGATAAAGACATATTAAGATGAAAAGATCTATTTGATCATATAAAGATCTTGTCTGACCTTCTCACCGTTTTAAAGGACAAGGCTTTCAGCTGTAATCAATTTAAACTTAACAACTTAACATATTCTATTCAAAAAGATTTTATGTCTAGAATAACCTTTAAGAATTTTTAGAGCGTCTCTATGTGATATGTTATAGGTATGAAAGGCTCATATATTCTGCCTGTCCCTCTATAGAATTTGCTGAACATCTCATATAGATGAAGCCTTAATGTGTGAGCAAATGCTATGACAGCCTCAAGAGTCATTGCAAGTAGATTACCTATCGAGTATATGCTCCATGCATATATCTGTTCTAATATGCCTGGAGAATATAATAGGCTTATAACTGGGACATAGAATGATATTACAACTGCTATATGAGCTAATGCTATACCCATTATTCTGAGATAACTTATTGAGTTGCCTATCGCCATGATCACTGTGTCAAAAAGCTCCATAAATCCTGAGCTCAGCTTAGATAAGCCTTCTCTCAGTCCGTGTCTGAATATGTCGACAACAGATTCTCCAATTAAGATCCATAGAAGAGATATATTAAGGATCCATTTTACGATCTCAAATATCATAGGTGTCTCAGCAACTATGGGAGTTCCTAAGACAGTTAATAACTGGCCGAGACTTATATAGCTGTAGAAGAAGCCCACCTCATTAATATCGTTAGAAAAGAATGCTGGAATAAACAGGCTGACAAAAATCATTGTTCTAGGAAGTGAGAGAGCAAACATATAATCATATTCTCTATTGATCAAGCTGTTTAGAAATCCTAAGAAAGAGCTTATTAAAAGAGTTATCATAGCCATTCTGACAGATAATAGAATAAATGAGTATAAAGCCTCAACAACTCCTGCACCAGATTTATAGATAGGAAGGCTCAGAGGAGGATGTATATGAAGATCTTCGTAGAAGCCTTCTAAAAACCTGGCTACTGGAGTGGCTGGGCCGAAAAATTCTCCCGCTAGAAAGCCTGTCACAGATGAAGAGATCCCTAGATAAGTTATTAGAAGCCCTAGATCAGATATTCCAACATTTTTATCTTTGAAATATTTATACATAAACAATCCAGCTATCAATAAAGCTATTCCATGCCCAAGATCTGGAAACATGAGCCCGAATATTATTGGGAAAGTTATAGATACTATATATATTGGAATGACCTCATTATAACTAGGCGGGCCGTAAAGATCTGGGATCATTTTGAAAGGTCTCATCCATCTAGACATGTTAAAATATGTGGGAGGCTCCTCCTCCAGCTTATCTAGTCTTCCCACATCTCTCACCTGTATAATCGCCATATCTCTAGTGGCCGACAAGATCTTTTTAACGACTTTATCTTTTGATCTGCTTGGTATGAACCCCTCGATCAAGACATTCTCATCTGTAAAAATACTGTGGCTCATTATCTTCATAAAATCTCTCAGAAGATGAAGACCTGAGTAAGTTTCTTGAAACAAAGTCTTGATCTTTTCATATCTCTCTCTAGCATTCTCATGAATATTATCAAGAAACTCTCTCATTTTAACAAGTTCTGAATAAAGATCTTTATAAGCTCTGCTGAGATTTCTCTCGTATTTCTCAGGTATCTCAACAACTCTTATTCTGAAAGACCTGATCATGTCATTTAACACAGTCTCTTTATCAGATGTATATATTATTAATCCTATGACCTCTTTCAAATCTTCAGATGATCTATTTATAAAAAGATATTCGCTTAATCTCTTGTCTAATTCTTTTTTAAACTGATCAGCTTTATCAACAGATACTGCAACGATCTTTATTCTGATATTTTCTCCACTGAATAAACTCCTTAGATCTATATCTAAGTCCTGGAAATATGATAAATATTTTGTTAAAACATCTAACTCACTGATCTTAGTCTCATACTCTCTATATAGATTTAATATCTCTTCAAACTCCTCATCAATAATCTTACTTTTCTCCATGATCTCATCAAAAAATAGTGAAACAGAGTCTGGCTTAGGATTTATCTCATCAGTCTCTTTTTTCAAAACTTTTCCTCCAAAGATCTTAATGTATTGATCTATTTTTGAGAGAGACTCTTCTATAACGACCATGTTTCTTCTAGCTCTCTCAGCATGAAGACCCTTTCCAGGTCTCGAGATATTATGAAAAACTTTGCTCTCAATCAAAGCTAGGATGGTCTCTTCAACAAAATCTATTGGGACAAGAATCTTTATTAAACTCATTTTCTCAGGCATAAACAATTTTCTTGTTAACCCTCCTTTCTCTTCTATTCTAAATAATTTTTCAGTTATTAAAAGAATTTCTTATTCTCATAACATGTTATAAACATGATCTGTAGCGTCTATTATATAATATCGCAAATCATATCTTTATATGCTGACGAAGATAACTATTTTATTTTTAATAAAACATTTTTTACGGTATTAAAGAGTGGAAAGAAAAAAGATCTTGGTTATAGGCGATAAATATACTGTGAGAATGTTTAATCTTATAGGAATAGAAGGAGTTGTAATTGAAAAACCAGATCAAGATGTTATTAGAAAAACACTTGATAACTATATCAACTCTGGAGATATAGGCATCATATATATAACGAAGGATTTAGCTGACTATGTCCAAGATTATATAAGCCATATATCGTTGACGCGAAGAACGCCTATAATCACTGTTATACCTAGTAGATGGAGCAGAATTGAGGAGATAGATGTCTCCTCTCTACTTAGAAAAGCTCTTGGAGTAGGGTGATCTTTTATGAGTTGGGAGATATATGGGGATCCTTATAAGATAATCGATTATTTATCAGAAAAGATCATTAGAAAAATTGATGAGACATATTCTGAGCTTGAGAAAGAGTTTTCTAAAGATTTTATTGAGAAAATAAAAGGCTTAATTGAGGCGAGACGTAGAGAGTTGAGAGATGTTTTAAGAGATCTTGAGTATAATCTTGAGAGCAACAGATCTAGACTAGATATAGAGTTAAGAAACAAAGTTAATGAGAAGATTAATGAGTTTGTGGATAAAATATTTAAAGAAGTCAGAGAAAAGATCATAAACTATGTGAGAAGCGATAAAGAGATCTACGAGAAACTTATAAGAAGATTCATAAATATTATATCAAAAGATCTTGAGAACAACGAATTTGTTATAGAGACAGATGAAGAGGGGGTTGAGATTGTGAGAAAAGAGCTTGAGAAAATAAGAATAGATCTGAGGAGGATCCATATTAATGTTTCTAAAAATATTAGTGGAGGCTTTATAGCATATACGTCTAATAGAGAGATCACATATAGATACGACATAAACACTCTAATAGATAATATAGAGGAAGAGCTTAAGACAGTTATTAACAAAACATTATCTGGAGGTTGATTAAATCATGGAGAGGATAGGGAGAATAATAAGGATCAGTGGTAGCCTCGTGGTTGCTGAGGATATACCTTCGCCTCAGATGTATGAAGTTGTTGAAGTTGGTGAAGAGAGACTTATAGGAGAGATCATAAGGATCTCTGGAAACAAATCTTTTATACAAGTCTATGAGACGACCTCAGGGATAAGACCTGGAGATCCTGTGTATGCGACAGGATCTCCTCTATCAGCAGAGCTCGGCCCGGGCCTCATAGGACAGATATACGATGGTATTCAGAGGCCTCTTAGTAAAATATTTGAGAAGACAGGATCTATATATGTCAGGAGAGGCGTTAAGCTGCCTTCTCTACCTAGAGATATTAAATATCATTTTATTCCTAATGAAAAGATCTCTATAGGATCTGAGGTAGGTCCTGGAGATGTTCTGGGATATGTAGATGAGACGCCTCTTATAAGACATCCTATTATAGTTCCGCCTGATGTCAGAGGAAGAATCATAGAGTTATATCCTGAGGGAGATTATACTATAGAAGATCCTATAGCAGTTATAGAAAGCTCAGGAGAGAAGAAGATTTTGAGAATGTTAAGTAGATGGCCTGTCAGAAGGCCTAGGCCTTTTAAAATGAAGCTGGAGCCTACTCTGCCTCTTATAACTGGGATGAGAATAATTGACACACTATTTCCTATGGCTAAGGGAGGCACGGGAGCTATTCCAGGAGCCTTTGGAACTGGGAAATGTCTTCTTCCAGGAACCCCAGTGTTGTTAGCTAATGGAAGACTTGTTCCCATAGAAAAGATCTTTGAGAAAATAAAAGGAGGAGAACCTGATCTTAGTCTTGAAGAAGAGATCTATGGAGTAGGTTCTAGAGAGATATATATTTATAGCTTCAATGGCAAAAAACTTGTAAAAACACCTATAAGTCATGTCTATAGAGGTAAGACAGATAGAATCGTAAAAATAAAGACTAGAAGCGGCAGAATAATAAAAGTCACACCTGTGCATAGACTTATCATATTTAATGAGAGAGGAGAATTTGTTGAGATGCCTGCTGTAAGCATTAGAAGAGGAGATCTTATAGTTGTGCCCAGAAGAATTCAAGCAGACACCAAAGCAATTGTGAATTTATATAAGCATATGCCTGATGCAGTAGTCAGAGACGAAAAGCTTTTGAGAAGAGTCATCAAGATCATTAGAAAACTCACAGGAAGAGAATATGGAGGTATAAAGAGATTGGCTGAGGAATTAGGTGTGAAAGTTGATTTTGTCTATAGCATATTCCACGGCTATCTATATCCGCCTCTGTGGTTTGTTGAAAAATTATATAAAAAGATCGGTAGGAAGCCTCCGCATCCTATGGCTATATCTTTTAAAGAAGGTGTCTCGTCAGATGAAAAGATCATTAGAGCATCTCGAATAAAATTGTCTATTCCTAGAGAGATAAACGGTTTCTTTGCATATCTTCTTGGAATGGCTTATGGAAACGGCAGGATTGTTGGGAAAAAATCTGTGAAAATATCTATACCTTTCACTGAGATAGAAGCTGATCATTTGAAGAAGCTGTTTATTGATACATTTGGTCAAGATATTTTAAGAGAGATCAGGATCTTGTGGAATGGCAAAGACATCTTTTTAAGAAGAAGCATTATAATTATGATAGATTCAAGACTGCTCACAATATTATTAAAGAGACTCGGTATTGTGACATCATACATCTTTGAAAGAAAGATTCCTCATATAATGTTTAGAGCAAGTGAGGAGGCTGTGAAATACTTTTTAGCAGGATATTTCAGAGTAATGGGCTTTTATCATGATAACAAACTACATCTTATCGCTGTTGATGATAATGCCAAAGAAACCATATCTTATCTTCTTACTAGAATAGGTATTAGCTATAAAGTTAGAAAATTTCTATTCCCTGTAAACAGAAAAGGAGGAGAGTTTGAGACATATTTACTTACAATAGATCATGTTTATGATCTGATAAACTTTATTGAACAGGTCATTGAGAAAGATCTTTTGAATACAACAAAAATTGTCGGTGTAAACACGCCTATTAATGTTATAATAGAGAGAGTCAGAAAATTAAAGAATAAGATAACAAATTATGTTCCTCAAGAGATCCTTAGTATACCTTATGAAGTGATTGAGATGATGAACAGAGGTAGAGAGATTGAGATAACATCAGAAAAAGGAGGAGTATTACAAGTAATGTTATCAAAATACTCAGTATTAAGTAGCGAGAAACTTCTTAAATTAGCTGAGATCTTCAGAGAGGTCACGGTAGATCAGGTTGAGAAGATCGAGATTGAATACGGCGAATGGCCTGTCTACGATGCGACAGTGCCTGGTACACACAATTTTGTCGGCGGAGATCTTCCCACTATATATCATAATACTGTGACTCTTCACAGTCTCGCTATGTGGAGTGATGCTAAAGTTGTGATCTATGTGGGATGTGGCGAGAGAGGTAATGAGATGACAGAGGTCTTAGAGAGGTTTCCAGAGACAAAAGATCCTTGGACAGGAAGACCTCTTATGGAGAGAACTATACTTATAGCTAACACGAGCAATATGCCTGTCTCAGCTAGAGAAGCAAGCATTTACATAGGGATAACGTTAGGAGAGTATTATAGAGATCTTGGATATGACGTGCTTCTAGTCGCAGACTCCACAAGCAGATGGGCTGAGGCTTTGAGAGAGATCTCTAACAGATTAGAGGAGATGCCTGCTGAAGAAGGCTATCCAAGCTATTTACAGAGTAGATTAGCTGAGTTTTATGAGAGAGCTGGCAGAGTTATTGCTTTAGGTAATCCTGAGAGGACAGGATCTGTAACAGTCATAGGAGCGGTATCTCCGCCAGGAGGAGATTTTACAGAGCCTGTCACCACGCATACTAGAAGATTTATCAGAGTTTTCTGGGCTCTAGACGCTACGTTGGCATACTCAAGACATTATCCTGCTATCAATTGGATAACAAGCTATTCAGCATATACAGATCTTGTGAGCAGCTGGTGGTCTAAAGAGGTTGATCCCTCTTGGAGAAATGTTAGAGATGAGGTCATGAATATACTTCTTAGAGAGAACGAGCTTAAAGAAGTTGTGAGACTAATTGGTGTAGAGAATCTTCCTGAGCCTGATAAATTAATTATGGAGACGGCTAGAATGATCAGAGACGGGTTCTTGAGACAGAATGCTTACGATCCTATAGATGCTTTCTCGTCGCCACAGAAACAATTTAAGCTTCTGAAGCTGATAATGACATTCTATAGAAATGCTAAGCCTCTTGTAGATTCAGGAGTGCCTGTGAAAGTGATTAAAGAGAAAGGTCAGAGTCTTATAACAGAGATTATTAAAGCAAGATTTACCATAAGAAACGAGGAGCTTGAGAAATTAGATGAGCTTGAGAAAAAAGTGATAGATTTCTTCAGAGAGTTTAGAGGTGAGAAAATATGAGATCATATCTGAAAGAATATGAGACTATAAGAGAAGTCAAAGGACCTCTACTCATAGTTGAGAAAGTATCTGATGTAGCATATGACGAGCTGGTGACTATAGAGCTTCCAAATGGTGAGAAGAGAAGCGGAAGAGTTCTTGAAGTTGGGATGGGATATGCAGTGGTTCAGGTTTTTGAGGGAACCATAGGAATAAGTCCTCGAGGAACACGCGTGAGATTTCTTGGAAAAACTATGGAGATACCTGTCTCAGAAGATATGTTAGGAAGAGTATTTGATGGATTGGGAAGACCTATTGATGGAGGACCCGAGATACTTGCTGAAGAGAAATATGATGTAAACGGCTCTCCTCTTAATCCCGCGGCAAGAGCATATCCAGAGGATTTCATACAGACAGGAGTCTCAGCTATCGACGGCATGAACACTCTTGTCAGAGGACAAAAGCTTCCTATATTCAGTGGAGGAGGTCTTCCTCATAACATGTTGGCGGCTCAGATCGCTAGACAGGCAACTGTCAGAAGAGAGGGAGAAGAGTTTGCTGTAGTATTTGCAGCTATAGGAGTTAAATATGATGAGGCGCTTTTCTTCAAAAAATTTTTTGAAGAGACAGGAGCTATAAAAAGAGCTGCAATGTTTATAAATCTGGCTAATGAGCCTGCAATGATAAGACTTATAACACCTAGAGTGGCTTTGACATTAGCTGAGTATCTAGCTTTTGAAAGAGATATGCATGTTCTAGTAATATTGACTGACATGACTAATTATGCTGAGGCTTTGAGAGAGATCAGTTCGGCAAGAGAAGAGGTTCCTGGGAGACAAGGCTACCCAGGTTACATGTATTCAGATCTTGCGTCAATATATGAGAGAGCTGGGAGAGCTCGTGGGAAGAAAGGCTCTATAACACAGATGCCTATACTAACGATGCCCGCAGATGATATAACACATCCAATACCTGATCTTACTGGATATATAACTGAAGGTCAGATAGTGCTAGACAGAGGATTATACAACAGAGGCATATACCCGCCTATAAATGTTCTTCTAAGTCTCTCTAGACTGATGAAAGAAGGTATAGGGCCTGGGAAGACTAGAGAAGATCATGCAGAAGTAAAAGATCAGCTTTACGCAGCGTATGCAAGAGCTCAAGAGCTGAGAAGTCTGGTTGTGATAGTTGGTGAAGAAAGTCTGAGTGAGACTGACAGAAAATATCTGAGATTTGCTGACGCCTTCGAAAGAAGATTTTTATCTCAAGGATTTTATGAGAATAGAAGTATCGAAGAGACTCTCGAGCTTGCCTGGGATATACTTTCTATACTTCCTGAGGCTGAGCTGACTAACATCAAAGAGTCTAATATAAGAAAATATCATCCGAAATACAGAGGATCAGGTGCCAGATGATTGGCTCTTGATCCTAGACAGACCCTTCCCACTAAGATAAATCTTATCAATCTTAGAAGAAGTCTTGTCACTATAAACAGAATAAGAAAAATTCTTGAGGATAAAAGAGAGGTTCTTCTGTTAAACATAAGGATCGCGTTAGAGAAATATTCAGAGATCAGAAGAAGAGTTTTTGAGAAACTAGAGAAGGCGTATCAGACATATTTTCTCACAATATCTGAGCTAGGCTTTGTCACTATAAACAGTATAGCAGGTTCTACGCCGAAGACCGTTGAGATAACAATGGGAGAGAGAGCTGCTTTTGGAATAAAAGTGCCTATTATAGATATTGAGGAGGAGACTTTTCAAAGCCCTTTAACATCATTTTTCTTCACAACATCTCAGATGATCAGATTAAATAATGAATTGAAAGATCTTATGATAGAACTTGTCAAATTAAGCGAGTTAGAGGCTACGATCAATAGATTATTAATTGAGCTGAGAAATACTCAGAAACTAATTAACTCATTAGACTATTATATAATTCCTCTTTATCAAAACGTGATAAAAAGGATCAGACTTGTTTTAGAGGAAAGATCTAGAGAAGAATTTGTGAGACTTAAAATAATGAAATCTAAACTAATTCTCAGGGCATAATAAAATGTCTTTAAAAGATCTTTCAGAATATTTTGAGAAGAAAGCTGAGGAATATACAAAAAAATATGTCGAGATTTTTAGACAGATAATAGAGGATTATAAAAAGAAAAAAATCTCTGAGATCATAAGTTATAAAGAGAGAATTTATAAGGAGCTGAAAAAATAAGGTCACGGTGTTTCAAAAATGGCGATCCGAGGACAAGGAAGAATACAATTCGATGCACCACTTTTTGTGGCCGTACTAATAGTAGCAAGCATATTGACCCTTATATTTGTGGCCAACATAGTCAGTGGCGGAGGATTATCTTTTCAAGCACCTACCACAGGACTAGATAAACTAGGCAAATATATTGGCGCCGGACTTGCCATCGGTCTTGCTGCTATTGGAGCCGGGATCGCAATAGGTATTGCTGGCGCAGCTGGATTCTCTGCAATGGCTGAAAAGCCAGAGCTGTTTGGTAGAGTATTTCTTATAATAGTTCTTGCAGAAGGACTGGGAATATATGGTCTGATAGTTGCTATTCTACTAATCTTGTTAGGAGGTTAAGAATTTAAGTTTTTTCTTTCTCCAAACTTTTTTAAATATAAATAAATACTTTAAAGCTTTCATGAAATCTTATATTAAGAGTGAATTATATGAAGAAGCCATCTTCAAAATATGGAGAGGAGTTTAGTGAGTGGCTCGACTGGATCTTAGATTCTGCAGAGATCTATGATTACGGCAGATATCCTGTCAAAGGAATGGGCGTCTGGAGACCATACGGCTTTAAAATTAGAGAGCTTGTTATAAATAGATTAAGAGAGTTGCTGAACTCTACAGGACATGAGGAGGTTCTTTTTCCTCTTCTTATCACAGAAGATATGATTAGAAGAGAGAGTGAACATATAAAAGGATTTGAAAATCAGGTTTACTGGGTGACTCACGGAGGATTAGAGCCTCTTGATGTTAAACTTGCTCTGAGACCTACAAGCGAGATCCCTATCACATATATGGAGTCTTTATGGCATCATAGTTATAAAGAGCTTCCCAAGAAATATTATCAGATCGTTAGTATGTTCAGATACGAGACTAAGATGACTAAGGCATTGATAAGATTAAGAGAAGTAACAACATTTAAAGAAGCTCACACGCTACATGAATCTTTTGAAGATGCAGATAGACAAGTGTTAGAAGCCGTGGATATTTACAAGAGATTTTTTGATGATCTTGGGATACCATATATAATATCTAAAAGACCTGAATGGGACAAGTTTCCTGGAGCTCTTTATACAATAGCTTTTGACACATTAATGCCCGATGGAAAAGCTTTACAAATAGGCACAGTACATCATCTCGGACAGACCTTTACAAGAATATTTGAAGTAGTGATCTATAGAAGAGATGGCAGTAGAGACTTTGGATGGCAGACAAGCTATGGAGTATCTGATCGTGTTATAGCATCTTTAATAGCTATTCATGGAGACGATAAAGGAGCTGTGATCCCACCTAAATATGCTCCTATACAAATAGTTATCGTCCCAATACCTTCTACAGAAAGTGAGGAAGAGACTGATAAAGTATGGAATTATGCTTTAGAGATAGAGAGAGAACTTAAAGAAAAGAATCTTAGAGCAAAAGCTGATCTTGATAGAGAGAGTAAACCAGTGGATAAATTTTATAAATACGAGATCAAAGGAGTTCCGATTAGAATAGAGATCGGACCTAGAGAACTTAAAGAAGAAAAGATCACTTTATTTAGAAGAGATCTGTTTAAGAGAGAGACTATTGATAGAAAAGATCTTTTGAAGAGAATATTTGAGTTGTTTGATGAGATAGAGAATAATCTGAAAAAGAGAGCATGGGAGTATTTCAAGAGTAAAATACGAAGAGCATATACTCTAGAAGAGGCTGAGAAGATTATTAACAAAGAATCTGTCATTATAGAGATGCCTTGGTGCGGATCTTATTCTTGCGGCATCAAACTTTCTGAGAAGTGGCAAGGCATAGATCTTTTAGGATCATCTTTAGAAAATATTGACACGAAAGATCTTAAGTGTGTCATATGTGGAAAACCTGCAAAGACCTTTGCAAGATTAGCTCGTAAATACTAAGATTAAATCAAAATAATGTGTTAATAAAGATCGTTATATCTTTGGGGTCTTTTCATGGGCGAAGCTGATAAGCCAGTGATCGTGTTGACAGGAGCCTCAGGCTATTTAGGTTCACATCTTATGAGAAAAGCTTTTGAAAGAGAGTATAAAGTAGTGGCTATTATAAGAGATAAATCTTCTTTAGAAAAAATAAATAAAGAGATCAAAGGATCTCTAGAACGTAAGAGAGATTCTATATGTATAATTGAGCAAGATCTTATGAGAATAAATGATTTTGAAGATCTAGCTAAAAGATCTTATGAATGTTTTAGAAGAATAGATATATTGATAAATAGTGCCGCGATATGGGATGACACAGATCCTTTGAAATTAGATCTTGACAAATGGCTAAGCATATTAAAAATTAATCTTGTTGTACCTTATATGCTTTCTATAAGTATATCAAAATATATGAGAAACGAAGGAAAAATCGTGAATATATCATGTCTATCATCAACTAGAGGACACAAGATCTATAGGGTGCTAAAGCCTTCGCCACCATATGTGATCTCGAAGATAGGTCTTAATTATGTGACAAAAATACTTGCTGAGATATTGGCAGATAAAAGAATTATTGTAATAGGAATAGCTCCATCATGGGTTGAAAAACCTGAGTTAAAAAGATACGAGGATTATATAAAGAGAGAGACTCCTTTGAGAGAGGCGGCCGATCCAGACGTTCTATCAGATCTTATATATGATCTTGTGGAGAAAAGCAATATCTATATGAGCGGCAGTATCATAGAGATTCCTGAGGCAATATCAGGATAAATCTTTATTATATAGACTCAGCGTCTGGCGTCTTAATCATCTTCTCATCGTTAATACCATTCATCATCTCTACTCTATATATTATCCAAAAAATATAAGATATAATACTAGGTAGCCAAAATCTTTTTAGGTCGGAGAAAAGTCTATGATAATAATAATATCTATTCATATCTTTCTTCTAAGACGATCTCTTTTCCAAGCGCCCTAGGCACTAGACCAGATCTTTTTGCGAGAACTATTCTAAAGATTATATATAAAGATAAAGCTATTAGATAAGGTAATAGACTTGCTAACTCAGCTGAGAACATCATTCCTGACGTCTGTAGATAGATACTTATCAGAGGTATGCTGCCGAAGAATATTCCTATGAATATTGCTATAATAGGATCCCACAGAGTTGATGGTGTCACAGCTACTATAATAAATCCTGTGCCTGCGGTAATATTCTCCCTCCAGATCATAGAGATCATTGGTGACAGAGTTAATAACGAGCCTGTTAAACCTCCCATAGCTCCTGAGAATATTAATCCAAACATTCTTATTCTCCAAGGATTTATTCCTAAAGAATATGCTGAATAGGGATCTTCTCCAGCAGATCTTATTAAAAGACCTATTCTTCTTCCAATAAAAAGTTTTAGAACTATAGCAGAGGAGACTGCTGATAAGAATATTATCATTAGAGTAGTGTTCTCATTAATAAACACAAGCCTCTCCTGAGGGAGCCTAGGCACCGAGTTTCCTACTACTATTGATGCTGCTGAGAATATGCTTGAGAAAACTATTCCAGAAACAATCATATTCAAAGGCATGTATACAGACGTCAGCGTCATAAAGATAGATGGTATAATACCCGATAAGACGCCGAATAAAAGACCTATAAGAGGATTATGATATGCAATAGTTATCGCGTAAGAAGTTGCAGCACTAAAAGCTATAGATCCTTCTATACTCAGATTTACTATGCCACTTCTCTCTGATATGATCTCGCCTAATAAACTATATATTAAGACGGCTCCCATACCTATTATCTGTAGTATCAACGTCTCTGGGACCATGAGATCTTCACCTCATATCTCAACAAAAGATCTGTTAACAAAGCTGAGAGCAATGATAATCCTATGACAGCAGTGCCTAATATAAGTCTGAAATATCCATATGAGGTAAAAACGATCATGTATCCTATAGAAAGTAGATAAGAATATATAAGGATCAGATAAGATCTTCCGTTTGACAATAACGCTATTCCCAGCGCTGTATAGCCTAGACCGAAACTCATAGAGCTCATCCCGATCTTAGCATAATCATTATAATAAATTCTTCTCTCACCACCTAACAACATCTCTGCTGAGGCAATTGATAAGAGAAGAGAGCTTATCATGACACTTATGATCATGTATATAGGTATTTTCACACCAGATAAAGATGCTGTCTTAACTGAGTAACCGATCATCCTAATAGAATATCCTATACGATGTCTTAACAAGACTATATAGAGAAGAATAATAAAGATCAAAAGTGTTACAATAGACTCTATAGAGACTCTTGAAAAGAGTAGAGATAAAAAGTTGTCGCCAGAGACATAATGAAGAGATAATTTCTCATTAATAGGAGGACTTCTCGGTCGTGCTATATCTCCTCTAAATACATAAGTGACTATATGATTGATCATGAATAAAGCTATGAAATTCATTATAAAACTTGTCAAAACATCGCTGACGTCTCTATAGATCTTTAGTATATAAGGGATCATCTGCCAAATAAATATTAGTAATAAAGAGATCACGAGACCTATCGAAAGATCTGGGAGATAGATGCTTGCTAATAATAATCCTAACATTCCAAGAGTGATCTGACCTTCACCTCCTAAATTAGTGAATCCGCTCGCGACATTTATCATAAGAGCTAGAGATATTAATGATATAATCACTGTATATCTTATAAGTATTGGCGAGAGAAGAAGATCTTTGTTAAACACGTCTGTTAATAATTCTTTGATGCCTAAGCCTCCGACCAATGCTATGATCATTGTACCTATTAAAAAAATGCTTACAAATAATCCTAGAGATAAAAACAGCATCTTAAATACTCCTGGATCCTGTATTTTTCTTCTTACATATATAGAGATCATGATACTAATTCTCTCCATAATATTTTTGGCTCTAATCTAGCTTTTTCAATAGAGATCTCTTTAGAACCTTCTTCATTTAACACGTATATTCTGTCTGAGATTTCTAAAGCCTCTTCATAATCATTTAAGATCATGAGGAAGCTCATGCGTTCTTGCCTCAAATCTCTAATAATTTTTAAGGCATGTGCATATCCTCTCTGATCTAGTCCATTGAATATGTTGTGTGAGATCACGAGATGAGGCTTTGTACATAATATGATCGATATTAACAGCCTGGTTATATTTCCTCCTGAAAGCTCAGAGATCTGAGACTCTAATGATCTGTAGACTACATTCATTTTATCTATACAGACAACACCTGAGCTATTTATCTTCCATAGTCCTAATAACTCTCTAATCTTATACCTCGGGTTTATAATCTCCAGTCTATTATCAGGTATATAGAGGATTCCTCTAGATATTCTCTCGTAGGTAGGTTTTTTAGTGATGTCCTCACCATCATAAACTATAGATCCTTTCAGAGGATGTGTTAAGCCTGCTAAAACATTAAATAATTCTTTATCGCCTCTACCCGCTATTGTGACTATAGAAACTATCTCGCCTCTTTTAACACTAAGATCTATGGCTCCTATGTCATCTCTCACCACAAGATCTTTAGTTTTAAAAAGATCTTTTGAAAATTCTCTTGAGATCTCTTCATCTCTATTAGATTTTTCAACAGATTTATATACAGTAGATGTGTCGGAATTATGTCCAAACATGATATCTAATATCTCATCATAATATTCTTTTGAGACACTCCTGTACTCTTTTAATACTCTACCTCTTCTCATAATATAGATCCTGTCAGAGATATCTAAGACAGCCTTAATCTTGTGAGAACATATTACAACTCCTCCTTCATGTTCTCTCGAGAATCTTCTTAGAAAATTTATATACTCAAGATCATTTGTTAATAAAGTGTTCGGCTCATCTAGCAAGATCATTTTAGCATTTTGTATTAACGACATCAATGTGTAAAGTTTCTGTCTCTCAATTAACGTCATATCTGACACCTTCTTATTATAATCTACATAGATCTTGAATCTATCGCTGTACTCATCTAATAACTTTCTCACGTCTTCCCTTCTTTCATTTAATAATAGAACTAGATTTTCTAGTCCTGTCATAGTCTCTATAAGTCTTGGAAACTGTTGAACAAGAAATATTCCTTTATTAATAGAGTATCTAGGCGTGATGTATCTAAGTCTCTCCCCATCGATACTGATGATCCCTGAGTCAGGTCTGTAAAGTCCGTAGACTATGTTTAATAAAGTTGTTTTTCCAGCACCATTTTCACCTAATATACTAACAATTTCTCCAGATCTAAAATACATGGATACATTATCAAGAGCTTTATAATCTCCAAAAAATTTATTTATTTTATCTAATTCTATAAACAAGATCCTACTCCCTCAGGCCTTGCCAAGATTTACGACTCCTTTAACAAACCATGTTATATACCATATATCATGATATCTCATTCTCACGCCTTCAGGAACACGCAGTTTGCCCTCGTTATCATATAGAGGGCCTGTGAAAGGATCAAACCCTATGTTACTCTCTTTCATAGCATTATATCTATCTAAAGCAAGCTGATAAACGCTTTTTCTCATCCCATCTACTTTATCTACAACATATATCTGTTTCAAATCATTTTCATATTTTGGATTAACAAACATCCCGAAATCAGCTCCTACATCCACAGCTCCCTGAGCAAGCAGCCACCAATAATCTACATTTTTAAGATTAGTAGTGTTATATACTCCTGCAGCAACTTTCATAATTATATCCAGATATATAGGACCCCAATTCACAAGCTGACCAGATACGACTACGTCTGGACCATATTTATACATAGGACTATAGTGGCCGAATACATATACTGTCTTTCCAGCTTTATAAAGAGTCTCGGCATATTCAACAACTGCTGTAGAGTCTTCTGTAAAAGCCAACACGTCCACACCATACTTCTCTACTAAAGTCGCGGCAGCAGCTCTAGCCTTCTCAGGGTCATACCAAGCACCTATCTCAATCACGTATACAGTAATATTCTTACCCAGTTGAGAGCCAGTCTCTATGGCGCCGATAGTGAAGGCGTTAATATGTCTTATGACCTCTGGTATTAAATGTGCTGCTACATAGCCTATTTTACCTGTCTTTGTTAATGCTCCCGCCATTAGACCATTTATATAATATGCCTGATAAAGATCTGCGAAATATGTTCCTAGATTAATATCTCTTTTATCGCCAGAACAATGGAAGAATATGACGTTTCTAAATGATTGTGCTGCTCTCACTGTGGCATCCATAAAATCATAGCTTGTAGTAAATATTATGTTAGGTCTATAACTTGCTATTTGTTGTGCCATTATATCATATGCTTTAGCAGGATCAACACTCTCGAGATATTTAGTCTCAACCCATGGGAGAAGCTTCTCAACATATCTTCTCCCCATGTCGTGAGCATGTGTCCACCCAAGATCTCCTATAGGTCCTACATATATGAATAAGACTCTAAGCTTCTCCTGAGGCATGACCTGAGGAGATAACGTAGTTGTGACTGTGTAAGTGGCTACTCCGCCTGCTCCAGTAGCTGGAGCAATCTTTTCTACTGTATATGTATAAGTTGTTTTAACAGGCGGATATATTGCTGATATGCCATAACCTATTAACACGCCTATGACTATTAACACAATTGTGTAAATTGATAAAAATGTTTTAGAAACCATACGTCATCTCCGATTCCTATAATTTTAGAAAATCTTAAAAAGACTAAGCGAAGATCCTTGGCATGAGAATCAAAAATTTCATATGATTATATAAAAAGATTCATACTCTTTCTAGCACAACAGCAGCTCCCTGTCCTCCTCCTACACATAATGTGGCTACTCCATAATCTTTTCCATCGATAACAAGTTGTCTAGCTAAAGTACCTATGATCCTTGCTCCTGTGGCTCCCAAAGGATGTCCTATAGCTATTGCGCCTCCTCTTAGATTAACTCTTTCCTCTTCAATATTTAGCTCTCTTATGGCATATAATGTGACTACTGCAAAAGCCTCATTAATCTCCCATATATCAATATCTTTAATCTTAAGCCCGGCTTTCTCAACAGCTTTTTTAGAAGCTGGGACAGGACCTTTACCCATCACAGCGGGAGGAACGCCTGCAAAAGCGAAACTTCTTATCTTAGCCATCGGCTGAAGCCCGTATTTCTTTAACGCTTCTGAGGACATTAGAAGTACGAATGCTGCTCCAGTATTCAGAGGTGAGGAGTTTCCAGCAGTGATCACTCCACCAGGTTTGAAAGCTGGTGGTAGCTGAAGAAGTTTCTCTAGACTTGTATCAGGTCTCACAGACTGATCTTTATCAATAACTTGCTCAGATCCTCCTTTACGAATTTTTACTGGGAGAATCTCTTTTTCGAAATATCCCTCTTGATAAGCCTTCCAAGCTCTCTGATGACTTCTGAGAGACCATCTGTCCATCTCCTCTCTTTTAATACCAGACTCTTCAGCAAGTCTCTCAGCAGTCAGACCCATTATATATCCTATAGATAACTCGTACTCAGCATACTCTGGGTCTGTAAAGAATTTTGGATTAGTCTCTATATGAGGATTATCATACATAGGGACTTTAGACATCTTCTCAACGCCGCCAGCAATAACTATATCAGCCATTCCCGAGGCTATCTCAAGCGCTCCATATACAACACTAGTCACTGAAGAGGCGCATTGTCTGTCTATGGCTGTCGCGGGGACTGTATACGGCAATTTAGCTGAGAATACAACATGTCTACCTCCATAAAGCCATTGCTCTCCTACTTGTAATGCTGATCCTATCAAAAGATCATCTATATCACTAGGGGAAACATTGTTTCTTTCTAAAATTCCTCTGACAACCATTCCAGCAAGCTCTTCAGGCCTAATATCATAGAAAGGATCTTTCTCAGGCTCTTTTCTACTAAATCTTGTGAAAGGAGTTCTAAGAATATCTACGATAAAAACTTCTCTACCTAACAAAATTAGACACCCAAGTCACTTCTTTATTAAGATTTATAAAAACTCTGAATTCTTAAAAGGATATTTATTTGGTAGAACTTTTCTCTCTCTCAGCTAATAATGCTGCCAATGTGTTTTGAAGTCTCTCATACAGCTGAGCCACCTCGTTCATCTCTTGATTCAATGTCTCTAGAGCCTTTCTAAGTTCACTCTCTTTATCATCAAGGATCTTCATTGCATCATCTATTGAGACCTCAGCCAGATACTCGCCTCCAATATGAGCTAAAACAATATCTCTAGAAGACACAGAGCCTTTAAGATATACATGGCCTCTTCTGTCTATACTTATCAAAACATCTTCTACAGAATATTTTTTGATGCCTTCTAAAGCTTCTTTAGCAATCTTTATCTCATTAATCTCTTGAAGAATTATACTTGCATTCTGCTGTAAAGCTCTCAAATGATCTTCTAATCTACCTAGCTCTGATACCAGAGCCTCTATCCTCTGATCTCTCTCTTCAGCTTTTTCTACTCCCAATTTCAAACCCCTCTATCTTAGAAAGATCTCTTATAAAATGATCTTTAGTCTCCTCGGGAGAAATCTCTTTAACATCTATGATCTTTATGTTACCTCTCTTCAACTTATGTCTACCTCCTAATACTGAATACACATGTTCAACAGCATGTTCAGGTTTTAAAGCTCTTACATCAACAACAAATTTTCTCCACTCAGGATACTTATCATGTCCAAATAATGCCAGACCAGTCACTCTAAAGATCTTTACTTCACTCATTTTAATCCACTAAATCCTAATATTTTAGAAATTCTTAAGATTTCAGGTCCTGTAGTGTTTCCACCCACAAGAGCACCTTTATCATTTGCTAAAAGACCTGATCTTATGAACGGTATTCCGAAATTAATTGTGCCCACATCTATAGGCACTTTAAAAAGCTCTTTTAATCTCTCCAGCTCCTCTCTACTCACGTCTGGATGAACAATTCCTCCTCTGTTCGTTACAACACCTACAGATCCTATCGTAGGTATATTTGCTAAAGATCCTCTCTCGACAACCTCTAGATCAAGAGTGTCTTTAATGATCTTTATTATATCACTCTCGATCTCTCTATACACTAAGGCTGCTCTAGAGTTTGCTAATATTATATTTCCTATGGCATTTGCATTTGTCTTAAGTATCTCTATGTTGCCCTCAAACTCTCTCTTCAGAATATTAAGTTCCTCTTCTCTCACTGTTCTCGGAAGTAGTATGCCTGAATCATTTCCTCCAATCATTACTCCAACAAGTGATATATCAGAGATCTTTGTCTCAATAATCTTTTTAACTCTTAAAATATCAAATAATAACTTCTTAAGATCAGGATCTATTCCTGGCGGAGCTATTGCCACATAATTGTTAACAAATACATAGAGACCTATATTAGGATTTCTAAAAAAAGAAGCCTTCTCCACTGGATAAGTCTCTATAAGTGACATGATCAGACCCTTTCAACTATTGATGCTAATGTTGCTTTATAAACTCCCTCGTCAATCTTAAATATCTTCACAACAACTTTTCGTGGAGGCTTCTCGATTTTTCTTGAGAAAATATACTCATTTAGGCTCTGATCAATAATAACTCTCTGAGCATTAAAATGTCTTTTAATAAATTCCCTGATCATTCTAACAGCTCTCTGACCTCTATTTCTTCTACTCCCGCCCCAGTAGACTCTTCTAAGCGGGATCACATATATAGCTTCATCCTTAGGTTTAACCATTTTATCTCAGCCTTACACGTCTTTTAACTTAGATCTTCTCCAATGTCTTAGTCTGGGTCTGTATCTGACTTTTCTAAGAGTCTTGGCAACAACCCACAGAGGTATTGGAGAATTACTTTTCTCTCTCTTTATAAGTCTAAGTTTTCTAGCCACATGTTTATTTCTAGCCATATGATCGCCTCAGCCTACTTCTCTTTAATTGTTATCTTAAAGTCTCTCCTAGTTCTCTCTGAGATCTGTGCAAGAATCTCTTTAAGCTCTTCATCTGTTATAGGAATCTTTACTCTGCCACTTTGAGCTAAAGTTATCAACTGATTCTCTAAAGCCTCAACAAGCTCAGGCTTGACAAGTCTCAGATTTGAAAGTCTCTCTCTAGCCTCAGGAGTTAATATTCTTCTAAGCATCTCTCTCTTAATAGCTTCTTCTCTTAACCTCTTTTCTCTTTCAAGTTTCTCAGCTTCTCTTCTTCTGTATATCTCTTCTAATTTTCTTCTCTTAATCATCTCCAGCTCTTCATCGGATAATTCACTTGCATCCTCGTAGTAACTCATGTTTTTAACACCTATGATAAGTTATTTACTTCCATACTTTATAAGCTCTGGTCTCTCCTTAATAAGCTCTTGAAAGATCTCGTACACAACCTTGTCTACATAAGATCTTCCTCTGCTACTTAATATTCTACCTCTTTTACTAACTTTTCTGACAAGACCAGCTCTCTCTAATTGTTGCAGGATCCTTCTAATTATAGAGCCGCTTGCCTTTCTAAAATGAGGAGGTGCTGAACCTCTTCTCTTAAGACCTCCGTATATAGTTCTGAATCTCTCAATACCTATAGGCTCTTCTGCTAAATATAATTTTCTAAGGATCGATGCTGCTCTCACATACCACCAATCTGCATCTTGAGGAGGCTTCTCTTTAGAGACTCCTGTCTTCACATATAAAGACCAGGGAGGAGGATTTATTATTTCTCCAAACTCTCTCTTTAATTTCTCAGCCAATCTTTTTATCAAAAGATCTGCTGGAACATCTTTAGCTGTGACCATCGTTATACCAATAAATAAGATTTTTTATACCTTATAAAGATAGAAAAGATCTTTGTCTCAGAAATATTAATTTAAGATTATGATATGACTCCTGTATTTCTAGCCAGATTCTCAGCAGCTTTCCACGAGAGACCTTCTCTCCCTAATATAGTATATCTATCAGGTCTGATCTTGTGAGCAATAGTTAATGCCTCAATTATCTTCTCCTCTGAGACCCCCAACTCTCTAGCTGTCACTGGAGCGCCTATATTCTTAAGAATATTTCTTATCTTACGCCAGTTTTTTCCATGAAGATAAGCCATCATTATAGTGCCGACCCCAACTTGTTCTCCATGAAGAGCTGGATAGTTAGCCACAAAATCAAGCGCGTGACTAAATAAATGTTCAGAGCCGCTGGCCGGTCTAGTAGATCCTGCTATACACATCGCTACTCCACTACTTATCAATCCTTCTGCAACAACTCTATAACCCTCTTCAGATCCGTATTTAATCTTCTCCCATGAAGTTAAAACGTGATTAGCACTGTGAATAGCTAATGAGGCTGCATATTCTGCATAATATTCTCCTAAAAGATTATGAGCTAATCTCCAGTCTAAAACGGCAGTATATTTAGCCACAAGATCTCCTACGCCAGCTATTAAATGTCTTCTCGGAGCTTTAATAATATAATCCATATCAACCATGATCATTAGAGGGGTCGTGGTTTTTATAGATACTAAAGTATTCATACCTTTTAAAGAGGCAAACGGCGAGGCAACACCATCATGAGATAAAGTGGTTGGGATAGATATAAGATCTGTATGAAGCTCTTTAGAAACATATTTAGCCACATCAATAGCTTTTCCTCCCCCAACCCCTAAGACTGCTTTAGGCTTCAAATGATCTTTGAGAACATCATTAACGATCTTTCTGACTTCATCAATAGTAGGCTCTCTCGTCTTAAATGTAAAAACCTCATAACCATGATTTGAGAGAATACTTCTTATTTCATCTCCTATGGAAATAGTGCTCGAGGATCCTGTTATGATTATTACAACACCTTTTATATCAAGCTCCTTAAGATGTCTAGGAAGATCTTCTCTGACCTTTGTTCCAATAACAATTCTCTTAGGAAGATCTATTTGATGCACATCTGATTCTTTATACATAAATCTTCTACAAATATTATAAAAGCTATCTCAATATATATAAATGAGTTGAACATAAGATGATAAAGAGAAGCGAGATGATAAGAGATGTGGTAGAGAAGGTCTTGAAAGGAACTACAACAGTTGGTATAGCAACTAGAGACTTTGTTATATTAGCAGCAGATAAAAGAGCTTCAGCAGGGATCTATGTTGCTCATAGAAATGTTAAAAAGATTGAAATAATAGATGAGAGGACGGCAATGACAATAGCAGGATTAGTTGCTGATGCACAGATCTTGGCTGACTATATAAGAGCAGAAAACAGACTTCATTATGTGAGAACTGGAAAAAGAATGAGTCTAAGAGCAATGGCCAGTTTATTATCACTTTTATTAAATGAGAGCAAATATTTCCCATATATAGTTCAGCTTTTGTTAGGAGGAATCGACATAGATGAGAGACCGAGACTTTTTCAGATAAATATTTTCGGAGATCTTACTGAAGAGAGATATGTAGCTACTGGAAGCGGAAGTCCTACTGCAATAGGGATCTTAGAAAATGCATATTCTGAGGACATGGATCTTGATAAAGCAGTTGAGTTGGCAAGACAAGCTGTAGTTGCTGCTGTAAAACGAGATGTATTCACAGGGGAGGGAGTTGACGTGGTTGCTATAACAAAATCTGGTGTGAAAAGCTTTTATTTCTCAATAGCCTAAATCAAATTAATGATAGACTAGACTGACAGATTATTAAAATCAGGTGTGGCTATCAAAAATATTTTCTATAAAAGGTGGCTAGATTGAGAGATAAAATACTTGATAATATAAGAAAAACTATAGCCTCAAATATCCCTGTAGAAGCTGGGCTCAAAAAAATTGAGTTTGAGGGACCTTACATAGTGATCTATGTGAGAAATCCTGAGTTTATAGTATCAAACAATATGTTTATTAGAAATATTGCTAAGACTATCAAGAAAAGGATCATAGTAAAAGTAGATGAGAGCTCTCGAAAAAAGAAAGAAGAAGCTAAAAAGATAATTCTAAGTATCTTAGACCCTGACGCTGGCGTCACAGAAAAAGATATATTATTTGATGATGTTCTTGGAGAAGTCATAATAAAAGCTGTGAAGCCCGGTCTTGTGATAGGTGATGAAGGAAAAACTTTAAAACAGATCCTTATAGAGACAGGTTGGAGACCCAAGGTTGTAAGAAAACTTCCTCAAGAATCAAGATTATTAGAAGGGATCATCAATTATATGCTTCAAGAAAATGATTATAGAATTAGAGTATTAAGATCTGTTGGAGAGAGTATTCACAGAGGATCTGTCATAGGAAACAAGTTTGTGAAAATAACAGCTTTAGGAGGCTTCAGAGAGGTAGGCAGATCAGCCGTGCTTGTAGAGACTGCCGAAAGCAAAGTTCTTCTAGACTTTGGTCTAAACCCAGGCATTGAGAGACCTCCTAACAAATACCCGAGATTAGATGCTCTAGAGATCTCTCCTGAAGATATTGACGCAGTCATTGTGACACATGCTCATGTTGATCATTGCGGCCTTGTCCCTCTACTATTTAAATTCGGCTATAGAGGGCCTGTATATACTACTGAGGCAACTAGAGATCTCATGGCCTTGCTACAGCTTGATATACTAGATCTTGCGCGTAGAGAAGGCAAAAAAATGCCTTATTCACATAAAGAAGTTCAGCAGATGATATTACATACAATACCTCTTAAATATAACGAGACCACAGATATAACACCAGATATAAAATTAACGTTTTATAATGCAGGACATATACTAGGATCTGCAATGGCTCATCTTCACATAGGCAACGGTTATTACAACATTCTTTACACCAGCGATATGAAGTATCAGAAGACGAAGTTATTAGATAAAGCAGATGATCAGTTCCCGAGAATTGATGCTATGATCTTAGAGAGCACTTATGGAACAACTGTGCTTCCACAGAGAGAAGAGGCTGAAGAGAGATTCATAGGCATTATTAGAGAGACTTTAAAAAGAGGAGGAAAAGTGCTTATACCAACCTTGAGTGTAGGCAGGGCTCAAGAGATCATGTTGATCCTTAGAGAAGCTTTTCTAAACAAATCTCTACCTGAGATTCCCGTGTATATAGAAGGAATGATTGACGAGGTGACATCTATATACATGGCTTACCCAGAGCTTTTATCAAAAGAAGTATTTCAATTATTTAAATCTGGAGAAAACCCGTTTAACTATCCAACTTTTCAGAGAGTTGATGATAGAAACGCCAGATCAGATGTAATAAGTTCCAAAGAACCTTCAATAATAATGGCAACCAGTGGTATGATGACTGGAGGGCCTATAATAGAATATTTCAGAGAGCTAGCTGGAGATCCTCGTAATAGTCTTATATTTGTTAATTATCAGGTTCAGGGTACTTTAGGCAGAAGAATAAAAGATGGAGAGAAAGAGATTCTTTTACCAGATGAAGATGGCAGAATGAGAGTTATTAAAGTAGCTTTAGAAGTTCACAGCGTGGAAGGATTCTCAGGACATAGCGATCGTTCTCAACTTATAGATTTTCTAAAGAATATAGAGCCTAAGCCTAGAAAGATAATATTAAATCATGGTGAGGCATCTATTATTGAGAGCTTTGCCAGCTATATTGAAAAAGATAAAGATCTTAGGAGAATATACAAAAGTTTAGATATATTAGTTCCAGATGTATTAGATACTATAGTTCTAAAAAGATCCTGATGATTTTATACTTTATTACGAGATTTTTATTGATCATTGCAATGATCAAACGTGTTAAATCTTTTATCTGATGAAAGTCTATATATAACTAGAAATAATTCTTTTCGTGGTGTTCAATTTATGAAGAAAGAGAAAAACATTAGGATCATTAATAATATTCCTGAAGATTTTGATAAGATAGAGATGATACAGAGGATAATTGATGCAGGATTGTTAGACGATTTCATAAAATGGTTAAGAGATGAGAAAAAGCTGAATGTCGATAACATAAAAATTGATGAAATAGATCATAGGGTCGTGTTTGAATATGCATATAGGAAAAATATTATTGAGACATACACAGATCTAGAGCTTGGCAAAGAAGAAGAGAAATGATCCTTTATTTTTCTCTGACCCATATAGTTTCATCTTTAGAGTCCATTAGCCTGATCCCTCGTTTCAAAAGCTCATTTCTTATCCAGTCAGCTTCATCATACATCTTCTTTTGTCTCAATCTTTTTCTAACCTCTATAATCAGCTTGATCATGTCTTCGAAATCTTCAGAGGTCTTAGGAGGAGCCAAAGTTTCTGGTAGGATCCCTAGTATCTGATTCATTCTATCAATTATGTTAAGAGCTTTGAAAACCAGTCCTGTGCTCTCTCTAGAGATTATCTCTGAATATATAATAGATATAAATTTATTTAGATGAGCCAGAGCCTCAGGAGTATTAAGATCTTCATCTAAAGCATTTTTAAATCTACTCCATAGATCATCTAATCTGCTCCATATCTCAAGTTCTCTCTCAGACAAATTATGTTCCAGAGGCTTCTCACGAATCATTCTTATAAGGATCTCATGAGCATTTCTCAGTCTTTTATATAACACAGACATTTGTTCTAACGATTCTTCTTTATAATCAATAGGTTTTCTATAATGAGCTGAAAAGATCCATAGCCTTAAAACTGGAGCACTCCATTTAGATATGGCTTCTTTAAGAGGAATTATATTTCCTAAGCTCTTGCTCATTTTCTCACCAGATATTGTGAGATATCCTATGTGAACCCAATATTTCACCCAGGGAGATGTTCCGAAATAAGATTCGCTTTGAGCTCTCTCGTTCTCATGATGTGGAAATATAAGATCTTGACCGCCTCCATGTATATCAATTTTTGATCCTAAATATTTTGAGCTCATAACACTACATTCTATATGCCATCCAGGACGTCCTTTTCCCCATGGAGAGTCCCAATAAGGTTCTCCAGGTTTTGCAGCTTTCCAAAGAGCAAAATCAAAAGGATTCTTTTTCTCAGATAAAAACTCTTCCTCTTGTCTCCACTGTTCTTGTAGACTTCTTCCACTTAGTCTTCCATAATCTTTATATGTCGTCACATCAAAATACACAGATCCGCTCGGGGCTACATAAGCATGTCCTTTATCGATCAATACTTGTATAAAGTCTATAATATCTTTTATATGATCTGTGACTTTAGGATGAAAATCTATTTTGACCCCCAGCTGATTCATCAGATCTATATACTCTCTTGTGTAATAATCTGCAATCTCTCTCCAATCTCTCTTCTCTTCATAAGATCTTCTAATGATCTTATCATCTATATCAGTTACATTCTGAACATGAATAAAGTGATATCCCAATGATGATATATATCTCTTTAGAAAATCAAAGGCGATATAAGACCTTGCATGACCTATATGAGTATGGTCATAAGGCGTAGGCCCACAGAAATATGCTCTCACAATATTATTCTCAAATGGAGTGAACTCCTCAATTTTTTTAGTTAAAGTATTATAGATCTTTAACACAAATTTTTATTCACCAAAGAATTCTGAGAATACGTAGCTTAAAAAATCTTTTATAAATGATTCTTTATTGTTCAAGAATCATCGGGATAGAAAAGATCTTTTGTGAAAAAGTGTGTAGAAATAAAAATTTATGATAAAAGATCTATCTTAGATCATTATGTTATTTTCTTTTAATATCTTCTCTATCTGTCTTTTAGCCTCATCTAAGTCTGGTTTTAACGTCGATGGATTAAAAGGTATCTTAGTTAATACAGGTATTACTCTGCCATCATCTACCTCTACAAAAAGCTGTGGCAACCATCCAAAGCCGAACTCGTCTTTCTCACCATATTCGTTTACATATATATAGTCTTCCTCTAAGATCTTTAGCTCCACCTTTAGTCTCTCAGAGAGCCATTTCGCTAGTTCATTAAATTCTTTATGCTGAGGATGATGTGAGGCATCATCGAGAACTACCCTGACGATCTTTGCTATTTAAATCACCTTTTTAATTAGGTCTAGGAAAACTTAAAAATTAAGCATTTAATTACTGCTCATCTATTTATAAGAACTTTTGTAATCAATAATATAGTTCCAATTGACATGTAGAGTTAGTTGAGCATATATGTTTCTTCCAGTCTCGGTGATATATATAGTTTCTAAAAGACCTGCCACCACTGGAGGTCTTAAGTTTTTTGTGATAGAACATAATTTATCATATATTAACGTATGATCTATGTATTCATATATCTCGCTCTCATATGATCTAGCTCTTTCTTCATAACTTCTCAAATATATATACAAAAGATCTGTTAGAAGTCTCCCAGAATCAACATTGTCAGAATATCCGATCTTTTTTATATCGAAGATAAAACCCTCAGGAGACCTCACTTCTAAAACAAGATCGTTGTCATCTACAATTAGTCTATGTTCTAATCTAAAATATATAGGGAGAGAGCCTCTTTCTATGGGATACTCACGTATTCTCAGAGAATAAATATAATTCCATATAAGATTTTCGTGAAAATATATTTTATGTCCAAACCATTTGATCATTGATATAAATGCCTCTATATGCTATTTCTCAGCACCTATCTCAATCAAATTTTTACATACTTCTTTGATTTTCTCAAGGATCTCGTCGAAGTTTTCTTTACTTACAACATAAGTATATAAATATCTTCTGGTCCTGGCCTTGATCTTTCCCCCGTCGTCTTTTCTAACAACTCTACATTCCACAGCTCTGCTAGCTATCTCAAGAAATTTATTAAGATCTTTTATCTCGACAGGCATTGTGTTTCACACAAAATCTAGTATCAATAGATGCTTAAAAAATCTTTTTTATTTAAGAAGAGCTTTTTCTTCTAATCACAATATACAATGAGATCAATAGTGATATTATAGAGATCGCAAAAGCCAAAGATATTAATATCACGTATATTCTCAGATTATTATCAACATAACTTTTTAGGTCAGAGACTTCTTGAGATAATGTTAAGCTTGTTTTCTCAACGTTATTTCTAAGATTAGACACCTCATCATATAGTATGCCAACATTTTTTGTAATTTCAGAGAGGCTTGCATTGAAATTTCTCAAAGACTCATTCAACATCGTATATCTGGTATAAAGCTCGTTAACCTCTATATAAACAGTTTTATTAAGATCTTCTATATATCTCACGAGATAATCTCTTAAATCTATAATCGAACTATTTAAGTCGATGATCTTCAGTCTAAGATCTTCTATGTCAAGTCTTGTGTTTCTTAAGATGTTGTTTATCTCAGATATGTTTGAAGAAATCTGTGACATATTAAGCTCTAGTGAGGAGAGCCTAGATCTAAGCTCATCAAGCTCTTTATAGAGAGAAGATATATTATAAGACACGCTACTTAAAATGATCTCTGGAGATTCTGATGATGAGTAAAGATCTATTGATAAAGTTCCTTCATCATACGCTCCATATAACCATCCGATCACTAGAACATGATATCCTTTGTGTTCGAATAATATGTTTCCTGTAGCTAAACTTATGAACTCGTTTGTCGGAGGTATAATCATTAGATCATCTATGTGCATATTCACCAAAGAGTCTTTAGATACAAATCTTAGCAGAAGAGGTGTTGACGGGATCTGAGACACATTTATTATAAACGATATCCACTCGGGAGAAGATATGCCTAAGTAGTATAACGGCTCAGCAGATAAACCTGCGAAAGTCTGTAAAGAAACTCTTGGATACTGAGAATCTATTTTCAGCGGGACTGTCACAGAGAGAATTATTTTTGCATTAAACTCTCTGCCATCCTCAGTTCTAGCAACAGCAACTATATACCCAGAATACGTCCCTGGAAAAATGTTTTTATCAATATTTACTCTCAGATCTACTACGCCTGTTGAGAGAGGCTGAATCATTATTTGATTCGGTGATATATCTATAGATCCTTTTATATTGCTAAACCCTCCGTAGCTCTCGAACCCTACAACATATAATGAGACTGATACTTTATTTGAGCCTATGTTTCTTATATATACTTTCCCTATATTTCTACTCTCTCCAGGCTCTATGATCAAGTATCTTACAAGATCGCCGGTCTCGTAAGTGACCTGGATCATATTAGATAATGCGTCATAGGCTCTTACAAATCCAAAGCCCTCTACCATAGGATTAGGATCTTTATAAGGATCTCCTGCTGCAAGAATACTCTGGTTAGGAGTGATCAGATATCTATTCCATGGATATATATCTTCATACGAACCTTTGTTCTTATATAATAGACCTGAGTTCATTAATCTGATCACAAGATCTTTTGAAGAGGCAGTTGGCAAAGCCTGTCTTAACAATGCCAATACTCCTGAGACATGTGGAGTAGCCATTGAAGTTCCGCTTGCGGCAGCAGCCACATAGGGAGGTCTGTAATCAGTGGGTATAGATGATATAACAAAGATCCCTGGAGCAGAGATCATTAGAGGCGGAGTGTCCCATGGGATAGGTCCTCTAGAGCTGAAGAATGCTGTAAAAAGTCTGTTAACATCAAGACTCCATTGATCTCCTGATGCAGCCACGCATATGACGCCGCTTGCAACACACATATAATTGATCGTATATCCTCCAGGTCCGTAATTTCCTGCAGCAATCACAACAAGCTTATTCATTGATGCAGCCTTAGAAAGCGCTTGTATAAGTGGATGTGTTTTTATATAAGGTATTATATAGGGCTCCACTAATCCGCCAAGGCTCATACTTATAATGTCAGCCTCATCGCCAGTGTTAGGCTTTCCATCCGGGCCTGTGAGAGCTATCTCAAGGCCTTTAATTATCCAGCTGGATTTTGTTGATTCACAATCTTCATAAGAGCTGTTAAACACTTTTATATCGTATATAATTGCGTCAGGAGCCACTCCGGGATAAGTATAGTTAGAGCCTATGCCAATTTTCTGAAAAGAATCAAACTGAGCAGCTATTATGCCGGCGACATGAGTACCATGAAATCCACAATACTCTAAAGTATCATTTGTGACATCATAATGAAAAGCAACCACGCTAGTGTTATCAGGTCTTATAAGCCACGGATGTCTAGATTGTATTCCTGTGTCAATCACAGCAACCTTAACATCTTTTCCAGTGTATCCTTTGCTCCACATGAGAGGCGCCTGAACAAGATATCTGCTAGCATTAGGAGCATAAAGATCTGTCGATGAAGAGCCTACGAGA
>WYEB01000005.1_pt1 | contig 119060 bp, 128 predicted proteins | sample 6343061 | NCBI WGS metagenome assembly WYEB01 (sample SAMN13812332, study PRJNA600296) | hot springs metagenome | biome: ENVO:00000051; feature: ENVO:00002007; isolation source: sediment sample from Evening Primrose shelf | place: USA: Yellowstone National Park, Evening Primrose Hot Spring ... | reverse complement strand
ATTACTTTCGGTGTCCCCTCCCTAGGGAAAAACTGTTTATTTCCCTAATAATGTCTCCCATACACCATGGATCTCTTGGTTATTGATTATGCTTTCTATTCCTGATTTCCTAGCTAGGTATGCTGCGGATGGTTATTGCTACTCAACTGGCCTAGAGGAGCTGGATGAGCTTATTGGATGCATAAGCGGTGGCTCTGTTATAGAGTTTTACGGTGATCTGGACGTGCTGGTCTCTCTATCTTATCGCTTAGTGGCTAAGTGGAGTTGCTATGGAAATGTAGCATTGCTTGTCGCTCAGAGCTCTCCGCTTCTCTATGACTTCTATGAAATAAAGAAAAGAGCGCTACTTGAAAACTGCCAGGGCTCCGTGACGGTCTCGAGGTCCTTTAGGATCGAGGATACAACGCAGCTTCTCTCCGAGGCAAACACTGGGATGTCTAGGAGCTACGTGTTGTTTGACCCATTCGTGCACGCCGTTGAGCTCCCCCCAAAGGAGCGGTGGAGGCTAAGCCCTGTCGTTAGGCATATCAGAAGGTTGAGCGGTCATGGCGCGAGAGTAGCTATTTTCAACAGATACTCTGTCTTCTCGCGCAGTCAACCCGAAGGAGGATCCCTCTACAGGCATAGTGTTCACGTGTCCGTAATGCTCGAGAAGGTAGGTAAAAGGGGCGTTAAGGCGCTTCTCGTGAAGCATCCCTCGAGGGGTAGCACTTCTGTTTTTCTAAGCATAGATGAGATTGAGGGGAGAGCGGAATGGGTAGGACAAGCCCTCCTATCAGAGTGGCTCTAGACCAGGAAGCTGAGCGAATAAGAAAAAGCCTAGAGGTAATCCAGGACCCCTCGATCCGAGCTGCTCTAATGGATATTCTGAGAAGCTACGACGATATAATCCCGCTACTTATGTTGATTCCTCCCCAGCTACCAATAGACTCTATTCTCCTTGCTGCTCTGGCTAAGCTCTGGGCAAGGGTGCTTGAGCTTGAAAGAAAAGTGGCTTCTAAGAACAATACCGCATGAAGATGTAGCAATCGCCATCTGGGTAGACGAGGAGGGCCGTGTTTCCTTCGAGAAAAGAGATGTGCTCTACCCACTTTACCTTCTATCATTCAAGGAAGAAAAAACAGCTGCACTAAGAGAAGACTTGGAGAACGTTGAGGGTATACACGAGGTCTCCGTTGAGGAGTGGCTATCCCCCCCTTGGTATGAGAGAAAAGTAAAGCTACTAAAAGTAACGTCGAAAAACCTACTATTTCTCCAGAGGCTGGGAAAGGAGCTGGAGAACAAGGGGCTAGCGCAACCGGTGAACACGCAGCCAGGAAGCCTTCTGCTAGGCCTAAGAGAACATGGCCTTAAGGCCTGCTACTGGTCTTCGGAGAAGAACAATGAAATCACTTACCATGTCCCGCCGCTAAGGGTTCTTCAAGTTGTGATGCGTGATAGAAAACTTGTTTTTACACTATATGAGCTGGGAAGCGGGGAGGCCGTTTCATGGAAGGCCGACAGCTATGACTACCCGGTCGATTACATAGATGACTCACACGTAATAATCGACTACAACAACGTGATTCCAACTAGGCTAGCTGGGTGGAGACCAGTTATCAGAGTAAATAGAAACCCCGTGGACAACATTTATGGCCTGATAGAGCTGTGCAGGCTCAGCTGCATGGACCTAGAGCGAGTTTCCCGCTCCAGCATAGGAGAGATACTAACAACGATAGAGGCCTTCAGAGCTGTTGAGAAAAAGATGCTTGTCCCAAAGGCCAGAATGGGTGGAGATAGATGGAGAGATATGGACAGTCTTCTATTCACAGATAAAGGAGGCTTGATAGGCTCTCCTCGTCCAGGCCTCTATCTCAACGTAGCTCAACTGGACTTCTCAAGCCTTTATCCATCCATCATAGCTACCTACAACATATCACCAGAAACGCTGAACAAGCCTGAATGCACAAACATCCATAGGCCCTTCGGCTCTCCCCACGTGATTTGCCTAGACAAGCCAGGCCTTGTAGCAACCGTTCTGAGAGAGCTGGTGAATAGAAGAGAATCAATAAAGAAGCTTGGCGATAAGACCTCTAGTTATAGAGAAAAAGCAATAAAATGGATCCTCGTAGCTAGCTTTGGCTACCTAGGCTATAGGAACTCTAGGTTCGGGAACATATACGCATACGAAACCGTAACCTGGGTTGCAAGGGAGGTTTTGAAAAGAGCCATAACTGCCGCGGAGGAGAGTGGGTACAGGGTTATCCACTTCATAGTTGACAGCTTATTCATTAGCAAAAACAACGAAAAAATAGAGAAAGAGGAGCTATCTAGGCTCATCGAGAAGCTGAGCATCATAACGGGGTTTAAAATAAAAATCGAAAACATGTATAAATGGTTGATAATACCGAGAACAAATCATGCATATATGGAGAGAGGCGCGACTAACAGGTACTATGGGTTAACCCTTGATGGAAAGCTAATTGTAAAGGGCTCAATATGCGGGTGGAGCGAGGCTTTGCTCAGCGACCCAGATAAAGAAGAAGAGCTGATAAGCTTCCTCTCAAGCCACAATCACCCCAGAAAGCTATGCGAAGACATATTGAACAATGCCGTTAGACTTGGGCTAAACGTAATATATGAAGAATAAGTGATTATAATTATACAAACATATACATATGTATGCTGAACTCCGTATAGCAAAAATTCTTGGTTAATCTATTCGGAGTTAGGTTTATTAATATACAGTAGCATAAGTTTTTAAACGTAAAACATGCAAAAATTTAACATATAATTGTAGGTGAAATTCATGAAGCAGAAAGCCTTGTTAGGACTAGTCGCGTTGCTACTTGCGGTAATATTAATTGCGCCATCAGCACAAGCTCTCCAAGTAACATCTCCTGTAGAAAACCAAGTCTTCTACCCTGGAGACACCCTCGTGGTGGCTGGTAAGACTTCTGTTCCTCAGCAACTCGTTGCTATTTCAGTCTACGATCCAAACAACAAATTGCTAACGCTGGACCAAGTTACAAGCGATAACACTGGTGCGTTTAGCTTAACCCTTTTCAGTTTCCCGACTGAGCCGAGGGCTAACTTCCCTGAAGGTGTATACACAATAGAGATTAAAGAAGTGGCGAGCGGAGATACAAAAGTTGTCCACGTAACGTTTACGTACATAACCCCGACTCCCACGCCCACTGAGACCAACACAACAACCACCCAACCAACGGTGACAGTAACGACAACGGTGACACAGATACAAAACGTAACGACAACCACTACGGCAACGGTGACGGAGACAAAAACAGTTACTCAGCCCGTCACGACTACTCAGACGGTTGAGAAGACGACTACGGCAACGGTGACGCAGACGCTGACAGAGACAAAGACTAATACGGTGACACAGACCGTGACAACGCCGGTAACAACCACAGTAACTAAGACAAACACTGGAGCTGTTGCTGGCGCGGCAATAGTTGCCTTAATAATAGGTCTACTAGTGGGCTTCGTGGCGTTCAGAGGCAAGAAATAAGGTTTTTTATAAAACTATTATATAACTAAAAACCAAATCTTTTTCGTCCCGCCGTAAATATTTGCTTTTTCTCATTTAATCAGGAATCCTTCTTGTATATAACTTTTTTATCGAGAATGTATCCAAAGTTACATGTAAAAATCCATTAATTATTGAGCCTGGAGGGCAAAGGAGTATTATGGTAATAGAGATATCCATACCACCAGTAGTTTTCGTTGAATCACAACCTCCAAGGTACTTCCTAGCATTATCACTAGAAAGCACCGAGGTAAAAGCAGTATTAACAAGAACAAACGATAAAACTTGGCATGCAAAACTGCTCTCGCCTTGCCGCGACGCCGTTGCTTCCAGAGAAGCGGTTATGGTTGATAAAACCTATGTCGAGCCAAGACTCAATTTTTCTTCATACTGCATAGCGGAAAAAGCCTTACTAAACATCCTAAGCCGAATTAAAGATGAAGATCTATTGCTAAAGCTGGATGACTTCGCTGATACACTAAGCCTTGATGAGCAAAAAATCATTAAATCCGTGATGCTTGGGGGCACAGCATTGTTCTTTAGTAGCGAGAGGTATGGCTCGGTTGCACCATTAATCTATCTTCCTCCGCCGCCCCGTATACAAGTTGTACTCGCAACGAAAAAGCGTGGAAAAATAACTTATAATGCTGAGGCGGGTATGCCAGATATATCCACGCTTGTAAATGTACTAGGGCTGATTAGCTCTGTATGGAAGGACGACGTGGCGCTAATGGATGAATTGTTAGGTTTAATTACTATGAATTTATATGGAGACAGTGATTATCTTAGAAACCCGCCTCTAATACCACTGGTGAAGGAGAATCTTTACCTGTCTTTTCTGCCTAGAACGGATATTGGTTGCCCAACAAAGCTGAGAAGCTATAGGTATGAACTGTTCAAGAAAATAGAGAAAGAAGAAATGATATACAACGTGATGAATATTTCGAGTGGAGTGAAAATAACTGTGACTGAATAACCACTTTTAACTATATTGCTAGTTTCCATGACTTGGTGTTCGAATCGTATATAACTAGGCCTTCGTTTAGCAATACCTCAAAAAGCTTTCTTGCTTTCGGAGATATTTTCTGAATAGCTTCTTTTGCATCATTAGTTTTTATTTTTTCCAGTTCTTTGACTAATCCTTCATAGAACTCCCTGTCAATCGCTATGTAGCCTTTCTCTCCTTCAACAACTATGGCGCCTTCTCGTTTAAGCTTGGCGAAAAAAGCTTCCGGTTTTCTGAGCCATTTTAGGTCTTTTTGAAGAACGTAACCATCGATTTTTAAGTAATCTAAGGCTGTTTTTCTCTTCTCAGCGATTCCCTCGGGTGGGGCGACTTTTTCACCGGTTTGTATGGCTTTGACTATGTTTTCAAGAGCTTCTATCTTTTCAGCTAACTCAGCTGTTTTCCTACTTAGCTCATCTATTTTAGAAGTATATGGGTTAATCAAATCTTGGATTTTCCTAAGCATGTTGTTGATTTCTTTTCTTATTTCGCTTAAATCTGGCTGGGCTTGCTGAGGGGCCTGCTCTGATGGCTTCGGTGCTTCTTCTTCCATGTATCTGTCAATAATGTCAATAATAAACTCGGTTACCGTCGAGTATCCAGATTGTAAAGCTTTTTCTTTCAATTTCTGATACTCAGAATCACTTAGTGAAATAGTTATTATAGGCAATAACTATCAGCTCCCTGGCGGCAAGGGAAGCCTTTTCTTTTCTCTCCCCTGAGCAACTATGTCTGCTTCCTTTAATATTCTTTCTACTTCTGCTGGCGAGGAAACAACGGTTACATCATCTATGGAGGCCGTGGATTCAAATTCAAAGTCTTCCTCTATACCACTAATTATTTCGTCTAGCTCACCAAACATTATTGATAACTCTGGGATTTTCTCGAAACCGCTGCTCTTTATTTCTCCAAGTATTTGTTTTAGTTGCCCTATGCTTTCCCTAGACTCACCTATAATCATGATTGTCTCCAGCCTTAACCTCAGCCTCTCTAAACCTGTTCTCATCCTTGATATTTCTTTTAACATTTGTCTTCGGGAAGAAAGCTCTGCCGCCAACATCTCGGCGTCAATATTCATTCCTTTTTCCTTAAGTTCAGCTATTCTCATCAACCCGCTTGTTATTGATGAGTTTAGCCTAGACTCCATACTGGCTAGCTTGTATTCTATAGCTCTTATTCTAGATAATGCCTTTAGTAACGAGAGCTTCTTGTCTTTTTCTTTTTTGAAAACCAAAATCAACACCGGCGACCAGGTTAAATAGCCGCATCAAATAAGAATAAATACTCAAAGCTATTTAAACAGTGTACCGGGTTAGGTTAATTGTTGCTAGTAGTTAATAATCTAGTCAAGAAGTACGGGAAAAAGACCGCCGTTGACTCAATTAGCTTCACCGTCAATATGGGAGAAATATATGGACTGATAGGCCCCAATGGCGCGGGCAAGACAACCACCCTGAGGATAATAGCGACTTTGCTTACTCCAACGGCGGGGAGCGTCGTGGTTGATGGTATTGATGTTACGAAAAACCCTTTGGAAGTAAGAAGAAGAATTTCATATCTCCCGGAAGAGGCGGGTGCTTATCCATACATGACAGGCGAGGAATACCTTGTTTTTATCTCAAAGCTATATGACCCCGAAAACTACAAGGATATAGCTGTTGAAGCAGAAGAGCTCTCGGGCCTTGGGGACGCATTGAAGGAAAAAATAAAGACATACAGTAAGGGCATGAAAAGAAGGCTGCAGCTAGCGAGAAGCCTCGCGGTTAAGCCTAGGCTTGCCATCCTCGATGAACCTACAAGTGGCATTGATGTTCTTTACAGCCTCGAGATAAGAGAACAAATAAGAAGATATGCGAAGCAACATGGAATAACCATTCTTTTAAGTAGCCACAATATGCTTGAAGTTGAAGACTTATGCGATAGAGTAGCAATTATATATAATGGAAAAATTATCGCTGAAGGCACAGTGAAGGAAATCATAAACAAAGTTAGTGCATATAACCTGGAAGAAGCGTTCGCGAGGCTGGTAAGGCATGCCAGGTAACATAAGTATATTTGTTAAGAAAGAAATCAAGGATTTGCTCAGAGACCCTAAAATATTGTTTAGCGTAATTATTCTTCCCGCTCTGATTTACATAATTCTTGGTCAAGCAGTTTCTTTTGCCATAACAAAGGTCGCTGAGGAATCAGGTAACGTATCACTTATAGTTATTGACAATGATTCGGGCGAGTGGAGCAAGTACTTTATAAGCTACCTTGAGAGCATTGGGCTTCCCAAGCTAAAAATATTATCTAATATAAATCCTCAAGACATCATTTCATCGATGGAGTGGCAAAACGATTATGACTGCCTTATTGTAATCCCAGCTGGGTTCTCGCATAATATTACGAGTGGAGTCCAAGCAAAAGTAGAAGTAGTTGCATTCGTGAAGAGCCTAGGCATAACATCCCTAACTAAGCTGGAAATAACTAATAAACTAATCAGCAATTTCGCTAATAATATAGTAGTGGCTTACTTAAAAAGCGCTTATCCAGATAGAGACATAGCCTCAATTCTAAACCCCATCGTGCAACAGAGAGAAGTCATAGTAAAGAACCAGAAATACTCGGAGGCTTTTGCTTATAACCTGGTGAATCAAAGCTTCCTGCTAGTGCTTGGCCCCATACTAGTATTATCCATAGTAACCTCTATAGCAGCAACTAGTATGGGAGTAGAAAAAGAAGAAAAAACACTCGAGGTTCTTCTATCACTGCCTCTCAAGAGAAGTGATGTTATACTTGGGAAAGCAATAGCAACCGCGGTTATAAGCATACTAGGTGCCATTTCGTTATCTATCGGGTTATTTAGTTACATTGGCTCCATCATTTCTGCTGCTGAGGGGGAAGCTCAGCTAGCTGGCACATTTAGGATGCTCATAGACTTACTTGGAAAGGCAAGCCTAATTAAGCTAAGCGTAGGCCTAATCTTATGTTTACTACTTGGCAGCATACTTGGCCTGATAGTTGCCAGCTTCGCGTCAAACGTTAGGGAAGCCCAAGCTTTAGCTAATATTGTGTGGATGCCGGTTCTAATAGTATTTGTTATGCTTTTGTTCCTCGAGCTAGACGCGTTTTCCGAAGCCACCAGAGTTTTATTATCTGTTCTACCCTTCTCAGCGCCAATAATAGTCCTTAAGACTGCCGTTTCATCGTCTACCTATCTAAGCAATATCAGCATCGTAGCTAACTTGATTTACTTTGTCATCGCTATTTGGTTATCTATAAAATGGTTCGACTCCGAGAGAATACTTACAGCTAGACCAGCGCTTAAGCTAAAAAGAAAATAACTGATATTGCAAGGGTTTAGACAATGGTTATTGCTCAGAAAACACTGATTTCATTCGATATAGCTATCGATTCAAGGGAAAACACGCTTAATCCTATCTTTAAGGAAGCTCTATCTAAACAGGGCTTGAGGGTAATCGTTACTAAGCTGGAAGAGGGGGATTTCTACTTACCAAGCAAAACCACCCATTTAGTTGGAGTAGTAGTTGAAAGGAAAACTTGGGATGACCTAGCTAGTAGCGTTATCGATAAAAGAATTTGGTCACAGGCCAATAGACTCAGAGAATTATCAAGAGAATCACGAGTCAAAGTATATATAGTAATAGAAGGAGACCCATACGAAATAAAAGAAAAAAGAGAGATGCCCTTTAACGCTTTACTCTCCGTGCTTGATAGCATTCAAAACAACTATGGATTCACCGTTTTATTTTTACCGGACAAAGAAACACTGATTGATTGGCTAAAGTACATGGTTCACAAACTCAAGGAAAATACTGCTAAAGAAGAAGCTAAAGCTTCATTAATTGTACAAAAACCTCTCAAGAAAACCAGTATTGATGATAAAATAAAAGCTGTGGTCCAGGTACTCGCTGGGCCAACAATAGGAGAAAGACTGCTAAGAAAATTTGGATCGCTAAAAAACATAGTTAACGCCTCGGTTTCAGAACTAATGACCGTGGAAGGCATAGGAGAGAACAGGGCCAAAGAACTATTCTTAGTATTTAACAAAAAAGTTGAAGAATGATGGTAGCCGGGCGGGGATTCGAACCCCGGTCACGGGGGATCTCCCACAAAGATTTCGGCTCCTGACCCCTTCTATAATTTTTAAAAAGTTCTTAATTAGTTTTCCCTATCTATTGCTCCCAATAAGCATCGCTGATTCGCTTAAAAATTTATGTATTTAGTAGTTATTAATTGGTTGATTATCGTTGAAGTTACCGCCACCACCAACTAATATAGCTGAGAAAACAGTTCTCGATGCTTTTGAGGATTTCAGAGCTACGCTGATGTCTCTGGGATATAGTGAAAAGAGCATTAAGTCTTACTACATAGCGGTTAAAAACTTCGCTATGTTTAGTGGTAATCCAAGAATAGCGAATATTACTCAGATAGATATACAGAAATGGATAACCGCTAGCCTAAGCAACGTTAAGAACAGCGAAAAAAGAAAGAAAAGAATGAATACATTTCATTATTATACCTTGTTTGTTAGAAAATTTCTTCAATGGACTGGAAGAAAAGACCTGGTTGTCCCAATTGTTAGGAAAACCCCCTTCAGCGAGCCGCATGTTTTAGGCGAAAATGAGCTCGAAGCGCTTAACCAAGCCTGCAAGGATGACAGAGACCGATTAATTATAAACCTGTTATTTGAGACAGGAGTGAGAGCTAGTGAGTTATTGGAAATACGGGCTAAAGACATTGATTTAAATAACAAAGAAATAATCTTGAAGAATACCAAGTATGGTAGACAAAGAACTGTTTTCATTGGGCCCAGGTCATATGATATTCTTAGCAAAATGATAAAGAGTTTAAGACCAAATGACAAAATAGTTAATCTCTCGTATCATGGTCTCTACAAAAGAATAAAAAGCATAGCAAAAAGAGCTGGCGTTGAGGTCTCGAGCATTAGGCCACATATGTTTAGACATACTTTCGCTACTGAGAGCCTTAAGAGGGGCTTAAACCTTAGTGCATTACAGAGGTTGCTTGGCCATAGCGATATAAAAACTACACAGATTTATCTTCACTTGCTTAAAGAAGATATAAAGAAAGAATACGAAAAAGTGTTCTACAACGGAAGCAGTTCAGTGCAAATCCATAATCCATCTCATGAAAAAACGAGTGAAGAAAAAACTGTTGAAACACAGAATGCTGGGAGCCAAGATTTACTCAAGATAAAGTATTGCCCTATGTGCGGCGCAAAGGTCATCGAGAATGCTAAGTTTTGCTTTAACTGTGGTTATCCTATTCATCAATTATTGGCCAATTCATCTTTGGAAACTGTGGGCACGCATGCTTAGAGCAAAAAGTTTAATAATTGTATTTAACATATGTTAAATACAGTGATATTCTTGGAGACAAGAAAAATCCAAAGGCTAGGTAGCTCATCCTTCATAGTAACCTTGCCCGCCAATTGGGTAAGGAAGTATGGTCTAAAAGCAGGAGACTTAGTGATGGTCATCGAGGAGAACGGGTCACTGAAAATTAAACCTAAAGACAAGAAGCCTTCTCAGAACCAATTGAGAATAAATCTCAGAAAAATAAGTAGTTCAGATTTTAATGACAACCTAATTAGCTGCCTTCTATCCTTGGGATTTGATAGCATAAATATCGAGTATAACCAGCATTTAAAATCAATACTTGAAAAACTAGCAGATAAGTTAGACATAGATATAAAGGTAAAAAATGGCTTCATCGAGATTTCTAGCAAAAACGACTCGACATCTAGTCTTGCCGATGATATTAAGGACATGGGAAAAGTCATAGTTAGTCTCATCGAGGAACTACTGAGTAACGAGAAAGAGGAGATAAACGACACGCAAATAAGCATCCTCGAGAAGTTACTTCAAATCAAGTTTCTAAGCATAAGAAGAAAAATATTCAAGGAACTGACATCAAGAAAAGAAGACAATGTTGCGATTATAGCAACCGCTGAAATGTATGCAATAATCAATGACATCTACTCATTATCTTCGAAATTGCTAAGCTCTGTTAAGATTCTAGCATCAAACAGCCCTGAGAAACAGCCCATCATTATGAATGTTCTACGCGAATACTTAGACGCTCTATGGGAACTCTTCGCTGGAGTAGCTAATTCCAGCATGAAGAGAATAGCTTATTCCAAAGATAAGCTATATAGACTTTTACTCAAAATAAACGAGCTTAACATAAACAAGAGCCCTCTGCAAGTTCTGCATCTAATAGTAAATGAATCCCATCAACTAGCAACTAAAGCTGAGGCATGCATCAAAACCTTGCGGGTAATAGAGGAAAACGCTAGTTTTAAGAAGGAGAGTCTCTTACGAGAAGAAATGATTGCTTAACGTTTTTCACAATACAACAATACAACTTGTTTTTACTATAAGTAACTATAGTAGTAAATTTCCGCTGGAGTTACATGTCTATTGATTATTTCCCATTCTCTTCTTTTAACCTCCAAGTATGAGGATATAAGCTCCCTTGTAAAGCCTGGTAACAGGAACTCATGGTCATTTTCTAGCTCGTCTAGAGCTTCTCTTAAATCTCCGGGCAGAGATTTAATTCCCAGCCTTTTTCTTTCATTCTCACTTAACTTATAGATGTTTAAGTCAAGGGGGTCCCCGGGCTCAATTTTCTTCTTTATCCCGTCAAGACCAGCTAAAATAACAGCTGATATTGCTAGGTATGGATTAGCTGATGGATCTGGAGGCCTGTACTCTATCCTCTTTGATTGCGGAGACCCATTGTAGCTTGGTATTCTAATTGCAGCGCTTCTGTTTGACTTCCCCCAAACAAGGTATATTGGTGCCTCGTAATGCGGAACTAGCCTCTTGTAGCTATTAACAGTTGGTGAAACTATTGCTGAAAGGGCTTTTCCATGCTCTATTAAACCTCCAATAAAGTATCTTGCTAGCTGGCTTAGCTGAGCGTAATCATCGTTTTCATCGTAGAAAAGGTTTGTATCTCCTCTCCACAAGCTAACATGCATGTGCAAGCCACTGCCGTTATCAGTTGGGATTGGCTTTGGTAAAAATGAAGCTAGCTTGCCCTTATTGTAGCATACAAGCTTCGCGACGTATTTCAGGAGCTGAATGCTATCACTCATTGACAGAGGGTTTGATGCCTTTATATTGATTTCCACCTGTCCAGCAGCTCCCACTTCATGGTGATGAGACTCTACTTGTATATCGAAATAGTTCCCCAGGATTCTCGATATCTCATTCCGGATTTCATAGGTGTAATCCAAATCTAAAGGAGCATGATAACCATTCTTGAAAACCAGACCTTTTCTCTTATATGAAGCCGATGCTTCTCTAGATTTAATCTTGTATCCTGATGATAAAGAATCCACCCAAACAAGAAGATCATCGAATATGTAAAACTCGGCCTCAGCTGCAACAAGGGCTTTAAAGCCCAACTCCTCAGCATAACTCTCAGTTCTTATGGCTACCCATCTAGGGTCTTTAACAAATTTTTGTTTCCCCCCCGCTTCATAAATATCCGATATTACGAGAGCTGTTTCTTTTTGGAATGGATCCATCCTCATGGTTGCCAAATCTGGCTTTAAAACCAGATCGCTTTCGTATATGTCTTTAAATCCTGGAATACTGCTGCCATCGAGTTTCCCGAAGCCTGTCTTTGATTTTTCCTCGAACTTGTCATCGTGAGATACAGTAACTTGTTTAAGCTCTCCTATTAACGTGGTGTAGAGCAGGTTTACCCATTTAATAGTTTTATCATTGACTTCCATACAATTAAACCCGCATATCATTGTAATAAAATCAATGTTTAAAACTCTTTTTAGAAAAGTATTTAAATGTTACTGTTGTTTTTGCGATGTTTTTTCAGCTTAGGTATAAGGTAACGCCTACATCGTTTGGAAAATCGTAGAAATCGTATTTGTAGCATATACCTGAATTTACGCATCGATGAGCTATTGTGAAAAGAAACTTTTTCTCCTTGGAAGCAATGTCTTTTTCTTTAACCAAGGAAGTTTTTGGCTCTAATATCACTTGAATCTTCGATGGAGTAGAGTAAATCATCTCTAGTGGATCGACCCCATGAACTCTGCTTAGAACGTGGAGTATTCTTGAGTATATGGCTAAGCACGGCTTATCTTCAAGCGAAGAAACGAATTTTCTGTAATCATCTATCCTAGCCACATCCATTCTAACGACACTGAGAACCACGTCCCTCAAGCTTCTTGAAAATTCCTCGAGCTTTTTTACAACATCTTCGTCCTTATCCACAGCGATGTACACGCGTGGCTTAATCCTCCATGAATCCAGAGTCGTGGGGAAAAGACCTGAACCGACATCGAGAATACTGAAGCAGTTATTCCTCATCATTAATTCCTCGAGATAACTAATTATAGCTGACACGCCTTTCTCGCCTCTCTCTACGAATGAAACCTCTTTGCCCTCAAATCTAAACCTGCGCAGGTAGTAGTAAGCTAGTCTTCTAATTCTCTTGGCTTTCTCCTTTTCATTTATGTTATCCATGCTCAGAATCCTCTCTACTCCAGCTATGAAATCCCTGTCCAGAAGCAGATAATCAACCGCTTGTTTCTTGAAATCAAGCAATATTTCTCTTAAATATTCCTCGGTGCTCATGCTCCCAATCTTATAATATCCTGTGGCAAATGTATTCTTTCATTATGAAGAAATAAAAAAGATGACGCCAAGATGATAGGAGCAACGGTTTTTTCTAACCCAACAATAGATTACGTTTACATCAATGATAAGAAAAAAATAAAAACAGGCGGACCTGGCTACTACTATGCGCTTTACTCGAAGATGCTTGGCAGCAAGGTGCTAATAATAGGTCAATCGGCACCAAAGGATTATCATCAAATCAAGAAAGTACATGAATATTTGGGAGCCGAGCTGAACTTGAGGATTGGTGATTGTACACAGAAGTTTTTATTACTTTACAGCTCTGAACTACCGAGTAAAAGGATAGCTTATCCAGTTACCAGGTGCCCATTGATATATAAACAGTCTGCCAGTGATATCTATATATGGTCTCCAACTATAATTGCTTCAATAAACGATATCCTATTGTTGAGCTATTTATTAAAACAAGATATACCAGTAGCGATTGATTTTCAAGGAATAGCTAGAAGCCCAGATTATCTCCACAGGTATTTAAACACGGTGAAAAACTATAATGTCAGCTATGCTCACATGGACATTGAGGAATATGTGAAGATATGCTCAATATTGGGGATAACAGACAATGAAAAATGTTTAAAAATTCTTAAAGTAAAAGAAGCCATAGTTTCGAATGGAAGCGAAGCAGGGTTTTATTATTGCGATGAGAAGATACAAGAAGCAATCCCACCATACAAAGTTCACGGCGAGGAAAGCACCGGAGCTGGTGATGTTCTTCTATTCTCATATGTCATAAGCAGATTGAAAGGGAAAAGCTGTGATGATGCCATTAAATCATCCCTTGAACTAGCGACCACTCATGTTAATTTAATAAACATGTTCTCTATGGACGAGTTGCTAATGAAAATAAAAAATCCATCTCTCTAAAGGCTCTTTTTGATTGATTTATTGCTCCTGTTTCGCAACGCTTGTTCAGCATGGTTTTTTGTTATTTAAAGATAATAACGGGTCTCATTGGGAGCGGAGACTGTTTTTTCTTAACTATGTATTCTTGAGCCTCGGGTGCCTCTTCACTTAATATTTTTATCTTCAAGTTCAATAACCCTTCTAGGTAACTGGACATTTTTCTCAGTATTTCCACCTCGTATTCACATAATTTTTCAATCTTGTTGAGCTCATCCATAGTTAAATTCTTCAGGAAGGCGACTATTCTCCTTGCATAATCATGCGGCGAGGGCACCCCTTCTCGAGCAAGCAGTCTTGTTAGCTCTCTTAACTGGTTGTTATCAGCTAGATAACTCCTAGCCTTAGCTGGATAGCATGGTTTTGAGGACGAAGCAACTATAATTACCTCTTTCTTATCAGAGAAAAGATTCCTTAGATTACCTATATCATCAACAATCGTATCAATATACTTAAGGAAAAGAGCGTGCTCATCGCTTTTTACAAACATGCTTGGGTCAGGCCATGATTCGTTAACGACAAAGCTTTTGTGACCTGTTAGGTGCCATAATTCCTCAGCAAAGGCCGGCGTAAAGGGGGACATTAGTTTTATCCATGAGTCAATTATCCTGTTTATCAAATCGCTTCTGTACAGACCATTGATTTTAAAGTGAAGCTTCAGCTCATTGTTTATCTCGTGATAAATCTTTATAGCTGCGCTTCTGAATTTATAATTCTCCATTAATTCATTTATCTCTTGCAGTAATCTGTGTAGCTTTGTTTCCAGTGTCTTCTCTAAAAATACTGTACTCTCGCTCATATTTTCCTCAGTAATATGTCTTGAGGAATTAACTGAGACCACCAGCTCGTAGATGCCCTCTAGTGTTTCGGTAACCGTTGTGGTCAACTGTTTAGTGTAGTTAACATCGTTGCCTATTTCTGCTCCTAAGATGAGTGATAATCGAAGCACATCTGAGCTGACTTCTTTTAAAGCTTTATCAATGGTGATGAAATTCCCCAAGCTCTTGCTCATTTTCATTCCTTCAACCATGATATGACCGTTAACAACTATTCGTTTTGGCCATTTCTCTGGGGGAAAGATAGCCACATGGTTAAACACCATGAATGTAAGGTGATTAGGTATAAGGTCCTTCCCGCTATGACGGTTATCTAGAGGGTACCAGTAATCAAATTCCTTTCTTATCTCCTCTAGAATTCCCTTATCTATTCCCAGAGACGCGCTTAATCGATTCACATCGCCTATTCCCAGCATAACGTAGTCCCAGAACTCCGGCGTCAATTTTTCGGGGTTAATTCCATGCATCCTTATTTTGTGGATTACCGTGTAAAACGCCATGTATATAGTCGAGTCGCTTAGACTCTCAATAATCCAAGATTTATCCCATGGTAGCGGTGTTCCTAGACCTCTGCTTCTAGCACACGCTTTCTTCTTTAACCATCCTACAGTGTTAACGAATTGTTCTCTATAATCATTAGGAACTATATCTATGCCCCGAAGAGCATCATATACCTTTTTCTTCCAATTTTCATCCTCATAGTTTATGAACCATTGGTTCTCGACTATCTTAACGACGACTTTTGTACCGCACCTACAATAGACAGGCTTGTTAGCTATTTCGTAGAACACATCGCCTAACTTCATTTTAATAATTGCTTCCTTTAAGTACTCTCTAGCGTCCTTTACCGGCTTACCCTCAATGCTTTTAGCTATGCCTAAATAAATGTGCTCCCCGGACACTCTGCTCGACAACTCCCTGGACATCGAGCCTGAGTTAAACTCTCTGAGATAAACATCCTTGGTTAGTTCCTCCAGTTTTTTTCTATCCTCCTCTTTACTTGCTGTTTTTATACCTTGGTTATTAACGACCTCCACCCCAAGTAAACTCGGCTTGCCATCTATATCAATAATGGAAATCGGCTTCAAAGTATTTTCATATCCTATCTCCTTTAGAGCCGCGTAGTCGAAAGGAGCGTGAGCTGGCACGCTCATCACGATTCCCGTGCCAGTGTCAGGGTCAACGAATCCTGCCGGCAGAACTTCTATTTTCTCCATCGTTAAGGGGTTCACAACCTTTCTTCCAACTAGGGAGGAGCCCTTAATGCTCATTAATGGTTTTACCTCCTTTTTCTGGAAAGACAGCTTGTAAGATGCTTCTTGCGATAATAACATTCTCTGCCCATCGACTTCCACAAGTACATACGTTGCCTCCGGATTTACCCATAAGTTTGTTACTCCGTAAACGGTCTCTGGCCTGAGTGTAGCTACCGGATAAATGATGTTTTCTTCGTCGCGGAAGAAGATTAGAGTAAATACCTGTATCTCGGGTTCAACATCGTTAAGTGTATCATGCATGCTCACTGGGCTCTGATGAAATGGACACCAACCCACGGGGTGTGTGCCCTGAACTATGTATCCAGCATCCCTTAGTTTAAGGAACTGCCATTCAACAAATTTTTGGAACTCTTTATCAACACTGGTAAATGACCTTCTCCAATCAATCATAAATAACATATTTCTAAGCGAATTGATGGCGCGGTCCTTGAAGTAAAGTGCAAGATTAATTGGATTTACGAAGGATTCTATAACTTCTATTGGAACACCATCGTCTAAAAGCCTCTTAATAGTCTTCTCATCTCTCCTCGCTATTGATTCTGATATTGAAATTATCGGTGTGCCCGTGAAGTGAAATCCCATCGGAAATAGAACGTTGTATCCTTTCATCCTCTTGTATCTAATCACTACATCGGGTATAGAGTAAGTAAGAGCATGGCCTAGATGTAACGGGCCATTAGTGTATGGAAAAGCCGCTGTAACAAAAAACTTCGGCTTGCTCTCGTCGATATTAGCTTCATTTACACCGTGTTTTTCCCATTCAATTAACCATTTTTTCGAGATTTCCATTAATTGTGAGCCAAAATTTGTAGCGCTCCCCGTAAAACTAGACAACCGAATCCCTCTTTTTCTTAGCTATAATAAGGGTTTAATCATTACATATTTATTAAGCCCGTGTCATCAAGCTTATATTTTTTATTTCTTGCCACAAAGAGTATATCGGAGAAAAACGTTATGAAGCTACTTCTTGGTACCTACCCTCCGACCAGCAAAGTTTACATAACGGACACTGTTAAAACGCTTTTGGAAAATTCGTTCGTGAATTTCAATTTGACCATTCCCATAATTAACTCCGATGGAAAGCTTGTTGGAAAAATAAGCAAAGTGAAGCTTGCTAATTGGCTCTTGGAAAAGATATTTCGCGAGGAAATTATCGAGAACACTTTGTATACGCCAATCGACAACATTGATTTAAAAATTGAACAGGCAAAACCAGTTGAGGTTTTCGATCTCACCCCAGAAACCATTGTTAACCTACTCCATAGTAAAGGTGATTATGAATTTTATATTACCCATGATGGGAAGCTGATAGGCGAGTTCTCCTTATCTTCTCTTCTCTACATATCCAGTTGGAAATCTAATGTTGGAATTAGAGTAGAGGAGTTATTTGTGAAAGAGTTAGTATCAGTAGAACATGAAGCCTCCATCACTGAGATTTTAAACAATTTATCAGCACCTAACGAGCCAGAGCTAATAGGAGTAACTTATGCCAAAAACCTAGTTGGCTTAATCATGATGGAAGATCTTTTACAGTACCTGTACAACGTCGCGGAGGACAGGGGTGCTGTCAATAAGATTAAAGGCTCTAAGCCCTGGGTTATCGCTTTCCCTGATTTTTCTTTTGTATATATGGATGAGTCCGTGAGTAAGGCATTAAGGGCATTAAAGAGGACGCGTGATAAGAAATTCGTAATTGTCCAGAACAGAAGAGAAGAAACCTTGGGATACATAAGCGTAAAAGACGCATTGCTTAAAGTAGAGGATGAGATAACACTTAAACTATCTACTCAGAGAATAAAGGAAAGATGATGCGATATGCACGCTGAAAAATCCATGATTTTTGTGCTAGATACAAGCCTATTTACCGATAACAGGCTGAGAGATAGTTTTTTAGCGCTTACAACCGAAGAAGCGTTAGATAAACTCGCCAAGCTCCTTGAACAAGCGAGAATCCTTATCGGACCAGTATTCTATACTACCCCTACAGTTCAAACAGAGCTAAGGAGGATCCTTCTCTCATCGGGCATACCTGTAGATATAGTCTCAAGGCTGGAGGCTTGGATAATCCCGAAGAGCCCTGATAAATTCTCTCTCAATATTCCTAGCATAGTTATGTGGGAGTATATCATGGAGATGCGCAGGAGATATGTAAAAGCACTGAAGATATCAGAGGAATATGTCAAAAAGAGCTGCAGTGACAAAAGAGAAATTGGAAAGCTAATTCACGAGCTACGAGAGAAATTCAGGGAAACCATCCGTAAAGGAATAATTGATAGCCCAGAAGACTTCGATGTCTTACTATTAGCGTTTGAGCTAAAAGGCGTTATAGTTAGTAATGATGAAGGTATAAAAAAACTTGGAAGAACACTTGGAATAATAACTCTTGATTCTCAAAGCTTCGTTGAGACCCTCAAGAGGCTAGTAGAGGCTTTCCAAAAATATTTACCTAAAGAATAAATAATAAGACATGGTGTGATGAGACGACGGTAATCCGAGCCCAATGGGCATTGAAGAAAAATTCCCTTTCTGATTCCTCCTCACAATCTAAGTGGAGATAATCATGAATCTCGAGGACATACTGGTTGATACTCTCAGCATTACCTCAGAGAAAGCCAAGACAATACTTAAGTCTAGGTCTACTAAAAAAATCGTTCACAAAGACCTGTTAATCCTCGTCTTCAAGAGGGAGATGCTCGGCTACCCTGAGGGGACAAGTATTATTCATGACACCAGCACGTCGGTCTCCAGGGTCATTCCAGGATATCCACCTATACCCAGGCTACTTATACTTGAGAAAATCAGGGATATTTTCAAAGAGGAAGTTGTGGTTGAAGAAAAAATCAATGGCTACAACGTACGTGTTGCGGCAATAGGTGAGAAAATAGTTTCCCTTACGAGAGGCGGTAATATCTGCCCGTACACTCACTACAAAATATTTAAGCTTTATGGAGAAAAATTAAGGAAGCTCTTCCAAGACTACCCTGACCTCATATTATGCGGAGAAGCTATAGGTATGGATAACCCTTACGTGAGGTATGAAGGATATAGAAATGTATCTTTTGATTACATTGTTTTTGATATGATGCAGGAAAGAAAGTTTTTGTCAATAAAAAAGAGAGACTCAATTGCAACTGAATATGGCTTGAAGATCCCCAAAAGCTATGGTTTCCACAAGCCGGAGGAGTTTCGCAGAATTATTGATTTATCCGTTCAACTAGAAGAGAAGGGAATTGAGGGCTTTGTTATCAAGAGTATGGATAATGAGGTAAGAGTTAAGTATACAATGACCTCGACGAACATAGGAGACATTAGAGAAGGCATGAGGTTCTTTTTCGAAGAGGGAAGAACGTATATTTTCCCGAGAGTTCTGAGAGAGATATTCCGCCAGTACGAGCTTATGAAGAATGGCTACAATTTTGGGGAAGAAGTCTATGTTAAGCTCGGAAAAGCTCTGCTAGAGCCGCCTATCGAGACTGTTGCGAAGACGGAGAAAGGAGAGATAAGTGACGAGGATTTCACCTTGGTATTAGATGATTTGAGGATTCTAGATGAGTTTCTACAATATATGGAGAAACAAAAAATACCTATTCATGTCATCGGTATTTACCCCACCTCTGGAGGAGAATACAGGATTAGCTGCCTGAAAATCAGAAGAACCCCACTTAGGATTAAATCTATTCTGGATACAGGGATTTCCCCCGAAGACTAGGGAAGACATCTTTACAACTGTAGGCCTCGATATTCAGGACAGGGTGAAGGTCAATGTATCATAATTTTATCGCTTGGTAATACTTCTATGAGTTTCCAGCTCTCAATGATTTTTATAGGTCCATAGTAATATACGTGGTAGTTTTTCCTATCACCATAGAAGGCTTCCCAGTAGAAATCACCGTTTTTCTCATAAACTTTATATAAGCCTATCTCTCGAAAAACCATTGAAACCAAGTCTCTTTTCTTAATAATTTTGATGCCCTTTTTCTTCAGCAAAGATATAACTTTGATATATGTATCAACCACCTCTTTAGGAACCCTAAGCTCTTGCCCAGTCCTTGGGATAGTTAGGACATAGTTGTTATGATGATACTTTATGTCGGCCTCAAAGCCAAATTGCGATTTCTGTTTCGTATCGCCCACTATAACCTGTTCATTTACGCCCTCAACTTTCTTGAGTATGTACTGAATTTCTTCTTCATTAATAATGATGCTTTTTCCAATTATCTTCTCCGCTTCTTTTAGATGCTCAACTGGAATGATTATGCGGTTCTTATCTATGAGCCTAGCTCCTATTTTTTCTAGTTCATCTATCAAGTTATCAGCACTTATGTCTATTGCTACATACAGCTTAGACTTCATTTTTTATCATTACAATATTATGTGTAAAAAGAATATTTGTTTTTAAAACTAGTAGTACTCCCAGACTCTTGCTCCCTTGTAGTTAAATACAACGGATTTGTATGCAGCAACGTAGTTTATACTGTACCCTATACCCTCTATGCCTATGCCAGACTCTTTTCTTCCTCCGTAAGGATAGTAACCTATTCCGTGTCTCGGGAACATATTCACGTATACGGCTCCTACCTCCAGTAGCCTTATGGCTTTTCTTATCCAGTCTATATTCTTTGAGAAAATCGCTGCGTCGAGACCGTATGGCCTGCCGTTAGCTATTTTTATTGCCTCGTCGAGGTCGTTGACCTTTACTAGAAGGGCTATGGGCGCGAAAATTTCTTGTTGATAAGCCTTTGTCTCCTTTACTTTCTCCTTATCTATCTCAATAAGAGCTGGCTCAACGTAATTATCCTTTAAGGCCCTACCGCCTACCAGTATTTTTCCTCCCTTCTCCACAGCGTCTTTAACCGCATCTAAGAAAAGAATTACTGAATCTTTATTGATTAAGGGGCCAACGGTTACCCCAGGCTCCCTTGGGTCTCCTATTACTACCTGCTTTTTCATCTCACTTATCAAGAGGTTTTTGAAAGTTTCATAAATTGGCTCCTCGACCAATACGAGCTTTATTGCATCGCATCTTTGACCGGAGTACGAAATGATTCCTTTTACTACATCGGTCGCTGCCTGTTCAAGATTGGCGTCACGAAGGACAATTGCAGGATCCCCTCCACCCAACTCTAGAAGGTAACTTTTTATGCCGCCGTCCACCAGTATTCTTTTCCCAGTCTCGGAGCTACCGGTAAACATAACCGCTGCTATTCTCTTGTCTCTCAGAACTTTTGAAAAATCACTACCTTTCATCAAGGCGAGCATTATGCTTTTAGCTGGAAAGCCTGAGTCAAGGACAGCTTTAACAAACAGTATAGCAGGTATAGGCGCTTCTGTAGATGGTTTTATTATAAGGGCGTTCCCCGCTATAAAAGCACTCACAAACTTCATTACAACGTCATATAATGGGTAGTTAAAGGGCGTTATGATAGCTACAACTCCGTAGGGCTCTCTCCTAACAATGCCCTCAGTCTCGAGGGTATGTATATCCCAGTCCCCAGGGATATGATCCCCTCTTATTTCTCTGAGGTCCATCATGGCTTTCTTGATTCTATCGAGGCTAGCTGTGACCTCGCCGCGCGCGGTTTCTATGGGTTTTCCCGCATCATAGACGAGCGCGTTTATGAAGTCTTCTTTGAGCTCCTCGATTCTCTGGGCTACTCTAAATAGGATGTCTAATCTTTTTTCTCCGGGAGTGTTTCTGGCTTTCCATCTGCCTTCTTCATACAAAACGTCTATTCCCCTAACTGCTTGCTCAACGCTTAGTAGCTCGATTAACGCTATGTCCTCATTGTTTATCGGGGATTTCTTCCTCAGAATACCGCCCTCTCCGTTAACATAGCCCATTGGTAGATACGGCTTGAATCTGCAGAGATTATTCTCACTGTTCATGCATATATCAGAGAAGCTTGCTGATAGCTTAAACAAAAAAGCTCACCTATAACCAAGTACAATATATTACGCTACCTCAGTAATTACGTTTATGCTGATACGTTTAGCCATGACTCTCTAGGATTGCATGCATTCTCTCTCTAGTTCATCGAGTTTTTCCAGCAAGACATCGAGCTTAGCTTTTAGCTCTATCATCTGTTTTCTAGCATCTTCGAGTATTAATAGCAATTCCTCATCAGAATATTTTCTCCTCAAGCACAACACCAACATAGTTTTAGTTAATAATTAAATTTACACCTTATTTAATACTGAATGCTAATTTACTTTAGCTTCTCCTTCGATTTTTAGCGAAACATTTTTAGACTATAAGCGATAACAATTACTTCGAGCTGACATGACATGACAAAAACCTCGAGGATGCCTGGATTCTACAACCTCCCCATAGATGAGAGAATCAGATTAGTGAAAGAGTTCTCTGACCTAAGCGAAGAGGAAGCTTCTTTACTGAAGAAGACTGGTAGATTAACCCTTGATATAGCTGATAAAATGATAGAGAACGTTATAGGTACATTTGAGCTACCCTTCGCTGTGGCCACCAACTTTTTGATAAACAACAAGGATTACTTAGTGCCAATGGTTATAGAGGAGCCCTCAGTGGTGGCCGCTGCATCAAACGCTGCTAAGTGGACCAGGGATGGAGGAGGCATAAGGTCAATAGCCTCGGAACAACTCATGATAGCTCAGGTTCAGGTCATAAAGCTTGGCTCACCCTACATCGCCGCAACCAAGATTCTCGAGAGAAAAAAAGAATTGCTTGACCTAGCGAACTCAACGAACGAGTTCTTGGTCAAAATAGGCGGCGGCGCCAAAGACATCGAGACGAGAGTCATAGATACTCCGTTGGGAAAAATGCTCATCGTTCACTTAATAGTTGATGTAAAAGACGCTATGGGAGCGAACATAGCAAACACGATGGCTGAAGCTATAGCGCCCTTAATTGAGGATATAACTGGCGGCAAAGTCCTTCTCAGAATAATATCCAACCTAGCTGACAAAAGAATAGTCAGGGCGTGGACCAAGGTGCCTCCAACCTCCATTGGCGGTGAAGAAGTTGTTGATAGAATAATCTATGCATGGGCTTTCGCGGCCTCTGACCCATACAGAGCTGCTACGCATAACAAGGGGATAATGAACGGCATAGTAGCGGTTGCCCTCGCTACGGGGCAGGATACAAGAGCCATAGAGGCAGGGGCTCACGCATACGCCTGTAAAGATGGAAGATACAAACCGCTAACAATATGGCAAAAAGACGAGAACGGGTATCTCGATGGATACATAGAGCTCCCGTTAGCGGTAGGAACAGTGGGTGGCTCTATAAGGTCTAACCCCATGGCTAGACTAGCACTAAAGATATTGGGGGTCTCGACAGCCAAGGAGCTAGCCGAGGTCATGGCAGCGGTGGGTCTAGCGCAAAATCTAGCCGCATTGAAAGCCTTATCAACCGAGGGAATACAAAAAGGCCACATGAAGCTTCATGCACGCCAACTAGCCCTGGCAGCCGGCGCATCCCCCAGCGAGGTGGACAAGGTAGTTGAGCTAATGCTTAAGGAAGGAGTATTTACGTTAGAGAAAGCTAAAGAAGCATTGAGCAGGGTAAGATCAACCTGACAATTTGGTTACTATACTTTTTTCCTTATGAACTATTTTTAAATGTCTAGCTTGCTCGGGAATAACGTATATTAGCTAGAAAAAATCTTTTTTCGAAGTGAAACGGTTTCAGGAAGGCGATATATATTTGAATAAATTTGTTAGTATTTCATTAACGGTTGCACTTGCCGTCATAACCGGGATTCTTGCTCAAGTATCTTTCCATATAGGCCCTATCCCATATACCATGCAGAACCTCGGTGTCATGCTTAGTGGATTGCTATTACAGCCTAGATACGCGCTAGCTTCACAGCTTCTCTACATACTATTAATTGCTCTAGGATTACCCCTAGCCTCAGGGCTAAGAGGAGGCGTGGCCGTTTTACTTGGTTATACCGGTGGCTATATCGCTATGTTTCCTATAGCTTCTTTTCTAATGAGTATTCTAACAAGAGCATATCTAAAATCGAGAAGTAAGACCTTGGTTAATTTAAACAGAATTGATACAGCTGTTCTTCTAGGCCTGTCGTTCATATCTACCCTGCCTGTTTACTTGTTTGGATTTCTTGTTTTCGCAAGATACGCCTTAGAAAACCATAGTTTGTACTCATGGAGCATTAACGTATCTAGCTTTGTTCATTTCTATACTAACAGCAAGCTTACGCCCTTATTCATTGCATCCGTTCTTGTTTTTATTCCGCAGGACCTTTTCGTTGATAATTTGCTTGCAATAGTTCTCTCGAAGAACATAGCAAAGCTAATAGAATCAAGAGGGCTGAAAATTGATTAAAAAAGTAATAGTGAGTGACTTAAGCGTAAAAATTAACAAGAAAACTATATTGAAAAATTTCAGTCTTGAGCTTGATTCAGGAAGCCTTGTTCTGCTTCGCGGAAGCACTGGTTCAGGAAAAACAACTTTGCTCCGCATTTTGTCCGGATTAATTCCTGAGTTTTACAGAGGTTTCCAGGTAAGCGGGGAGGTAAAAGTATTCGAGCACCCCCCAATCCAGGCATTAAGGAAAGCGTTAATAACTTATGTTCCGCAGGACCCATATAGCTACTTTATAGGTTCGACTCCAAGGGAGGAGCTATCACTGTTTGGATTGCATATAAACCAATCATCGATAATTGATAACAAATTATTAGATAAGAGCCTGCATAAACTCTCTGATGGGCAATTATACCTATTCTTAGTTAAGTTGGCTTATCTACAAAAGGCCAAGCTATTATTGCTTGATGAACCGACCTCCCACCTAGATGAGTCAACTTATAACTACGTGATGGGCTTGATGAAAAATTATGCTGAGGCTAACGACTCCATCGTTATTATAGTTGACCACAGAGATGACGCCGCTAAATATGCTGATTACGTTGTAAAACTGGACAATGTGCAGGATAATTGTTATGAGGATTTGCCACTAGTTCGCAACAAGCAGGGCGATACAGCCTTGGTCTTAGAGAATTATTCGTGCTTTCATGATGGCCAAAGAACAATTAATCCAATAAGCCTGGAAGTCAAGCGTGGAGAAGCCGTCGCTATTTACGGGGCGAACGGCAGTGGAAAAACAACGTTGATGTGGGGGATAGCATGCTCAATTAACTGCAAGGGAACTAGAAGATTAAGTGGTAAGGTTTTTATCATCCCCCAGACACCTATATATTGGTTTGACAATGTCCCCGTTGCCGAAATATTACAGAAGTTCAATAAAAGAAAAGAAAACATCAAATATGTAGCTGAACGCTTCGGTCTAGACGAAAACCTCATGAGCTATAATCTAAGCATCGGCAAAGCAAGGCTATTATCCTTAGCACTAGCTTATCTTTCAAACAAAGAGGTTGTATTGATAGACGAGCCCACAATCGGCCTTGATTGCAATTCGAAAAAAAGCTTGCTTGAAACAATTCAAAAGCTAATTGACGAGGGTATCAGCATCATCATCACGACTCATGACATGAAATTTGCTTTGAACTTTGAGAGAAGATATATTTTAAATAAAGGTACGCTGGTCGAGATGCAATAATGATTGATAAAGATGTTTCTAGAACCTTTTTACTAATTGTTTCCACATTGTTTGTTTCTATTATAGTAATATTAAATCTAAACATGCTTGTTTTGCTAGCTATAGCTATTATTGCCCTATTGATATCTTTGTTGCTTAAAATTAACGTCAAATCCATGTTGAAGTTCGTGTTATTTTTCCAGGGCTTCTTTACGTTATCGTCAGTGATTGCTCAGATTATTGTTTTTGACAAAATCGTTTATGAGTCTCTGGCTTTGAGCAACATTAAAATGTTCATATTTGTAATACTTTCTTTTATTTTCGCTAAGTATGTGACCACTACTGGTTTAATAAAGCTCTTCAAGAGAATTTCCGTTAACGCTGCAGTAGCTATTGCTTTGGCTGTTAAATTCATGAGATTCTTTCCAGCCACGTGGTCTTTTGTATACAGGACTTATAGCGTTAACTATGACCCAGGCTCCAGATTTAGCCGCATTAAAATACTTATTGTATCGGTTAAGGCTTTCATTAATTTATCACTGTACTCCGCTTTACAAACAGCTGAATCGCTGGCAACGAGAAGCACAATTATTTTTGGTGAAGAAAAATAAATTAGTGGTGCCGTGACTTGAGCATAGAGGACAAAGTGATAGAGATTCTTTCTTCCTCCCAAAACTATGTGTCGGGGACAAACCTTGCATCGATGCTAGGTGTTTCCAGAGCTACCGTAAACAGGGTAATAAAGAAACTAATAGCTAAGGGCTACCCAGTGGATGTACAACCAAGGCTGGGCTACAGGTTAGTTATGATAGACGACTTGTCTAGCCTGTCGTTGTATGTGAAGAACTTGAACACCAATGTAAAATATAGCGTGCATTATCTGCCCGCATGCTCTTCTACCCAAGATATTGCTGAATCGCTCGCTATTGAGGGAGCCAGCGAGGGGACGGTTGTCATAGCTGAAAGAATGGAGCGTGGGAGAGGAAGGCTTAGGAGAAGCTGGTCCGCTTCTGAAGGTGGGCTTTGGTTCTCAGTTATATTAAGACCTCCCTTCGTGAAGAATTTACAGCTAGTCACATTAGCCATAGGCGTGGGCGTGGCAAGCGGCATTAGGAAGTCTACTGGACTAGACGTAAAGCTGAAGTGGCCGAATGATGTTTTGTATAACGGAAAGAAAGTTGGAGGAATACTCGTTGAGGGGAAGCTGGAGGCAGATAAAGTACATTATATTATTGCGGGTATAGGCGTAAATGTAAATAACACGTTGCCGCCCGAGCTAACAGAATTAGCGACGACTTTAAGCAGCGCCGCGGGGAAGAAGCTTAATAGAATACCGATATTTTTATCAATTCTGCGTGAACTGGATGCTCAGTACTCATTACTACTTAAGGGAGAAGAGAAAAATGTTGTAAAGGAATGGAAAAAGCTGTCATGTACTTTAAATAAAATGGTGGAAGTAATCATGGATAACGAGAAAATAGTGGGTTTAGCTGTGGACTTGCTTCCGGATGGAGCATTACTTGTAAAGACAGGCGAGGGCGAGTTTAGGAAGATATACTCGGGAGATATTACTCATTTAAGAGAAGCATGATAATCAATTAAGCCCTAGCTTATCTCGACCTTATCTATTCTCACACCCTCATCTCCCAGCTCTGTCTTCATAACCATTGATCCATGTATTCTCATGGCTAGCTCAACGAGGTCCTGTTTCTCGGGTACAAGAGCAATGACGCATCCCCCTCCGCCGGCCCCCGTAAGCTTGGCTCCGTATGCTCCGGCCTCCCGCGCTATATATACAAGCTCGTTTAACTTGCGTGTAGAGACGCCTAAAGCCTCCAATAAAGCATGGTTAAGGTTCATCAGCTCTCCTAGCTGCTTAAAGTCATTGCTTGTGAGAGCTTGGTTCGCTTTTTCCACTATTATTCCTATCATCTCGAGGATTCTTCCATATATATCTGGATACCTGTTCAACCTATCTCTAACTAAAGCGACCATGTCCCTCGTCTTTGCTTCTCGCTCCACATACCCAATAATCAAGGGAAGATTCTTCCCGATGGATATAGGTGTTCTTTCAACGGCGTTATCCTTGTACCTAACTTTGAGAAAGCCTCCGAGACTCGTAATTGACGTATCCATGGGGGAAGCTATGCCCTGCACAGCTTTCTCCACTTTCCAGCCAAGATCGGCTATTTCCTCGGGCTTTAGCTCATAGCCATTCACTGCTGCGTAAGCAGCTATTGTTGATACAGCTACCGCTGCTGATGTGCCAAGCCCTGCCCCAACAGGCATCTCTGATTTTATCTCAATGTTAACCCCTCTCTTTACTCCTAAATACTCAGAGGTAATCTCGATCGCTTTGTTTATATATGCTATCGCCGGGAGAACAGCCCCGTAATCCGTTTCTAGCACAACCTCGTTTCCCACATAAGAAACAACTATGCCAGGGACTCTGAGGTCCTTCGCAGAGATTTTCACGACGTCATCGCTTCTCGATTCAGCCATAGCGTATATTCTCTTGTTAATCGCTACCACCAAGGCTGGATATCCATAAACAACTGCGTGCTCCCCAAAAAGGGTGATTTTGCCTGGGGCTGAAGCAGTGACACGCATTTTAGGCTTATTCCTCCACAAGGATGTCATTTCTTCAAATTACTTTGTATTGACTAGTAAAAATACCAATTTACTATATACTATAGATAAATGTTCTTTTTCAAATTATTGTTGCTCCTCAGAAGCTAAAGATTTCAGTTAAGTTATCATAGCAAAGCTTAGATAATGTATCACTGACTGGTAATGGTTTATTTCAAAAACATTTTTACGCTTTTTCTCTCTGCATAATCTCTATAATGGCATTTTTAACAGCATCAACTATAGCTCCAGAAGAAATAGTAGCACCGGTTACCGCATCTATTTTACCTTCGGGCGACAGAGCTAGGTCGTTGGCTGACAAGCCTATGAACTGATTCTCGAAGTCAGAAGTAAGAATCCTTGGGTTCATCATCGTTATAGAGTCTGGCGCTTGCTCAACGTCTATAGCAATAATCTTAAAAGAGGGGTCTACAGCTACGTAAACCAAAAATCTATCAGTGGGAGCATATACCTTTGTTTCAAATGCATATCCCACTAGCTTGTCATCTGAGCTGTAAGCCCGGTAGTACAGAACCTCATCGTTTTTCATTACTGGATAAAACTTTGATGCGTTTGGCAACAATGATTGGAATTTTTGCTTTAGCTCCTCAGGGATTGATGGTGTGGCTGTCTGTGTAGGTATGCTGGTTTCGGTCGCAGTGGCGCTTTGCGTTACTGTTTCCGTAACCGTTATTGTCGATACACTAGTAACGGTTCTAGTCTCAGTGGTTGTTTCCAAAATTTTTCTTGGCGATGCCTGCGAGCCTATAGCAACGCCTAAGATTAAGCCTACCATTCCGCCTATTGTTCCAACAATGAAGTTTCTTCTAGTTGTTTTTACATTTTCTTCTCTAGTCATTGGTCACCAACCCTTGTTTAATTATATAAAAAAACATATTATTTATTTTTAATTATTGTATTCAAAAAACTTAAATAATTTTTCAAGAAATATTTATCCTCCGCTAAAAGCCCAGTAGAGCTTTAGCTACTAAGCGATAGAACCTAAGCTCATCACGCTTATCGAGCTCCTTAACGAGAAGTGGTACCCTCTCAAGAGATGCTCCACTATAAATTGTAACTGAGCTGATAAAAAGTCCCTGCACCAGGAATCAAGTTTTTCTCCACACATCATTTCCGAGAGTTTTTTCATGTTCAATAAAAATTATGTAAAAATTGTAAACATTATGGAAGATAAAAAACAGGCACGAAACTTCCGTGGCTTGTTCTACCAGTTATTAGTGCTACTCCATGCGACCTTGGTATTAATAAATAGTTCATTATTCGCTGCTTCTCTGGTGATAATGGGTAAGCCTCCACGCCGTCTTCCTTATACACTAGTTTTACGTATAAGCCTGTTGGCTTGTCGTGAGGGTATTCGCTCATCAATTTTGCCTTCAAGTAACCAATGCTGCACTGTTCCTCGCATTTGCCTAGGCTTTTCAGGAATGGCAATGCTAGTAGAAAGAAGGTTGAGGAGAATGTTGCCGGTGGGCCTGAAATCCATAGTACCGGTTTGCCATCGAGTTTTATTAGGCTTGAGGGCCTTCCTCCTTTTATGTCCACTCCTCGAAATACCACGTTACCTATGCCTTTTTCAACGAACTTCTCGAGTAAATCGTTTTTGCTTGGTCCTGCCCCACCAATAATAATGCCAGCATGATAGCCACGAAGATGTGAGCTAAGCTCATCGTAGCTCAGCCCTGTAGCTATCCTTATGTACTTGTAGTCAACCCAGGGCGCGTAGTGACTTATTAACTTAGCGAAAAGCAAGCCAGTAACATCGTATCCTCCATGAATACTCATTAAAATTACCCTAGGCTTCTCGTAAACATCCACCATCAAGCCCATGTAGTCAAGGACAACTGCTGTCGCGTACCCAAGGGGACAGTTCCTATTTGCTATGACCTCTCCTTTAACCCCGTATGCCCCCGGCTCATCTACGTTCAGTCCTCTCGGTATCCTGGGAACCTTAACATGATTCTCACCAACCATGATGACTGACTCAAGCGGGGCCACGGCGTCACAGCCCTTAGGGAGGGGATCCCCTGTGTTAACCCTTATGGCATATCCTCTTTCGAGCTCAACCTCACCGTAATACTTATCCCTATCAATAACCATCAACGTACCAGGCGTGTCCTCGCTTCTAACAGCATAGCCATCAAAAGCCACTGTTGGGTATGGAGGAACATCATTGGGAATAGCGACCTCAGATGCAAGGACCTGCCCCACCGCCTCAATGGGTCTTTTCCTCATTACAGCCAGCTCGGCTATCGCTTCTTTCTTTATTAATCTTAAAGCATCAGCGTATGGAACAGCCTTGTACAGAAAAAACCACCACTAAGACTTAGCTTTTCATATAATTAATCTTTATGTGCGTTACAAAAACGACAAAAATGATTTATAGCTTTGCACCAGAAGAAACGATTCTACAAAAACACGAGCGTGTCATCATGGCTAAATACGCTTTAATCAACGCAACAATATTTGACGGCATCGACACTATATTTAAAGGAGTTGTCATTGTTGACTCAGGAAGAATAGTTGATGTAGCTCGAGATACAAAAGCTGAGATACCAAGAGACGCCCAGGTAATAGACCTTGACGGCAAGTTCCTGATGCCCGGCCTCATAGATGCTCATCTACATCTAGTGGGCATGAGGACAGGCGACTTCGTCAAGGAGCCCCTTGTTACGCCATACGAAACATTCGTTGTGAGAGCAGCATCCGATTTGTTCAAGCTAATCATGGCTGGCTACACTACAGTCGGTGATGCGGGGGGATTGATTGCTGCGAAGCTTAAGCCAGCTATTGAGGAGGGAACAATATGTGGGCCAAGAGTGGTCGCTGCCGGGCTTCCTCTCTCCCCAACATTTGGCCACGGCGATATTCATTACCTGCCAATAGATTGGGTGGATTACCGTAGCTCAAAAAAGCTTAGGCCCCTCATGACGCTCATATGCGATGGGGCTGATGAATGCAGAAAAGCAGCGAGGTACGCTCTGAGAGAGGATGCTGACTTCATTAAAATAATGGCTACGGGCGGGGTGCTAAGCCAGAAAGACAGGCCAGAGTATAGGCAGTTCACTCCCGAGGAGATAAAGGCTATAGTCGATGAGGCACGCGCGGCTGGGAGATTTGTTCACGCGCACGCGCAGGGCGCCGAGGGAATAAAGAACGCGCTTATAGGAGGAGTGAAGGTGATTGCCCACGCCATCTTCATCGATGATGAAGGAATAGAGCTAGCAATCAAAAACAACGCTATCCTAGTGCCAACATTCTCCATTGTTCATAGACTGCTGGAGATAGGGGACAAGATAGGGGTCCCCGAGTGGGGGTTAAAGAAGTCACGCGAAGTCTATGAAGCACATATTGAGAACATAAAGAGAGCCTACAATCGAGGAGCGAAAATAGCGACGGGGACAGACTACGTGGGAGGCTTCTTCCCAATGGGCGGGAACTCGCTTGAAATCACGCTGTTAATAGAGAAAATCGGTATGACCCCTATTGAAGCTCTCAGAGCAGCTACAAGCACCGCAGCTGAAGCAGTAGGCCTACATAAAGAAATTGGTAGAATAGCTCCAGGCTACTCCGCTGACCTCATAGTCGTGAAAGAAAATCCAATAGAGAATCCGAAATGCCTCCTTAACATTGACAATATCGTCCTAGTTATGAAGAATGGAGAGATTTATAAAAATAAGCTGAATGATACGCACAAATAATTTTTTAGACTTCTCACCTCAATATTTTAACCTAAGCGATTGTTATGGTAGAAGTCATAGGGGTAGTTCATCTACCCAGGCTTCCATCCATGTATACGAAGAGCGAAAAAAGCATCGATGAGATAGTTAGCATTGCTGTTAACGAATCAAAAATTCTGGAGGAGCAGGGCTACGACGGAGTAATAATCGAGAATTACGGTGATTACCCATACAAAAAAAGAGTTGAAGACCCCCTCACGATCGCAGTTATGACGAGAATAACTAGAGCCGTTGTTGAAAAAACAAGATTCAAGGTAGGAGTTAATATTCTCAGGAACTCCGGAAGAGAAGCTTATGCCGTTGCAACCGCTACTGGAGCCAGGTTCATTAGGGTAAACTCCTTGGTGCAAACAATAGTTTCGGATAGCGGTCTTATTGAGCCCGAGGCTCCCTTAATGAGAGAGCTGATGCATAACTACCCTGGAGTCGAGATATACGCTGACTTCATAGTTAAGCACGCGGGCGATTTGTACTTAATAGCGACATACTGGAAAAACATGGTTATGCCGATAGGCATCGAAACGGTTATCAAGGATGTATTGTATGACTTGGCCTGGAGAGGGAAAGCTGATAAAATTGTGCTAACTGGGCTTAGAACTGGAGAGCCGCCCGACCTTCCCTATGTAAAAATAGTTAAAAAGCACTCGCCCATCCCGGTAGTCATTGGCAGCGGAATTAGCGTTGAGAACGCAGATTTATATCTCGACTTAGCAGACGGGTTCATAGTTGGTTCTTTTATAAAGAAGAACGGGATCGCGGGCAATCCATTAGACCCAGAAAGATCAGCTGCCCTTATAGGAAAGTTCAAGAAAAAATAATCAATCTTTGAGAGTGATCGCATCCTCATTAACATCTATGCCGCCCTGCTTCAGCGCTACGATGCATTTCTCACAGTATCTCCAGGATTTATAATCCGTGTCGAAGATTGAGTTGGAGAAGCTCATAACACATCTTCTATTATCACAGTGCCTGAGCCCAAGCAGATGACCAAACTCGTGGAAAACTTCCTTTTTTATTCTTTCTTTATACAAACCCCTATCTGTTGAATGCAGTCTATAAGTAAAAACTAAAGCAACTTTATAGAAGGGATTTGCTATACCGAAAACGAAGTTCAAGCCCTCAACGAAAGCATCGTAGTCAAGCAGGCCAAGCATGTAGGAATCCACGCTTAACCTGTATTTAAGAACCCATGTGAGAAGCCTCGAAGCATTGTACTGCGCTCTTCTAACTGAATAAGCATCTCTAGGGGGATCCTCATCCAGAACAGTTATTCGCGACTCTGCATTGAAAGAACTTAATAGAGATTGAGCAATTTCTTTTATAATGTCTTCCTCGTATTCTCCTTTGATTATAAGCTCGATCTTCATATCTAATTTTTCCTCGCCGATATAAGCAACTTTTATACATTGACTATTAAAGTATTTATATTAAATGATAAGAATTAATGATACTGGGAATAAGCGCTTGACTATAATGAAGCAGATGAGGATAAAGCTTCCGTTAATCGCCGAGTCCGTAGCAGAGTTTGTGTTATCAGACGTTAACAACTTGTTTTCCATAATGCCATTCAAGGTCAAGGTAGAAGATAAAAAAGACAACACCTACATCATTAAGGCTAAGTTTCTTGACTTTGAAGGACCAATAAAAGTATCCATCAACACCATAAGAACGCCGGGGGGAATCCTCTACATCGAGGCTACATTTGATGGGGAGACAAGCGTTGGCATGGGGCTTGTGGGGTACAAGGAAAAAGTAACCAGTAAACTAGCACTAGAGGCTATACCAGCGGCTGGGGGAGTCGAGTTAACTATAAGCGTGTCTTACAGCTCTCCCTACGAGAAGGAAAGGGAAAAAGAACTTGAAAAGCTATTCGCCAAGATCGTAGAGAGCTTCGGTGAAAACATAGTCAAGTTTTACGCAAGTAGACCTCAACCCATTCCAAAGAAAGAGGAAAAGGCCCCTGTAATTGTTTCTTTACCAGTAGAGAAAATCGTTCCAGAGAAAAAAGAGGCAATGACTACCCAGCCCGCCGTAAAGCCTGAAGAAAAGCCTTTAAAACAAGAAGTAGAAGCAAGGAAGGAGGAAGCTATAAAGCCAACAACCCTGGAAGATAGACTGTCAAGCAAACTTGGCGACTCATCCTTTGTCTTGCAGCTACTAGATAAGTCCTCTTCTCTCGAGGTAGAGATAACCAAGGTAACAGAAGCTTATCTCAGTAGCCTGATTAACAAAGTGGGATCCAAAGACTCATTTATACTTGTTAGCTGCAAGCGCCAAGCGGACAAGCTGAGAGCAGTTGTTGGCTCTGAAGGAATACTTGGAATATGGGCTGAAATTGGCTACACGCAGTATCTAGGTATGGAAGCACTTGCGCAGGCTAAGGATATCGAGTTTACATGTGCATCTTACGTTGTTAAAGGCATAACTTTATGACGAGCAGTTTGCATATCATATAAATAGATGTATGTCGTATAGATATAATATCTAAAATGGGTGCAACTCCATGTCCTCCCCCTATACAGTAACAATGGAGTTTGACTCAATAGATAAGCTTAAGGAATTCCTGGATAAGAGAACGAGAGAGATAAGTGCGGAGCTGGCCGAGATTATAAAAAAGCTAGAGGTTATAAGCTCAATGGTAGAAGCCAAGAGGAGGCTAATGAGCTTATTCAAAGTTCAAACACCAGGCGAGCCACCGAAGGAGGGCGTGAAGATAACCGAGGACACAACGTTGTATATAGACCCGCCTCCAGAGGTTCTAAGCGATATATACGAAAACCTGAACAATGTTCTAAACAAAAAACTGAACGCCTATAGAAACTTGAAGAACGCTGTTGCCCAGATACCATCAAGCAATGTTCCCATAAACATTACCTTGGTTCTAGAGAACGATTTTCCAAAGTACCTCTTGATTAGGCCAAAGTAGTTTAAATAGTGTTTTTTAATCATAACTCTACTTCAGGATGGTATGTATTGAATGAGGAAGATACGATTAAAAACGCTCTGCTAAGAGTAGCGGAGCTAATGGTATTATCAGCCAAGACTGCCCCAAAAGCGAGGGGTATGGACAACATTGTTGCCAAAATAGTGATTGGCGAAGAAAAACGAGTTTTAGCGGAAAAAATGAGGGAATTAGCAAAGGAATATGGTGATTTCTTCGAGAGAGACGCTGAAAATGTAGATAAAAGCCCCGTTGTCGTTCTAATAGGCTGTAAGTTGATTAATCTAGGCTTAAAGGGGCCGGCTCAATGGAAGGTTGACCCGGACACCTTGTGTTGCTTAACAAACCTAGGAATAGCTATTGGCTCAGCAGTAAAAACAGCGTCGCTTCACAACGTCGATAACAGGGTGATGTACTCTGTTGGCGTGGCATCAGTGGAAGCAAAAATCATAGATGCTGACTACGCCTTCGGGATACCCTTATCGGCTTATCCAAAAAACATCTATTTCGACAGAAGACAGCAACCTTCAAGACGCGAATGAAATAAAAATCTTATAAAATCTTCTTGCTTTATTCGTTTTTATGAAGCTAATTACTGTATCTAAGCTCACTATTTCTAACAAAGGTGAATTAGCTAAACATAATAAGAGTCCTCGGTATCATAAATGCTTTCACGTAGTAGAGGTGGCTCCGAATAGATGAAAATCTCATCGCGAACCTGTTCTCTTTGCATGAAGAATTATACGGCGTTAAGTATAGTTTCTAGAATTGTTTATCATCCTTAACTTGATTTTATACAAAAAACAGAGATAATTTCATGACTATAGAGATTTTAAACTGCATCAAGCCCTTTGTTTTTAAGCAAGTTAATAATCCCGCCGTTCAAAAGGATATTCAACACCAGTTGAGGGAATGGCTTAACTTGCTCAATCACGTTCTTAGTTTCGTTTATCACTATGCTTTTCTTTAAATCAATTGTTAATATATCACCATTATCAGTTATATCTGGTATCACTCTAGCTTCTATTAGTGGTAATCCTATGTTTATGGAGTTTCTGTAGAATATCCTTGCGAAGTTTTTTGCTACTATGGCTGATATTCCTGAAAGCTTTATCAATCTAGGAGCCTGCTCTCTGCTGGAGCCTATACCGAAGTTTGAGCCTGCAACAATTACGTCTCCTGGACTAACCTTATTGATAAAGCCTGGTATAACCTCCTCGAATAGGTATGGAAGCATCTTGTTCACATCATCGATGAAGGCGAACTTGTGCTTCCCTGATATAATGTGGTCTGTAGTTATGTTGTCTCCTAGCTTCCATACTCTTCCTCTTATCACGTAGTTCTCCACTGTCATAAATATCCCCTCGGGTCCGTTATTTTTCCATTAATAGCGGTTGCAGCTGCTGTGGCCGGGCTTGCCAAAAAAACTTTGCTGTCCTTGTGACCCATTCTTCCCGGGAAGTTCCTGTTGCTTGTTGATAGCGCTGTTTCTCCGGATGCTAGTAGACCTAGGTGGGCGCCAACACAGGGACCACATGTCGGTGGGCCTACCACACAACCTGCTTTTATAAGAACATCTATTATCCCCATGGAGAGAGCCTTTTGATAAACGCGGATAGAGGCAGGTATAACTATGCATCTTGTTTTTACTTTTTTACCGTTTAATATTCTTGCAGCTATTTCAAGGTCCTCCAGCCTACCATTAGTACAAGAGCCTATGAATACTTGGTCGACCTCCACGCCTTCATACTCCGTTACAGCATGAACGTTGTCAACGTTTGGAGGAGCTGATACAAGTGGCTCTAAGTTGTTTAGCTCTACAATTACGGTATCTGCGTACTCTGCCCTTGGACCAGGCGTTATATGTTCGACCTCCATGCCAAGCTCAAATTTATAATAGTTTAAAAGCTTTTTATCAGTGGGCATAATAGCGGCGTCAGCATCGACCTCAGTTGCCATATTAGTTATAGTCATTCTTGAGTCAATGCTTATTGAGTCCACGTTGTCGAACTCCAAGGACTTGCCTGTCATACTGCCAGCCCTGAACAAGCCCACCAAGTGTAAAGCTATATCCTTTCCCATAACTCCTTTCTGTATGCTGCCTTCGAATTTTATCTTGACCGGCTCGGGCACCTTAAGCCAGTTCTTTCCGAGCAACATAGCAACAACAGCATCAGTGCTGCCCACACCCGTCGCGAATGAGGAAAACGCTCCAAGAGTTGTTGTGTGACTATCGGCGCCGAAGACAACATATCCAGGCCTGACTAGACCTTCTTCAGGGGCAACTTGGTGGCATATGCCTCTACCAACATCATAAAGATTAATACCATTGTTTTTCGCTAACAGCCTCATTTTCCTATGTACTTCTGCAGCATTAACCGTTGACGCGGGAGCCACGTGGTCTATGAAGAACGCTACACTAGTTTTTGGCTCAAATCTCTCTAGGCCTATCTCATCCTTGATAGCACTTATAACGAGAGGAGCTGTGCCGTCATGAGCATACACTAAATCGACCTTTACAGTTACTATGTCGCCCGGCTGCACCTTTCTGCCTGCATTCAAAGATAGTATTTGCTCCGTCATGGTGTGGTTTGCCAGCTCCTTCTTCAATGAGTACTCCGACGTCAAAGCTACTTCACCTTAATGACATTCTGTAAAAGCTGAAACATTTCCTCATCGCTCAGAGGAGTGGACCTTTTCGTCTCGTTAAATACCCTTACAATCTCATCGTACAATTGCTGTACAAGGGGATGATCCTTATCAATTCCATCGGCTATGTGGGGAACATGTTTTCTTAACCACAACAAGACAGCTGCTCTACCAGAGTAGGGGGTGATATCGACCGTCGGTTTTATTCCCAGCACGGCCTCGGGGTCAAAGGGTAAGTACACCTGTGGGTTCTTGAGGAAACCATCAACATGTATGCCCGCTTTTGTCTTGAAAGCATTTCTCCCTATAACAGGATAGAACTCTGGTATCGAGAATCCCATCTCCTCAAGTATCCTGGGTATCTCGCGGATTTTTGTAAGGTTCAAACCGTTTCTTAGCCCGGATAAATGCAGTAGCATTGGCTCCATGGGTGTGTTCCCAGCTCTCTCGCCAATACCAGCTATAGTCGTCTCAACACCGTTAGCCCCATAAATCCATGATGCTAGGCTGTTGGCAACCGCTAAACCAAAATCATTGTGCCCATGGAATATTATGTTGCCGGGGCTAACGCCTATTCCTGTTAAACGCCTGATAATGGCAGGTATCCCCCTCGGGGGAGGGACGTCCGGGAAGGGTAACCCAACGCCTAGCGTGTCGGGCAACTTCAGCCTGAATAGCACCCCGTATCTCTCGGATAGCCTGATTAGTCTCTCAACGAATGGAACAACGTTTCTATCTATATCTGCACGCGTTATATCCTCTAGCGTGCATCTAGGTGTTATTCCATTCTTCATTGCTGTCTCAGCTACCTCCAAATACTTCTCGATGACTTTTTCTCTATCGAGACCAAACTTGTACTTTATATGAAAGTCTGAGATGCTAGTCAGAATAGTCGTCTCCTGCAAACCAGCCTCGATAACTAGTCTCAGCTCATCAAGAGAAGCTCTTATCCACCCAATAGGCTCAGGGTACCTAGCACCAAACTCAATGATGCCGCGTACAACCTGCCTATCCTTGGGAGTATATAGAAACAGTTCCGTCGTCCTGATAACCGATGAGCCATTAGCTATTTCCACGAGCAACTCATATATCTTTAAGCTCTCCTCCACACTAAGTATCTTCCATGCCTGCTGACCATCCCTCAACGTCGTGTCAGTCAGGTAAAGTTCATCAGTTCTACCGTTAATATCAGATAATATCAGGGGCGGTTTAACGAAGGGAAATATCTTCTCCAAGGATAAATCATTCAATTTATTCACCAATAATTGGAAAATATCCATGAATATTTAGGTATATATAGTTTTTGTTTCCAAAAACAACGTCAAAAATTGAAATGTAATCTAGAATAACTTTTTCTCGATCTTTCTCCTAACTAGCCTAATAAAATCCAAAGTAGACACGACTGTTAATGGGGGATCCGCTATTTTTGCTATATCGGGTGTTCCGTAACCATCAACATCTATTACCTCGGCTATTGCCTCGGGAATAGCCCTGGAGAACAACAATAATTCATTGTTCGCATCTAAAATTGCTCTTTTTTCAAGAGCCTTAGCCCATGCAAGGATTAATCCTACTGGGTTTGTATAGGGAGTTTCTCCTCTAAGGTACCTGTAATAGTGTTTCTGTACAGTTCCGTGAGAAGCCTCGGAGTAATATACTCCATCGGGAGAGTAAAGCTCGCTTATGGATAGAGCTATTGACCCGCTAAACGATGATAACACGAAGTCTGATGCCACGTCTCCATCATAGTTCTTAAGTGCCCATACAAACCCACCAATGCTTCTTACAACCCTCGCGTAAGCATCATCAATTAAGAAATAGCTGTAGCTCAGACCCTTCTCCTTGAATTTTTCTTTAAACTCATCGTTAAACACGCGCTCGAAAATCTCTTTGTACAACCCATCATACTTTTTGGAGATAGTATCCTTAGCGGAAAACCAGACGCCAAACCCATTCTCCAGCGCATAGCTGAATACGCTTCTAGCAAAATCAACAATGGAAGCCTCACTTATTGAGTACAGGATAACTGCGCTTCTACTCTCAAAAACGTTGTTATATATTCTCTCCTCACCAAGAAACACCGATAGTTTATTTCCAGGGTGAACCTCCACTTCTATAGCCTCATATATATCGCCCACGCCATGCCTCGCAATCACAATTGGTTTTCGCCAGTTCTTAACCAAAGGCTTTATTCTACTCACTATAAAAGGCGTTCTGAAAATAGTCCCCCTGAGACGGCTTCTAAGAGTAGCGTTTGGGCTTGGTAAAAGATTTCTTAATCCATATTCAATCATCCTATCCTTGTTAGGAGTTATCGTGGGGCACTTTACCCCAATCTTGTATTTCCTCAAAGCCTCAACAGCTTGGTACGTGACCTCATCGTTTGTTTCATCTCTTTTTTTAAGGCCCAAATCAATATACACTGTGTATAGCTCGATGAACGGCTCTAAGAGCTCTTTCTTAATCCAGCCCCACATCACCCTGGCCATTTCATCTCCATCCATCTCCACAATCGGGGCGCTCATTGTTATTTTTCTCATTATGCTCACCATAAAAACAAACTCCTCCTAATTTTGATAATGCAGTTATTAAATAAGAAGATATAACTGGAACTTCTACGCGAAATTAGTTATTAGTCATAAACAGGTCGCAACCCGTTTGTTGCAGCTTAAATAAACCACATTGATTTTGTCGTAGACCAGATATCTATGGCATTAAGCTTTCATAACTATTTCTAGAATTTTAATAACTTAAGAAAACTAGCCGGGAAATTCTGAGTTTCTTAAAAGCCATGTCATTCTGTGAAATAGCGTAGTATTTATGCTCTATGTTTTTTCATTGATCCCCTTTTCCCTGCTAATACCAGCGCATCTTCATACAGCTAAGGAGAGTATTGAGACCATCTATTTATGCATGCACAAGAAAATATATCCATAATATTTTCTTTAACTTTACACGTTACTTGTACTACAAAAAATTTATATTATAATCAAGAATAAAACAACTTGCGTCTTGGACCAATCCTTGGTGGTGAACGTGTTCCAAACGTTATAGATAAAGAGCAGAAGATAACCATTAGCTCTCCTTCTTCTATAGCTAACATCGGGCCAGGCTTCGATGTTATCTCGATGGCTATAGAAGGGCTTCAGGACACTGTTATCATAAGCGCACGAAAAGGCGATGGGTTAATCAAAGTATCATCAAGAGGGTTTAATGTCCCGTCGGGCCCAGGGAACGTTGCATATCATGTTGCCTCCGAATTTTGTCGCAAATACGGAATTAGGAACAGCGACATATATATAGAGATAATCAAGGGGGTGCCACCTGCTCTTGGCCTAGGTAGCTCAGCTGCTACCTCAGCTGCTGTTGCTTACGGTTTATCTCTTTTATTTGACGTCAAGTTAAACAGAAAAGAGCTAGTAATGCTGGCTGGGATTGGAGAGAAATATGCCTCAGGCTCAGCTCACTATGACAACGTCGCGGCGAGTCTCTTCGGGGGATTCGTTATTGTTGATGCCGAGACTGGTGGGGTATACCAGAAAATACCGAGCATCACCATTCCCGTAGCCATTGTTTCACCTCTGGTCAATTACTCATCGGAGCATAGGAAAACTGAGTATGCTAGAAGCATCTTGCCTCAAAATATATTGCTCAGCGACCACGTGAAGCAATCATCTGCTCTTGCAAAACTGGTATACGGCATAATGAGCGATGACCTAAGGCTTATTGGAGAAGCAGTATCGCGGGACTACATAGTGGAAAAACACAGAGCAAAGCTCATTCCATTCTACTATGAACTCAAGAAGCTAGCCATTGATAACGGTTGCTTAGGGTTCAACATAGCGGGTGCCGGCCCATCAGTATTCCTTATTCACGAAAGCATGGAAAAAGCTGAAAGCACGGCCAAAATGCTCTCGTATTTCCTTCAGAGCAAGGGAGTAGCGGCAAGAACTTTTACAACAAGGGTATCCAGTAAAGGCACTACATGGTCCTATGATTAACAATGATTACAGGTGAGGAAACGTGAATGAAGAAAGACTCATGGTCATAAAAATCGGTGGTTCTGTATTAAGTGATGTTTACTCCTATCCTAGGGTTGTGGATAAAATAGAAGATTGGTTCCTAAATGAGAAAAAAATCCCATTCATAGTGGTATCAGCAATGAAGGGAATCACGGATGTTCTACTCAACGTTTCAAAGGGGAATATAAAAATGCTAAACAAAATCGAACAACTATACATGGATGCCGCAATTCAAATTGGAGGGTCTGGAACGTTAAGTCGGGTGCAGAAAGAACTCTTTTTGCTTAGAAAAATAGCTGTAGATAGTAATGTATCCCTTGATATTAGGGAAGACCTAATCCTGTCTTTCGGTGAGAGAATAAGTAAAATATTGCTTGCAGAAGCAATGCGTCAAAAAGATTTGCCTGTACTAGAGGTAGAAGCCTGCAAAACAATTGTAACCAACGCAGTTCACGGCAACGCGAGGATAAACTATGAAAAAACCCATAAGAATCTAATACGTATAAAGGAGGAAGTTTTAAGGAATAACACTATACCTGCAATTGAGGGATTCATTGGATGCTCCGATAATGGAGAGATAACTACGCTTGGTAGAGGCGGGTCTGATTATACCGCGACCACGATATCGGCTTTGCTAGCAATAAAAAATGTATACTTAGTTACAGACGTTGATGGCATTTACTCAGCTGACCCTAAACTCGTCTCTTCACCAATAATTGTTCGTAGCATGGATTATAGTGAAGGGGTTGAAGCAGCCAAGTATGGGGTTAAAAGATTCAACACTAAGATGTTTGAGCCCTTGATTAAGTACTACCCATCCACTATCTATGTTGGCAATGAATCTAGATTTGGAACAAAAATACAGAAAGCGTCTAATGTAAATGGAAGTAAGCCGAAAATAATTGCCTACAAGAACTTGTACAATCGCTCACTAATAGCTATTATAGGCAACAATATTGATAGAGCCAAGCTTATCCACAAAGCAAGCTCAGCTTTAAGCGAGGTTAATGTAAGCTTCACGGCTGCTGTCTTGCCACCTGCTAGCCCATCCGTGGTATTGTTGTTCAATGATAAACTCGATGCTCAAACCGTAAATACTCTACATGATGCACTGATAGGAAGTGAATAATATGAAGCGCCGCGTAGCAATCCTAGGAGCTACGGGGATTGTTGGTCAAAGATTCATCTCGCTTTTACATAATCACCCCTGGTTTGAAATAGAGCTCCTCGTAAGCTCAGACAAGAGCTCAGGGAAAATCTATGGTGAAACAGTAAAATGGGTTATTGAGCATCATCTTCCATCAAGTATCGCAGAGCTCACGCTTCACCCGCTTAATCCTGAACTTATAATCAAAGAGGACATAGACGTGGTATTCACGGCTTTGCCCGCAGAAGTAGCCATGCAGATAGAGGCCGAGCTCGCTAAACATGGAATAGTTGTTGTATCAAACTCGAGCAACATGAGGATGGAGCCTGATATTCCATTAATTGTCCCCGAGATAAACGCTGAGCATATTGATATAATTAATTATCAACAGAAAAAGAGAGCCTGGGAAGGCTTCATCGTGAAGATACCTAACTGTACCACGATTATTCTTAGCCTCTCTCTAAAGCCTCTCATCGATGAATTTGGTGTTGAAAGAGTAGTTGCTTCATCTATGCAGGCTGTTAGTGGCGCTGGTCTAACCGGAGTCCCCTCCGTTGTGATTCTCGATAACCTAATTCCATATATTGAAGGAGAAGAAGAAAAGGTGGAGAGCGAATCCCTGAAGATACTCGGTGAGCTATCTCCTGGCGGTATCCAGCTTAATCGTGATTTAAAAGTAACCGCTAGTTGCCATAGAGTGCCGGTTCTAGATGGACATACCATAGCTGTATTCGCCGAGCTCAAGGAGAAGCCTACTATACATGATATTATTAGGGCCCTAGAGGAGTTCAGAAGCAATAAGATAAAGAACCTGGGATTACCTACCGCTCCAGCTAAGCCGATTGTGGTTAGAAGGGAGCTGGACAGACCTCAGCCAAGGCTTGATAGGCTTGAGGGAAAAGGGATGAGCGTTGTCGTCGGTCGTCTACGCGAGGACAAGGCTCTTGGCGGAGTAAAGTACGTCGTTCTCGGCCACAACACTGTACGCGGAGCAGCTGGGACTGGCGTGCTGATAGCAGAACTCCTGGTGGCTAAAAATATTATTTGAAGAAACATTCTATTTGGTATTCCAACTGGCTATTCGAAGAATGGTGTCCGGGTCCTTCAACGCGTGTCCAGTGCCTATGAGTACAACCGTTTCTCCTTTATCGACAAGACCTATACCCAAAGCCTTTTTGTAGCCCGCAAGTGAGGCAGCGCTTGCCGGCTCCACGCCTATGCCTTCGAGCATTGCCAAGTTTTTCATCGCCTCTAATATTTCATCATCACTAACTGATATGAAAGCGCCGTTTGATTCGTTTACGGCCTTTAAGGCCTTCATCCAATTCACTGGTCTCCCTATCCTGATTGCTGTGGCGATAGTCTCCGGATTATCCACTACTAGGAGCTCTTTTGATTTTTTCATCCATGTTTTGACTAGAGGGGAGGCCCCCTCAGCCTGAACCCCTATCATTCTTGGCTTTTTATTAGCTAATCCGGACTCGTATAGCTCATAAAAGCCTTTCCATATCGCAGATATGTTCCCCGCGTTCCCCACGGGAACTATAACAACGTCGGGAACAAAGCCCAGTTCATCGACAATTTCGTACGCAATGGTCTTTTGCCCCTCAAGTCTCCATGGATTATAGGAGTTAAGTGGATATAGCTCCTTCTGGCCTTTCTTAACATACTCATTTAGTACTTCATCTAGGGCATTATCGAAGGATCCTTCTACTTCCTTTATCTGTGCTCCATGCAGTATTGCCTGCGCAAGCTTTCCAATAGCAACTCTGCCTTTGGGAAGCAGAATTACGCATGAAAGCCCTGCTCTAGCTGCGTATGCTGCTGCTGAGGCGGCCGTGTTTCCTGTGCTTGCTACTATCACTCCTTTAACGCTTATATGCTTAGCTATCGTCACTCCAATGGTCATTCCTCTATCCTTGAAGCTCCCCGTGGGATTGGCGCCCTCGAATTTTATGTAGGCTTCCCCAACACCCGTGCTTCTTAGCCTTATCAACGGGGTTCCACCCTCACCCAGAGAAACTGGCTCAAGCTTGCTTGATAATGGTAAGAACTCTCTGTATCTCCAAACACCAAGGCGCCTTTTCCTAAGCTCACTCCAGCTAACATTCATTGTAGCAGTTAAGAATGGATGAAGCAGACAGCCACATTTTGGGCAGAAGAAGCGCCAAGGGTCAGGCGAAAAAGAGGAACCGCAACAAATACACTTCATGTATACATCAGGCTTAAACAAATCTTTATTTACAGAGCTATTCATGGATCTCCCACAACTAATTTTTCTAACACGATGATTAGGCATCAATTAAGAATAAATCTTATGCTCCGTTTACCAATAAGTTAAGGTTTTTACAATTGAAAGCCTCGCACTTCAGGGCGGGGAGGAGGTCAGCGCTAGATGTAAAAACAAACATTTCTTCTTGAATCTCAACTTATTTCTTTGTATTCCTTGATTATTTTCTTGAACTCCTCTGCATCGGAGTGATTTAAAACATGCAATTCGATTCTTCTATTTTTAACCAGTCTTCTAGCTTCGTGTAGCACTTGAAGTCGGTCAACACTATCCGGGACTTCGAGCAGTACATCCACATCGCTAGCAGCGATGTACTCGCCTTTCAAGTAAGACCCAAATATGTACAATCTCCCGTTGTACATGGTAGCAAGTTTTCTTAGTTCACTTAGATATTTGTCGATGTTTTCCTCTAGGTCTTTTTTTGATTTTTTTAGATGCTCGAAATACCTATGCACCTGAACATCTCCTCAATGAACTTTTTTGATTCTTCGTATTCTCTGAAAGCGTACTTCCTAATGAAGTACCTTCCACCGATGTATGCATCTTCCAATATATCAATGATATACCATTTTTCATTAGCTAGTTTCTCTAGGCATTCGTCTTCGCAAACTTCAATCAATTCTTTCAGCGAATGAATTTTTGGAAAGTCGCCAACAGTCTTCAGTAGATAAGCTTTCAGAGCTAATTGCGCTGCTTGCTCTAAGTGAAATAATGCAATATCGTACCTTCCAGCATCAGCGTCATAGCTACTTATTTTAAAGAAATGTATCGCTCTATTCACTAGCTCGCGGTAAAGCCTAGAACTCAGGACACTCACCATTATGATTAAAAGTAACTGTTATTTCATTATTATTATTATATCTTTGCAGATTCATAAAGCAAATGGTACGATTTAAACCAGCTATAATAACAATAATGCCGAAACATAACAAGCATCTTAACCATCAATATGTACAAAAGACCTAGACATTACTATATGCTCATAGTAGAATTTCACTGCTTTTTCTAAAAAACCTAGAGACCTCTGTCATCCAGACAATAAGTCCTTAACCAGCGCTTTTTTAATTATTCCTAAAAAACTACTGCTTAGAACGATGGCTCATCTAGCAAATCGGTAAGTGAACACCGCATGAGTCATTCATGTATATTTAGCATATATGAAAATCGCTGAGTGAAGTCCGTTAAAACTATAATTAAGGATGCGGGCCCGCGGGGATTTGAACCCCGGACCCCCGGCTTAGAAGGCCGGTGCCCTATCCTGGCTGGGCTACGGGCCCCTTTCTTAATTTTTGTTAGGCAGATTTTATGTTTTCTCTTGTTAGCTTCACTTTTTAATTTGTTCCTACAAGGCATTAAGCTTTTGTTTTCCTGTATTAGATAGACCTTTAGACGAATGGTATGTTTTATATCGTTGAAGCTTTATGAATGCTCATTCTAATTATTAATTGTTATTTTTCTTTGTAGAGAAAAACAAAGAAGTCATTGACATTTGTTCCTGTAGGCCCTGTTATAATGGCGCAACCCAGCTTTTCAAATAACGTGTAACTATCATTGTTTTCTAAATATTCCTCAGGGTCTAATCCTTGACTTACTGCGTAAGCATAGAGGTCATTTGTTATTATCGAGCCCGCTGCCGGGCTATTCCCATCGATGCCATCGCTACCTATACAGACAGCTACGTATTTTCCCCGTAGGTTCCTTAGTTCATGTATAAGCGCCAAACAAAGCTCTTGGTTACGACCTCCTATCCCTTTTCCCCTAACGGTAACTGTTGTTTCGCCACCAGCTATCAGTGCTAGGGGTGGCTGGAATGGCTCTCCTAGCTGAACAGAAGATTTTATCAGCGCCGCTAACATCTTAGCGACTTCTCTTGCTTCGCCAGCCATGTATGGGGTTAAAATTATTGAGTTGTAACGTAAGCTCCCTGCTTTGTCCTTCATTCTTCTGAGGCTACTGTAGTTATTCGCTATTACTATATTAACGATTTTTTTGATTACCTCGTCGCTGTGTACAAGCTCGAAGCGAGCCTCATCGCAACTCTTAGTCAAAAAGTTTCTTACATCGCTGGGAGCCTCGTCCCATATCCTTCTTCGCTTAAGCACGCCTATAGCTCTACAAGCTATCCCTTTCTCCTCGGGAACGGTTGGTCCGCTCGCTATGACCGAGGGATCATCCCCAACCACATCACTGATTATCAGGGAAACAACTTTTCCTCTAAGATACCTGAGCAGCTTTCCCCCCTTAACTTTCGATAAAGCTTTCCGCACGGTGTTTATTTCATATATGTCTGAGCCGCTTCCAAGCAATAAACGAGTCACTTCTGATAAACTTTCAAGTGTTACCCCTTCCTCCGGGACCTCGAACATAGCCGAGCCCCCGCCCGATATCAGCACTATCGTCAAGTCATTCTCCGATACATTGCTCTCTATGTAACTCAGCAAAGCTCTACTTGCTGACAAGGTGTTGTTGCCCGGTATGGGATGATCCCCCCTTAAAACCTCTACTTTGCCGGTTCTTGCTGGCTCTCCATTATGAATGACTACTCCGCCGTGAAGCTTATCGCCGAGAACATCCACTACTCCTTTGAGCATGCGATAAGAGGCCTTTCCAAAACCTATGACATGGATTTTCTCTGGAGTAAAAGAATAGTTGTCAATATAAACAGTTTTGTTATGAACACGTATTCTTTTCTTCACAGCTAAGTATGGGTCAGCCTCAAATAACCCCTCTTTAACTATTTCTAAGGCTTCCGCAACTAGGGGGTGATCCTTGCACAGGCCTCTAATGCCTCTAACCAGCAAGAAGCATCTCCGGCTCCAAGTTGATTAATTATAACTTTGGGCTCAAAGCAAAAATAACTATTAAACCCCAAAAACAATATAGAGGTGCGTGCTAAATAATAATTGTCACCTAAACTACTAGAGAAGGTGTGTATATTGAGTATAAACTACGTATATCTCGGAGACGTGAAGGTCGGTACATACATAATGATTGATGGGGAGCCCTGCAGAGTAGTTGAGATTTCGCGAGCCAAGACAGGCAAGCATGGAAGCGCGAAGGCTCACGTAGTGGCTATAGGATTGTTCAGTGGCTCTAAGAAAACATTGACTGCACCGGTTGACCAGAGAGTAGAGTCTCCCGTTATCGAGAAAAGAGTGGGGCAGATACTTGCTGATTTAGGAAATAGTTTCCAAGTAATGGATATGGAGACGTACGAGACATACGAGGTCGAGAAGCCAAGTGATCCCCAGCTACTAGAGAAACTAAAGCCGGGAGTACAGGTGGAATACTGGGAGGTACTTGGCAAAAGACTTATTGTCAGAACAAGAGAATAAAGCCGTTTTTTACCACCACAAACACTGTGATGTTTTTTGAGCGAAATTTTCTCAGGGCTCAGAGAAGCTGTTAAGAAATTCGTGACTGGAAGTACGAGCTATGAGAAAGCGGTCGAAGCCTTTATAAGAGACCTGCAAAGAGAGCTCATACGCTCCGATGTCAATGTAAAAATAGTCAGTGATTTATCAACAAAAATAAAGAAGAGAGCTCTTGAGGAAAAACCTCCGCCAGGCCTGAGCAGGCATGACTGGTTCATAAAAATTGTCTACGAGGAGCTCGTTCAGCTTCTTGGTGGGGACTACGAGCCTGATGTCATCCCGAAAAAGAAACCGTACATCATTATGTTAGTTGGATTACAAGGCAGTGGAAAGACCACAACCGCGGCAAAAATAGCCTGGTACTACAAAAACCGAAAGCTAAAGCCAGGTCTTATAGAAACTGACACGTACAGACCGGGAGCCTACGACCAGCTAAAGCAATTAGCCGAAAAGATCAAGGTGCCTTTTTATGGAGACGCCGCTTCCAAGGACCCCGTTGACATAGCTCTCCAGGGGCTATCAAAAATGCTTGAAGAAAAAACGGATATAATAATTATTGATACAGCGGGTAGACACGGCTATGGCGAGGAGGAAGGCCTGCTAGCGGAGATGAAACTATTAGCGGAGAAGTTAAAGCCTGATGAGGTCATGTTCGTTCTCGATGCCAGTATAGGGCAGAAAGCAAAGGACATAGCCGAGAAGTTCCATAGTGCAACGCCGATAGGCTCAATTGTTATATCAAAGCTTGATGGCTCCGCGAAGGGCGGAGGAGCAATAGCAGCCGTAGCCGTCACCAAGGCGAAAATAAAGTTTGTTGGCACAGGAGAGAAAATAGAGGACATAGAAGTATTTAAGCCAAAGAGATTTATAGCCAGAATACTCGGCCTTGGAGACCTTGAGGGGCTGCTAGAAAGAGTCTCTATGTACCAAACCCCAGAAGAACAGAAGAAAATCATTGAAGATATGCTTACAGGTAAAATAGACATGAAAACGATATATGCGCAGATAAGGCAGGTCCGCAGAATGGGTCCTTTATCGAAAATACTGAAGATGATTCCTGGATTCAGCCTACAGTTGCCCGGGGAAGAGCAGGTTAAGCTAACAGAAAAGAAAATGGATAAATGGATAGCCATTATTCAAAGCATGACCTACGAGGAACTTGAGAAGCCTGAGCTTATTGAAAAAGAAAAAACAAGGCTCAGAAGAATAGCTATGGGCAGCGGAACAACCACCGATGATGTAAAAGAGCTCGTCGAGTACTATAAACAACTGAAGAAAATAAGTCTTCAATTAAAAAGAAGAAAAGACATTTTGAAGAGGCTCGAGGAACAATTCCAAAGCATGGGTAGCTAAGGATGCCTAACGTAAAAGAGGGGGATTTAATAAACAGGGCTTTAGAACTGCTTAGGAGATACCCATTATGTCCATCGTGTCTTGGAAGAATGTTTTCCTCTTATTTGAAAGGTTTCACAAACTACGAGAGAGGAACTAGCATCTTAACGGTATTACTAATGAGTCTTCAAGAAAAAGTAAAAAACAATGATGAGGAAGCAAAAACCACGTTGGAGAAAATAAAAAACGTTTTCCCAGAAATTTACAAGCAGTCTTTAGAGAACCTAGGCGTCAAATGGGAAGGAACAAGCAAGTGCTTTGTATGCGGAAATCTACTTTTACAGCTGGAAGAGCTCGCAGTGAAAGGAGCCAGAGTTCTCCGGGAATTAAAAGCTGAGTCCTTCGTAGTAGGGGTAAGTAATGATGAAGAGTATGTATCAAGAGAAGATGAGATATGGCGGGCATTCTCAATATCTGATGCTGAGTCTATACGCAACGAGCTTAAGCGTGAAATAGGGAAAAGAATACAGAGTATCTCGGGCATACCAGTCGATTTCTCAAATCCAGGCGTTATGCTAGTTGTAAATCTGAAAGAGAAGACAATCGATTATGTTTCTAACCCAATCCTTATAAAAGGAGTATACCTGAAGCTCGGAAGAAATATTAGTCAATCAATATGGATTACTCCAAAAAAGATTAAGCTGGTTCCTCTAAGCGTGGAAGAAGCAGCTAACTCCTGTTTAGATTATTTAATGGCAAGTAAAGTTGTTATTCATGCTGCTGGCAGGGAAGACGTTGATGTAAGAATGCTTGGTAGTGGCAGACCTCTAGCACTAGAGATAAAGCATCCACAAAGGAGAAACATAATGACTAATTCGCTTGAGCACTGCTTGAATACAAGAAGTGAATGGGTGAAATTCAGGCTTGAGAAAAAGATAAGTAGGGAAGAAGCCAGAAGAATAAAGCTTTCAGACAAGATTCATAGAAAAATATATAGGGCATTGATTTATAGTGAATCCGGGTTTTCCGATGAAGATGCAAGTTTGTTGGAAAAAAAGTTCAACAACGTAACAGTACGGCAAAGAACCCCAACAAGAGTACTGAGAAGAAGAGCTGATATCGTTCGTTCAAAAAAAGTTTTCTGGGTAAAAGCAAGGGTTCTTGGAGGAAAGTGGATGGAAGTCTTCATAGCAACGGAAGGAGGATTGTATGTCAAGGAGCTAGTAACTGGCGACAACGAAAGAACTACCCCTAGCTTCTCAGAAGCTATAGCGAAACCGCTGCTCGTCGCCGAGCTTGATGTTGTACAAATAATAGATTATCCAAACATGGTGTAGAGCCTTTGGTTTCAACAAAGCGTGCTTCACTAATGAAAAATTATTTCATACTCGTTGTTGCTGTCATTACAATTGTACTAAAAATCCTAGGGTTCTGGGATAAAATAGACATATATGTACATAACAATCTGCCAACTACACACGCCATTTATCTACAGGTCTTCACGGAGACAGCAAGCGTATTTATTTCGTTGATAACCTTAGCATTAATAATGTTTTTTCTTTCGTATAGAAAAAGAAAAGTAGATATAAACTCCGTGTTGGAGCTTCTTATTGGATTCGCTGTGACCAACTTGATTATAGTCTTACTTAAGCTTGCTTTTGGGTTACCAAGACCAAGTAAGATTACGGCTAGTCTTATCCCGAGCATAGTATCTAGTATCGATGTTTATAGTTTTCCATCTGGGCATGCTGGTAGGGCCGGCTATTTAGCAGGATTAATTGAAAGAGTAACGAATAGGAGCATCCTAAAGATTATAGGAGTCACCTATGCTATTTTGATTTGTATGTCCCGATTACTGTTGGGCTACCACTGGTTATCAGACGTTATTGCCGGAGTTCTAATAGGATACTACGTTGGCCTATCTTTTTATATTCCTAAGAAACTAATCAATAGATTTACAGCTGTTTTTAAAGGAACTAAAAGAACTATATGATGAGCAACGATCCTGCCTCAGTAGGTATTGTCCAACAAAAAATGTTTAGTTAGTTATAAAGCTAAAACTATTATCCATGATTCTAGGTCGCCATGTAGTATTTTCCTAGAATGCCTTATTTCCAACCCAATATTTTCGCTTTCAGCCTCAATGAAGTCTCTGAAAGGATAAATTATGGACAGCCTCCCCTCCTCACTTAAAACCTGCTTCGCTAAACCCAAGATGTTCTTCACAACCACTTGACTATCAACTAAGCTTCCCATCCTTATGCCGAAGGGGGGATCTGCTGCTATTAGGTCAATGCTCTTAGAGCTTAGTCGGTTGCTCAGTTCTTTTACATCAATGTTCTTAAATATTATTCTTTTTTCAACGCCCGCAGCTACGGCATTTCGTCTTGCACCATCTATAGCTTTTTTGCTTACATCGTTACATACTGCTACTATATCCTCATGATAAAGAGTAGCTTCTATTGGTATTGTTCCTCCTCCGCACACCGGGTCAAGAAGCGTTTCTTTGTCTCTTAGGTCTCCAAGCTCTAGAAGCGCGTTTGCTATCGTTGGTTTTAGGGAAGCGATATGCTCGTATACTCTGTACCATTTTCTGTGAAGGCTCTCCTCGCCGGCTAGTCTTATCCCTATGTATGCGTTATAGTTGATGATATCAACTGTTATCACGTAGTTAGGTGCATTCAAATGGACTTTTGCCTCAAAGCCTTTACTCTTGAGTTTATTCAAAACTACCTCTCCTACTCCTCTGCTTGCATCTATGCTCGTGAATCTGTGCTGGCCTACTCTCTCTGTTCTTACAGCTATAGTGGAGTTCATAGGTATGTATTTCTCCCACTCGATTTCCCTGGCTATGGCTTGTAGGGATTCTAGGTTTTCATCTATAACTCCCTGGCCAACAATCATAGATGCGGATGTTAGGAACCTGGATTGGTCAATCAAAGCTGTTATCTTATCATCGCTTATAGATGCTATGCAGACTCCTCTATTAATTACCTTGGCTTCCGCTGATTTCCCGATGCCAGCTAACTCGTTTACAAGTAAATCTTCTAGGCCGGGAACGGTTTTCGTTATTAGTTGCAATTCATCCTCCTCAGGATACGCTTTAATACAAAACTCAAAGCCCGAGCCTCTGCTTTCCTTGGGTTTCCTCTGCTAATAATATTTATAATGCTGCGGGTAAGCCTCTCCCTTTTATTTTCATCCATTGCTATGCATGAAACTAGCTTACTTATGTCATCTTTAATACCCTGTATGTCCTGACTACTTGCGAGTACTGGTCTTCTGCCGGGCTCGCGATAAGCTTTTCCCAGGGTCACGTACGTCTCGTACAACAAGATAGCTACTGCATGAGATAGGTTGAGTGCTGGATACTTACTGCTTGTTGGTATTGTTAAAACGACGTCACACTGCTTTAACTCCTCCCTCGTTAACCCAGTGCTCTCTCTGCCAAAAACCAAGGCGACTCTTCCTTCTCTCTCGATTAACAGCCTTCTGTATTCATCAATAGTTATTGACTGCCTCAGGAAATCCTCCTCACTAATTATAGCGCTGGTACAAACCTTTAACTCATCTGGGCTAAATGCCTCGTTAAAGCTATTTTTTATTGATAGTCTCTCTATCAGGGGGTGTGCTTTAGCTGAGAATCTCTTAACCTCATCCCAATCTATTTGTTGAGGGTTAACAAGAACTATGTCCTCGACATCAAAGTTCATGGCTAATCTCAAAATAAAACCGAGGTTGACAGAGCCTTCAACGCCGACTATCACTATCTTAACCATTCATCACACCACGTATTAGCTTTATTTCTTCGAAGAAAAACTTTCTGGAGGATAATTCTTCGACCCTGTAACCAAGGTCTTCAAGCCTATTTATTACATCCATATATCTGCCCAATGTTGATACTACCAATAGAACTTTCCTTGGTCTACCTATTTTTCCAAGCATTTCAAGAGTGTTAATTATAGCCTCGACCCCAGATGCTCCTCCACACCAAGCACGAGCTACCCAATCAATACATTCATCCTCACTTGTGTCAATAGGTAGATACGGTGGATTATAGAGAACTATCTCGAAATTACTTATTTCTCTAAGACAACTAATAGAATCACACCTAATAACATCGAATGATTCAAACCCATTAGCTTGTAGTGTGCATTTTGTTGCCTGAACAGCATACGGATTAATATCTATAGCTAATACATAATTAGCACCAGTCTTAAGAGCAGCTAGCGAGAGTATACCTGTTCCCGATCCCAAATCAATCACGTTCTTATTGCTAAACTCCTGGGGATTCTCGAAAATGTAGTTTGTAATAAGGAAAGAATCATCTGAGGGTTGATATACGTTGTCTGAGACACAAATCTCTAATCCGTAAATCTTTTGTTTTTGATAGTAGGCCTTCATGCCAGATACTTCTCAACTATTTTTTCGATTGTTTCTGGCCTCAGTTCTCTTACTCTGGTTTTGTCATTGATTTCTAGCTCCGAGTAGTTTATAGTCAAATTTCTATTCGTAAGTTTATCTATGCATAATGATAAAACTTTCTGTGCCAGCTTATTTCTATAGCTAAACAAGCATTCCGTAAGTTTCTCGAGTTTGTTGTGTATTTTTGTATCATACTTTTTCTTCCTCCTCAGAATAATTATAACTCCGCTTACCTCTGGCTGCGGATAGAAACACTTAGGGGAATAATGGCCCTTAACCTCAATATTGAATAATAGCTGGGAGATAACGCTTATTCTTCCATAGTTTTCCGAACCCGGTTTACCAACCAGTCTTTGAGCAACTTCTCTCTGAACGCCTAGAACTGCATTGTTTATGCTGTTATTTCTCGCTGCTCTAAGCAGTATCTCGGTTGACAATTGATAAGGCGTGCTACTAATAATTGTTGATACTCTAGCTTCTTGCAACACATCTAATGCATCGCCAAGAACAAAAACTGCATTGCTGAGAGAGCCGAGCACGTTTTTAACCACGTCATATATTAAGGGGTCCTTTTCAATCGTGACAATTGTTCTGTCAGGATATCTTTTAGCTATGAAGTACGTAATCGCTCCCAGCCCTGTTCCTACTTCGAGAATCATGGGATTGTGAATTTCCTTTAAGCTCTCAACATATGAATTAACAACTTTTTTACTAACAATGAAGTTTTGTCCAAGCTTTTTTCTAACTCGTAATCCATAAGTAAGAAGAAATAGTCTAGTGTACTTTAGAAGTTTTCCTTCATCAAGTAACTTAAGTAATGATTCACTCATTACTTTCCTCCGGTTTTCTCGAGTTCCTTGTAAATAGCTTCTAGGAATCCGAGATACTTAACGCCTAGTTCCTCTGTTTTTGGCTTAATAAAGAGGTAGTACCTCTCGCCGCTCATAAGCTCCTTAACTATTCTTTCAGCGACCATTGACACTACATCGCCTATTTTTACTCCTTTCATTGCAAGTCTGTCTTCGAGGTCCTTAAAGCTCTTGAAGTACCCCATTCTTCTTTCATCGATGATTGCCTGCAGGCTTTTCTTCCCGATTCCAGGAATTAATTCCAGTGTGTGCATCTTTAACGTAATTGGCTCTGCGTAGTTGAATATCTGGATGAATACTTCCTCTTTGCTTTTAACAATCTGAGTTACGATGGCCTTTAGGTTTTGCTTAGCCAAGTTGGTTAAATCTTCATAATCTATAGGAGCTACAATAGCTTTTATGGGGCCTTTACCTATGTAATCATACCCAACATATATCCTTTCTCCTACCTCGAAGTATTCGTTCTCTCTTGTCACAAGCTCCATTAATGTGAAATACTTATCTCCGATAGCTTGGGCTATAGGGGTTCTTCTGTGCTCAGGATGCTTGTCAAATGGGTTACCCTGAGGCATGAAATCAAGTATATACGCAAATTCCTCTCTAATGTACATCCTGCCCTTGGAGGATCTCCCTCCTCTATCCTCCCACTCTGACAATATCTATACACCTCTCGACGAAAAACAAAATTCAGTTAGCACAATACATAATTTGTACTTAAACCTAAATAACTATTATATAACCCTAAAGACACTTGGAAATAATCTCAATTGCTTTAGAAAAATCCTCCAGAGTTTTTCTAGGCTCAAGTGGAGATAGAAGAGCCCTTGCCTCGGCTGCATCTTTTGGGAGTACATTAATAAGTATTATGGATGCCTCTTCGCTGAAACCAAGATTTCTCAGCTCGTTCTTAACCGCAATAGCTGTCTCTGGGTCGCATAGCCTCAGCGAGCTCAAATGCTCTGATGTTCTCTTTATGATGATGTTTTCTACCTTGTCAGATAACTTGCTATTTATAATAACGTATGCCTCGGAGTTAGTTATGTACTTCGCATCGATAACTTTTCTAGGCAGACCCACCTACCTCCTGGGCGGTCTCTAAAGTTATTGAACCTCCAGCTGGCTTGAGATGCTCGGGCCTGATATAGAGAACTTTTTTCTTCCCGCCGACTTTTACCTCTACCATGTAGGATTTTCCTTTCTTCCCTAGAACTACGCCCGTCATCCCAATGTATCTTCTATGCGGCATGCCTTTGTGTATAGCTGGGTTCACGTGTATATACACCAGGTCTCCGGGGGAATACTCTATCATAAGTAGACTCAATGGGGGCACAGCGCCTTTCTCCCTAACGCTCTTCTTCATCTTCTTTCTTGTTCTATGCCTGATTCCTCTAGGTGCTTTAACCATGCTTATCTCCAGTAATCCTTTTTACTCACTCCTCATTAAAAATCAAAAGCGTTATTAAACTTAACACTAAAGGAGATCGATTATACCTATTTTGTTTAGGCACAAATATTTATCTGTGAAAATAGTAATGCTTTTTTGCTCCATTCAAAGTGCATGTACTAGAGAACAATTTTATTAAGCCCAGGATGACAAAAAAGGTTTGAGTTGTAAAGGGTGAAGAAAATTGCCATTAAGACCGGGTAGATGCTACTCCAGGTTCGATACGCCGCCTTACACAAGAAAAGAGTACATTCCAGGAGTTCCCCAGCCAAAAATAACGAAGTTCGTGATGGGAGACCCGAAATTCCAGGGCGACTACAAGGTTAGCCTCATAGTTACTGAAGCAGGCCAGATACGACACAACGCTCTTGAATCTCTTAGAACAAATGTTTTAAAACAACTTACAATAAGCTTGGGCGAAAACAAATTCTTGTTCGTTGTTAAGGTTTATCCCCATCACGTTCTCAGGGAGAACAAACTGATGGCTTTCGCTGGGGCTGACAGATTACAGGATGGAATGAGGCTGAGCTTTGGGAAGCCGATAGGCACGGCCGCAAGAGTATACCCAGGACAGGAAATAGCGTACGTAATAGTTAAGAAAGACGGTGTAGATAAAGCTAAGAGAGCCTTGGAGATAGGCTCGAAAAAAATACCTTTCCCATGCAGAATAGAGATAGAACAACTACAAGAATCAGCTTCTTGATAAAGATCACTCCTAAACCATCATTTATACCTCAGTTTTATGCTACTTATGTCCGTTAAAGCTTTTCATTAGAAAACCATTTCCTAAACTAAGACTCGGATTAGACTCGGATTTACACGTTGCTTTTTAAGAGATGTTTTTAATACATAGTTCATCAAAACACATTTGAAGCGATCTTTCATGTATATTTGAATAGAGGAAGAAACATGACGCTGGAGATCCCCTACGACTTTAAGATAAAGGAGTTGTGCCAGTATCTCAGAATAGGTAAGTACAGCAGGATACTCTTACAACTACCTGAGGGAGTAAAACAATACGCGAGCATTATCTCTAGAGAAATAGAGAACGAGTGCAGAGTCGAGGTTATTATAAGTGGTGATCCTAACTGGGGAGCGTGTGATATTCCCGTTTTTGAAGCTAAGAGGATAGGCGCTAACTTGATTGTTCACTATGGTCATTATCCTTATTCATATAATCCCATACATCATGAGTTGGGAGTTGATGTTCTCTATATTCCTATGGAGTATAAAGGTGGGATTCCCGATGAAATTCTCTCCGAATTAGAGCAGTTATTAAGAGAAAAGAACCTTAGCAATCCCATTGTAATAGCTACTGCTCAACATCTGCGAGAAGCAAAAAGAATTGTTGATGAGTTGAAGAAGAAGGGTATAGACGCCAGAGTTCCGGAAGTCCTCGGTGGCTTGCCTGGATTAGTAATAGGATGTGATTACAGGGCTATTACTCAGGCTACTGGTAGCAATGATTCAGTCATAGTTATATCAAGTGGTTTGTTCCACGCGCTTGGGGCCGCCTTGGCAACGGCCAAGCCTGTCTTCCAGATTGACCCTTATCTTATGAAAGTATCCAGTTTAGATGAAGAGAGAAAAAACTGGTTAAAGAAAAGGTATGGCGTAATTTACAAGGCTCTTAATGCTACTAGATGGGCTATATGGGTCGGGGCTTTGTATGGGCAGACAAGGCTTGATTACGCCAAGCATATTGCAGGCCTCATAGAGAAGAGGGGAGGATCCTACCTCATGGTTTACTCTCGATACGTTACGCAAAGAGAAATCCTATCTATTGATTCGCGGGATATTGATGCGCATATCATAACGTCTTGCCCCAGGATACCGATTGATGATTTCACACTGATCGATTTCCCCAAGCCCGTCCTGACTCCAGGAGAAGCCATAATGGTTTTAACAAACCAGCTAGAGCCCTATAGATTTCCTTGGTGAGCATATATATCCAGCATTTTTGTTGGTAGAAAAAAGCATCTCGAGATAATGTTGTCAAAAGTGCCGAACATCGATAACCCGGTCGAGGAGCTTGAGCAGTACAAGACTCCTCCTGATATTGCCGCTGATATAGCTTGGGATGTTGTTAAGAGCAGAGGAATTATTCCGAGAATTACCGTAGACCTTGGCTGCGGAACTGGGAGCTTGTGTTTCTCCTTTATCTATGTTGGAGCTCCATACTGCGTGTGCGTGGATATCGATAAGAAAGTTATAAGCAAGGCATTAGAGTTCGCGCGTGCAGAGGAGCTAGCTGATAAAGTGGACTTTATCCTAAGCGATGTGAGGTTCCTGTCCATACGAAAAAATGTTTCTGGTTCAACAGTTGCGATGAACCCTCCATGGGGTACCAGGGTTAGGGGTATCGACTCCTTTTTTCTAGAAAAAGCAATGGAGATATCAGAAATGATTATAAGCATACACGCTCTGCCAAGGGATTTAGAGAAGAACTATATCGTAAAGTTAATAGAAAATAATAACTGGAAAATAATTAAAAAAGAAGTAAGGGATTTCCCGATAAAGCCTAGTCTATCTCACCACGAGAAAAAAATCTACAAGACAAAAGCACTGATAGTGGAGGCAATCAAATATGGAGAATAACGTAAAGGACAAGTTGGTTTATCCATCAACACCACTAAACGTGATTGAGGAGTTCTTTCCTGGAGAAAATACCTACGTAGATGATGAAAAAGGACTAATAAGAGCAAGTATCGTTGGGAAGCCTTTTTGGGACAACGCCGCCAGGCTAATAAAAGTTGTTCCCACGAGGAAAAGAAGATACGTTGTTCCCAGAGAAAACAGCGTTGTTGTTGGAGTAATCCAGAACATCAGAACAGATTTCTTATTAGCAACGATTATTGGGATGTACGATAACAAAAAAATAATACCAACAGGACCGTTCGCCGGTGTATTACACATAAGTCAGGTATCCCAAGAGTACGTAAAGTCGTTGTACGATTTATTCGCTGTGGGAGACGTGATTCTGGCTAAGACTATGAATAATTATAATCCATATAATCTATCAACAAAAGCTCCGGGATTAGGAGTGATCCTGTCATCGTGTGGGTACTGCGGACATGTATTGCTGTTCAGGGAAGGGAAACTGGTTTGTCCAAGATGCAAGTCTAGCTTCAGTAGATTAGTATCGAAAAACTACTACAACATCATGATGCAAAAAGAGTTGAAGCCCTGAATGACTAAGAGGCAGATAGTTTTCAAGGTACCATCAGGCCTGGACCCATACGTCCTTGGGGAAGAGCTTAGGAAAGCAAGCCAGTCTCAGTTCATATCGCTTGATATTTATCCTACGAAAATCGTGGTTAAACTATACGGCGACGCTGTTAGTGTTGAGAGAAGCATTAGTTTCATGAAGGCTGCTTACAGAAAAATCATAGAAAAACACAAAATGACGAGTGGCAACGAAGTACAGATACCGAAGGATAAAATAGCCTCTGTACTGGGTTTTCCCCTCAGCGTTGACCTGCTGACAGATACTTTGAGGCTGTTAGGGATACCGTTCGATGAAAGCGACAACGAAGTAAAAGTCAAGATAAATTACCAAACACTAACAGAGTATGCCAAGAAGCTTTTTGACAACTATATCTTAGCGAAAGAACGTTTTTCTGGAGCCGCTAGGAGAGTCGCGACTGTTATATCAGTAATTTTTGATTTAGACCTGGACACTGTAGCGAAAATAGGAGAGAGACGAGGCGTTTTCAAAAAAATAGATGAGAAGTACACTCTAAATGTTAATCCCCAATCGGCTTACGATGCACTAATGAAAATGAATCTAAGCGTAATTGACGAAATATAGCACGAAGTGGCTTAAAGTCAAGGAATCATCGTACAAACTTTTATAATCGTAACTAACCAAAAGTATAGAAAGCTAATTTACAAAGTGGTGAAACATGAAGATTATAAGCATAAATGTACCATCGCAAAACGAGCTGGAAATAGAGATAGAGGGCGAAACACACACTCTTGGCTCAATGCTATCAAAAGAGCTATTATTAATGGAGGAGGTCGACGTGGCTTACTATGTTCAGGAGCACCCATTGAAAAACGTCATCAAGCTCTATGTTAAGACAAAAGAGGGTTATTCACCATTTGATATATTAGAAAAAGCTGTTGAGAGACTAAAAAACAAACTAGATGAAATTGAGAAAGAAATTGAGAAAGCGCTGTAAAGAATGAAGAAGGAAAGCAGAGTTCTCTTTCTTTTTTCAAAGAACAACTTTGTTGTGGGATTTCTTCTTAGAAAAAGTGCATTCGAGAAGGTATATATTGGATGTTCCGGCCAAGACTTTATTAATCGCATACAGAACGACAGTGCTTTTAAACAAACAAGAAAAGTTTACTATTTACAGGGTTCCGATTTACCAGCAGAATTTAAAATCCTCAACGCATCACAAGTATATAATGCGGAACTCTATAACCTCGCTTATGACATCATACAATCATTAAAGAAGCTATCAGGTGAAGACACATGCATTTCTGCCCAAAATGTGGAAGCTTAATGAAGGTAACAAAAATCGGGGATAAAAAAGTGCTTAAATGCCCAAAATGTGGCTACGTAGAAGAAACTCAAAACACGCAAATAATAGCCTATAAAGAGGAGATAAAGCACAGCCCCAAAGAAAAAACAATACTAGTGGAATCATCAAACAAAGAAGAAACATTACCGAAGATTAAAGGAGTGATTTGCCCAAAATGCGGAAACGACGAGGCATACTGGTGGGTTCTACAAACCAGAAGAGCTGATGAGCCGCCCACTAGGTTTTACAGGTGCACCAAGTGTGGACACGTCTGGAGAGAATATGAGTAAAGAAGAAATCGAAATTCTAAAAGCATTGGCACAAGACCTTGCCGACGAGCTGGCTGAAGCTATTTCCAGAACACCTATCACTATATCATCATGGATTAATATCAAAAAAGCTTATTTAATATCTCTATCACTGCATAGAATACTTCAGCAAACAGGAAAAACCGATAAATAAATACTTATTCAGCATTAATTAACAATTAATTAATGGTGTAATGTGAATGAAGGTAAGATACGGCGCTGGTCATGTCTGGAGGTACATAGTATCAGGGCTGAAAGAACTCATTAAAGAAGGGGTCTTTATTTTTAGCGAGGATGGTGTGAGGTTCAGAGCACTTGATCCAAGCCATGTCGTAATGATTGATATGTACTTTCCAAAAGACTCTTTCTCTGAATATGAAGTTACTGGAGAGGTGAGAATTCCACTCAATATTGAGGAGCTGGCCAGGGTTTTCAGGAGAGCCGGTAAAAAGGATAGCTTGGTAATGGAGCTGGCTGGAGATAAGCTCAAAATAACCTTTGAGGGGAGGTTTCAAAGGATTTTCTATGAGCCCTTGATATCACTTGAATACGCTGAGATAGGCGAGATAAAAGCCCCCTTCAAGGTTGATGTTAGGCTGGCTTCCTCGATTTTCCAGGAATCAGTCAAGGATATAGAGCCTGTAGGAGAAATCTTGGGGCTTGAAGCGGATAATGAAAAATTAATTCTATTTAATGAAGGGGAAACAGCTAAAGCTATAATCGAGTTAACCCCTGAGTCAGGCATAATTTCAAGCTTGGTTGAGGAGCCTCAGCGCTCAATCTATAGCTATGAATACATAGATGCTTTTCTGCCCTTAAGCAAGGTTGCTGATACTGTGAGGATACAGTTCTCCAATGATATGCCCTTGAAATTGACCTATGAACTTGCTGATGGAGCTTGGTTTACAACTTATGTCGCTCCAAGAGCAGAGTAAGTCATTTCTATATATATCTAAGCTATTCAAGACCTATTACTCAAGGGCAACCATTTTTCTGCCAAGCGATTTAGATAAAAGAGAATTTGCTTTTCAACCTCTCGGAAAAGACACTTATGTAAGGCACTTATCTTTTCGTTCAGAACAAGAAGTCAGAAGATACCTAGTGGAAAATACCCCTGCTAACGCGTTTTACTCTTCAGCTCTTTTTCTATTTCCCCATCTAAAAGATATGGAGCAAAAGGTATGGCTAGGTAGCGAACTACTGTTTGATATTGACGCCGATGCTCTGCCTGGATGCGAAGGAATTATAAAGAATGTCTGCCTAGATTGTGGCTTTTCGTACCCAGGAATAAAGGAATGCCCTCGATGCGGCTCAAAAAACATAGTTGAAGCTGAGAGCATAAGCCAAGAATGCTTGTCTAAAGCTGCTAATCAGACAATTAAACTAATAGATGTTCTGAAAAGGGACTTCGGGTTCACGCAAATCACTGTAACTTTTACTGGTAATCGTGGTTTCCACGTTAGAGTAACGTGTGATAAAGAATGCATGAAGCTCTCAAGCGATGAGAGGAGAGAAATAGCTTCCTACATAAAGGGGCTAGGCCTCGACCTTAATTTACTTAACATCCCTAGGGGCGGAAGAAGAGAAAGATCCAGGTACATTCCTCACCCAGCTGATGGTGGGTGGAGAGGAAGAATAGGATGGGAGGCTTACAATAAGTACAAGCTAGATGTAAATAAAAGGTACACTATAAATGACCTAATTCTCATGGGCATAGAGTTTAACGTTGATGAGTTGGTGAAAGAGACCATTATATACATAGATGAAAAAGTAACCATGGATATTCATAGACTAGTTAGGATACCTGGAAGTCTGCATGGAAAAACAGGTTTACCCTCAATAGTGCTATCGCCAGAGAATTTATCTAGCTTCCAGCTTTCATGCGATATTTCTCCATTTAAGGGGAAAACAACTATTATTCCATTAGTAGACTTGAGCGATATCACGATATTTGATAAATCAATTGACCTAAAGAAAAACGAGAAAACGACCATAGAGCATTGCTACGCTATATTTCTGCTACTTAGAGGTCTAGCCAGACTACCTTGAAAAACGTCCATGAGATTGAAACAAAGATTTTAATAAAAGACTATTCAACGGAAAACAAGTACAAATTAGCTTTTCTCCACGAACAACTAGTTTTTGGAAAATTTATATCGATGCTAGCTAATATTAATATTAAAGAACAAAAATCATTGTGTTAATCAAAAAAAGTAAAACCACGCTTGTTTAATATTAGGTGACAAACGGATTCGCTGAACGTAACGTAACATTTAAGTAATACATGAAGAATATATCACGAGTGATTAAGTATGGGTCAGCCCATTACTAGTAGCGGCACTGAATTTATATTAAACTCCAGCACGTTTAACGAACTATGTAACTTATGTGTTGATCCTGAGAAACCGGTCGTGCTGGACCCTATTAGACGCGAGATATGCTTGGAGTACACTAAGAGGAGCATCAAGAAAAAAGAGCTTCAAGGCTCTATAGAAACTGTGGACAAGCTGATGGATAAATACTCAGAGGAGATTCATGCTAGACTAAGTGTTTTTCTATCAAGAATAATGAATCCTTTCTTAAGCATTATTGAGATTAAGGATAAAAAGCTTGTAAACTGTATGGTCAGAAACAGCTTTTTACTAGGTTCAATAGTTGTAGAGAACCATAGCGTAGCGACTGTCCCCTTCGAAATGTTTTTGCCATTGGTCTTTGGGGGATACGTGGACTGTAACTTTATTGCTTAATTTCAAGTAATGCTCCTAGAGAAATGCTTATTAAAACCAAAAGAAAATAGCAATGTAACTGAGCGGTGCGTGATTATGAAAGTTCCGAAAAAAATAACGACGTACTGCCCTAGATGCAGAAAGCACACTGAGCACTCTGTAATGCTATATAAGGCTGGAAAAAGAAGAGCACTGGCGGAAGGCGAAAGAAGATATAGAAGAAAACAAGAAGGATATGGATCAAAGAGAAAACCGGAGCAGAAGAGATTTGCGAAAACAACGAAGAAACAGGTATTAAAGCTCAAATGCTCTGTTTGTGGATATATCTCCCATAGAAGGGGTATAAGGCTAAAGAAACTTGAGATAATGGAGGCCGGCTAAAATGAAGAAAAGACACTTACTAATTCCAGAGCCTAAATCGAAATTTCTAGTTGTTAGATGCCCCAACTGTGGTAATGAACAAGTTGTATTTTCGCATGCAACTTTCCCTGCTAGATGCATAATTTGTGGAACTCAGCTTGTGACTCCAACCGGTGGAAAAGCAAAGCTGAATGGACAAATCGTAAGGATACTTTACTGAGCATAGATAAGTTTTTGAGCAAACAAAAAAATGTTATATTATGTTCTTTTTAGACTTAAAATAATGGGAAAAACAATGAAGCAGAGAAAACAGTTACCAGACGTAAATGAGCTTGTAATCGCTACTGTAAGGGAAATATTTGATTACGGGGCATACGTGACCCTTGACGAATACAATGACATAAGAGCATTCCTACCTTGGAGCGAGATAACGACAAAGTGGGTAAAGGACATAAGGGATGTTCTGAGAGAAGGGATGAAGGTTGTAGGCAAGGTTATCAGGGTAAACAAAGCTAAGATGCAGATAGATATATCTACTAAGAGAGTTTACGATGATGAAAGAAAGAAGAAGCTTCTAGAATACAAGCAAAAACAAAAAGCACACAAGATACTGGAGATAGTTGCTCAGAAGCTCAATAAATCCGTTGATGAGGCCTACCAACAAGTGGGATGGAAGCTAGAGGATACCTATGGTGATATATACTTCGCCATGGAAAAAGCCTCGCAGGAAGGTCCTCAGGTTCTACGTGAGGCAGGTGTGCCTGAGGAATGGATCAAGGCTCTAATGGAAGAGATACAGAAGCGATTTGAAACAAAGAAAGTAACCGTTACGGGATACGTGATTCTAAGGAGCCTAGATGGTAATGGAGTCAATAAAATCAGAGAAGTACTTTTATCAATGCTGCAACAATCCTCGAACTCTGTGGAAATAAGGATATACACTGTTGGTGCTCCTCGATACAGAATAGATGTATCGGCTGAAGATTATAAAACAGCCGAGAAAATATTGATGCAGGTTGTAAAACAAGCTGAAGCTACTGCGAGAAAGTTAGGAGTTCAGTTTGAATTCAAGAGGTAAAAGAAATGGTCTGGTTACTGAGAAAATGTATACGTTGCTCTAAATATACTATGAGAGAGAGCTGCCCCATATGTGGCTCCCAAACAGTAGTTCCTTACCCACCAAGATTCTCGCCGCAAGATAGGTATGTAGCTTACAGAGTAAGGGCCAGAAAAACTTTTCAGTAAGGAACTTTTTTCAGTCCGGCACGAAAAGCAAGTCTATTTGTAATAACATGAAGAAGAGGGACAACCAACAATCCTAACAAGAAAACGGGCACGTTTGGCTTGATTGCTCCTGGCACAACTAGCAGGAATAAATTAGCCCCCAAGTAGAAGTCCAGCTGGTCAGCGACAGGCATTTTTCCTCCGCTCTCTATACCCAGTCTCCTTTTAAAGAATGACTTGAGAAGATCGCCTATCATTGCTCCAAACGAACTTGTAAAACTCGTTAAAAGTATGTTTTCAAAGTAGTATTCCCCCATATATAATAACCCCAGCAGAAGACCTGACACCCCTCCCGCCACTATGCCTGCAAGAACCCCTTCAATTGTTTTTGAATCACCAAGTATTCTTTTTCCGTCAATGAAGTATTTTCCAAAATCGATTGGATGACCCTTCCTACCTCTCATCACTACTACAGGCGTACCATTAGCAATCATTGCTGGGAGATATAGCAATAAGAATAGCTTTATCAGGCTTGGCAACTAATCCACCTAAACCCTTTATCCTCGATCAGTCCTTTCCCAAAGTAAACGTCGTTTATATATATAATTCTTGATGAGTCTCTTTCGCTTTTATGTATCCTTATCAAATTATCGGCATAGCGCTTAATGAAAACCAGGCCCGACGGTACTCCCTCCTCCATTGCTACTTGCGATGTGGCTATTATGGTTTTCTTATTCATAGATAACTTCTTAAGCAACGCTAAGATAAAAGAAAAAGCTATAGATGCCATTCTTTCGTCTATTGCCATTTCTAATCGATACAGAGAATTAACGCTGTCAATCAACATTATATTCACGCCTAGATTGTCTAGCTCCATTACACCAAATAACTCACTAATAATATCCTTGACCTCTACGTATAGGTATCTAGCATGATTCCCCAAGATCTGTAAAACCCTAACTGAGTTTATTTCCCCCTCAGTATTTAGATAACCAATGGTTTGTTTATCAAGCCATCTTTTCGCGAGGCTTAGAACAAAAGATGTTTTACCTGAAGCCGCCTCACCATACACGACGCTGAACGTATTCATGGTAGAATTTATGATTTTATTCCAACAAATCTCCTCTTGACTCATAGAACGCTGATTCTCCTAGTCTCATTCAGATTGAATATTTTTAATAGCCAAGCAAATAAATAATACTACGTGCAACTGGGACTTATGCATGGATATGGTGATTCGAGTATAGGAGTTCCTCGAAGAGTGTGTGTAAAGAGTGTTAATCCAAGAAGCTTTTATCTACTGGTTAATCAGCTTAAAGAAAAGAACATCCCTTACTATATCCCCCGTGACCTAAATGAGAAGTGCAGGCCTCATGACCTCCTCATCGTTGATGGCGACAAGTTAGGAAGAGTAAATATCGATGGCAAAATGGCCTTCTCTTTGCCAAGCAACATTGATGCTTCACTAGCTGACATTGTAGTTGAGCAAATAAAACTACTAATGTTGGGCATCGAAAAGCAAGACTCACTTATAATAGGGATTGATATTGGAAAAAGAAACTATGGTGTAGCCGTGCTAATTAATTACTTACTAGTACACACTGAGATAACGAATAGAGAAGGGTTGTTCCTGTTAATCAAGAAGTACCTAGCACTCAACTTTAAAGAAAAACTCATTAAAATTGGAATGACGCCATCCAACATGAATGAAGCCTTAAATCTAGCTGAGGAACTCAACAAGAAGTTTAAAATCAAGATTGGTCTCGTCGACGAAGAAAAAACAAACAGAATTTACATGGAGACCAAGAACGGAAAACTAGAGAAAGACGAGAACGCCGCATACAATATATCCGTGAAGGACCCGATAATGTTGTATTCCGCTACATATTAGGAGTTCTTGTATGAATGCATTGTATCTCGAATAGAATCTTTAATTACAACTGAAAGCCTCGCTTTTATAAGCGTGGATGGAATATAAATCCTTTTCTTGCTTTAATTGAGAACCGTGGTTGCCCCAGGCACGTAAATGCGGAGAGCGCGACCACATGTACGATAAACAAGTAGTGATGGGGGGTCACCTCGACTGCTCCTCAAATGACAGATGCAGACCCAAATAGATGAGAGGAACCGGCGAACCGCTCAAAGGGAACCCTCGCCATTCAGGGCGTGGAGGAGGTCTCAGCTCTCCTATGCTCACTAAGCCAAGCTTGTAGTCGCAATCGTGCCTTAACAAAGATGTACTCTCATGCCTTTCTTACTTGATTACGGAGAAAACTATGAGTGGTGTTACGTAAGACTCTATTATCGCAGCTATGAGAAATAGTGGTAAAACCCTGTTGAAGTAAACTTTTATAGCTTCAATGAGGCTGTCGCTAATGAGAACCTCCTTGTTTTTCCTTATTCTACTCATCATGCTTGCACCTACCCTAAGACCATAAGCGCCTGCTATAATGACTGCGGGGACCTCGAACACCCCGTGTGGAATAATGCCTGATAAAACCACCTTTACGCCGTATATGCTTGATATCCAACCCATGATAGCTCCTATAACTAATCCATTCGATACCAAAATGAATAGCGTGGGCAACCCTACTATTAACCCCGACACCACAAGGAGCAATCCTATTAGGGAGTTCCTAACGAAGATGAACAAGAAGAGCTCAAAGGAAGAAAGATTCTTTATGAAACTTAAATTCCCGTAAGATGTATTAAAAGCGTATTCTCCAAAGCTTCTGTCATAAAAACCGATAAGCAAACCCAAAAACAATGGAACAAAGAAGGCAAGGATACTTGAGATATAAAATCTCCTTAAAGGAATCGATTTCTTTCCGGTCTTGGAAACCCCACTATCCATGATAGACTTAGACATTCATTCTCACTTTACAAATAATCATTAACACCAAGATCTTATGATTAGTCAGAAATCTTTAATAACGATTCTCCTAACTGCTTCTCAAGTGCATTAAGCCCTTAGCATATATGTAGAGCAAAACTATGTTCCGGAGCTGAGCTACTGTTTGAGTCAAGCTCCCAAGACTCCACGATGAGTTTTTCAAGCCGAGTTCAACAAAAAAGATAGGCACAATCAATGCATTTAGAAAATCGGAAATAAAGAAGAGCGAATAATCTCTGGAACGCAGATTCATGAGAGCAAGAGGAATTAATAGCAATAGCATCTGTGGACTGAATACATAGCTCAACGAGATTGCTCCCAGAAGAGAATATAAGCTTGCTACATGCAAATCTTTTTGCCTTATATACACAGTAATTGCTAATATAACGACCAGGCTCTCGGCGATAATTGATAAATATTTGTGAATACCCGAGAATATATCGTTAATGAATAAAAGATAGATACAGTTCTCGCAATACCATGAAGCATGATATTGAAGAAAAGCTCTGAAACCAATAGGAGAGTAAACGATAAGAAAAACAAATGGCAACAAACCCATCATTAAGCCAAAAATAAACCTTGTCAATGCTTTCCTGCTTCTAGCTGCATCGATTAGATAAACTACGGCTGGTATTATGGTAAACAGTTTTGTAGATACAGATAAGCCTAGATATAGCCCAGATTCAAAGTATCTTTTAGTTGAGTAGAAATATATTGACAATATGTAAAAAAAAGATGCAGAGAACATCCCAGTTGTAAAATAGATACATGAAAACCGATGGAGACAGAATCAATAATAATAGTTTTTTGTAATAAATATTCATCTTTTTCCTAAGGACAAATATTAACAGTATGTATGCAGTGCTTAGGGTAAACGCGTTTATTAAAAAATTAATCTGTGAGGCTTTTTGGACGTAAAGTTGGTATTCGTTACTAGAATATTTTTCTGGAAAAGATAAATATATAGATAAGCAAGTCGTGAACTGCCATAATAAACCGATAACTGGTGGATACTCAAAAAGATAGTCTTTGTAGACCAAGGGGCATATTCTTACCCCGCTTCTCAGAGCCTCGATGGCATTCCGGTTAAACCATTTATCTTCCTCAATCCACACAAATCTCGTTGAGAATACCCCATACTTAATATCAGAATAAGATAGGCCTGTCAGCCCTAATACCTGAGCACTCATTTTCACGAATAGCGATAACAACAAAACTACAATCAATAATGCGATGTACTTATAACCATTTTTATCATGACTCATTTATTCTACAACCACGGTACATATAGCTAAATTTATATTCGCAAAACCTAAATAATAACCTAAATAATAAGGTCAAACGCATGGATAATAATTTAATGATAGTTATTCCAAATTTCAAGGTATTAGTAAGCCCTGAAGAAAAAGTATAGAGCCATAGTTGTTCTTGATAGACAGAAACTAAGGATTTTATTAGAAAACATCCTTAAATGCTGTGAAGATGAAGTTTTGAGAAATATTGATTCATTTTATCTAAATATGAGCGGAGGATCTTCATGTATAGTTCTTTTATTTTCTCAAAGCATCTTATCGAAGATAGAAGAGATGCTGAGGCGTTTGAAAAAAGAAAGCGTTTTGCTCGCATACTACATTATTGGGGACCATTTGAGATGATTGTTCCAATGAAGAATGCTGTTTTCAATGATGAAAACTCTATGAAACTGAGAATTATGCCGCAATACGCGTTTGTGGGTATTTTTGCTAATCTGTATTCATTGCTAGGAGATCAAGCTGACTTTGTAATTGAGAGGCTTGGCTACTATTACGGGAGAGGATACTCGGAGTATGTTCAAAAGAGCTTATTTATGGATAAACCCGATGTAATAAAGATTTTGCAGTACTCTATCGTAACCGGGGTGTCCCTCGATCTTTTTTCTCTCGTGGATATAGAAATTAAACTTAATGTCCTAAGCAATACCACAGATATAAGCATTAGGGTCAGAGACTACTATGAGGAAGAGGAGTACTCCAGGTTAGGAATAAGAAAGTGTGGGCTGTTCCAACAAGGGTTCTATAGGGGAATAATAGAATACAGCTTAGGTCAAGCCAAATATGATGTTTGCGAGCCTATCTGTTATAACGAAAAGAAAGAAAGCGTGTTTTTAATCAGCCTGCCTGTTAAGATTAGCAAAAAAGAAAAAGATGAATTCCAGAAAATAAAAAGCGCCTTGGCTATTGAGTAGTTTATTTTTGGAAAACCACTCTTCACATAAAGAAGACAAAACTAAAAAAACAGCAATAATAAATTAATAATTAATACTCGTTATTCAATACTATTTCCGCGTGAAGCTTAGCTAAATGTTAGGTACGGTTCATAACAGCCATGTTTATTCCTGCATCAATATGTTTCTTGAAGGCTTAGTTATAACCGGTATTACGGATATTATTATACAAATGGTTTTTTAGGGGAGGTAAAGATCGGTTTATACGCCTCTAATATGTAATTAATTAAATTTTGGAAAGTGATAAGCTTGGCTTCTATCGACATAGGTGTTAATAACGTTATAAAGAGGGATGGAAGAGTAGAAGCCTTCGATCCGGAAAGAATCAGGAACGCTATCAAAAAAGCCATGCTTAGCGTGGGGAAATATGACCCAGTTATTCTTGATAACGTTGTTAACTTTGTCCTCAGCGTTATTAAAGAAAAATATGCTGGGAGAAAAGCGCCTCACGTTGAGGAAATACAGGATATTGTTGAGTTCGCGCTGGTCAAGTTTGATCAATACGAGGTAGCTAAGGCATACATACTTTATAGGAAGGAGAGAGAGAAAATAAGAGAGGAGAAGAAGAAGCTTCTCGAAAAGGACTATGTAGATGAAGTTGATAAGTCGCTCAGCCTAAACGCGATCAGGCTACTCGCAAGCAGATATTTGCTTAGAGATGAGAAAGGGAAGCTCATAGAAGACCCAAAGAGAATGTTCATCAGAGTTGCAGCGACAATAGTGATACCTGATATACTCTATGATGAGAGAATATTTGATAAGACCGGCTCTCAGCCGATACACCCAGAAGAAGATTTCAACCCAGATGAGTGGGATGGCAAAATTGGTCTTAGAAACGAGAAGGGAGAACAGGCTTTCACGTGGAACAAGTATCACTTGGAGAGAATGAAAAGCCTTTACGACAGGCTTAACAAAGAGGGTAAAATGAAGGTTTCGTGGAAAGAGTTCTTCGATATGCTATTGAGAGGCGAGTTTGATAACCACTATAATGATTTCAAAGCCTATTACGACTTAATGGTCAGCAAAAAGTTTCTCCCGAACTCCCCTACTCTCTTTAACGCTGGAACCAGGTTGGGTCAGCTGTCAGCTTGCTTTGTTTTAGACATAGACGACAGCATAGAATCCATAATGGATGCAGCCAGAGATGCAGCAATAATTTTCAAGAGCGGTGGAGGGGTCGGAATAAATTACTCCAAGCTAAGACCTGAAGGCGATATAGTAAAGTCCACTGGGGGAACGGCTTCAGGCCCAGTATCATTCATGAGAATAATAGATGTAGTAACGGATGTAGTGAAACAGGGAGGTAAACGTAGAGGAGCTAACATGGGGATATTGGAGATATGGCACCCGGATATAGAGAAGTTTATTACGTGCAAGAGCGATGGGCAAAGCTTCCAGAACTTCAACATATCCGTAATGATAACCGAGGACTTCTGGAAGTACTATGAAAAAGGAGAGCCATACCCACTTGTCAATCCAAGAACTGGGAAGGTATGGAAAACCATAGACCCAAGAACACTGTTACACTTAATAGCTGAAAACGCGTGGAAATCAGGAGACCCAGGAGTCCTCTTCATGGACAATATTAATAGAAGAAACGTGTTACTCAAAGCTAAAGGCCTTATACGAAGCACTAATCCCTGTGGAGAAGAACCCCTATACCCATACGGTTCATGCAATCTCGGGAGCATAAACCTATACGCCTTCGTTAAGCGGGGAGAAGATGGGAAACCATATTTTGATTGGGAGGATTATAGAAAAACAATCAGGGTAGCACTTAGATTCCTAGACAACGTGATTGACGTTAATAAATTCCCATTAAAGCAGATAGAAAAAGAGACTCTTGAGAACAGGAAGATTGGCTTAGGCGTAATGGGGCTGGCTGACGCTTTATACGCGTTGAACATAACGTATAATAGCGAGGAAGGATTCCGGTTCATGAGGGTACTGGTTGAAAACTTAACATACTACGCTATGCTCGAATCTGTAGAGCTAGCTGAGAAGAGAGGCCCCTTCCCAATTTTCAATAAATCAAGCTACGTCGATGGAGAAATGCCCGTTGAGGGGTACTACAGAAAAGATCTATGGACTCTTGACTGGGATTATCTAGCTCGATTAATAAGAGAAAAAGGAATAAGGAACTACGAGGTAACCACGATTGCGCCTACAGGAAGTATATCAATGATATTCGATGTATCTTCAGGAATAGAGCCGCAGTTCGCTTTAGTATACGAAAAAAGAGTTACTGTCGGCACATTCTATTATGTAGACTTAGAGTTTGAAAAAAAACTAAGAGAAATGGGTCTATACAAGGAGGAATTGCTAAAGAAAATAGCTGATAATGGAGGATCCTTACAGGGGCTTGACGAAATACCTGAGGAGCTTAAAAAAGTATTCGTTGTTGCATATGATATACCGTGGTGGGATCATCTTAGAGCTCAGTATGAGTTGCAGCTGTGGATAACGACCAGTATAAGCAAAACGATAAACATGCCTAACTGGGTGACGATCGAGGACGTTCTGAAAGCATACTTGTTTGCATATAAGCTCGGCTTGAAGGGGGTAACAGTGTTCCGCGAAGGCTCGAAAGGAGAGGCAGTCTTAGTTACGCCTTCCCAGAGAAAAGGCTTCTATACTCTTCATATAGAGAATAAAACTCTAGATATGATGAGAAGTCTCGGCATAGAGCCTCCTATATACAGGTCTCCACAAGAAGTAATCGAGAAAACAAAAGCTTCCTTGAGAATTGAGAACAATGGTTTACCATACACAAGGAAAATACAAGCAAGAAAAATAACTGTGTGTCCTGAGTGTGGAAGCAAAAACCTAGTGTACAAAGAAGGATGTATAACCTGCTTAGACTGCGGATGGTCTGCGTGCCCCATCAGCTGACTCCAATAAAGCTATACTCTGTTTTATTTATACGTTCAATCCATTTGTTCAAAGATGTTCATTTATACGTTTTAATTAAAATTACAGAAAACCCTGACTTAGCCCATAGGACTCCGCAGAAAACCTTACCCTCATACCCGCCTTGAAAGAGAGAGCTTACGGATGCAAAGAGTAGCTCTCATACACTATTAGCTCACCTAAGCTTCCGGCAAAACATCATTGCCAAGGAATAAACAAAGATGCGAGCTATAAGCAACTCTTAGACCTCTATGCTTAATTAAAAATGTATCCAGTATTCCCTAATTAGTTAAATCAAAATCTTCAACGAAAACGTAATTGAAGTATCAAGCAACGATTAGTAACTGGGAACCTCCTTTTCTAGGTGAATGCAAAAAAGTGTCATTAGAAACACTTTTTTAGAATCAAGAAGATAACCTGTATTGTGGTAGACTTGCCTCGTTACACAGAATCTTATGTTGACTTGGAAAAACAAAACAAGAGTTTTTCATAGATGCTGGTTTCCCGACAAATATAATGCGCTAGTTGTAGGAGTTCACGGTTTTGTAGAGCATGGGGGAAGATATGTTTCCCTTGGAGAAACCTTATCACACTTAAACTACGCTTTCTGCATCCATGACTTAAGAGGGCATGGAAAAACTGCTAGGGATAACGACAGGGGTTTTTATTCATGAATTCGAGGATTTCCTCAACGATTTGTATTACTACATAAAGTACATTAAGGAAAACTATAGAGGAGATAAAACATTCCTATTTGGTCATAACATGGGCGGATTAATAACCGTATACTACGCTGGTTACACAAAAAACTTACTTATAGATGGAATAATCACAAGCGGAGCCGCAGTATATCTCGGCCGCGTACCGCTTGCTCAAAAAATCCTTTTAACAACATTCTCCAGGATTTATCCAAGGAAAAAGAATCAAACTACCCATCAAAGCTGAAGATTTGACAAACATCAATGATGTTAACAGTAACTACGTAAGAGACTCACTGGTTATAAAGGACCCCACAGTTAGACTTATCGTCGAGCTATACAACGCATCCCTCAAGATATGGAGATACGTAAATAACATTTATGTGCCTGCATTAATAATGCATGGCAAAAAAGACAGAGTTGTACCGCCCCAAGCCTCAATCATGCTATACGAAAAAATACCTAGCACAGACAAGAAACTAGTTCTATTCGAAAACTCTAAGCACGAGTTGATTAATGATTTGGAGAAAGAAAAAAATCATTGAAGAAATTATCTCGTGGCTCTCGCGTCATACCTAATAAGCACCCTTAAAAAAACATAATCTAGGTTAACGAAATGGCGAAAAACTTTTTTGTCGAAGGGCCATGTATGCTAGAGGTAACGCGAGGCACAGCAACTATTAACGGAGGACTCTATAGAGAAGGAGAAAAAATAATTGTGCACGCCGATAGAAGCTATCTAATAATGTGTAGTGATGATGATTGTATCAGGTCTCTTAGCGTTCATGGAAAAATGCGGGAGGCAAACGAAGTCGAGGTAAAAGTCTCTGAGGAATGGATTACAACAGCGGAAAACATAACAAGTGATTGTGCCTCGACTGATAAATGCACGGTGCTTGTGTTAGGAAGAACTGAATCCGGCAAAACAACATTTTCAGAAACACTAGCAAACAGAATGATATACAACAAAATAACGCCTTGCTTAATAGACGGTGATGTTGGGCAATCAACCATTGGTTACCCTGGATTCATTAGCTCGAAAATAATAAACAAAAGAGTATTGTGGGAAAGAAAGCCCCAGTCAGAGTATTCCTATTTCGTGGGGGACATAACGCCTGTCGGGCACGAGTATAGAGTGGTTATCGGTTTAACCAATGTATTGAATCACTATTTAACAAACAATATTCGATATTTCATAATTGATACAGACGGGTGGTTTGGGGACAGGAGCTCATCGCTATACAAGTTGCTTTTAGTTCAAATAATAAAACCAACACATGTTGTATGCCTCGCCAATAACAAAGAGGAGTGCATCGACTTCAAGAACGCAGCTAAGAAGCTGAGTCCTGATTCGAAAGCCCACATAGTATCGTCTCCTCCAGTGAAGAAAGAGAGAGATAGAACAACAAGACGGATTCTAAGAGGAGAAAAAATTCTGTTATCGGAGCTGAACAAAATAAAATTGAATATCAGTGAGACACCCATGATCGGCGAGATATCACTAGGAATCGGTACCCCAACACAAATACCTCAAGAATTGAAACAGGTAGTCGGTGATGTACTGTACGCAGAAAAGCAATTCGACAAAGTCATAGTTGTGTACAAAGGGAGAGAAATCAAAACACAACTGAGGAGCTACGTTTTCATAAACGAAAAGCGATTTGAAAACATGATTGTGGGTCTCGCAGACCCAACGGGTAATCATCACTTTGGAATAATACAGGGGGTCTCCTTACCATCTTCAAGCATATATATACTAACCCCATATCAAGGAAAAATAGATTATATCTTAACTAGTAGGATAAAATACCATGAAGGAACTATAGTTAAGAGTGTGGATTGAATGTTAACAATTAATGATTTCCTTGATAAAGTTAAACCAGTAACTATAGACGGTATCTTGGATGAGGAATACGAGATTGCCAGAACGCTGTATCGAACGCAAGGCGGAAATCCAGTAGTAATGAAGGGAAAAAGAACAAAATTCTATATCGCTGGTAATCTGGTTTCCACTAGGCAGGCCTTACTTAAAGCTGCTTTCGTTAATAATGATGAAGAACTTTATGTAAAACTGAACTCTACTCCATTATCAATACAACAATCGTTCGAGATGCATAACTTCAGTGATTACTATGTGAAAACGCCTCTAAAGTTGAGTGAACTCGGATTTTGCAAGTTTTCTGAAAAAGATGGAGGATGGTACATTAACTCAGGCGTTATAGTTACCAAAATCAACAATTCCTACAACGCCAGTATTCATAGACTTATGCTCATCGACGAGAAAAGAATGACGCTTAGAATCGTGCCCAGGCACCTTTATTATGCATACACAAGAGCCAAAGAAAAAGGAGAGGAGCTACCGATAACGATTCTATTGGGCAATCATCCATTATACCTATTGATAGCTTCTAATAGCCCTCCGCTAGGCATTTATGAATTCACGTATCTTCCCATTTTCCTTAATAAGAAAGCCGTGGCGTCCAACTCTCCGCTATACGGGAACTTAATTCCGCTTGGTTCCTCAGTCGTGATTGAGGCTCGCATAACACTTGATGAAACAGAAGAAGGTCCTTACGTTGATGCTCTTATGACATATGATTCTAAACGCATGCAACCGGTAATAGAAATAGACGAAATATGGGTTAGCATGAAGCAACCCTTATATCTTCATGCTCTCCTGCCAGGGGGATACGAACACGCTTTCCTAATGGGAACCCCGAGAGAAGCCAGTATATGGTACTCAGTAAGCAAGGTCGTACCCAAAGTTCATAAGGTACGGCTAACACCAGCTAGTGGCGGGTGGCTCCACGCTATTATAAGCATAACAAAAAACCACGATGGAGATGGCAAAAATGCTATCATAGCAGCTTTCGCTGGGCATCCCAGCTTAAAACACGTCGTTGTAGTGGACGATGACATTGACCCTGATGACATTAGTCAAGTTGAATGGGCCATAGCTACAAGATTTCAAGCTCACAGAGGCTTAGTAATAATCAATGAAGCACGTGGATCAACGCTTGACCCAAGCTCGATTGATGGTAAAACATCTAAGATGGGAATAGATGCTACTGTCCCAGTAAAAGAAAGGGAAAAATATAGGAGAGGAGTCATTCCGGGGGCGTGATTAATGTATCTGACAAGAGAGGAGGAAAAAATATATGATGGAGAGAGGGGTGAAGCACTACAGAAAGCCATACGAGCAATTGTTAAGGTGGGCGAAGCACTAGGTGCTGATAGACTAATACCTATACAGCACGCTCACGTTTCAGGTATATCATACTATAATATTGGTGAAGCAGGATACAAATTCATCAAATATTTGTATACATCATCAGTAAAAACAGTTGTTTACTCAACGCTTAACCCCCTTGGAATGGATTTAGATAAGTGGGAAGAATTAGGCATAAACAAGGATTTCGCGTCTAAACAAACCGAGCTTGTAAATATGCTTCTAGGAATGGGCTTCGAGAAATCATTCACGTGTACTCCATATTTACTTAGACAGCCGAAATTCAGAGAGCACCTAGCATGGTCCGAGAGCAGTGCCGTAGGAATGGCTAATACCTACTATGGAGCATACACTAACAGGGAAGCCGGGCCGTTAGCATTGTTTTCGAGTTTAATAGGTAAAACCTACAATGGTGGTTTACATTTAATTAAAAATAGAAAACCAACTGTGAAGGTTCTTTTGAAGGAGATAGAAAAAGATTTTGTTATTAATGAGGGAGTAGCTTCCGCTGTGGGTTACATTATAGGCGAGAAGATTGGTGATGGTATACCGCTTATCCCGCTTCGGCTAAAGCCAACCTTTGATGTAGTAAAAGCTTATACAGCCGCTGCTGGAGCCGCTGGTAGTATTGCATTATCTTACTTGGAAAACGTCAGCCCTGAATACAGCTTATATGCTAATGAAAATCTTGAGAAAATTGAAATAGATATAAAAGAAATAAAGGATATTCTTGTGGATGCTTTGCCCACCCTTAATGAAAACGATGCTTATTTCATAGGTTGCCCTCACGCATCGGTAGAAGAAATAATCAATCTGTATAACAACATCCATGACTGCAAGAAGCTTAAAACAAACGTCGTAGTATCAACTTCAAGAATGGTTTATGAAGCTATCGAGAAAATGGGGATTAAAGAGAAATTGCTAAATTTAGGGGTCGTCATAATAAGGGACACTTGTCCCATAGTTTCGCCCGCTTTCCAGAAAAGATTTGAAAAAGTAATTACCAGTAGTGGTAAGGCGCTTTTCTACTTGCCTAAACAACAATCACAGCCTACAATTCTATTAAAAAACATTAACCTAAGGGATATCTTATGCAGAGAATAGTTAAAGCAAAAATCATAGTTGAAGGAAACGCTGAGTCAGAACTTGTTGTTATTAGACATCCAGTATCCCTGCTCGGAGAGTTTAACCCTAATCAAGGCACTATTCTGAGTTTTGGAGTAAAAATCGTTGTAAAGAACAAAATCATTCTTATACCATCGATTAGAGGAAGCACTGTGGGGAGCTACGTGTTGTACGCAGCAAAAGAAAATAACACTGCGCCTAGCGGTATAATTGCTTTATCACCTGACCCAATCTTGATAACAGGCGCCGTAATATCGAATATACCGTTGTATCAGCCGTTAGAAAAAATAAACCTAGAAGAAATAAGCAAATATAACTATGCATGCCTGGACCAGAAAAATAGCTCTATTGTTTTCTCAATGAATAAAACTCAAATATAAGCACACTTATTCCTTTTTGCCCGAGGACGATTCTTTAAACAACCTTATTTTTCTTGAAGCGTATATGACCTCTAACCATTCCTTTATTGTTTTTAATAGGTTTCTTTCATTCATAGATGGTTTTTCCCTGAGTTCGTCTATCTGACTAATCAATGATGCCAGCCTGTTCATAGCCTTTTCTTCCAGCTTTATTAAAGCACTATCCAGCGATACTTGGATGACCTCCTCTTCTTTTTCAATTATAATGACCTTACCATGCACCGGGCATACTACTTCTCCTGTCTTTAATTGAAATAGTGGAGAACCACATACAGGGCATTGAGAGGAAAGCATCTTGGCACCTGCTCTCAGAAGCTCAGCACTCTTCTTTATTATGAAGTCTTTATCAACGCCTGACATCCTGACACCTCCTAGGATTTCAGTCAAATAATTTTCTTCATTGGATTAACCTCAGTCCGCCCATCAAGCATCATCCATATGTAGTAAATGAATCACGAGCTAATTAACTGTTCCTACAGGAGTTTCCTTTTTTAATCCGAAGATACTTATAATTAATCCAAATGAATACGACCTTTTTCAACTGGATAGTGAAGTGCTATGGAATCGGGTAAATCACAAAAAGACCTCTTCGAAGATCTTTTCTCAAAGGCTCTTCAAAGCAGAATATTCATCAACAGAGAGCTTCTCTCGCCCGATTACGTTCCTCAAACACTTCCGTTCAGAGAAGAACAATTAGCAAAACTAGCTTCTATATTATCTGTATCACTTAAAAATGAAAGACCAAACAACGTTTTTATATATGGTCTTACTGGTACAGGTAAGACCGCTGCAGTGAAGTTAGTTTTTAAGAAACTCAAAGAAAAAGCTGATGAGATAAAGGCAAACGTTGTAGCGGTATATGTTAATACAAGGCAAAAAGACACGGAGTACAGAGTGCTCGCTGAAGTCCTAGATAGCCTAGGCGTGAAGGTGCCTTTCACTGGGCTAAGCGTATCGGAACTTTATAATAGGCTTTTCAAGGCTGTTCAAAACAAAGGGTCAATAACCATCGTTGCTCTCGACGAAATAGATTATTTAGTGAAGAAACACGGTGATGATCTCCTTTATAGATTACTTAGAATGAATTCCGAGTTGCAGAGGGGAAAAATAACTATTGTTGGCATAACAAATGACCTAAAATTGATTGATTCTCTTGACCCAAGAGTTAAGAGTAGCCTTGGAGAAGAGGAGATAGTTTTTCCTCCATACGACGCTGAGCAATTAAAGAAGATACTTGAGGAAAGAGCGAGGCTAGCCTTTAGAGAGGGGGCTTTATCGCCGGAAGTAATTCCGTTATGTGCAGCATTAGCTGCAAGAGAGCATGGCGATGCTAGAAAAGCCCTGGACCTACTCAGAACGGCTGGGGAAATTGCAGAGAGAAATAACGATGAAAAGGTCGAAACAAGACATGTTGAGATGGCGCGGAACCAGCTCGAGCACGATACCGTCGAAGCAATAGTATCTACGCTTCCACTACACTCCAAGTTAATCTTGCTGGCTACTCTGAAAATAATTGAAGAGAAGGGAAAAGCTACTACAGGCGAGGTTTACTCAAAATATCTCGACTTGGTGAAGAAGCTTGGAATAGAGTACATAACGTCTCGTAGAGCAACTGATATTATCAGCGAGCTAGACATGCTGGGAATATTGGATGCTAGAGTCACTAGTAGAGGGAGATACGGGAAGACGAAGACAATAACTCTCCAGACAAGCAAAGAAGCTGTTCTAAAAGCCTTACTGAAAGATGAGCTAATAGGAGCTGTGATAAATGAGTGACCTGATAATAGCCCTCGACGATGGCTATTTCCCCCCAATAAAGAAGGGGAAGACAACCATCGCAGGTGTACGGTGGAGGCGGAATCCAGAAAAATCAATTATAGACCTCATAGATATTGATGGATTAAATGCAACTCAGAAAGCAATAGAAGTAATAAACAGGCTCGAGGCTTGCAGCGAGGATACTGTAGTGCTTCTTGATGGTGTTGCTTACGCCGGTTTCAATTTCGTAGACCCTGAAGAAATCAGTGGCGCTTGCGAGTCGGGCTTCATCGTCGTTTTTTACAGACCATTAGACATAGATAGAATAAAAAACGCTTTACAGAAGAATTTTGAGGATTGGGACAAAAGATTACAAGTATTTACTAAGGCATGTCAGTCTACTAGAATTATTACTACAGAGAAGGGAAGAATATACGTATACTCAAACCTCGATTCTTTAGATGCACAAAAAATCATTAGCAGGATACAGATATACTCATCTATACCGGAGCCACTCAGGCTCGCGCATCTAATAGCATCAGAGGCTTCATTGTTTTTGAGAAGAAAGAAAACAATCTAGTATTCAGAGTGATTCGTTAAAAATACTCAGAAGCTCTCCCCTGCTCTATAGTTTCTACTAGCTGTAACTGAGACTTATCAATCACGACACCGAATCCAGGCTTATTCGGTATTTTTCTTTTGCCTCCACCCAGATGCTCGACTCCTCCTTTGACAGGGTCCTGTCTAAGGGATAAATCGCTGTCAAGGTCGATGTACACGATGTTTTCAGTTAATCCTACTAGATGAGCCGCCATCGTTATACCCAATCTTGTTTCGAGCATACATCCAATCATGTTTTTTATACCAGCCGACTCGGATAACAGGGATATCTTTAAGCCCTCAAGTATGCCTCCCGCCTTCATGATTTTTATGTTGATAACATCAGCTACATCTTCTCTAATAATGTTTATCGCGTCAATGGCTGTGTGAACACTTTCATCTACTGCTATAGGGATGCTTGTTTGGTTTCTCAGGGCTTTAATTCCTCTTAAATCCCAGTACTTTAGAGGTTGCTCTATTAATTCGATTTCATATTTTTCAAGCTCTTTTGCTATTTTTAGCGCTCGTTTAAAAGTCCATCCTTGATTTGCATCTACTCTTAGTACAAAGTCGTACCCAAACCTCTCCCTAATCGCCTTGATTTTCGCCACATCTTTCTCGGGTCCCTCGCCGACTTTTATTTTAAGTTGCGTGAAACCTTCTTCGAGGTATTTTTGCACGTCCATCAATGTTTCATCAAGCGATTTTATACCAATAGTCATATCCGTTATGAAGAAATCCCTATATCCTCCTAGACATTTGTATACTGGTTGATTAATTTCCTGGCAGTACAAATCAAGGATTGCTCCTTCAATAGCCGCCTTAGCGTCACCATTATGGATTACTGAAGATGATATCTGTTTATATGCCTCCCATGGAGAAAGATCGCGAGCTAGTATATCCCCAGCTATCTTACGAATAATTCCCAAGGCGCTATCAGTCGTAGTCCCGACAATCTTAGATGACGGCGAAGACTCGCCATATCCTTTTCTTCCATTTTCATCAAAAGCCTCAACAATTAATCCTTCAGTATAGCTCGTCGCCGAGAAGCTAATCCTAAACTCGCTTTGAAGAGGAAGACGGTACTTATAAATATTGAACTTTACTACCTTAACCATGAGGCCCAACACCACCTTTGGCTTGAATTACTATGTGATAAAAACTTTTTGTTTTATAGAAAAGCTCATGAGACCAACATGTCTTTTATTACCTTTTTGATTATTAAGACGGCTTTTTGCCAGTCCTCAAAGGTTGCTACTAAGGGAGGCGCTAGACGTATTACATCGTCATCCTTGCCCATCAAGCTTATGAGAAGCCCGTTTTTAATTGACTCCAATATAATCTTTGTTCTCCATCTTCTTCGAAATATACTGGTATCTAGCTGAACACCACGAATATAACCTATTCCTCTCGTTTCGATTACTCCTTTTATGCCGAGCAACTCATCCCTCAGCAGTTTTGTTATTTTCTCCTCGTTTTTCCTAACATTTTCGATTACATTTTTCTTGTGAAGCTCTTCTAAAAGCGCGAGGCCCGCGACGCAGGAAACCCTGTTGCCCCCCTGGCTGGTAGTCGTGATGCCTAATGGACTCTCAATCCTGTTAGCGTTGTTAAAGGCTATAAGGCCTAGCGGTAAACCTCCTCCAATGCTTTTGCCCAACGTGAACAAATCTGGGTTTATCCCAAAAGCTTGGAAAGAGTAGAAGAAGCCTGTCTTTCCTGGAGATAAATAAACCTCATCACTAATTATTATTGCCTGTTTGTTTATGCTCAGCTTGTTGAGAAAAAGTAGAAAATCTCTAGGCAAGGACCTTATGCCTGCATGAATCATTAGTGGCTCAATGATAATGACTAGTGGTATGCTGCTTGTTGTTAGCAGTTTCTCAATAGTTTCTATGCCACGGCTGTCCGGAGAGACGATAGTGACCAGTCTGCTTTGCTTCCCCCTCGTAATAGCGCCTGTCAGATAGAGCTGACCGTGATAAGCTCCTTTTACACCCACTATCTTTCTTTTTCTTCTTGCCCCTAACTCAGCCAGTGAATACTCATTAGCCTCGGACCCACTACTAGTAAAGATAAATCCCCCCTCTATGTTTGCCTCTTTCAAATACCTTTTTCCTAGAGCAACGCACTCGTTAAATATAGAGAGCTCGTTCGTGTAATGAATAAGTTTTTCGACCTGTGATTCTATAGCGTTTTTTACTTCCCTATTTGAGTATCCTAAAATATTTATAGACTCAGCGAAGCTAAGAAGCTTTCTTCCACTAGAATCTATTAGGTAAACCTCTTCCCCGCTGACAATATTGACTGGAATCGCCATCTAAAACTCGCTCCACGACAGTTCTATTGGGAATTCCTTCTCAATCTTCTCCCAGTAATGACAAGCAACCCTTCTTCCATTTGTTTCCTCAAGCACTGGTTCCTCCCTCATACACTTGTCCGTCGCGAATGGACATCTAGTTACAAACCTACAACCCTTCGGCGGGTCAATAGGGCTAGGTATCTCACCCTTGAGTCTCAACTTTTTCCTGTTAGGAGCCCTAGCCTTTTCCGGATCGGGTATCGGGACACTCATCAACAAATACTTTGTGTATGGATGAAGTGGTCTGTATATGAGGTCGTTTCTTGAAGCCTCCTCAACGATTTTTCCGAGATACATTACTCCTATTCTGTCAGACATGTAATCTATAACAGCTATGTTGTGACTTATGAAGAAATAAGTCATGTTAGTCCTGTCCTTTATGTCTTTAAGGAGATTAAGAATTCTCGCTTGAACAGAAACATCCAAAGCACTGGTAGGCTCATCCAGAACTAAGAACTTAGGCTTTAGAATCAAGGCCCTGGCAAGAGCTATTCTTTGTCTCTGCCCACCACTGAACTCGTGAGGGTATCTATACATATGCTCCTGCTTTAGTCCAACTATTTCTAATATTTTGGCGACCTCATTCTCTATTTGCTCGCGCGATAATTTCTCGTGGATTAACAGCGGCTCGCCCACAATATCAACTATTTTTTTCCTTGGATGAAGACTTGAGTATGGGTCTTGGAATACTATCTGGATTTCTCTTCTTATTTTCCTATAATCTAAGCTTTTATTTGTACTTGACAAATCAAATCCATCATAGATTAGTTTACCTGAAGTCGGTTTTTCCAGCAAAGCCAGTATTCTCCCAAGAGTGGTTTTCCCACTTCCGGACTCCCCCACTAATCCATACGTTTCGGTCTGTTTGATGCTGATAGATACGTTGTCCACTGCTTTCAAAAAAGCATTTTTCCCTGTTCTTGGATGCTCAACCTCATAGTATTTTTTAATGGATATGGCTTCTACTAGGGGCTTGCTACTCATTCGTTTATCATCTCCTCTAGGCTCTTTAGCCTGCCTCTAAAACCTATTCTCGGTATAGCATTCAACAAAGCTCTCGTGTAGGGATGCTTGGGTGTTTTAAATATCTCAAAAACATCCCCGCATTCAACGACTTTCCCGTAATACATTACAAGAATTTCGTCTGCTATCTCTGCCGCTAAGGATAAGTCGTGAGTAATGAATATTACGCTTGTACCTGTTTCCCTTACTAGCTCCTGGATTAAATCGAGAACCTGAGCCTGAACCGATACATCCAAAGCACTGGTAGGTTCATCAGCGACCAAGAGCTTCGGTCTCAGAATCATCGCTATACTGATTACGACCCTCTGGGCCATCCCCCCGCTTAGCTCGTGTGGATAGCTTTTCATCACTCTATCGGGGTCCGGCACGCCTGTTCTCTCCAACATCTTCCGAGCGAGTCTATAAGCTTCTTTTTTGTCTAAGCCTAAGTGCTCAATTGGTACTTCAGCTATCTGTTCACCGATTTTTATAACAGGGTTCAAAGTTATTTTCGGCTCCTGGAAAATAATGCTTATTTCTTTTCCCCTTATTCTTCGCATAGCGTCTTCATCTAAATCTAGAATGTTCTTGCCGTTAAACCATATTTCTCCTTTTTCAATTACAGCGTTTGGGGGCAGAATTCTCAGTATAGCTAGCCCTATCGTTGTTTTTCCGCTTCCTGTCTCCCCAACAACTGCTAGTATTTTTCCCTTACCTAAATTGAAGCTTACATTTTCTACAGCTTTTACTTTGCCTCTCAGTGTTCTGTATGAAATGGTTAAGTTATTGACCTTGAGGATGTCTTCCAAGCATGTCACCTTTTTAGTTTGACATCTAGTACGTCTCTAAGAGCGTCTCCTAATAGGTTGAAGCCCAGCGTGGCAATCAGTATGAATAATCCGGGAAAAGTTGAAACCCACCATTCATGTGTAATGAATCTTCTACCTTCGCTTACCATGACTCCCCACTCAGGCGTTGGGGGCTGCACTCCTATGCCCAGAAAACCTAGGCCTGAAGCCAACAAAATCGTGCCACCTATATCAAGCGTTGCCTGGACAAGAAGAGGGGCAGTAACCATAGGTAAAATATGACGAAACATTATTCTTAAATCACTTGCACCTACAGCTTTTGCAGCCTGTATGTACAACTCGTTTCTTATCTGCAGAACAACTCCTCTTATAAGCCTAGCGTAAAAGCTCCAGTAAACTATTGATATCGCTATAATTACATTATAGATGCCTGGCCCAAGAGCGCTTGCGAACGCCAATGCGAGAACAAGCCTTGGAAAAGCCATGAATATATCCGTGATTCTCATCAATAATATGTCGATCTTTCCTCCATAATACCCGCTCACAAGGCCCACGACAAGGCCTATTACGCTTGTCACGAAGACAGCTAAGAAAGCGATGGATAAGCTAATCCTGGAGCCCCATATGATTCTGCTAAGTATATCTCTCCCTAACTGATCTGTTCCGAACAAATGCTTTGTCGAAGGAGGAGCAAGCCTGTTAGCGGTATCGGGATAATTTGGGTCGTATGGCGATATTAGTGGTGCGAAGACTGCCATTAACACCAGTACAACAGAGATGATGATCCCTATTTTGCCATTCGGATGCCTCCAAAGCTCTATTAATTTCTCGTTTTTAATGAGCATTGATATTTCTTCTTTAGTCTTCATTGTTATCCCTCCAATGCGCCTCTTGTTCTTGGGTCTATGTATATGTACAACACATCTACAACGAGATTTACCAAGCTGTAAACAAGAGCTATAAGAAAGGTTGCACCAACGACAGCATTGTAATCAAGGCTAAGGAAGGCTTGTGTAGCGTATCTTCCAAGACCGGGCCAAGCAAAAATTGTCTCAGTTAGAACTGCGCCTTCTAGAAGGCTTCCATACGTTATGCCTATAACAGTTACAATCGGTATCATGGCGTTCCTGAAAACATGCTTGAGAATTACTTTTCTTCTCCTTAGGCCCTTCGCTATAGCCATTCTAACATACTCTTGGCTAATAACCTCTAGTACCGAAGCTCTTGTTATCCTCATGATGTAGGCTGAGTTATAAAAGCCTAGAACAATGCTTGGAAGAATAATGTGCTTCAAGGCATCAAGAAATACATCAAACTTGCCTCTTAGAAGGCTATCTAGGAGGATCATCCCAGTTATGGGGTCTGGAGGCTGGACGCCCACGCTTAATCTTCCTGGCTCTGGGAAAATCTGTATCTTGTAGTAGAATAAGTATAGAAGAACTAAGCCTAGCCAGAAAACAGGCGTGCTGACACCCGTCAAGGCAAACATTCTTGATAGATAATCTATTGCGGAGTCCTTCTTCAATGCAGAGAGAATGCCTAGCGGCACCCCAATCAATACAGCTATGATCAGGCTAAAGGTAGCCAACTCTATCGTAGCTGGGAAAAACTGCTTCAAGTCCTCCAGCACAGGCCTGTTAGTCTTTATTGATTTACCAAAATCACCGTGTAGAACATTTATTATGTAATCAAAATACTGTTGATACAAAGGCTTGTCAAGACCCCATTCTTTCCTGAGCTTCTCAACCAATTCGGGCGGGGCCTGCGGACCCAGTATAGACCCTATTGGATCGGCTGGAATAACTCTCGCGACAATGAAGGTTATGGTTATGATTCCCCACAAGACAAATATCATCAGCGCTATTCTTCTAGCAATTAGTTTACGAACCCTCATGCCTTGAACCCTTTGAAAACAAGTTTAAGGTTATTGATGGTTTTAAAAAATTAATCGGTTGATTTATACACTTTGTACAAGTCATAGTTATTAAGCGGGTCTGGTACAAAGTTCTTGACCCAAACCTTGACTGCCTGCTGAATTAGCACTTGGTATAAAACAGCGTATGGGCCGTTATGCAAAATGTATTCTTGAAGCTCCTTGTACATCTGCTCTCTCTTTGATGCATCGAATTCAACCGCTGCTTTCTGTGCAAGTTGAGAAGCATAGTCATCATACCACATGTTTCTCCAAGCTAACTGCTTCATAGTGTAATCACCAAACGCCTTGGCGTTGTTATCTGGGTCTGGGTAGTCGCTTCCCCACTGCGCAAGCACCATTTGTAATCCTTGCTTCCTGTATTTTTCGTACATCTGGCTAGCAACTAGTTGCTCAATGTTTACCGTTATCCCGCACTCCCTTAGGTCTGCTTGAATCTTAGCCGCTATGTCTGTTTGAGGACTGGTCGGAGGAATAGTAAGAGTAACGGCAAAGCCGTTTGGATAGCCTGCCTTAGCCAGTAACTCCTTCGCATATGTAACGTTCTTGGCGAAGGGCTGCTTATCCAGAGCTCCGAAGAGACCCTTCGGAATTATAGTCTGCCACTTAATAGCACCACCTCTCAGAATATCATTAATTATAGCATCATAGTCTATACAGTACCTTATAGCCTCCCTAACCTCTGGCTTGCTCAGGGGCTCCACGCCAACATTCATTCCTAAATAAGCCAGATACAGGCTAGGCGCGGAGAGAATCTTTATTGTTGGGTCACCCTTCAGCTGTAAAAGCTGGTCTACCGTTAAGTCCCAAGCAATATCTACATCTCCTCTCTTAAGTATGAGAAGCTGGTCAGCTGGCTCAGGGACATGCTTGATTATTATTTGCTTTATTTTTGGCGCTCCCCTCCAGTAGTTTGGATTGGCCTCGAGGACTATTTCCTGCTCTCTAACCCATCTTACAAGCTTGAATGGCCCGCTCCCTGCACTGTGGTCTGTTAGCCACGCACTTCCTAGGTCATCCCCTACCTGATGAGCCAGCACTTCCTGCTTATCAAGTATAGCGCTAGTAGTAAAGGTTAGGGCTGATAAGAAGAACGTTGGGGCAACTGGCTTGTCGAGAACTATTTGCACAGTATAGTTGTCTATTTTCTTTATGTTGTCTGGATTTGACACAAACTGCTCTAACACCCATGCCGCTGTTTGTTTAAGAATTAGTACTCTTTGTAAGCTGAACACGACATCATCCGCTGTGAGCTCTCTTCCAGAATGGAATATTATCCCTTTCCTAATCTTGAAGGTCCATGTAACGCCATCGCTGGCTACTGACCATGACTCCGCTACCTCGGGCTTAACGTTCACCATATCCGGTGGCTCAAAGTCAACTAGCTTATCGTATATCTGGTTTACCACCATTACGCTTGTAAACTCATAGGCTCTCGCTGGGTCAAGAGAAACGGCATCACCAGTGTTCATTGCTATTATCAAAACATCTGGGGGAGTAGTCATTTCTAATTTAGGTGATGTGGTCGTCCCCGTAGGCTGAGTAACAGTTGTCTGGGCTCCTCCTTTCCCCCCAAGCATTGCTACTGTAGCAACCACTATTATCAATACTATGACAGCTAAAATAATAGCTAGGGTTTTTTGTTTCACAATCCCACCATTATTAATCCAATTTAAGTTCACAATCACAATGATAAAACCAACGATTTATAAGTTTTGTTATATACACAATCAATCATGCTTTCTCGTGAAATATTGCTAGGTTATTAATTTTAGTCCCAGTATGCAAAAAACAAGTTGGTGATGACCTCGGCAGGACTGACTCTCAAAAGAGAGAATGAAGAGGGTCTTGAGTGCTGATGATTATTTATGGTTATGGAAAAGTTAATTTCGCGAAAAGATGAATTATAGCAAAGGGAGTAATGAATGCTGAAGATAGGAATCGCTGCTCATAGCGAAATAAAGGATAAAAAACACGTTGACGTGGCCTTAGAATTCGTGGAGCAACTCTCCGATTGTTTAAATAGACTTGGCTTAAAGGAAAACACGTATTTGCTACTTGGAGGGTACTGGGGAATAATGAAGGTTGTCATAGACAAAGCATTGGAAAAGGGGCTAAGGGTCGCAGTGCTCCCTCCATGCGAGAGAGATACCGAAGAAATTTTCCCTCCAGGGGTCCTAGTAGTAAGAACCGGGTTATCAATGCGTAGTAGAAGCATAGCTATGGCCCGTAGCTCAGATGTACTTGTATCTCTAGGCGGATCATCCGGAACCATACTTGAAATAATCGCTGCATATACCGAGGGTGTTCCTGTATATATACTGGGTAACACAGGTTTGCCAAGCGACAAGATAGAGGTGTTTTCGCCTTTTATTGACGAGCGAAGAAGCTCTCCTATAACGATTAGTGCCTCTCCTATTGAATTAGTATCATCAGTTTGCTCTTATCTCGAAACAGTAGCAAGAAGAAAACACGAATTGGTAAGATAGCTATGAACAGCTGAAACAAGGTGATCAAGATAGACATACTGAGCTTATTCAGCAACATTGGTCTGGAGGGGGTGTTTTTTGGAAGCTTAATCTCTAACGCTATACCATACTCAGCAATGCCATACCTTGCGCTAGTAGCAGCTTACTCAGCTACTTCCCCAAATGAAAAGCTCATTGTCGCTATTACCGGGGGTGTCGGTGCTACATTAGGGAAATTATTATTGTATGGGATTACCAGAGTGGCTGGGAAAGGACTAAAAAACAGGAAACAAAACATGCAGTACCTGAACCTTTTGCTAGGAGCCAAACCAAGCTTCATAACAATATTTTTATTCGCTGCTTTGCCGTTGCCCGACGATGTTGTTTATATTCCTCTGGGTCTAGCCGGATTCTCCTTCTTGAAATTTCTGATTCCCTTGCTCATAGGAAAAATATTCCTTGTAGGCTTAGTTGCTTTTCTTGGTTCAAGAGCTAGGTTCTTGATTGAATCCAGCATTCATAGTGGATTATTGCCTATTGCTATTCTCGCAATGATTATTTTCACTATCGAGCTGATACTTGTCGTATTTTTTGTTAACTGGATGAATGTCTTCCAAGTCTACAATGAAGAGGGATTTAAAGTAGCACTGAAAGTTTTCTTGAAAGAAACTTACTTAGTAGTAACACTAAATCACCCAGACCTTAAAAAGTGGTTTAATGAAAGAAGAATCTCCAAAAAGCTCTGAGAACTTTTCAGCTAACTATTTCTTTTATTCGAGCCAACACTACTTCCTTGGCTTTATCAAAATCTGCTTCGTATCTCTCGTTTAATGGAACCTCCCATAGAACAACTACTATTCTTCCATCATCGAGCTCAGCAAATAATTGCGGTAGTCCAGCCATTCCCAAATCATCTGTTTTGCCATGCTCAATAGCGAAGACGTAATCCTCCTCTTTTATCTCATACTGTACTCCCAGCGCGTTGGATAAATCCTGTGTCAGCTTAACCCATTTGTCGTGGTAAGGCAGATGTGTGGCTGTGACTAATATGAACTTCTTAACCGTAACCATCACTCTCACCACTTATCAAAATTAATGGCCAAGAAGATTCTATTTTGTTGAGAATATAAAAAACATATCTTAAAATATAGGCCTTGCTTTTAGCCCATAATATATAAGGCCCGTGTCACCATCTTCAATGTATCTCCTTAGAACAAGCTCCACATCAATGCCTGGCTTTAGTTTCCCCTCATCATGAATATCAGTGAGAGGTAGAACAACTCTTAGCTCGCCTAGCTGAAGCAGACCTATATATATCGGCCTGTACGCAGACCTGTCATCGCATGTTTCGTAAAGCTTTGTCCACACTAATAATTTCCCTTTCTTTGGTGGATAATACTCAACCAGTTTTGTTGAGCCACAGTAGGGGCATGAATTTTTTGGTGGGAAATGCGCTCTTCCACACTCAAGGCACTTTCTTCCTTCAAGTGTGTATAAGTGTTTTCTTACCCTCCAGAATATGGGAATAGATAACTTAGCCATAAGGACTCACCCCCTTTAAATCCTTTTCACCAAAACAACTGCTGCCACCGAGCTTAGTCCTCCAACCCCTATTGCTAATGCGTAATCCGTGGATTGTTGCTTATATCCGCGATAGCCACTTAGAAACGCTGCTGTTTCGGCAATCTGATATACCCCTGTTGCGCCCTCAACAAATCCTCTTCCCTTTATACCTCCGCTAAGATTTATCGCTACTGAGTCACCTAACTTAAACCTACCTTCTTTTAGCCGTTTCAATGTTTCTCCTTTTGGAATTATGCCTGAAGATTCCAAGAGGAGCGGCCCGCCAATTGAATACATGTCTAAGACCTCAATTAGACCTATCAGGTTTTTATCGAGGCTAGCTTGCATGAGGACGGTTTTCACGGCCTTCTCTACAGGCTCTATATGCAGGGGGTCCTCGTTGAGCTCGTACTCAACTTTCCCTGAAACAACGTGCGAGGCCTCAACAGTAGCTATCGTTGATTCCTTTTTGTTTGAGCTAAGCAGCACTGCGGATGCGCCATCTGCTTGAGCATGAGCATGTAAAACCCTTATTGGCGCGGATATATAATCTGATTGCAATACGTTTTGGACTGTTATTTTGGATTTAAACTGAGCGTGCCGAACGTCAACAGCGTTTTCATGCATTACTACAGGCCATAGCGCAAGGTCTTCCTCATTCAATTGATGCTTACTGAGATACAGACTTGCGGATAATGCGTACAAAGAAGCAAGCGATACCCCCATGACTCCGTGGTACTCATAGTTAACCTGTGTTAAGCTTGTTTGGTTAACAATTGATTGCGGGTAATCGCTTTGCTTATCAACACCTATGACTAGAACGTTTCTCGACAAGCCTGATTTAATCAACGCTCTAGCTAAATGAACAGCAGCTAATCCGCTGGCCCCCCCGTTCTCGACATTAAAGACCTGCAGGCCTTTGGGGACAAGCTCTTCCGCTACCAAACTAGCTAGCATAGATTGTCTCTGCAAAAGCGTTGAGTAATTAGAGGCAATAATTATGGTATCAATATCATATTCCCCAGCCGAATCTAATGCCTCTCTAGATGCCTCAAGGGCAAGTTGAGTCAAGCTTTTATCATAGTGCCTATCGATAGGGAGAAGCCCCAACCCGCTTATATACATGCTCGTCATAATGACCACCCATCGATTCTTTTTATCAAGCCCCTATTCTTAGCATATGTAGAGTACGATACGTTGACTTTGTTTTCGATGAAAAACGATAACAGAGTCCCATTCCTTCTTTTCTCCTCGACTAAGTCAGTTACCACTATGCTGTACGCATCACTGCCAGCTCCGCTGCCAAATGGAGCTACAAGAATTCTATTACCTGGCTTTGCTTGGTCTAGAATCTTGGCTAATCCTAGAAGCGCGCTAGCGTTATATGTATTTCCAATTCTCGGTGTAACCAGCCCCGGCAATACCTTTTCCTTAGGTATGCCTAGTTTCTGTGCTACCTTTAATGGAAATCTACCGTTTGGTTGATGGAAAACAGCGTAGTCAAAATCTGTTGGCTTTAGCCCTGTTTTTTCCATTAGTCCTTTTACAGCACCGACGATATGGGCAAAATATGCTGGCTCGCCGGTGAATCCCTCACCATGTAGTGGGTATGGGCTTAAAGCTCTTCTCCAGAAATCTGGAGTATCAGTTACATAAGAGTAAGAAGCTTCAAAATAAGCTGCTGACTCCTCCTTAGGCCCAATTATAAATGCTACTGCGCCGCTACTAGCCGTGAGCTCAAGGACATCTCCTGGATTAGCCTGCGCAGTATCGCTACCTATAACTAATGCATATTTCATCATTCCAGATGAAACTAGCCCTATGGAGGCCCTGAGCGCCTCGCTGGCCGCCCTGCACGCGAATTCCAAATCGCTGGCCATCGTCACCGGCGTTATTCCTAGAGCCTCGGCGATTACTGTTGCGCTTGGCTTAACCGCGTAGGGCTTGCTTTCTGTACCGAAGAACACTGCATTTATCAATGAGGGATTAACTCTTGCTCTCTCAAGAGCTATTCTCGCAGCCTCGAAGCCCATAGTTAAAGCATCTTCATCTACGTTGTCTACGCTTTTTTCCTCAACGTTCAGTATCTGTGGAAGAGATTCCTGCATTCCCCACATCTTCACTATCTCGCTCAGTTTTATTCTATATATAGGAACGTAGCCTCCCCAGCCAACTATGCCTGTTTTGCTCTCAGGAAACAAATTAGTCATATGACTAACCTCTTTTATGCAATTGTATCAGTTAAACTATTTTAAAAAAGCAAATATATTTAAAGATTCCTAATATATGAATAAAAGAATAAAGAAAATTTTTCACATCCTCGTTCGGAAAATTGTTACTTCTCTACCTCTCTTTTTTAGTTCTTCTCTAACAATCATTGTTCCTTTAACCATGTTCTCCATTTTTAGTCTAGCTACTTCTCTAGGCATTAGCTTTAATCCACAATCGGGATTGATATAAATGCGGTCAGCATCTATGTAATTCAAAGCTTTCTTTATTGCCTGTGATACCTCTTCAGGTGACTCTATTCTCTTGCTATGAACATCTATTACTCCAAGCCCAATTTCCAATGGGAAATCCTTCAGTATATCCAAATCCGTGAATCTCCTATTAGCAAACTCAAGCAATAGCTGGGATATATTCCGGAGGTTATCCAAATGCGGCATCAGCAACCTATAGTTACTGTAACATACGTGTAAGCCGATTTTCGCATTAATATTGTCAGCTGTTCTATCGATTAGCTCAAGCGCCCACTCCACCTCGTCAGGATGCGTGGTTAAAGCTGGCTCATCGATTTGGACAAATAAAGCTCCGTTATCAGCAAGCATTTTCAGCTCTTTATTAATTATGCTTGACAATTCCTTCACGAGTTCCTCTTTTGTTGAGTAGTACTCATTGAATGACCAGTCAGCGATTGTATATGGACCCGTAATGGTTACCTTGACTATTCTTCTGGTTGAGACTTTTCTCAAAAATAAATATTCACTAAGAGTTATTGGCTCTTTATAAACTATCTTATCAACTACTGCTGGCTTGTTGAAATAATTGTTTCCCCAAACCCTCACGGGACCATAAAACTTGAAGCCCCCAAGCCTCTCAGCAAAATACTCCACCATTTCTTCTCTTCTTTGTTCACCATCACTTGGTATATCGATGCCGGCTAATTCTTGCTCTCTTACTACGGCTGTTACCGCGTCGTTCTCTGCCTCCATTAGGTCATCATCGTCCGCTTTTCCCATTTCCCATAATCTTTTTACTTTTCTTAGCCACCACGGCTTCGGGTAACTTCCAATCACGCTGGTTGGGAGTATCGGTAATACAATTTCGTTACTCAATGCTTAATCGCCTCCACCACTCTTTTTAGTAACTTAACTTTTTTGTAAGCTATAACCTCAGGTAAAAACTCCGTCATAGAATTGAATGATAAGTATTTTATATGGATACCTTTATCTTCTAGCTTAAAAACAAGCGATATCAAATCATCTATTTTCTCCATCTTCGTGTTTCTAGAGTCAACGATACCCAACCTAATAGAGCTGAAGTCTTTGAGCTTATCGAAAATTTCCCTGCTTTTTTCAAGAGAAATGGCTTCTATCCCCAGAGTTAAATCTCTTGGTAATAGATTAAGTATCTCAAGATTAGGTACGCCGAAATAAGTTACGAGATGCACTTTCTCGCCTAGCGGGCTAAATAAATCCACGTAGATTTGTCGTATCAATTCATTTGTTAGTTGGCTTGTGAAGCAAAGCTCTGGTTCATGCAACTCAACCCTAATTCCATTATTGATATAGGATTCTGCGATTTCTGCTATAATCCTAGCGTAATCAATCATTATTTGCGACTTCGACACATAAACTCTTGCTTCATCAATGGAATAATTTGCTATAGTTAATGGTCCAGGAAGAGCAACTATATATTCACTGAAGCCAAGGTCAGATAGCTTTTGGTAAACACCTATTTTTTCGGTGAACCATGGGCGCGTGGTTTTCAGGGATATTTTGCTTTTTATCACTATATTGCGGACGAAATAATTGTTATCATAGTATCTGACAAGCCATCCTCTCTCAACGTTTTGTATATCGGTTATGAATGGGTAGAAAATATCATCGTCAAAATACATGAGGTCCGAACCAACGTCTAGGCCTATATCTTTTAGTTTCTTGAGCACGGTTCGAATGATATTGATCGTTTTTTCCTTGTAAACATCTGCTGAAATTCTGTTCTTATTGAATTGGGAAAGAAGCTTTGCGTAGCTTTTCCTTCTTGGGAAAGCCCCCGTCAGCGCTACTTTGGGCGCAATTGTCGTATGTAATCACCTTTACATTTTATTAATGCGTCGAATAATATAATTATTATTCAGTGTGAGCTTGAAGTTGCATCTGTCTAAAACGTACTTGACCATTGGTTTGCCTTTCCTCGAGCTTTCATTAAGGTGGAGCGATGGAGTTGAGAAAACCTTTTATTGTGATGCTTATTTCTCCTATTTCCTCAATGAGAAATCAATAATGCTTGTAGTAAAGAAAGATAAGGAAGAATCGTTCCCGGGCATCCTAGTCGAGAAAAACTTGCCGTTCAATATTGAATCTGGTCATGACTATATAAAAATGCAGTGGACAAACTATATGAATATGAAGAAAGAAGTAGCCGATATTCGAGGTTCATCTTCAAGACAGAGGCTAAGATTTGCTCACCGATATGGTATCTCAGAGAGCTTCAGGCTGTTATTCGGGGGATTCTTAACGGGACCTCCTGAACCGGAAATCAGTGAAGCATCTGCGAAAAAAATACTACTAGACTTTTATGAACAGATTCTTTTCAGGAACATGGAAAAACCAGCTGTTTTGAGAGATGGGAAGAAATATTTCCCCTTCGCCTATTATGTCGATAGACGCGAGATTGTCTATCTCGGCAATGATAAAAGCAAGTTTAAACACTCCGCCACCATACTAACTGCTTTTCTCAGGAGACAGCTTATAACTATTCCTATATAGCCAACAAGCAACTAATCTTTCATCATTATTCAACGTCGTTAATCCCGGTTCCTGCTTGACGCATATATCGCCTAGTCTCTCAAGGTTTTTGTCTCTAGCAACGCATCGTGGGTGGAACCTGCACCCAGTGGGTATATTTACTGCACTTGGGACCTCCCCCTTTATAGGCACCTCTCTTAATTTTAATCTGTTCTTAGGTTCAGGCTCTGGAATTGCTGCTACTAGTGCTTGTGTATAGGGATGCATCGGATTCTCTATTACTCTTCTTGCATCTCCTATCTCCACTATTTTCCCTAGGTACATAATCGCTATTCTATCACATATGTACCTTGCTACAGCAAGATCGTGAGTTATGAATATGTATGTTAAATTCAGGTTTCTTTTTAGGTCAAGCATCAACTCCAAAATCTCAGCTCTAATGGATGCATCAAGCATTGATACTGGCTCATCCGCGACGACTAGGCTTGGCCTCGTGATGATAGCCCTGGCTATAGCTACTCTCTGCCTTTGCCCACCACTAAGCTGGTGGGGATAACGCGTAGCGATATCAGCCGCCGGAGTTAGCTTGACCTGCTCTAAAACTTGATAGATTATTTCTTTTCTTTCCTCCTCATCTTTTAATAAGCTATGGATTAATAATGGCTCCTCAAGAATATCCTTGATTGTCGCTGAAGGATTAAGGCTGCCATAGGGGTCCTGATAAATAATTGTTATGTCTCTTTTCACGTATTTGAGGCCTTTCCAAGACAATCTAAATATATCTACTATATCAGAGTTAATTGTGCTTAACCCTGCTTTCTGGAGCTCATTTATCACTTCTTTTCTAGGCCTGAAAAACGCGTTTCCCTCTGTTATTGGTGTTAAGCCTAGTAGTGACTTACCCGTTGTTGTTTTTCCACATCCGCTTTCTCCAGCGAGACAGAAAGTCTCTCCTCTCCTAACCGCGAAGGATATTCCGTCCACTGCTTTGGCGAATCTCTGTTTTCTCCTATAAATGTAATCCATAAGCCCCTTTCTTATGGGATACCAAACTTTCAGGTTATTAACACCAAGTATAATGCTTGGGTCTTTCAGCATAATCGTAAGTAACTCGTTATCCATATCATATCACCTCTTAGAGGCTAACCAACATCTGGCTAGGTGATTTTCACCCACCGTTATTAGGTCAGGCTCGCTTACCCTGCACTCATCGAATACGAATGGGCATCTTGGGTGGAACTTGCATCCCTTTGGTGGGTTAATTAGGTCTGGAGGTTCCCCTGGTATAAACCTGAGCTTGTCTATTGTTCCCCGTAGCCTAGGTATGCTGGATAACAGAAGCTGAGTGTACGGATGCCTTGGGTTATTGTAAACTTCTTCTATAGGGCCATACTCAACTATTCTACCTGCGTACATAACAGCGACATAATCGGCGAGCTCAGCTATAACGCTTAGGTCATGCGTGATAAGTATTACACTTAGCTTTCTCTCAAACTTGAGTTTTTTAAGTAAATTAAGAATCTGTGCCTGGACAACTACATCAAGTGCTGTTGTAGGCTCATCAGCAATTAACAGCGGTGGGTCAAGGACCAAGGCCATCGCTATGACCGCTCTTTGCTTCATCCCCCCGCTTAGCTCGTGTGGGTATCTATGTATTACATCTGGGTTAAGACCAACGCTTTTAACGAGCTCCACTGCCTTCTGTAATGCTTCTTTCTTGGAGTAGCCTCTGTGAAGCATGAGTGGTTCAGCTATTTGATAGCCAATTGTATAGACAGGGTTAAACGCGTTTATTGCTCCTTGGAAAACCATGCTTACTTTTTGCCATAGTATTTTTCTTCTCCTCTCTTCTTCTTTTAAAGACAAAACATCTATTCCATCTATAAAGATTCTCCCCCCGATTATCCTTCCAGGGGGTGGAGGCAGGCCCATTATGCTCCACGCAAGCGTTGATTTCCCCGACCCGCTTTCCCCGGCTATTCCTAGGACCGTCTCTTTTTCTAGTGAGAAGCTCACGTTATCAACCGCTTTTACAATGCCTCTCATTGTGTAAAACTGAGTAGACAGGTTTCTTACTTCTAGGAGAGGAATTATTCATCACCTTTTCAGTCTTGGGTTCAAAACTGTATCCAGGGCATATCCTATAAATATAAAGGTTGTTCCAGCCACCATTATCATTAATCCAGGCGGTATCACCCACCACCAATATCCATTAACTGTAGCCATGCTTGCTTGAGCCTCATTAAGTATTCTTCCCCAAGTAATCTTTGTCGGGTCTCCAAGACCTAGGAAGCTTACCGCAGCCTCTGTAAGTATCGCGCCCGGGACTCCTAGTGCCATGGAAGCAAAGAGGTATGGAAGAGTCTGCGGCAATATGTATTTCAAAATAATTCTGCCGTGACTAGCTCCAAATGCTCTTGCCGCCTCAACATAAGTTTCTTCCTTCAGCTGTAAAGCCATTGAGCGCGTGACAAGGGCTGTTCCAGGCCAACCAAAGGCTATGAGCAACCCTACGAGGTTCCATATAGATGGCTTCAACATATAGGAAAGAATGATTAATAGTGGTAGAACAGGGATTGAGTATATAATCTGTGCTATTCTTAGTAATATTTCATCGATTAATCCACCATAGTAACCAGAAAGAATCCCGTAGAGGCCTCCCGCGAGAGTTGAAACAAACGCTACTAGCAAACCAATAATAAGTGCCCACCTAATTCCATACAGCACTGCCTGGGATAAGTCGCGTCCATAAACATCTGTACCCAAGACTCCGTAACAGGTTCCTATAAGAGATAATGATACGAACCCTGTTGAAACAGATTCGTCCCTGCTGATTATGTCTACTCTTAGCTTGTACTCTCCTTCTAGGAGCTCTGGGTTGGTTAGTATAGCTGATGTAAGCTTCATGAAAATTATCTGTGAACCCTTGCTTGATAGTACAGATAATTCCGTGGACCCCACAGCTATATTGTTGGCTTCCAGCCACGGCGATATGTATAAATTGGCTATCTGTGGATTATTGATGTAAGAAGCAAGGTTCTTATACACTGTTCCATTATACGATGAAGAAGAAACCCCAAAGACGGTTCTCATTGATGTTAGTGTTGGAGATTCATAGCTATTTGTTAAATTAACGATTTGTCCATCAGGCCTTACGATAGCTATATAAACATAGGTGGTTTTATTGTAGCTAACGTTTAGTCTAAGGTTCATAGATGCGGGAGTATTTCTCTCAACAATAAATCTAACAATGTAGCTATGTACAGTTAGGTCATCTACTCTAAATACTTCATGCTCATATCTCTCAGTATCCTCGCCAGCGATTATCTGTGTTGGGAAGCTGTTTCTCTGAGCCCAGCATGGGGGGGCCTTCTTCGGGTAATCAATCCAGTACTCATAGTTCCTCCAGTTGTTGATTTTCTCCTGGTCCCCAACTACTGGAAATAAAACTGCTAAGCTTGCCAAAATTATTAATAAAATCAAGCCCGCTAAACCCATCTTTGACTTGACGAATAGCAGGAATATTTCTTTAATTCTCTTTCTGCTTGGCACACCCGCTCACCTCGGAGTATAAGTTGCAGCATCAGTTCTTACTCTTGGGTCAAGGATAGCATATATAAAGTTCAGAGCGAAGACAACTATTATAAATAACAGAACCGTTACATACACGTTTGCAGCTAGGAGCATAGCCTCTCCGTTCAATAATGAGACCCAATATAGAAGACCCATGCCTGGCCAACCAAAAACCGTTTCCGTTATAATTGCTCCTCCCAGGCTTGAAATCAGGCTAAGCGCAATTATAGTAACTATAGGGGGGCTAGCTGCTCTGAGAACATGCCCGTAGAGAACTTTTCTCTCGGGTACCCCCTTAGCTCTAGCAGTCATAACGAAATCCTCTGTCAATTTGCTTAAAACAATGTTTCTTGTTACGTAAGCCCAGCTACCAATTGACAGTATAACTACTGTTATTAAAGGAAGAGCCATGTAGTAAGCCCATGTGTAAAGATACTTAAGGAAATAAGTTAGCTTGTCTAACTGTCCTGCCTGAAGCATTGCCTGAAGCCTCGCTACTGCCACGTAAACATCCTTGGCTGAGTACGGGAACCAGCCAAGCTTAAACGAGAAAGCCAAGAGCATAAGCATTCCGAGCCACCAGAAGGGAATAGATGATGATAATATTGCTGCAAAAGAAACAGCTTTATCAAGAATACTCCCAGCTCTTCTAGCCGCAGACATACCCAGTAGAATTCCTATTATTGTAGATATAATTGTGGCTGTGGTAAATAGAATAATTGTGTTTTTCAAAGCGAAAACTATCTGGTCCTTAACGGAGGTCGACGCTCCCAAGTAAGCGTTTCTCGCGTTTCCAAGATCGAGAGTTATAAGCCTCGTCATCAGGTTAAAAATCCTCTCGACTGGGCTACCAATAAGCCCGAAACGCACTCTCATGTTGTACTCGAAGGCCTTGGCTAGCTGTTCTTTTTGCTCTGGAGTTAGGTTAGGGTTTCTCTCCAAGTTTCTAACAAACATCTGTGTTGCTTCTATCACCACTGCTTCTAGTTGTTTTTGGTTTAGATAGACAAACATTGCCGAAATTATCACGAGGATTACAAACAGAATTATTAAGCTGTTTATCGCCTGTATAGCTAGTGTTCTTCCCAGCCCGGCCATTTATTGCACCTATAATCAAGACTGAAATACTTATTCATTAAAACCTTTTTAAGTTTATTGAAACAACAGGTTAGAATCAAGATATAGGGGTAAAGTGAAAATTGAAAATTTTTGCAAAAAAGAATTGTTATTTTAAATTACTTCTTTCTCATTAGGAGGAATGCTGCAGCTGCTATCACGATTACAACTACGACTATTGCGGCTATTGTCCCGGTGCCCACTCCGCCTGTCGGTGTTGTTGTTGGAGTCGGGGATGTTGTTGGGGATGGAGTTGTTGGAGGCGGCGGTGTAGTGGTGGGAGTGGGACTGGGTGTTGGGCTAAGAGTAATTGTTGGTGTTGGGCTCGGGGTCGGAGATGGAGTTGTTGGAGGCGGAGATGTTGTTGGAGGCTGTGATAAGCTAGCGAAGACTAGGCCCCATGGGCTCCATAGACCTGTTGTCTTGCCCCAGAACGGTATGTTGACCAGCTTGGTGTTAACCATGAAGTACTCCGCTGTGTTAACAACGCCTATCCTGAAGGCCTGGTCTAATCCCCACTCAAGCATCTTCACTATATCCTGGTATAACTGCTTCTCCATATCAGGTGTGTAAGTGCCGAAGTATAGCTGCACACCTAAGTTGTATGCATCTTGATCGAATAAGTACCAAAATGCCGTATTTCTGTGGTTAGGCCCGTATCCTCTCAGAGGCGCATAGTAGAATGCAACATCATATCTAGCGAACTGTGGAGGGTCATCTGTTGTCGCTACCCACCCAGCTGTGTATAAGTGCCATGGATTTGTCTTGAAGCCGTAGGAGGCCGGGTTGCTTCCATAGATCACTGGTGTAACTACGCCTCTTTCTCTTATTAGTTTTTCAACCTTTATGTTAAATGTATCTTCTATCCATGCCGCGATCTGCTCTCCTATGGGTCTTCTTTGATCTTCGATTCTTATTACAAAGTATATTGTTACTTGTTGTTTTGTTCCGTCTGGCTTAACGAAGTATAGCCACTGTTTACCGTCACTTCCTGTCTCGTACACGAGTTTCATGCCGTACTTTGCTAGTGTGTTATTGGCTTTCTCGAGACCTGCCTGGAACAGTTGCTTTGCCCTAGCTAGGTCTCCAGCTGGCAACGCACCGTACTTCTCCTCAATGTCCGCTACATTGAGATAGTCATATGCACCGTGGGTTGGTCTAAGCGCGCTCATCATTGGGAAACCGCTTCCTTCAAGTATGTTATCTACGATGAACTGCCTGTTAATCAGCGCTTGAAGAGCCTGCCTGATTTCCTTTACTCCGAAGGGGTTGAACTGGAACTTCTCATCCGCCATCGCTTCCTTCGTTAAGACATTAATGGGAACCCAATTGGGGTTATCGAGAGTAACGTTGATATTGTACTTCGCAAGCGTGTCCTTGGGATCATACAACACTAGACCTGGGATTACCTGTCCTGGTAGCTGAGCTCCCCTCAACTGTATCGTACCAGGCAGTGTTGGGTCATAGACGTTGTTTACAGGGTTAACCTCAATCATGTACATAGTTGTTGCTGTTGGGATAAGCTTAACTTCGGGCGGCACATCTCCTATTACTCCTCTGGGCATGCTCCAAGCGAACACTGCTGCCTGACCAGCTTTAACTGCCTCAACTCCTGCTTCCTGAGTCGTAACGGTCTTGAACTCTATGCTGTTCAGCTTGGGTACGTAATCGTTCAGTCCTCTAACAAGTATCTGTGGGAAGCCTAGGTTTGTTATTGATTTTAGAACAAGATAGTTAGCGTTGGGGTCAAACTTATCTACGTAGAACGGCCCGTTGCTGACCGCTGCTATTCCCCTCTGGTCAATCCATTTCACTAACCTTGATACTCTGTCGCTGAGGTTCCATGATATATTTAGACCGTTGAAGTAGTACACCTTATCTGGCGTCAATGTCTGAGCCATTTGCTTAATCACTGCCGCGTGCTTGAGCATATCGATTCCTACTTCACCCGTTGTTGTCCTATCCGTCCACCCGTAGTTCGTGCCGTTGGGGTCAGTAACAACAGCTTGCTCCATAGCTGCGAGAAGCTCATAGGGGATAGTTGGGTATACGATTAAAGAGAAAGCTATTAGTGGCTCAGATACGTCTATGTAGTCGCTATACACGGCAATAGCTGTGTCATTCAGTATCTCCACACCCTTTAGCAATTCAAGGAATGAGATTGTTGCTGTTGAGTATTCCTCATCATAGTATGGGTCTGTCTGATTGGTCACCTGGCTATCATCCACTGACCACTCATACGTGAATGCCAATAAAGCCATTACATCTGCAACGCTCATTTTTGCGCCATGGTGCCAGTAAAGCTGGTCATAGTTAAATATAACCTTCACCGGAACTTTTCCGCCAAGACCAGAGTATCCCTCGACTCCCGGTATGTAGGTTCTGTTCTCGGCAACCGCCTGGTTAATGGGTATCCATTTATTCTGAACGGGGTCGAAAACCAAAGCAGTGTCGGGAACGCTTATCTTGCCTATAACGTTGCCCTCAGCATCCTTCTCGTAGTTCGCCTCAACTTTATATGTAGCAGACCACTCTACCGGAATAGCTGTTTGGTAATGGTTGTACATACCGAAGCTATGAACAAGGTTCCACTGCAAGTTGCTGTACACATCGTTGAAGCCTAAAACAGGATTCCAGGGGCTCATGTAGAGGGCCCCGGTAGCGCTGAACTCTAAGGCGACAATGTCCCCTGAGGGCTGAGTAGGTGTGGCCGCCGCAACTGGTGTAATTGCTATTGGTAACACCATTAAGACCAGAAGAATTATTGAGAGAGTTTTCCATATAGTTTTCACACTTTTCACCCACAAATTTCCGTGATTTTACATATTGGTTATTAATATCGGGTTATTTAAACTTGATCTACAAATACCTAACTGTGTGAGCAGTGCTTGAGCATCCCATTTATTTCATCACCCATAAGCGTGGTTAAGGCTGCCCTCAGCGTCGCTAAGGTAGATAAGAGCGATGTGGTGATGGATTTAGGATGTGGTGATGGGAGAGTACCTGTTATAGCTGCCAAGTATCACGGGGCAAGAGGTATATGCGTGGAGATAGATGATAATCTATGCGCTCTAGCGGAGGCCAATGCCAAGTACAATAAAGTTGAGGGGCTAGTGGAGGTTGAATGTCGCGATTTATTCACATGCAATTACTCGCGAGCAACCGTTATCTATGCTTACTTATATGGAAGTATTCTATCTTTCTTGTCAAGCAAGTTTGGGAAAGAGCTGAGTGAGGGCTCAAGAATCCTGACCATTGATTTCCCAATACAGGGTTGGGTTCCACTTTTGATAAAGAGGCTTATCGATGAATCAGGGGTTATCAGGAGCATTTATCTATATGTAATGGGTATCTCCAACCCCTCGGCGTGGGTGCTTAGGTATTGAGAAAAACCATTCTGAGAGGCGTTGAGAGAAAAGGCTCTACATACTATTTGAACAGGCCATTCCCGCTTATTGGTCACCTGTACTTCGGCTTGATTGATAGGGGCTTAAACATTGTTCAAGCCAGGATAACAAGTCTGTGCAACTTGTCATGCAGGTTCTGCAGCGTTGATGCTGGTCAATCATCCAGGAGGATAGCTGAGTTCATGGTCAGCGACCCTGAGTGGTTCTCGGAGTGGGTAGACCTTATAGTAAGCTACAAAGAAGATGAGGTGGACGTTTTGTTCGATGCTGCGGGGGACCCTGTAACTAACCCGTTATTACCAGAATTCATTCGCTTAACAAAAAGAAACAGAAAAGTAAGATGGGTTATCCTCGAGACAAGGCTTCACGGTGCAACGCGAGAGCTTATAGACGAGTTAGCTGAAGCTGGGCTAGATAGAATTAATGTGAGCATAGATACCCTTGATGCCCAGAAAGCCGCGTACCTCTCTGGCAACCCATCATACAACATAGAAAACGTTCTTAAGCTAGTAGAGTATGCTTTCCATCAACACGGTATAGATGTGCATGTCGCCCCTGTATGGATACCTGGCGTTAATGACCATGACTTAGAGGAGATAGTTGAGTGGGCCATCAGAAATGGCTTTGGGAGGAGGATCCCCCCTCTAGGTATACAAAAGTATGTTGTTCATCCTCATGGAAGAAAAATACAGAACGTTACTGAGCCTTCGTGGGAGGAGTGGGAAAGGTTTCTTAGGAGGCTTGAGGATAAGTATGGAGTTAAACTTGTACTCAGTATGAGTGACTATGGCCTAAGGAAATCAAGGCAGTTTAAACCACCCTTGAGGAGGGGGGATGAGACTTGGGTAATAGCTGTTGGGGAGGGCCCTTACCAACACGAGTTCCTCGGCGTAACGAAAGACTATAAATGGACATTGACTTTGCTGAGCAAAAAGGAAGTTATCGAGGAAGGAGACATTATTCTTGCAAGAATTATTAGGGATAAGGACGGAATCTTGATAGCTGTTCCCACGTAACTTGTCCAAAAGAATAAAACTACTCTTAGGAAGTTCTTTGAATTTACGTGTAAATCTTCAATATTGCATCCTTGAGAGGCCCGGGCAACTCGTCCAGGGAAATAACCTTGTAGCCAGGGCTTGGTTTCTTCACAATCTTCTTGATTACAAGCAAATCTTTGCCTAGCTCCATGCTAGGAGTAACGTTAGGTTCCTCCGTTCCCCTAAGAAATACTCTTAGCCTAAGAAACCTGTTCTTGCCTAGCTTAACGTAAAGATACTTCCTCCTCTTGGACAAAACCTATCACCAGTCCTCCATAATTGTTTAACCAGTATTAATTAGTTTTGAGCCACCAATAACACCGGAATTTTTAATGCAAAAAATCTGCTACTGAGCAACGTAGTAGTAGTATTCTCCGATGCGCTTCTGCTCCCTATCGAAATAGCTTCCAGGCTTGTTTATTCTTGGCCTTCCGGAGTGAACGTCTCTCCTAAAAGTTACCTGGATGCTTGATAAGAACCTGTTCATTCCATCGCGTAAGTCGAAGGGCCCGCTTGCTACCCCGTAAATGCCGGGCTCCCCATCGAAGACCATTACTCTTTTAACAACATAATCAATAAGTGATACGTCGTGGTCAACAACGAAGGCCGTAACTTTTCTTGTCTCAATAATTCTTCTTATAACCCTGGCAACAGCAAGCCTCTCCTCGACATCAAGGTATGCGCTGGGCTCGTCAAGAAGGTAAACATCCGCCTTTCTAAGCAAACAGTAAGCAACAGCTACTTTTTGTAGCTCTCCACCGCTCAGGCTACTTGTTCTTCTTTCTCTAAGCTTGAATAGCCCTAGCGGCCTGACGACCTCCTCGAAAGCAAAGGAGCCAGGAGTCAGTGCTTCGGGATCAGCTTTAAGCAGTGTTTCCTGAACCGTTTCGGGGTAGCTCTCTGTTCTTATATACTGTGGCTTATAGCTTATCACTAATGTGCTTGATAACTGTGGTTTATTGCCTAAAACTTTTCCTCCTTCTATCTCGCCTGCTAGTGTCTTGACAAAAGTTGTTTTTCCTATTCCATTAGGCCCCAGTATACCCACTACCTCGCCCACGTATACTTTTCCTTGGTTAACCGTTAGCCTAAATCCATCTAGCCTAACCTCGAAGTCCCCCCACTCCATGAAGACTTCTGTTGCCTGGCTCTGCTCCAATTGTGGAGGAGTAACCATGAATTTAATTGGCTCTTTCCTAATTCTCATGTTTTCTGCTGGGAGATACCCGTCCAAGAAGTTGTTTATCCCCACTCTCACACCGTATGGCTTAGAGACAATTCCGTAGACCCCTGGCTCACCGTAGATTACGTGGACATTGTCAGATAAATAGTCAAGCACAGCTAGGTCATGTTCAACGACCAGTCCATACGAGTTGGGAGGAAGCATATCCCTGATTAGGTGTGCTATTCTTATCCTCTCTCTCACATCTAGGTAGCTAGCAGGCTCATCAAATATGTATACATCAGCGTTTTTCGCTAATGCAGATACAATAAGCATTTTCTGTAGCTCACCACCGCTTAAGCTACTAATATCCCTATCCAGTACGCCTCCGAGACCGAGCTCCTTGGCGAGCTCAATAGCTATTCCTCTCTCATCCGCTTTCTTTAGCAAATCCCTGACAAACCCCTTCACAAACTTAGGAACGAGGTCAACGTGTTGAATCTTGTGTGCGACCTTAAGATTAGAGAAGTATAGCTTCTCAAAGTAGTTTTGTAGCTCGGTCCCCTTGAATTTTTGTATAACCTCTTCCGGGTTAAACTCTTTGCCTGGCTCACCGAAATTAGGCTTAATTTCCCCAGCTAAAATCTTGAGGCTTGTAGTCTTCCCAGTGCCATTTTTACCTATTATCCCTGTGACCTGGCCAGGCTTAACTGTTGGGAGACCAAAAAGCTTAAAGGAATTAACGTCGTATCTATGAGTTGCTATTTTTCCAAGCTCATCTGGAAGATTCTCAATGGATATTGCTTGGAAAGGGCATTTCTTTACGCATATACCACAGCCAATGCACGTCTCCTCGTAAATAACCGGCTTTTTCCTCCCCTCTGGTATCTCAATCGCCTTTGCCTCTCTTCTGCTTCTGTTGACAGGACAGAATCTAATACATTCCAGCAAGCATTTGTTGGGCTTGCATAAATCATAATCTACAACCGCTATGCGCATAAGTAATCACCGTCAGATATTGTTGTTTTTCTTCATTGCAACGAAGCTCTGTGCCGTCACCAATCATCACTCGAGTTAAAAATAGCAAAACAACGTTTATTAAGATACTACAGGGACCGAAGATTGTCTCTGATGAATTACAAATTATAAAGGCTACATCCTATTTCTTAGGGCTTGTTATGAGAAGGTACCTATCAATTACGTATTGCCTCAGGATTTCAAGTGCTCCATCTAGTATTATTGATGAAGCTATTCCGGTCACATTTACTTCTCTAATAAATCCTTTTTCATCGGAGCTCACGCTTAGCTTTATTGTGTCACCCAGCATCTTCAACCTGCGCGATAGGCTGTCAGGCTCGAAAAGCTTCTCGGGCATATCGACAGTTAACTTCAAGTTTAGACCACCAGTGTGCTTCGTGATTAGCCCAATCGTTTTGTTATCGACTCTTACCTCAAGAATATCCTTTTGCTTCGCTTGGCTCTCCTCGCCGGGTAAGCCTTGCTCCAGTATTTTCAATAAGAACTCGTAGAGCTCGATTTCCTTCTTCAGCGAGCTAATCTTGTCTAGCAGAAATCTACGAATGTCTTCTCTGCTTGGTTGCTTAGACAAGCTATGCATCCTCGCTAGAAGCTCGTTTATCAATATATTTTTTGCTAGCTCTTTTATATAAATACATTCTGACCTTTCTATTCATGCGTTTTTCTACATCGCAAATATCTGGTAGTTTTTTAAACTGTTATCTAATAGTATAACAACTGGTTGATAAAGCATGATTAAGGTTTTAGGAGTAAACGCTTCGCCTCGAAAATACGGAAACACCGCTAAGCTTCTCTATGTATCTTTATTTGCAGCCGAGAAGTACGGGGCCCAAACAGAAATTATTCATCTTTATGATTACAAAATAGAGCCATGCCAGGCTTGCCTGGCCGATGAACAGCTGGCCTGCAGACCGCCATGCATTAAGGGAGATGAAGCGTGGGAGGTACTGAAGAAGTTCAGGGATAGCGATGCTGTCATAATTTCTACGCCTGTTTACTGGTACGGCGTACCGGGGCATCTGAAGAACCTAATCGACAAGCTAACTGTTTTTGAAAACATGATATTTATAGATGGGAGGTCCTGGCTCGAAGGAAAACTAGCTGCCTTCATAGCTCTAGCAGCTGAAGCTGGAGCTATTGAGACAATATCATATCTAATGTCAGTGTTCAACAGCTATGGATACCATATTCCTCCATGGGCTCTGGCCTATTACCACGGTACCGATGATGTGCTTAGCCACAAAGAGCCGGTCATGGATGCGCTCAACATAGGTAAAATAATAGTTCAGGCAGCAAAGATGCTGAAAGTAGAGGAGAAATGGTATGACCCATCACTGTACGATGAGGTAGGAAAGAAAAGCATCGAGTACGCTTTGAAGAAAGCCAAAGAAAATGAAATTGACGCTGAAAAGAGAAGACAAATGTTTATCAACAAAATGTTGTCCGAGAACCCAAACAACTACAGGTAGCAAGAGCAACCATTAAGCTTGGCGTTAATCATTCTCTTTGGTCCCAAGTACAACGAACTTTGCTATTGCCTCTTCTTTCTCGTAATCTATGTAATAATCCTCCAGCTTTGCATCAATTCCCTTTTCCTTTAACTCGTATAGGTAATCCACAATCCAGTCATCAACACCGCACGTTCTGCAGAAAGACCCCGTAATCCTCACTATGACTGAAGAGCTCGTTTCATCCACGTTTATTATCTCAAGATTCGCCTCAGGAGCTCTCTTTTCATTATAAATTTTGGCCACCTCTTCGGCGAGTATTCTAAGGTTCTTCATGGCAACTAGCCCAAACAATATTTATTCATTGTGAGCAGGTATTAATTATTATCAGTAGTTACTCGAGGAAACAGGTATGGTTGATTTAACTTATCTTCAAGATAAAATGAAAACGCTCTACTACGAAAAGGATTCAAAAAGAGGGCTATACGCTACATTTACGTGGCTCGTCGAGGAAATCGGTGAGCTCGCGGAGGCTTTGCTTAGTCAAAATAGAGAGGCAATAGAAGAAGAAATAGCCGACGTAATAGCGTGGACTCTCTCAATAGCCAACCTTGTTGGGATTAACGCTGAAAGCTCATTCTGTAAGAAATATGGTTGTTGACTTACTCGCTATTCCATCCGCTTCTCGAAACAACTATTCACGAACAAGCTTTTATTATTAAAACCTTGCTCTCATAAGGCATGAATGAAAAAGCTTATTCGTTTTTGTACAGCTACTGAGTGGGATAGCAACATAAAATCGCAATTGTTCCCTTTAGCGCTTGGAGCTGAGACTACTATACTATATGGGATGATATAGAGGGGCAATTAAGCCACTTGATGAGTAGCCTTTGTTTTTTGAGATATCGGTGAGCCTAGGTTTTACTGAGCGTTTTTATTATCTCCCTTAGTGCTTCTGGGTCTTTTTCTATTATTGTGCCTGTCACTATAGCGTCTGCTCCTGCCTTGACCAACTCGTAAGCAGTCTTAGGGTCTCTTATTCCTCCACCGACAATAACAAATGTTTCTGGGGAAAGCTTTTTCGACAACACGACGGCCTGGGGAGGCACCGGGTATGGCGCGCCTGAACCAGCCTCTAGATAAGCAAACCGCATGCCCAGCATGCTCCCCGCGAGGACGTATAGCGCTGCGAGCTCAGGGTTTTCGTACGGGACTGGCCTCGCCTTACCCACGTGACCAGCTGCGCCGCCATGCCCTACAATGATGTAAGCTGTCGGTATGGTTTCAATGTTATACTTTTTTATGAGCAGACACCCTTGGATATGTGCACCTATTATAAAATACGGGTCATCGCTGTTCAGTAAGCTCATGTACAATATAGCATCAGCGCTCGGAACAATATTGCTGAGGCCGCCAGGGAAAATTATGACTGGCAATCCAGTTTTCTTTAGGGACCTCACCACCTGCTCCGTTTCAAATGGACATACGCCTGTGCTGCCCCCTACCAGAAACGCGTCTGTTCCAACTGATGCCAGCATATCACCTATTTTCTCAGCTTTCTCGCCGTTTGTCTTATCAGGGTCTATGAGAGATAAATGAAGAGGCCCCTCCTTTCTTCGTTCAAGGAGGTACTTCTCCACTTTCCCCTGGTTCATTGGTATTCGCGCCTCCCCCAATACATTCATTCCTGGATATCGCTTCCTCAATGTCTCCCTCAAAGCTCTCGAATATGTCAATGACTTTTCCATAAGCATCTACAGGCTGGTATAGCTTGGGAACAACGACTTTTATACACAATCCACACTCTCCGCACCTAGCTACCGCTTCTGAGTAATCGCTGCCCTCGATAGGAGTCATTGCTATGCTTAGACTCTGTCTGCCGCAGTTTGGGCAGAGAAATATCTTTGGTAGCCTCTTAACTACTTTTGGCACTACTTTCTTTCTCTTCTTCCTCCTACCCAAGTCCTATCTCCTCAAGCCTCTTAATGTATGTGATTTCCCGGTTGTGATAATTTCTTTCAATATCATATAAATAACGTTATCCTTATCCAGCTCAAAGCGGATGAGCATATTATTGTTTATAGCTAGACACAGAGCAAGTAGATGGTAACAATAGCTTTTCTCGCCCTTGGCTAACACCCTGATGCGATAATCAGGGCAACTACAGTAAATGTATGGAATCATGAGATAGTCCTCATCCTCTCCCTGAAAAACATAAAGGCTAAGGTGCGGGTTCAGCTCTACAATTTTTTTCTCGTACACAGATGATACAGCTTTCCTTATCGACTCTAATTTAAGACCGGCCATTAGTTCTTTGCACTTACTTGAATCAATCATGGCCTTAACAGCAACGCAGGTTTTACTTGTTGATAACCTTTATGAATACAGTGTTTTTTATATTTACGTTAAGTAAACATGTTGAGCGTGGTAAAAAATGGTTGATAGAGACTCCCTTTTGAAAAGTAAGCCTGTCGAGCCCTTCACGCCCTCGCCCTTCAGTGTTTCAGGGCTTCTTGAGAAAATGAGTAAAACCGCATATCAAGGAAGAAGACTCGGCGAGGCTTTCGTTATTCTTAAAAAAATGATTACCGATAGAGACACGACTATTCTTATGGGCTTAGCCGGCTCTATGGCGACAGCTGGTGTTTGGAGAAGTATAACTTGGCTTATTGATAATAACTACCTTGATGTCCTTGTATCAACTGGAGCGAATGTATCCGAAGACATATATGCAGGCTTGGGGTTCCCCTACGCTAGGACTAACCCTTGCATAGATGACTCGCTTCTTCTTGACTTGAAAATAGACAGGTTCTACGACGTGCTTGCCGACGAGTTATTGTATAGAGAAATGGAGAAACTGATAATGCAGTTCATTTTAGACTTGCCAGAGGGCATTTACAGCTCAGCCGAGTTCCTCTACCTACTTGGGGCAAGGCTAGACAGCCTCGGTGTTCCATCCATAGTTACTTCCGCTTATAGAAAAAAAGTACCCGTGTTCGTGCCGGCAATTGTTGACTCTGGCTATGGAATCGCTGCTCTTCAAGCCTTAAGGCTACATGGAAAAAAACTAATCATCGACCAGTTCAAGGATTTTGACCAGCTAGTAAGGATAGTCGAAGAATCAATCAAGACCGGCGTGATTTACATTGGCGGGGGAGTCCCAAAGGACACTGTTCAGTTAACAGCTGTTGCAAAATCGCTTCTTAAGTTACATAAAGAAGGTGTAGATAAGCCAACGCCTCACTACTACGCAGTACAAATAACAACGGATAGTGAGTATTGGGGAGGTCTTAGCGGAGCAACGCTTGAGGAGGCCGTTAGCTGGGGTAAGGTTGCTGAGGAGAACTCGGCTGATGCACGGGTTGATGCAACCATAGCTATACCTCTCTTAGTATCAGCTCTCGAGGAGCTAAAAATCCAAAGAGAAAAGAAAACGTTTGGATGGGTCTTTAGAGAGGTTGAAGGGCTAGTCGATAAAGTTAAAAACAAATAGAATTTCTCTATTTCCTCGTTAGCCCTATAATCACGCCTATGATAAAACCTATCAGTATAGGTCCAACAAGCATTGCGCCGAATATTTTTAGGAGAGTTAATACCTCATCTCTGTACTGAGCTATATTTGAAATGTATTTCGTGAGTATATTGTCGATGGATCCCCCAAAGCTCCATATGTTGAGAAGGGCTCCAGCAATCATAACTAATATTAGTGCTATCAGGTACTTTACTGCCTTCGCGAAGTAGTATCCGAGTCCTAGGCCCATTAAAAACTGCAGCAATGTGGCAACCAATATTTTGTTGTTACTTAGAATTACACTAAGTGCGTCTCCTATCGCCATTTCTGTTCCCTGAGCAGATACTATAAGAAAAGGGCTTATTATCCCCAACATTTTCATCCTCTCATCATACTTTATACTATGAGTCCTTATTATTAAATGCTTCTAAGTAATTACTGACCTCCTCCCCGCCATGAAGAAGCAGGGCTCCTTCATAGAGCGGCTCAATGGTTTTTCCCATCTCCGCGCGCTAAGGGGACAACCACGCCCTTTTTAATATATTATATTGCTTAGTCATCATTATCAACGATTAAGACAAGAGGAATAAGCAAGCTTTTCTGTTTATTCCTGCCTTGGAGAGCTAGGCTTTCAGTTGGGATTTGGAGAAATATAGTTCACAATCCAAACTTCTGGTGGCGATGTCTGCTTATTATGGTTATAGTTATTGTGGTGGGCCCGCGGGGATTTGAACCCCGGACCACGGGGATTTCCGCGCTGGTCCCGAGTCGGGCCAGGCCGTGATGCCTGGTACCCCGCATCCTATCCAAGCTAGACCACGGGCCCTCTTCACAAGTTTTTGTTTCGTGGTTTTATATACTTTAAATAAGTAGAGCTGAAGGGTTTTCGCTATCGACTTTTATAGAATTACTTAAATATAGCTGGATTGCAAAGTAATTCATGAAGTTAGACAAGAGTCTAAACGGTGTCTCTAATGGTAAGCAAATATGCTATCGATCTTGTAGCCAAGGAGATATGCGGCGAGATTGTGTGGAGCGATAGCCCAGGGCAATCGCTCAGGAAGTGGAGGGAGATCTTCAAGGTAACTCAGACTGAGATATCACAAGTAATAGGAGTGGCTCCAAGCGTGATAAGCGATTATGAAAAGGGAAGGAGGATCCCTGGTAGCAGGTTTGTGAGAAAATACGTTGAGGGACTCCTATATATTGACTCAACACGTGGATGGAGCGTTGTAAGGGAGATAGCTCGTAACCTGAGAATACCGATGACATCCGTGATTGATATTAGGGAGCTTTCACGGGGAGTTCCACTAAGAGTCTTCGTTGAAGTTCTGAAAGGAGAGGTTTTATGGGGCAGTGATTATCTAGACAAGATTCTCTATGGTTACACCGTCCTTGATAGCATAGAGTCCATCTTATCTATGAGTGGAGCTGAGTTCTCCGCTATAATGGGACTAACGACTGAGAGAGCATTAATATTCACTAAGGTAGGCACAGGGAGATCCCCTATGGTTGCAGTAAGAGTAACTAGCCAGAAGCCGGGGGCAGTTATTCTTCATGGACCAAGAGTGGTTGATCCCCTCGCTATTAAGCTTGCAGAACTTGATAGAGTACCTCTTATAGTTTCTAGAGTGGAAAGCGAAGACCTGCTTGTTGAGAATCTCAGAAAGCTTTAACTCATTTTTTAGATAAAACAAATAAACCAAGAACTAATATATAAACGAGGAAAAGCTTTCTAGGGCCCGTCGTCTAGCCTGGTTAGGACACCGCCCTTACGAGGCGGGGGTCCTGGGTTCAAATCCCAGCGGGCCCACCAATCTATTGTTACTACTTATGATACTAGTAAAACTGGTTCTCTAAACCATATATTATGTCTTCTATATCAACAACGTTCTCATTGAGAGATAGGCGGTCTCTTGCAACCATGTATGGGAGGTCCATTATCAAGGGTGCCTTCTCTATGATTACCGAATCGCTTGTTGCTACAATGATTTTTTCTTCAATTGAGGCTTTTATTAAATATGAATCCACCTTATCAACCACGATGTAGTAAGCGTTTGCGCCGATCACCCTTGTACATTCTCCTGCTTTAAGCTCACTGTAAGGGTAGTTTTTCTCAGATACTAACACTAGTCTCTTATCGGGCAGTGCCTTCCCTATTAATCTACATGCATTCCTTATTTCCTCTGTTGTTTTTTTGCTTCTCCCAAGAACCCTGGCGTGGTCCCTCAGCAAACCATCACTCCCAATGCTAATTACGCTCCTGTCGATTATCTCGATAATCGTGGTTACAACATTAATAAAATCGATAAAAATGTTTGGATTTCCTTGTTCTAGCTCGCGCATACCTCTCATAAACGCTGCCTTGACTTTCTCGTCATGCCGCTTGGTGTGAACCCCCCTGTATAAGATATCCCTTTCCAGTCTGGATAAGACATATCTATTCTCAACTAAACGAAGAGCGCTATCCGGGTTGTATCCTCTATCTATTAAAAACCTGTACTCCCTTATACTCCTAATTAGTCTTGGAGAGCTCATGCTGAACCGCTTACTAATTGTAGAGCTAGTTCCCTTAGCTTCTCAACACTGATAATGCCTGGAATTTTTAGGTATGCGTGATCGTCTTTACCTCCTCCTTTTCCATTAAGCCTGCTTGCCAGCTCTCTTGCTAGCATACCCGCGTGGGCCTTCTTAACAGCCTTTTCTCCAGCGCTAATCTCAATTGTACACCCACTCTGAGAACAGGCTAATCTGAGCACCAGTAGCTCTTGGTTCTCGGTTACTAGTTCTTTTAGTAGCTGGGTGGAAAGCTCATCGTCGCCAAGCTCATCTCTGAATACAGCTATCTTTATTTCCCCGACAGAAACACTGCTGGATACTAGCTCCTCTTTTATCTTCCTTAAAGCATACTTTCTGTAGCGAGATAGCATTGATTTCAGCTCGTCGTAGAGCTCAATCATTTTTCTCGCCCTTGTCGAGAGCTCGCCGCTGCCCCCTATTATCTCGGCCGTTTTCCTAATCTCATCCTCAAGGTTCATTGCGTACCTAGAGACCTCAGTGCCGGCCACGAACTCGATTCTGTATACCCCATCCTGTATCTTCTTTATGCTTGTTATCTTCAGTGCGCCGACCTCGCCTGTGTTGGTCACATGAGTACCATAGCAAGCCTGAGCGTCATGGCCCGGTATCTCAACGATTCTTATCTGCTTTGACATAGGGACTCCTCCCTGGTATATCGAGAACCCGTATCTCTCCTCGGCAATGTTCTTATCCATCATGTAGAATTTCAGGGGGATCCTCATGTTGATTATTTTATTGGCAAGCTCCTCTATGCTTGCGAGCTCCTGCGTTGATATTGGTTTATAATGCGTTATGTCCAGCCTAGCTTTGTCAGGTGTTTTCTCAGCTCCGGCCTGCCATACATGTGGGCCAAGCACTCTCCTGAGAGAGCCTAGAAGGATATGGGTTGCCGTGTGATGCTTCATGAGCCTGTATCTTCTCTCCCAATCAATAGCTACCCTTACGGGCTCGCCTTCCTTCAGCAAGACATAATCATTGGGATTATCGAGGACATGAAGAATCCTGCCATTAATGTTAACCGCCTCCTTAATTTTTACTGCCTCGCCAGTAGTCTTTATTATGTATCCGGTGTCGCTGTTCTGCCCGCCACCCGTTGGGTAAAACACCGTTTGGTCCAGCACAACTCCGTCCCTGGAGGAATACAGAACCCTAGCCTCGACCATGGAGGCGTATGGGTTCTCGTGGAAAATCCTCCTGGTCTCAGGGAGGCCTAGCAGAGCCGGAGGCGCCTCCTCTTTTTTCTCAATTCTAAAGCTGCTCTCCCTCGCGAGCTGAGCGTAGAAGTTGTCCGGTACATCTATTCTCCTGCCAGTTCTCCTTTCATATTCTCTAGCCACAATCTCCGGCGGTATACCGTACTCTTGGTAGATTTTCTTTAGAGAATCAGTATTGCCTGTCGCGATCACAGATAAAGCTTTTGACATATTAGTGTTGATGTTCTCAAGGAATCTCTGCGACTCTATGTCCACAACCTCCATTATGTAGGTATACCTCTCCCTGAGGTGCTTATAGGTTCTCGACCACATATCTATTTGTTTATCGATAAGCCAAAGCAATATATCAGTCGATGAGCCAAGCAATAATAGCTGCTTCAAAGCTCTCCTGAGCACGAGCCTAGCTAAATATCCTTCACCTTGATTTGATGGAACAATACCATCAGCCAGCATGAACACGAGAGTTCTTGAGTGATCCACAACGCTGTACATCCTAGCTTCATTCATAAAGGTGGTGGTAACAAGCTCATTATCTATGCCAGTTTCGTTGCTAACTTCAGCTATAATTTGAGAAATAGAATTTCTATCGCTAGGCTTAAGTCTACCTGCTCTTACGAACAAGCTTCTTAGAATAGCTGGTTCAGGAGTTTGTAGCCCTAGTTTTCTACGAGTTTCATCAAGAAGCCCTCCGTATATAGCATGAAAAGCTGTTGGCGTCTTCTGGGTGAACCAGGCGATTCTCTCGATTCCATACCCGGTATCGACAATTTTTAGCGGTATTGGCTCGTACCCCTTCTCTGTTACTTTATACTGCATGAATACAAGTGTAGCCAGCTCCAGGCCTCCCGAGACCACCTCGAAGGAGGGGCCGGCGTTGCCTCCACCCTCCCACCACGATTCTTTCAGGGTTATGTCCTCTTTTTTTATCCCGATCTCCTTCTCGAAGAAATCGATAGCGAGGGAGACTGTTTCCTCCTTCCAGTATTTCCAGTCATCCTCCTTGTTGAAGGCGTGGTGACCGCCCATCTCGAAAATAGATAAATGCCTACCCAGAGTCAAGCCAACATTGTCTATGTCCTCCAGCCTAATGCATGGCTGACTAATCACAAGTGGATTTGCTGGAGGCGGGACGATACCGCTGGTAACATGTGGCTGAAAAACAACAATGCTCGCAATAGTGAGATATAAGTCCTCTCTCCAACGAGCAACAACGGGTCTTGGACTGACAACGGTGTGACCGTTTCTCTCGAAGAACCCGAGAAAAGCTTGCCTGGCTTCATCGACGGTTAATGGTTTTTTTACATTTATCTTTTCAAAAGTATAATCAACGCATGGAGAATCCATACATACATCCTGGTCAGCATTTAGGGTCCAGAAAGGCGTTCCACAGACCTTGCAGGTTTTTCTATGATAACCTTCTTTCATGAACAATCTTAGCTTATATTCCTCTGAACTACTCACTTAAATCACCAGTTCCCTACAACATACTTACGCCAAACCGTTTAATATAAGCCCAAGATAATTAATATCTAACTAAACAAAGCTAAATTAAAGAATGTTAAGCCGTATGGCCTTTGCTAAGAAAAACTTTTTGTGATATTCGCAAGCAGATTGTTGTTTATTCCTCAAAAGCTTTTTATCCGAAGAGGGAGCCGAGGCCTGCCGCGAGGTCTTCCTCGCTAATCTCCTTTTTCTCCTCCTCTTCCTTCTCCTCTTCCCTCGGCTTAGCCTCAGCCTGAGCACCGGCTGGCTGAGCAGCTGCAGGAGCAGCTACTGCAGGAGCAACTGGGAGCGCTGTCGCGCTCTTAATCGCCTCATCAATGTTGATTTGCTGTAGAGCTGCCACTGTTGCTTTTAGCCTTATCTCGTCCACCTGTATACCAGCCGCTTCCAGAACGCTCCTTAGGTTTTCTTCGTTGATTTCCTTCTTGGCTGAATGGAGTAGGAGTGAAGCGTATATGTACTCTATTTCGGTTCACCTCCTTATTTTTCAGGTAATCAAGCAACATTATTGATTTTCAGGCGTTTAAAAGGTTTAGTGATTTTTATCCGAAGAGGGAGCCGAGGCCTGCCGCGAGGTCTTCCTCGCTAATCTCCTTTTTCTCCTCCTCTTCCTTCTCCTCTTCCCTCGGCTTAGCCTCAGCCTGAGCACCGGCTGGCTGA
>WYEB01000004.1_pt1 | contig 133624 bp, 141 predicted proteins | sample 6343061 | NCBI WGS metagenome assembly WYEB01 (sample SAMN13812332, study PRJNA600296) | hot springs metagenome | biome: ENVO:00000051; feature: ENVO:00002007; isolation source: sediment sample from Evening Primrose shelf | place: USA: Yellowstone National Park, Evening Primrose Hot Spring ... | reverse complement strand
AGAAGCTGCTTTTTTAAAATATGCATAAGCTAGATCATAGAAGTCCTGCTCATCTACAAGCGAGCTAACTCCTAAGTAATAAAGGTCAAGGAAAGACTGAAGATCCTTAAACTTATACGCGTTTTTTACGTCTTCTATGCTCTTATAAGGAAGCTTTACACCGTTTTTCTTAGCCTTCTCCAGCATAATCTCAGGCTCAAGAGTCCCTTCAAGGTGCAGGTGAAGCTCAGCCTTTGGAAGCTTTGAGATAAAATCAGACAAATTTTTCATAAAGAATTTATTCCTCGGAGGGTAATAAATCTTTGTATCTTTATCATTTATTTAATTCTGACCTCCTTCTCGCCCTAGAAGGTAGGTTTGTTGTCTTTATTATTAAAGAATTAAATCATTAATTATTTGTTTTAACCTTTTCTACATTCTTTTGAAAGCCTGTCTGGATAGTCCCCTGTTAAATCGTCAACTTCCATTTCACAGAACTTTCTTATATCTTTAATTTCATTTACAGTCCATAACCCTAATTTTATATCATCTTTATGTAATTCTATAACGTCATTCTTACTGTAAACCAAACCATGAAAAGCATGAATCCATTTTGCCTCCAACTTTTTTGCAATATCTACAAACCAGCTAGGTCTTCCTTCTATTATTAAACCTATATTTACATCTCTGTCTAATTCTCGAATCTTTTTTAAAGCATTAAAATCAAAAGAAATTATCTGAACATTTTTCTTTAAACGAAACTTTTCGATATTTTCCAGAACTTTCTCTTCAATACTTGGGTAATATTCGTAACTGTGCTTTATTTCAACTTTGTAAAGAAATTTTTGGCGATACCTTTCAAAAACCTCCGAAAGGGTAGGGACCTTCGTTCCAGCATATTTTGGCGAAAACTTTATGCCAGCATCAAGGCTTTTTATCTGTTCAAGGGTCATTTCCTTAATATAGCCCTTTCCGTTAGTTGTTCTGTCGACCGATTCATCATGCATAACTATTATTTCGCCATCAGCAGATTCATGCACATCGAGTTCGATACCATCCATTCCATATTGCAATGCCAGATCAAATGCAGGCAACGTATTTTCTGGCGCTAAACCCTTAGCTCCTCTGTGACCAAATAAAAGGGTTTTCATGCTGTATAAATTTTACTATCTTTTATATAAGTGTTGTTTCAATAAACAATACGGTTAAAGACAATTAAAATAACTAAATTCTTGCGTTTACGAGTTTTATAGTAAGCCTTCCTTTTCTAGCTTTTGCTTAAGGTCTTGTGCCTCTTGTTCGCTAAGATCTTCTGATCTTTCATATGTGTATCCAAAATTTATGCCGGCCAGCTTTGCAGCATATCTATAGCCAGCGCTAAAGCCATATGATTTTAATATACTTCTTACCCTGTTTACTTTTTTCTGAAGCTCAAGACCTTTCTTATAATCTCCTTTTTTCATGCTTTCTGTAAGCTGTACAATAAGGCTGGGAAAGACATTTATGATCAGCGAAACAATTCCAACGCCACCAAGAGTATAAGTTGTATATATAAGAGAATCGCTACCTGCAAGTAGCAAGGATTCTTCAGGCATTTCTTCTGCAACCTCCTGAAGATGCCCGATATCTTTAGTGCTGTCTTTATAGCCTATAAAGCCATCTATTTTCAGAATTGAAACCACTTGAGCTGGCGTTAACAAGTTACCAAGTTGCTTTTCGTTATAAAGTATAAGCGGCAACTGAGATTTTGATGCGATGTTTTTAAAGTATTCTACAGGGTTTTTTAAAGGGTACACTAAAGGCTGTGTTATAACCGCGTAACCAGCCCCCGCATCTTTAGCGTGCTTTATAAGTTCAAGAGTTGTATCAACCGAGTAAGAAGTTACAAGGACTGAGATTTCTTTTTTACTAACATCTAATACGCTTTCCAGAACCTTTTTTCTTTCTTCAATTGATAGAACAAGCGCTTCCCCTCCTATACCATTTACCACAAATCCATCTACGCCTTTTTCTTCCAGAAGCAATATCGCTTCTTTTAGCGCTTTATAATCAACGTTACCTTTTTTATCAAAAGGTACATAAGGTTCAGATATTGCTCCACCAATCACAGTTATTTCTTAATTATCGAAATAAATATAAACGTTTATGGCTTAACCTCTATAAGGTTAAGCTATTAATTAATTTCTCATGCTAGTTATAGCCTTATGCTGAGTTACTGTGTTGAAGCGGTAAGGATTAGCAAGATCTAGGGGTTACGCCCCATTAATTGAGTGCTATTTGCTATGAAACATAAAATATAATAGCGATGAATAAGCTCTGCATCACTGTCAGGTTTTCAGCACAAGCCAGTACAACTTAAGGAGTTAGTGCAAGGGTCAAACTATGACAAGCTTAATTTTATACCGCATTTGTTACCAAAATGACTGCAATAGTTTTTGGTTTATTATATTGAGACTTGTTCTTTTTAACGCTTGTTTATTTTTTGGTTTTCAGCTCTAATTTAAGGTTCTCCAAAAGCTCTATCCCCTGCGTCCCCAAGGCCAGGAACTATATAACCATCTTCATTTATCTCAGGATCAACGGCTACTGTGTATATTTCTGCACTATTATCTTCTTTGTGAACCCTCTCTATACCGTAATTAGTTGCAATAACTGATGCTATGATCTTCCTTTTTGGGGTTCCTTTTGTGGATACATTTCTTAGAATTGTAGCAATAGTAGACCCAGTTGCTAACATAGGATCCGCTATTATAAGAATATCTTCAGGAAAAATTTTAGGAACCCTGACATAGGTGCTCTCTATTTCAAAGCTAAGAGAACCCTTTGTGTGAGATTCTTCAACCCTTCTAGCACTTATAACTCCCATTCTAGCTCTTTCAAATATCTTAACGAGGCCTTCTGCCATCGGCATTGCGGCTCTAAGTATCTGTATTATAACTACGTGTTCAAGGTCAGGTATTTTAACTCCTTTTGCTTTCACTCCAAGAGGAGTTTCTACATATGTTTCTTGAATATCCATCGATCTGACTATTTCATATCCTATTATCCTTCCTAACTCTACGAGCCCTTTCCTGAATTCTATTTGGTGCGTGTTTTTATCGCGCAGGCTGGTTAATATGGCTTGAGCCAGAGGATGATCTATTATATGGACCTTTTTCAATATCGCCCCTAAAAATTATAAAAACCCAAGCTTATAGAGATTTCTAAATGCTTTAAAGGGTTTTTTAGTATTCTACGTCTCCTTTTCTATCCTAAATACAGGTATTACTGAGGCTCTTTTCATATTTTTATTACTTTTCATCAGATTTTTCTAATTTTTAAGTGAATGTACATACTCAAAATAGAGCTGTCTGATTGTTACCTTGATTTACCAATTTCTAGTTCGTAGTTTAAAATTTTTAACCTATTTAGCGGTGAATGGTTTGCGTATTCCTGTGTTTTTTCAATAAGAACTTTTTGAACAAGTCCTTCTCTTTATAACTCAAAAATTCAATGTTTATTAAGGAAACAATTGATTTAAATTCGGGAGTCTTAAAATAATATTATTTGCACTTACAGGCTTACTATAATTGCTTAAAAAGGTTATTGTAATTATAAATTTTTTAGCCCTAAATATAATAGTTATTCTCATCTGTTGTTTTTACTAATTAATAGGTTAAGTTTGTCTGGAATTTTTAGGTCCCATTTTTTAAAAGCATCTATTATGCTAATATACCTGCAGTCTTCTGAACCGTATAAACTCTTTAGCTTTTCAACATTCCTGCAATAATCCGGATGAAGTTTTTGAATGTTTTCCCAAACCCATTTCGATATTATTGGGAAAACATCTATTAGCGATTCATACATAAGCCATGCTACAAGCCTTATTTCGTGGAAAGCTCCTAAGCCTGTCCTAAGAGGGAGAAAGCTCGTATAAAACTCTCTAGAATTCATCTGGACCCAAACACGGCTGGCCATCGCGTTTGGTAAAATATACCTTGCGTCTTCAGGGTTCATGCTTTTTCTTGCTTCAACATAAGCTTTAGATGTCATATCCAAGTAATTGTTTAAAGAGCTATGTTCTTGAGGCAAGACATAACGCAGCTGCCCTTTTAAATAATCTACATACCTCTGACTTTCCTGCCAATAACTTGCTATTCTATGCCTAATTAGCTCATGTGTGAGCGCCCTACTGCCTTCTATAAGCCAGCTGGCCCCCATAAATTCAAGAACGCTGTGATGTCCATCCGTTAAAAAGGATGTTATTCTTCTTGAAACTAGTTCAGGATTTGTTTCTGCCCTTTTTAAAGCTTCTTCAATTTCATAACCTCTATATATTACGTCAGTCATAGCTGCTACAAATTTCTCGCTTCCCCAAGTCTGTAAAATTTTAATTCTTGGCTTGATTATAACAGGCATATAAAAAATTGTCATGAGGGTTAAAAAACTTTTATTTAGACGATTCTAAAAATGAGAATACACCGTAGTTAACCTATATACGTCTGGCTTTTTCTTTTAGGGACATAAGCAAGGAATTGAGAGCCGCGCTATTAATAATTATTTAACACAGCCACGGTTTAGTAAAAAAGTTTAATAATCAAAAATCTCTTTCTTAATTGTGAGAGCAGACATAGTTGTTGGTCTACAATGGGGAGACGAAGGTAAAGGTAAGGTTGTCGATTATTTAGCTTCTCTTTACAATGCTGTAGTAAGGTTCAACGGCGGGCCCAACGCAGGCCATACTGTAATAGCAAATAACACTTCTTTTACTTTTCATCACATACCATCAGGAGCATTAAGAGGTACAAAGTTATTCATAGCGCCAGGAATGCTAGTTAACCCAGAAATTCTTAATGAGGAAATATTGTCTTTAAAGCAGCTTGTTTCTTCATTTTATTTAAAGATTGACAGCAGAACTTCGCTTATAACTCCCGCAGACGTGGTGCTTGATAAAAAGATTGAAGAACTTAAGGGCGCTTCATCAATAGGTACAACTCTAAGAGGCATAGGGCCTGCATATTCATCAAAAGCATTGAGAATTTCACCAAGGGTTGTTGATGTTTTAAACGAAAGCTTCGATTTTAGTATTTATAAAAAACTTTATAACGTAGAATTTGAATCTGAGCTGTGGTTAAAAAACGCGAAAAAAACGTTAAAAGATTACGCGTCTGATGTCAGGGAAGAGCTTCTTGAAATTTTAAGCAAACAAGGAAATGTTTTATTTGAATCGGCGCAGGGAACGCTTCTTGATCCTATCTACGGAACTTATCCATATGTTACCTCATCTAACACTACCGCCTCTTACGCGTTTGTTTCATCAGGAATACCTTACAAATATTCTGGAAAAGTAATAGGCGTGCTTAAAGCCTACTCAACACGGGTCGGAAAAGGCCCTATGCCTACAGAAATGTCTGAGGATTTGGCAATGGTTATAAGGGAAGGAGGGAAAGAGTACGGAGCTACAACCGGCAGAGCCAGAAGGATAGGCTGGCTAGACATTCCGGCTTTGAAGTATGCAACAGAAATAAATGGAACAGATGAGATCTTTATAACAAAACTTGATGTTCTTTCTGGGATAAAAGAATTAAAGGTTGCTGTATCTTATAATATAGACGGAAAAGAAGTTGAAAACTTTTCTCCGCTAGAAAACATTGAGAGCGCTAAAGCCGTCTATCAGAACCTGGATCCTATACCAAAACTTTATGCCAGCGATATTTCATACATAATAAAAAACGGCTGGCGCGCAGCTCCTGTTCAGATGAGAAAATATGTTAGTTTTATTGAAGAAAGTCTCCGAACCAAGATTTCTTATGCATCGCTCGGAGCTGAAAGGGGGATGACCGTTAAGGTTGAATAATCCGCTTTCACCACTAGATGACCGTTATTATGATGAAGTAAAAGGTTTAGCCCAACTTTTTTCTGAAAGATCGCTTTTTTATCACAGGTTAGTTGTCGAGTCTTATTATCTGGCTGAGCTATGCGATAAAGGTATAATAAAAGAAGGTTGCCAAGATTATAACCCAGAGACTGTTTTAAGGAATCTTAAAGAAAACTGGTATGAAGAGATAAAAAACGCAGAAAAAGCTACAGGCCACGACGTAAAAGCCACTGAGCTTTTTCTCAGAAGACACCTTCTTTCTCTTGGGTATAAAAAGCTAGCGCCGCTTGTTCATCTAGCTCTTACAAGCGAAGACGTAAATGCAAACGCTTATGGCATAATGCTTGAGAAAGGCAAAAATGAGATTTTAAAATGCTATATTTCTCTTATTCTTAAGATATCAGAAATTTCAAGAGCGCATGCTGAAAAAGTTATCCTTGGCAGGACTCATGGTGTTCCTGCTGTCCCCACAACGTTTGGTAAAGAACTTTTATATTTTGCTCCTAGGCTTCTAGACGTCTCAGAAAAAATTATGTCTATAAAGCCTTATGGGAAGCTGAGCGGAGCTGTTGGTTCTTTCAACTCATTTTATTTTATCAACAACAACATAGATTGGATCAAGTTTTCTAACAATTTTATAAAAAGGATCGGTTTAGAACCACCTAAAATCACAAAACAGAACCCGCTATGGGATAACACGGCCAGGATTTTACAGGAAATAACCCTAGCAAATTCTATAATGAAAGAAATGGCGCAGGACCTTTGGCTTTATAATTCTCTTGGAATAATTCGCTTTAAGAGAAAAGGCGTCGGTAGTTCCACAATGCCCCACAAAGTAAACCCAGTTGAACTTGAAGATGCAGAAGGGCAGTGCGAGGTTTCAAATTCTATTTTAAACGCTTTGATTTTCGAGCCTTTGGCTTCTAGGCTTCAGAGGGACCTTTCTGACAGCGCCGTTAGAAGGAACGTTGGCGTAGCTTTTGCGCATTCCTATCTTGCGTGTAAAAGGCTTTTAAGGGCCCTTGACTCCTTTGAATTCGTAGGAGAAGATGTAGATTCGCACATAGAAACTCTATCCGAACCTCTACAGATAGCTTTCAAGCTAGCAGGGGATCTTAGAGCTTATGAAAGAGTTTTTGAAAATATAGAATATATAAAGGAGCTTTCTTCTGAACTTCCTGAGAAACTGAGGGAAAAGTTTAACTCACTCAAACCCTCTACTTATACGGGCCTTTCCAAAAAGCTAGCATTAGACATTTCCGAAAAAGTAGAGAAAAGGGCGAAAGAAATCCTTAAAGAGCTAAACGGTGATTAGAATGCACTACATAAAGCCAAGTTATGAAGAACTCAGAAACCTTGCTTTTACTCTTTACACAAAAATAAGGGAATCAAATTACTTACCAGACGTTAACGTTGGGATCGGCAGGGGAGGCCTTTTCGTGCTAAGGTCTTTACAGGATTTTTTCATTGCTGGAAAGGTTAAGATCCCTTATCTCGTCATAGCTGTTGAAAGGTACGTAGGCGTTAACAGGACTTCTTCCATAAAAGTAAAGTACCTTAACAGCAGAGTTATAAAAGGAAAAAGGGTCTTACTTATAGATGACGTTGCAGATCAAGGCATAAGCTTAAAAGTTTCCAAAGAAGAATGTATAAAGAAGGGAGCGAAAGATGTAAAAACCGCAACACTTCACCTCAAACCATCATCACAATTTGTTCCAGATTTTTACGCCATAGTGACCGATGCCTGGATAATTTATCCCTGGGAACTTTACGAAACTATAAGACAAATAATAGAGGCAAACATCGACAAAGATCCAAGAGAAGTCTACTGGGAACTCACGTCTAAAGCGAACGTGCTTCCTGACGAGTTAGAAAAGTTCAGGCGTATACTTCAGCTAGAGAATAAGAAAGAATTGTTATCATTCTTAGAACTTATGTTAAAGGAACATTAATGTGTTAAACTGTTTTCGATTTTGTTTTTAAATGCGTTTATATTTCAATCGTTCGATAGTTCCAACATGCAGATCGAAATATCGAGATTAAAACCAAAAAATTGAAGAAGCTAAGGACATGATGCTCGAAGCACTTTATCTGTCTTTCGCCAGAGAACCTGCTTTAAGGGCAAGGCAGTTTACTACAAAGCTTCTGAGTATCAGACCATAGAAGGCTGGTTGCTAAGGCCAGCAAACTTTAAAAACGGCAAAAAGTATCCAGCTGTTCTTTACATTCACGGAGGCCAGGCTACAACATAATCCGAAAGTTTTCAGCACAAGTTTTATGTCCTTTCAGATGGTTTTTGGCTTTACATTAACCCGCGTCGCAGCGCAGGTTATGGGGAATCCTTTAAGGATTTGCAGCGCGGGTACAGAATCAGAGATTATCAGGACCTCATGGAAGGACCTGATTACTTAATAAAGAATTTTAGTTTGATAGATGAAAAGAGACTTAGGGTTGTTGGAGGAAGCTACGACGGTTTCATGGCAAACCGGATTATAGGACATACATAAAGCTTCAAAGCAGCGATTTCTTAGAGACCTATAAGCAACTGGATCAGCTTTTATGAAACATCCGATATAGGCTATTATTTTGCATAAGATCAGATTGAAGGATAGCTTGGAAAAAATCTCTGGAAGGATGGACTTGTATATTTACTTGGACAGAAGTCCTCTAAAGTGTGCAAACAGGCTCAAGACACCCACACTTTTGCTACACTCAGATGGAGAATACAGATGCTGGACAGATCAGGCCTATCAGATGTTCACGAACTCAAGCTAAATGGTGTACAGACAAAGCTAGTTATATTTCATAAAGAAAACTATGATCTTTCAAGAAAGTGCAGATCAAAAAACAGAATCGAAAGGTTAAACCAGATAATTATCTGGTTTAAGACATATATTTAATGAACGTTTAATTTTTCAAAGCTTTTTATATCAATCCAGCCTGAGGCTATAGCGTTATACCCATGTATGCTCTCAAAGCTTCTTACGTTAGCATAAACACTGCTAACAGCGCTAAAATTCTTAAACCTTGTATAAAGCCCTATAACAGCCGCCCGGTAAATATTTTCTACAAACCTTGTGTTTGTAATAGATGAATATATCAGGAACCCTTCATCAGCCCTTTTAAGAGCACTGTAAACTCTACCGCTCAGAGATGCGTAAGCAACGTCAAGGAGTTCTTCTATGTTTGAAAGATTTTTACCTTCTACCTTAACCGCTACGCTTACCCTGGCCCTTTGCATGTGCGTTGGAGCTATCTCCAAGCTATTTCTCAGTTTAGTTTTCATTAGCTCAGCCCACACGGACAAGCTGAAATACCAGTAACCGTTACGCCTATTATGTTTGTTTGGTTATTTTTATATGCAGCTTTGGACAGTTCGTAGAATTTAAAGCTCTCAATGGATTCAATGCCAGTAACTGGAGATTCGGTATAGATGAAACCTTTTCCTTTAACTCTTACTTTACTTAACTCTGCATACTCGTGAACCATCAGCAATTCTGATGTTATCAAGCTCGCAATTTCTTCAACATCTGAAGCTGAAGAAAGAACTTTTTCTATGCTTGTAGCTGTCCTAGACATGTTTATTCCTCTCATGTTTTCTGGAACGTGTACAGTCGCCTTTATTTTAGCGCTCGAATAAATTTTTTCTTTTGAAAATTTTTTTAATGGAATTGAAAACCCGCTTATACCTACGCTCTTTATTTTGAGCCTTACCTTTGGCTTTTCATACTGCACCTCATTAGATCTTTTTGTTATCTCTTTCCATTCTTCTGATATTAAATGCTATTTACATCTAAAGCTATTAAACAGTTACAAAAAATTTTTAAACAATTAACTGAAGAAATCACAGATAAGTCTGATTGCTGTTGAGCTGAGTTTTATGCATAAACTACCCGTCCTCGTCAGTAGCTCAAAAATTTTTATTGCAAAATTGCTGTTTAACGTTATGTATACTATAAATAGCATCCTGCGATCTAACATTAGTAACAAGTAATTATTATATGTTTATGAGTTGATCATTTATAATATAATATGATAATTTAGGTAAATCAGCACAATTTAATGGCTTGCTTAGCCTTGCCTAAAGCTTTTGGATAAAGATCGAGTTTAAAATCTGGTATAATAGCAAGTCATAAAAATCAACAAAAGTTTTGATCTTCTGGTAAGGACGGGGAGTTAAAAATAAAGTTAAAATATAAAATCTAAGGGATATTTCATGAAAGCAGAAATTAAAATAGCAATGCAACAGCTCATGACTTAACGGGAGGTACGGGCTCGAGATAGGTAAACATACTAAAGATGTGACGTGAAGTCCACTAGGAACCAAGCCCTGTCTAAAGACAGGGTAGTTTATTCAAGATGCTTTATAGCTTGCTTAAGAGATAAAATTATTATTAAAGCATGTAAAATTAAAGTTATATACTAAAAATCAATTTTATTTTTTGATGAAAAAATATCTGCCGCTTATGGTAAACGTTTACAATAAAAACGTTATAATATTTGGCGGTGGTAAAGTAGCGCTAAGGAAAGCTAAGAAGCTATTAGGGTTAGGGGCGAAGGTGTACGTCGCCTCAAACAAATTTACAAAAGAGTTTAATAAAATTAATGTTAAGAAAGTTCCTTTAAAAGGAAAATACGACATAAAGGAACTATTAAACGGTAAAGTTCTGGCAATAGCTGCTACAAACGATAAAAAATTCAACCTTAAAGTAAAAGAACAATCAAAAAAGCTTGGCATAATGTGCAACGTTGTTGATTCCAATGGTTCTGATGTTATTTTTCCAGCTGTATTTAGAAAGGGAGATATAGTTATAGCTGTATCATCTTCAGGGAATTTACCTTACTTTTCTGAATTTTTAGCATGTAAGATAGGGCAAATAATAAAGCCTTACCTTGAGGCTTACCCTGCTTTAAAAAAAGTAAGACAAAAACTGAAAGGGGTAAATTCAAACAGGAAGAAAAAAGTTCAGAAGGAGATGTTAAATAAGGATCTTGAGCTTCTAAGGTCTGGTAAATGGGAACTTATAGAAGAGAAGGTTAATCAGCTTTTAACTGGTAGTAGTTAACGGGCGAAAGTACCTTCCGTGATGGATAACCCCCATAGAAAGTTTTTATTTGAGAGAAATATTACATTGTTAGTGTGCAACTTAGATAAGAATACAAAGAGTAGGGAGAAGAGAAAGCAAACATATCTTAGGAGAAAGGCTAGCACTTATGTTAAGGTTTAATAATACGACAGGAGGTTGTCCTGTTTGCAGAACATACGTTAAGCTTACCTCTATCAGTGTTCACATGCGCTTCCTGCAACTCAACGCTCAATAGGTATGTGACTTCAGCTTTGGTCATTCTAAAGAATGAGCTTTCCCTATGACAGATAGGGTAGCTACAAAGTATTTTCTGCATAAGCGTATCGATGGAGCAGGAAGCCCAGCTCGGAATGGCTGGATAGTTCACAGAATGTTCTATAATCTAGTGTAATATCATTTATAAAAAACTCAGTGAATTTTGAAATGAAATGTATATGCTTTACTATATAATTTTTGCGTTTCTGCCTTATGCCGTCGTTATAGTTTTTTTCGTTGGAATTATATACAGGTGTCTTAGCTGGGTCAATGCAAAAGGTTTAACAGGTCTTTACAACGTGAACTTGGGGCTTTACGAGCACAGTTTCTTTTCGACCAGCGCGGATGTGCTGAAGCGCATCTTCTTATTTTATACTTTGCCCGGAAAAGACAAGGACAATGCGCTTTTTGCAGGAAGTTTTATGTTTCACTGGGGCATCTGGATAGTTCTGTTTGGCCACTTGGGGATTATACTTCCCGAAAACGTGCTTTCAAAATATTTTGGAATAACGCCTGAAGTGCATCGCGTGCTTGCCCTCTATGTAGGAGGGGCTGGAGGCTTGATGGCGCTCACAGGGCTTCTGATTCTGACATACAGAAGGCTTGTAGGGTCTTCAGCAGAACTAAGGATAGTTAACTCTTATAAGATAAAGATCCCCGTTAACAGGTTCAGCTACATAGACGATTTCTTTGCGGATTTTCTCTTACTGGCAATTATAATTCTCGGCCTTTTGCAAACGCTTGGCATCTCTCCATTCTATCCAAGCTATATACAATCTGTTTCTTTGTGGATGTACTCGCTTTTAACTTTTCATCCTCAGATATCATACATCATTTCTGAGCCAATTCTTCAAGCTCATGCAATCTTTGCAATGATACTTGTAGCTTACTTCCCCTGGGGGAAACTCATTCATCCTTTTTCATACCTGTTCATGCCCACGATTTCAAGGCCTTCTCTGAAAGTCGAATACAGAGGTGAGAAACGGTAAAATGTCCTACGAAAGAGTTTTCAAAGAAAGGCCGTTCAGATATGGAGACGTTTCTAACTTTTCTCATTATACTGCAGATGAAACCCTTTTAAATTCTTTGAACGAGAAAGTTGGGATAAAGAAAGCAGAAGACAAAGTTCAGCATTTTAAAAAGAGACTCATTGAAGAGTATAACAATAACTGGAATGTTAAGATGGCTATAGACGTTTGTGTTCACTGCGGAGCTTGTCTGGAGGCTTGTCCAACGTACATAACAAGCGGCGATATACTTAACTCTCCTCTTGGAAGGGCAGAGATGATAAGAGCTGTAATAAAGGGAACAAAGCCATCGGGAAAGATATTTGGCAAAGTGGCTGGCGCTGTAAAGGAAATAGATGAATCCTACATAAAAAAAGTATATACATACTACTGGCTCTGTTTGCTCTGTAGAAGATGTGCATATGTTTGTCCTTTTGGAGTAGACCAGACAGACGTAACCAGGACCGTCAGATCTATACTTTATGAAATTGGAATGGCATCAAGGTTTACGTCTTTAACGATAGATGCTCACTGGAAGAGTGGAAACAACATGAACCTCAACAAAAAAGCGATAGTTCCAATCATTGATTTCGTAAAGAACGAAATAAAAGAAGAAAAAGGCGTTGACGTAAAGGTAAAAATAGACGAAAAGGCTGACGCCCTTCTTTTGCCGTCATCAGCAGATCTATACATGAACCTTGAAACGCTAAAGGGTTATCTGCTTTTCTTAAACGTTTACGGTGTTGATTTCACAATAAGCACCGAAGTTACGGAAACGGCAAACTTCGGGCTTTTTCTTCACCCAAAGCACATGCAAGGACTGGCTCAGAAATACGTCAACGCTGCTACAAAGCTTGGAGTAAAGCTGGTCATAGCTGGTGAGTGTGGGCATGCTTGGAGGGTTCACAAAAATTATACCATGCCCGAACTTGAGAAAAAAGGGATAAAGCTAGTTCACATACATCATCTCGTTTACAGAGCAATAAAGGAGGGAAAGATAAAGCTAGACCCGAGCAAAAATGGAGAAACAGTTTACACTTATCAGGATCCGTGCCAGTACGCAAGAGGAGGAGATTTAACTGAAGAGCCAAGGTTCATAATGAGTCACGTAACAAAAAAATGGGTTGATCCAGAGCATAGGAAGGAATATACGTGGTGCTGCGGAGGACAGGGCGGGAACCTTGCAGATGAAGTTGTACCACTCGCTACACAGTATGCAAGGCTTTGGTATGAAGAGGCTCTGAAAAGCGGTGCAAGCTGGGTCATAAGGCCATGTTCAATATGCAAAGCACAGCTTAGTCACGTTGTTCCTTACCTTAACAAGATGTATAAAAAGGAAATAAAATATTCTGGGCTTATGGATCTGGTTTACAGAGCACTGGTGGTCAACGATGGATAAAGTGGCTTTCCTTTCTACTGTGCCGCCTGCTGATTCAGCAAGGACTGGAATGCTGCTGGACTACGCTTCAGCAGCTGCCGCAATGGGATATAAGGTGTTAGTGTTTCTTGCGCTTGATGGCGTGCTTCTGGTTAAAAAAGAAGTATTTGAAAAGTTGAGCGAAAGCATCAAGAAAAAGTTTGAGAATGCGGTAAAGCTTGGCGTAAAATTTGTTGCATGCTCAGCAGCCGTACAGGGTTATGAAGTTAAGAATTTTTGTAGAGACGATATAGAAGTCTGGGGTATCGGTTCTTTTTATGATTATGCATCAACAGCTAAGTTTGTAATTTCTCTTTAATGAAATTCGTCCTTTTGTATGAAAGGATTTTTGACTTCGTTCATTGCGTTAACTACAAGTTCTGCAAGACCTCCATAATTTATCCTGAACTTATCCCAAAGCTTATAGTGCGAAATAAAATCTCTTATTTCTCCTTTGCAGTTGCTGCACGGCGCACAAACATACTTAAAGCTACCATCGTTTAACTCTTGTCTGAACGCATCAAGTATCTGTTTTACCTTCATTCTTGATGCAACTTTGTTTTTCCACTGATCAAAATTGTATGAGTGTATTATAGCAAACCCAGAACCGCCTCCGCAGCAGTAATTGCACACTCCGTGCGGCTCCATCTCTCTAAAACGCGGGGCTATCTTTTTCAGGATTTTTCTCTGTGGTTCTACAATTCCAGAGAGCCTAACTATGTTGCATGGATCGTGGAGCGTTACAGGAAAATCGTTTTTTAGAGGGTCTAGGTCTAGCTTGCCTTTATCTACTATTTCTGCTAATATGGGAATCACGCTTTCTCTTGGTATGTAGTTTTCTTTGGTAAGTAGCCTTTCTGCAGTAACTACAAGCGCTTTTGTAGCATGCCCGCATTCACCTACTACGATCCTTTTTACGCCTAGTTTGTGAGCTATTTCAACGTGCTTTTTTGCTATTCTTGCTAGCTGAATATCATCGTACCAGACTCCGTAGTTTACTGAATCATAACCTACTGGTTCAGAGCTCAGAGTCCAGCTCAGGCCAGCCTTTTCAAATATTATAGCATAGGCTTCCGGATTTTCTGGCCACGAAAGGAATTCACCGGCGTTGTGTATAAGAAGTATATCCGCTCCTTTTTCATCTACGGGAATCTTGATTCTTAATCCAGTTTTGGATTCTATATCTTCTTCCATCATTTTTACTATTTTTTTAAAGCCTTCAGGGTTCATACCTGTAGTTGAACCAACCTTTAGCTGGAGCACGGTGCCTTTTTCGTGCAGCTCTTTAGGAGCTATACCTAACTCTTGGCTTGCTATTTTTCTTATTTCCCTTGCTATTAGTCCGTTATCTATACCTATTGGACATACCTGCGCACACCTTCTGCATATGTTGCATCTATAAGATAGCTCTATGAGCCTTGTTATTAGCTGCCAGTTCTCATCTATATCACCTGTAACCAAGGTTCCAAAAAGTTTTCCGGCAGTTGTAAAGTGTTTTCTGTATACCCTTCTGAGAATTTCTGAACGGTATAACGGGCTGTAGATGTTCTGCTTACCGCTAGCTGTATAGATAGGGCACGCTTCCTCGCAGGCCCCGCACTTTACGCAGTAATCTAGAGAAAGCTTAAACTGCTGCGCAAAAGTCCAGTTACCTTCATAACTAAGATCTTTTTCAAGCCCTTTAAGGAACTTTTCTACAAGAACTCTTTTTTCTTCTTCATTTTTCGGTATCGGAATTCCAACGGCAGCATGTCCATCAAGGGTGAAGTCATACCTCTGAGTCCATGCTGCAGGAGGATCTTTTATTGGAGGTTCCTCTTTTAAACCTTCTAGCTTTAAAAGATCCTCAAGCTTTATCTTTATCAAGGGTTCTCTGCTTTCTCTTGAAAATTCTTTAGGATCAACGATCTTGCTCATATTTCATTCCACTTTTTCCCTTTTGGGGCGTGCGGTGCGTCCCACGGAACTGTAAATTCGAGGTTCTTTTTGATGAGTTCTGACTTCTTTTCATCGAATCTTCCTGCTACCATGTTAGGCCTTGAGTCCCACTGAACCTTGTGGTAAGTAAAATATTTTCCGAGAAAATGGGTCATTTTTGTAAAAGGTAAATAAAGCAGGAAAAGACATACAAGCAGAATAGTTACATAAGATGTAACGGGCAAAGCCGGTTGTTTAAAGTATATGAGCAAACCGTTTCCGCTTATCAGGTATGCTAGAAAGGATCTTGCATAGTTAAAGTAAGGATCATAAAAGAGTGAAAATACCATAGACAACATGATAAGCGATATTAATGAAAGGTTAAAGTAATCTACTGGAGCAGAAAGGTAGTTGGTCCTTTTATCTGTTGCCCTTAGCGCTATAAGCCCAACAGCCCCTATAAACGTTGCAAAGATCCCCATATAACCAAGAACCAAAGAAGCATAAAAAAATACAGTAAAAATAATACCCGAAGTGATTTTTAGAAGCTCAAAAAGGCTTCCTATAAAAATAGCCACAAACCATATCAGGAGCAAATATATGCCGCCGTGAAAAAGGAAACTAAAATACCATTGGGTTCGTTTGCTGTTATAAAGCCTTTTTATAAATATCATCTCTTTGAGCATATCAATGAGCTCTGAACCTTTTTCTTCTTTGATATCAGTCTTCCACCATTCTGGCCTTTCCAGATAAGAGCCTCCGTGTTTGTGTTCTTCTTCAGAAGGAACAGGGTAAAGCTCCCACCTTAGGTGCATAGGAGCTCTGGCGTATTTGCTGACCTTTAAGATCGTCATGACGACGCAGAAAACAAAAGAAAGATAAGCGGCATAGGCAACGAAATTTGCCAGTATCATAAATTATTTTCTTCGCTAATAATTTTAAATGATTATTACACGATTTTTTATAATATTTTTTATTACACTATAAGGTGTAATAACTGATTTTAAAACGCGATTTAAAGTATTAGTCAAATGACGATTTCAGACATCAAGGAACAGAAACTCTCAGAGGATGATATGAAAGCTCTTGAAAAACTCGAGAAAGGTCCGTGGCCTAGCCACGTTACAGAGTTAAAGAAAACCAAGTATCCAATAGAGTATTATGCATGGGGAGTAATGCACAAGTATTCGCCATGGTACAGCGGCTCATTCAGGGTCAGGTATGTATTCAGTGGGATCCTTGCCAGAAGATCGAGAGACGGGAAAGTATCAGAGGTTCACTTCAGGACTTATTCCCCAGCTGGAAGGTTTCTATCAACTGCTTATTTAAAAAAGATAGCTTACGTTGCAGAACAGTATGGAATAGGGTTGCTGGAGTTCGCAGGAAATACTGGTTCAATAGTGATAAACATACAGCCTGATAAGGCTGACCAGGCCATAGACATAATAAGAAACGTCATGGGTTCTGACGTTGGCGGTTCAGGTGATACTTTCAGGGAATTTTATGCCTGTCCAGGTCCAGCTCTTTGTGAGTTTGCTCTCTATGATACGCTTGCGGCCATGGATTTTTATAGGAGCCACCCTGAGATTTACAAATTCTTTAACACTCAGCTTTTTCCTTACAAGATAAAGGTGAAGTTCAGTGGATGTCCTTTCGATTGTGCCGGCGCAAACGCTAGGTCAGATTTTACCTTTATAGGGACATGGGTTGGCGCTCCAGAAGTTGATCAGGAAAAGCTAAGGGAGATGATAAAGAGCGGTAAGGTTGACCCTAAAGAGCTTGTAAAGAGATGCCCTTCAGGGGCAATCTCATGGGATGATGACAGGCAACAGCTTAAGATAGATGGAGACAAATGTCTTAAGGCAATGAATTGTATAAAGATGGCATTTCCAGCTATAAAGCCAGGAAAGAACAGAAAAATAGCTCTGTTGGTAGGTTCGCACGCTCAGGCCCACTATGGGCCAAGGCTTAGCTGGGGTGTAGCGCTTCTTGATGACTACAAGGAAGCGTTGCCGTTTATACTTAAAGTCATAGATATATACTCGAACAATGCGCCGAGGAGGCATAGGCTTGCAGACCTCATACTCAGAAGAGGTTTCAGGCTCATAAGCGAAGCTGCAAAAGAAACGCTTCCTGACAAACCCAAGGCTACTCCATCTTCTCATTTAAGGTTTACAACAGGTGCTGTTCTTTCAGACGATGAAAGGGTTGCATACACAGAATGGGCTAAGAGCTTGGTCAAAGAGTACTATGGAGGTGAGCAGTAAATGGCTGAAACTTTTGTTCCAGATCCTTCAGAAAGGATAAACAAGAGGATTCCTATGCCCTATGCAGCGCAGTTACCGGACATAATTAAAAGAAATTATGGAAAGTGGGTTGATAGAAAGTTCCACGGAAACGGAATAATAGAACACATATCTGAAAGCGGAGAAAGCATTTTTACAGTAAAGGTTGGGCTTCCACCTAACTCAAGAATAAGCGTTGATACGCTGAAAAAGATAATAGATGTAGCTGATACCTACGGACTAAAAGTAGTTAGAGCAACCAGAGGTATGAACGTTGAATTTATCACAGATTCGCTTGACAAAGCTAAGAAAATAGTAGATATCATGAAAGGTTACGGTTTTCCGGCGGGAGGTTGGGGAAACAGTCTCTGGCACATAACTTCATGTACTGCATACCTTACATGTTCAACCTTCGCTGTAGATGCGCCTTCGATAACAAAGGCTCTTTACGATTACTTTATGCCTTATTTTACAGGGGAGGAAAAGCTACCATCTAAGCTGGATATTTTTGTTTCAGGATGCACTAACATATGTGCTGGCACGTTAGCTGGGGATATAGTTGTTGTTGGTCACTGGGGACAGGCTCCAACGCCAGATCCAGAAAAGATAAAGTTCTGTCTGCCAACTTCAGCAGAAGCTCTGAAAAAGGTAACTCCTGACGTTGCAGCTGTTTGTCCTGTAAACGCCATCAAGCTTTATGCAAAGGAAGACGGTTCAGTTGGTATTGAAGTTGACGATAAAAGGTGTATAGCCTGTGGCAGGTGCAAGAACGTATGTGATTATTTTGATTGGGATCCAGACAAGGTAGGGGTAGCCGTTTTTGTAGGGGGCAAGACGAGCAACACAGGCTCAGGTCCAAGACTGGCTTATAGGATAGTGCCTTGGGTTCCTGTAAATCCTCCGGAATATAGAGAAATAGTGGCTGTCGTAAGGAAAATAGTTGATGTTTGGAAGAAAAATGCCGAATCCGGAGAAAGGATAGGGGACACGATCGACAGAATTGGGCTTGAAGAGTTCATGAGACAGGTAGGAGTCCCAAAATCAAGGCACAATGCATGCATAGAAGTTAGCTGGAACTTTGGAGTAAGGCAATTTATAAAGTACGTCTAAAAATTATTTCCCTTTTTTGTCGAATAACCCTTAATTATAAACAATGAATTAGTTTTTTGGTGAGATGTAAATGGTTGTAAATTACCCGGGAGAATTTGAAGTAAACGGCAAAAAAATTGTGATAGATGAAGATGGTTTTCTTCAGAATCCTGAAGCGTGGGATGAGAAAGTTGCAGAGTGGATAGCTATAAACATAGAAGGGATAGCGCAGCTTACTGAAAGGCACTGGAAGCTTATAAGATATCTTAGAAAATACTGGGAAACCTACGGTGTATGTCCTCCTATAAAAATACTCTTAAAGGAAACCGGTGAAACTCTAGAAAGCATATACGAGCTTTTCCCTGACGGACCGGCTCACGGAGCATGCAAGGTAGCAGGCGCACCAAAGCCAACGGGATGCGTATAAGCTGATGGAATGTGAAACTCCTAGGTTAATTGTTTCATCCTATAAAGGGAAAAACGGTAAAACTTTAGCTTCTATAGCTTTAGCACACTCTTTAATTGCTCGTGGATATAATGTTTCCATGTTCAAAGTTGGTCCTGACTACATAGATCCGAGCTATCATGCAGCGGTTACAGGAAGACCCAGCAGAAATCTAGATAAAATTCTAATGGGAAACAAAGTGGTTGAAAGGTTCTGCATGTATTCTTCAGGTTCGGATATAGCTATCATTGAGGGCGTTGCTGGACTTTATGACAGTCCTGATGGAGAAAGCGAAGAAGGAAGCACCGCGCAGATGGCAAAGCTTCTGAAAGCTCCAGTGATTATTGTAATAAACGGCGAAAGGATTAACAGAACTGCGGGGGCTCTGATAAAAGGATTAAGGGATTTTGACAGTAAAGTAAAGATCGTTGGTGCTATACTCACCAATATAGTGGGAAACCAGGAACAAAAGATCAGAAATGCTGTTAAAAGTGAGGGCGTTGAAGTAATAGGTACTATAAAGAGAGACAGAACTTTAGAAAAAATAATGGCATACAGACACCTTGGGCTTGTGCACGCAAACGAAACTGGAAGAGAAACCATCGCGCTGGCTTCATCCATAGCTTCTCAGAATATAAACGCTGAAATAGCTTTAAAGCTCGCAAAGGAAGGGTCGGATCCTATTAGTTTTAATGGCGCTGAGCGTGAAAAGCCTTTCATGAAGAAAATCAAGGTAGCAATAGCGCTCGGGAGGGCCTTTTCCTTTTACTATCCGGAAACTATCGAACTTGCTTCAGAATTAGGCGACGTTAAATTTGTTGATCCTGAGAAAGATGCTTATGTTGATGCAGACATGCTAATAGTTGGGGGAGGGTTTCCTGAAGTTTATGCGGAGCAGTTAGAAAAGAACAAACCATTTATGAAGTCTGTTAAGGATCATATTGAAAAAGGAAAGCTTTTTTACGGTGAATGCGGGGGGCTTATTTATTTAGCTGATACTATAGCTTACATGGGATACGAGTACAGGATGTCTGGAGTTATAGATGCTTACGCTGTAGTCATGAACGAGCCTGTTGGTCACGGTTATGTAACAGGGGAAGTCATAAAGGATAATATCATAGCCAGTAAGGGAACGATTCTAAAAGGTCATGAATTTCATTATACAAAAATGATAATGAAAGACAGAGAAATTTTCACTTTAAAGTATCTAAAGGGCAAGGGCATTGAGGGATTTGATGGAGTTTACATAAAAAATGCTTATGCAAGCTTCATGCACATACACCCTGAAACTTATAATTTTTTGAACAAAATGTTGTTGCAAAAATTTATGTAATGTTTTATTTCACTTTTTTGTGTATCTTTAGCAACCTTTTTAAGTTACATAAAACACAATAAATTTGGGTAAATTGATGCTTCACTCAGAAAGGGAAACTGTGAAACCAAATTTTCTATCTGAAATGCGTGAGGCTATAAGAAAATCATCACGTTCGTACGACCCTATAGCCTTAGAAATCTTAACTTATATAATTCACTACGAACCAGTATCGCTTTACAGGATAACAAGAATGCTGCCATACGGCATTTCATCGATTTATAAAAAAGCAAAAAGGCTCTCTAAAGACGGCCTTATAAAATCGTTTGAAGTAGAAAAACCAGAAGATAGAAGGAGCAAATCAGTGTACAAAGCTACTGTAAAAGGCATTTTCACTTGCTGGGCTTATGGATGCCTAAAGAATAACGAGCTAACTACAAGGTTGATGTACAGATGGGGAGTTGATGAAAGTGAAATGAAGTGGATTAACACAATTCTTTATTCACTTCCAAAAATAATCAGCCCGAACGACGTAACCCTCTTTGAAAACCCGATGATAATGATTATGGCTGCTATGATTTTTTCTGAAAACAATGACGGGAATAAAACGCTTCAGAAAGATATGGCAAAGTACATAATCGGGAAAATCGGACCTAAAGCTGCCGAGCTTAACGGCGATGATATGATAATCGGGGGTAAAAAATACTTTGTAGGCTTGAACTTTTCAGAAAAGTCCGCACACATTTATACGTGTGTTGGATGTAATAAGTGCTGTTCTATGCTAACAGTTCCTCTGGATGAATTAAAGTGCGAATATCTGTGCAAAGCGATAGAAAAATTCAAGTCATAAACTCCTTGACTACTTTGCCAACTATAATAATTCCAGGCGGGCTTATTTTGTTCTTCTTTATCTCAGAAGGCATGTTAATAAGATCTGTGAGGAGAACCCTCTGATATTTTGTTGTGCCATTAGAGATAACGCAGACTGGAGTTTCAGGATCAAAGCCATTCTTGATGAGCTCTGAAGATATCTTTTCTGAGTTTGAGATACCCATCATTATAACTATCGTTCCGCCAACATTCTTTAAAGCTTCCCAGTTGATTTCTCCCTCTTTTAGAGGGTGCCCGTTTATTATAGTAACTGATGAAGAAATGCCTCTGGATGTAACAGGTAATCCAACATAGGTAGGAACTCCGATGGCGCTCGTTACACCCGGTATAACCCTGAACTTTATTTTGTTTTTCCTTAAGAATTTTATCTCTTCATCCCCCCTTCCAAAAAGAAAAGGGTCACCTATCTGCAGCCTTACTATAACTTTTTTTGTCTTACAGTAATTAAGCACAGCTTCTTCAAATTTTTTCTGGCGCTGCTCAGCTGTTTCTCCTTTTTGGTGAGGAATCTTTATACAATCAGAGGGCGCAATATCAATGATTTCATTGGGGATAAGGTAATCATAAATGAGCACTTCTGCTTTTTTGAGCACTTTATAACCCATTATAGTAAGTAAATCTTTATTTCCGGGACCGCTACCTACAATATAAACTACACAGCTTTTTGCAGGGCTTTTCACAGTTCGTAGTGCGTCTCAAGTTAATTTAATGTTTATTCTTCACAGATAAGAGAATGTTTTATCTGCAAATTATTACACCCCCCTCTCCAGCATATCAAAGAATGATTGATCGATGATCTCCTTTTTGGGAAGCCTCTTGTAGAAGATCATTGCAGGCGTTTCAAGTCTTTCTATGTCAAAAGCTCCGTGTGGCCTTATGAAGTTGTACCAGTTCATGAACTCATCTACAGTGTTGAAGAACTTTACCTTCTTCTCGAATATATCAAAGAACTTCTCAACCTTGCCGTTTGTCTGAGGATGATCAACCCTTCCGACTATCAGCGTTATCTTCTCTTTAATCAAAAACTTTTCAAACTCTGTAATGCCTTTATCCCTTTCATCTGCTTCAACTCCATAGAAGGTTGTGCCGTGATCAAAGAGGATCTGCTCAGGCTTTCCGTACTTTTCTATTGCCTTCTTCAGCACATCAACAGAATACTTAGACGTTGGAGATGGATAAACGCCGTAGCCTGTTATAAATCTTGATGAATCATCTTCATACACGATCAGCCATAATCCCTTCCACCTCTGATCCTTTATCATGTGCCAGTCCACGTGCCATAACGAATTTGAGTATTCTCTCTCATACCTTATCCACTTCTTTCTGTGCCACTTTTTAGGCTCACTCATTGCAAAGCCAGCCTCCTTGAGTACTTGGTTGATTCTGTCATTGTCAATATGTAATCCTTCCTCGCGAAGTATCTTTCCGATGTAACTTGCGCTAAATCTGTATTTTCTGTACAGCTCAACGATTTCATTCCTAACGCTCTCAGGCAAAGGCTGTTTATGCCTTCCAGCTCTTTTCTGAACATGAATAACCCCTGTTCTTTTGTACTCTCTATAAAGCTGTTGCACTCTGCTAATTGATATACCCTGCACATCTGCTATCTCTTTATTGGTAAGCTTGCCATTAACCTTTGCTTTTATTATCCACTCTATCTGTTCTTTGCTAAGTTTGCTCATACTGTATCTCTTAACTATGCTTATCCAAAAATCGCTCAAATAACTTTTATTTTTTAAGTATCTAAGGGCATGTAATAATTTCCAGATAAGAGAAGGAGGAGTTTACAGAGAAAAAGTAAAATTTATGAAATATTTAGATAAGAAATCAGCTGAAAAATAGACTGAGAACGAAGTTTACTCCACTTTATTTTATTTTCAAATAATTTACAGCTCTCATGGGACCAACATTCTTGATCTTGGCATTCAGCCCCTGCTCATTAGTTATTACTATATGTTCTGGCCTTATCCCTAGTATTGTTTCGGTTTCATCATCTAACTTCATTTCAAAAAGATCAAACAAAAATCATCACTTATAAGCTTCAACGAAGATCCTTTTTACCAGCTTCCCTTATAGCAAAATAGATCACATAAAAGATCTTAGATCCGACTGCACAATGTTGCCCGACGATTTTCTATTTGCCTAACATACTTGATCCTTTATATTCTGATTGCTGTGTTGAATAATTGTTTAGCAATTTGGCATGTTAATTTTGATAGCCTAGATCGTTGACAACATTGAATTCCTCCCATAGTTCACCATCTCATCATAAATCCACATTTTCTGCATAGCTTCCGCTATCAGTCCAATAGGGCTTCTTGACCTAAGGTCCTCACCGAACTTCCTCTTTACTGATGAAAATATCCCTTCGATAGCCCATCTCAGCCCATACTTGGTGTCTTTTGCCCATGTCTTGTACCCAAGCTTCATGTACTTCCTAACTTCCTGCCTTCTTCTCCGGCTACCTCTGCAACGATAAGTTGTAGCGTTCTTCCTTATCTTTATAGCTGATTCTGCATCGCCAATTGCATTGAATATTTCGTTCGTGTCATATGCGCCATCACCGTAGAACTTCTTCAGCTTGATTCCGTTTTCTTTTAACAGCTCTATATGCTTTGCAGCTACCTTTGGCTCAGAACCTCCCTCGATTTTTACATCAACAGCGATCAGCTTTTTTGACTTTATATCTGCAGTTATAGTTACCTTTACGTACTTTCTCATTATTTTTCCATACACAAAAGTCCTATATTCTCCAGCGTTGCCAGTCTTAAACCCAGTGCCATCTGAGCCTGCTTCGACTTCATCGTAAGTTGGTAGCCTTATTTCAGGCCTCATGTCATGTACTCTTTGCCATATTGTTGTGTAATCATCATGGTAAGGTATCAAGCGTAACTTTTCCAGTGACCTTGCTATACCCTCAAGTCCCCTTTAACCAACACTGATGCTATAAAGCCTGAATTTTAATGAACGATTCAGGAAATTCGTATGGCCTACCTTATCCAATTCTTCATACCAGTTTTCAAAAATATCTATCGGCAGCAAAAACTCACCCCTTATTACAAGCTCTTCATTATAACTCTTCCAGTTCCTTTTGTCGATAAACTTATTACCCCATCTTTTGCTATTATTATTGCGGCTGTCTTTTTCTTTTGGGCACATAAGCAAGGAATTGACAGCCGCGCTATAAATAATTTATTCAACACAGCATATTCTGATGGAAAATTTAAATATAAAATTTTAAAATAACTTCTTCTTAAAATAATATATTAATATATACTTACTTTATAGTAATTGATTGTTTTTTAGCTAAACATTAAAACACAAAAACTAATAGTAGAACATGGAGAACTCAAAGAATGTACAACGACTTGCAAAGCCATCAAAGACAGACTGGTTTAAGGAAATTTACCTTTTCTATACACAGCTTGCTGCTGGTTCTTTATTGATAATTCCTGCCATAGTACTTCCTCTTTATTATAAGAGTAACATTTTAACTGAAGAGTATATGTTCTTTCTTGAATTCCTTGGTATGCTTGCAGGTTCTTTATGGATTTCAGGAGCATCGGATAGGATAGGGAGAAAACCTGCTTTAGCCTTATCTATAGCGCTTTACTCTGCTGGTTCGTTTATCCCGTTTATAGATCGTTCTTTTTATGCTCTTATTCTTTCCATGCTTATAATGGGCTCAGGTATAGGGGCTAACGTGCCGGTTGCTAACGCGATGATGAACGAGTTCTCTGAACCATCGGTCAGAGGCACCGTAATGTCCATTGGAAACGCAATATTTAATTTTGGTTTTGTAGTCGCGCCCATTTTAATATTTTTCTTTGGTGTAAAATTCATCTTTATTTTTGGGATATTACAGCTAATTACTCTTGCTCCTATCCTCAGGATTCCAGAAACAAAAAAGCCCTCTCACAGCTCTGGCTTTAGGGATCTCTACAGAGGTGAACACCTTAAAAAAACGCTAGTAATATCGTTTGCAACTTTCTTTGTATTCTTTGTTGTTTACGGAATAGTTGACTGGTTCCCTACGCTTTTATCAAGAGGTTTGGTCAAGGTACCAGCAATACTCCAGAAAGACTACATACTTATAACTAACTTTGGAGCTTTCCTGGGAGCTCTCTTTATAGCGCCTTTAGTAGACAGGACAGGCAGAAGGACCCTTGGCATAGCGGTAAGCTCCGTAGCTGGCATTACGGAAGTTTTAACTTTATTATTTTCTAGAATAATACCCGCTCTTGCAGTAGCGCTCACTTTTGTCTCCCTGTTTTTTATGGAAGGCTCTCTGGCAATAGTTACAATAATGGCTTCCGAACTCTACGATAACGACATGAGGGGGAGAGGTCTTGGAAATTCTCTGGCATGGGGTAGGATAGGTGGCATGACGTCTCCCCTAGTTCTTGGCAGCGTTCTTGAAATCTTTCAAAATCCGAGCTTGCCTTTTATTGTTCTCGGCTTGAGCTCGGTTTGTGCTGCGGCGCTTCTTCATATCCTGCCAGAAACCATGCAAATAAAGAAACTTTAGAGTCATAAACCTTTTAAAAGTTTTTAGTAAACCTTTTAAATAAGTAAACATGTATTACAGGTATGACTAAAGATGAAGAATATAAAAATAAAGAAGATGAGAAGACCGTTACAATAAAGGGTGTACGAGCAGATCTATTCAAAAAAATTAAGGATATGGCTTACCAGAGCGGAAAAACTATAGGAGAAATTACAAACAGAGCATATGAAGCATTGCTGAACGGAGCACAGGGGCTTGGGGAGATCTCCAAGTCGTTTCAGAAAGGTATTCAGGAATCCGGGTCTATTCTTATAAGCTCTTTGGACGAGCTTTCAGTAGACTCAAAGGAAATTCTTAACGAAGGAAAAAGAGTAGTTTTCAAAAACATAAAGAAACTCACTCTTACATCTCTTGACGATGTAACGATAGAAAAATACATAGGAGGTATATACGACGTAGAAGAGCTCAACGCAAGCGGTAACTTTTCCAAGATAAAACTTCTTGCCAAATGTGCTAACGTAAAAAAACTTAATATATCACAACAATAAACACTAGACATTAGAAAAATAATTTTTATAATTCTTTGATAAAAGAATTAATCTTTTATTATTGGTTCTCTCATTTCTTTTAGTTCCCCTTTGAGCAATCCTTCAACCGATTCTTGTAGCGTGTGCCCTTTTGGCAAATATATCTTTACACCCATCTGCTTTAAAGCGTTGAAAGCTCCTGGGCCCATTATGTACGTTATAATAACATTGGGCTTCTTATCAAGGATTACCCTTAAAAAAGCGCCTCCATGTCTTCCATGTTCATGATGCCCATGGTGCTCATGTTCTTCATTTTCTTCCTTCGCATGTTGATTCTCATATATTTGGTAACTAACTATTTTATCCACATCAATTTCAACAATAGCATAAAAAGGGGCTCTCCCTGGGTGCCCTGTTACCCTCGAATTAAGCCCATTATTGTCCTTAAGAGGTACAAATATTCTCATATAAAATTTTCCTCAAAATAATTAAAAAGATTATCGGCTTATTTTTACATTTATGTAGTTAGATTTTCAACTTTCAAAAGGTTTTATACCTTAATATTTAAATTAGAGCGTGAAAGCCGCCGTGTTTTTTGTATTATTTTCCTTCTGTTAACAGCAGGAGATGTATGGCTAAGTACCTTCTCTGACATCCTCACCGCCTTAAAGGCGATTGTTACTTTAAGGCGGGTCATGGGTTTGTGGTTTATCGCCTTCATCTTCATGACTTCATAGCTAGTGGTTGCCTCCCGCTCCGCTCGTCCAGCGATAGACCACAGGCTGTGCCTTCAGCCACTTACCCCTATCCTTAACGGATTTGGGGATATGTAGAGCCTTCTTGAAGTATTCCTTACGGGACACGCTTTAATACGCTTTACAACGTTTTTTACTAAAATTTTACCCTAATAGAAGAGGCGAGGCTTTCGTTCATTTTGTAAACTACCTTCTTACGTACAAGGCTTATCAGTTCATTATTACTTTTTACATGAGGAATACTTATAAAGCATTTTATCGTATTTGCCACACTACCCAATGAATGTCTTGCGTGCGTTTCACAGGCAGAGCCCTGTTAATCGCTGGTTTTATTCTATCGAGTGCTAGCCTCCTCCTAAACGTTTGGGAGTTCCTAAAGTTAGCTTACAAGGCTTTTTAGTCAGTATAGTCTGAAAAGATAACGTGCGGAAGGCTTAAACCTTTTTATAGGGATCATCAAAAGCTTGTGAAAGGGTACTTCCCTAACTCTCATAAAAATTTGAAAGGAAACCTATTTCAGACAAAAACACATATTAATTGCATTTGTTTTTCTAACATTTTTAGAAAAGTTAATTTACAGAATCTTTAACCATCTTTATGGTAAAATATCTGATAAAAGATATAGCCGATGGTGTTAAGCTTCTCAGGTTAGACGACGACAGAACAAGATATTTTGAGGCCGCATGGCACATACCTGAGGGCGTAACTTACAACTCTTACCTTATTGAATCTTCTGAAGGCCAAATGCTGATTGATACATGGAAAGGACAATATTCAGAGCTTTTCATGAAAGCTATTAAAGAAATTACTGATATTTCAAAGATAAAATACGTAATAATAAATCATGCCGAACCTGATCATACAGGAAGCCTTCCAGTGCTTCTTAGAGAAGCAAAAGACGCAAAGGTTGTGGTTAACGTTGCAGGCATAAAACTCTTGAAAGCAAAGTACGATATAAAAAATGAAATTGTAAGCATTGAAGGGACAAAAGAAGTTAAGTTGTTGGGAGAAGACTTTATTTTTATACATGTACCATGGGTTCACTGGCCTGAGACCATGCTTTCTTATCAAAAGAGAACAAAGATACTTTACACATGCGACGTTTTTGGTTCTTTCTCAATACCGTCAAGTTACAGGGCAGACCCGCGTGATTCTTTTTACCTTAAAAGCGCTGAAAAATACTTGATTACTGTCATGGGTTATTACAGGAAATATGTTCTTAACGCCATAGAGAAGGTAAAGAGCATGAACCTTGAGATCCTAAAGATAGCACCTTCACACGGAGGCATATGGGATAGAAACGTTGAAGAGCCGATGCAGCTTTTTGAAAAATGGGCCAAAGGAGAACCAGAGAAGAATAAAGTGACGATAGCATACGTGTCTATGTATGGTTCTGTAGAAGAAGCGGTGTCAAGGGTTTATAACGAACTTGCCTCAAAAGATATTAATGTAAAGACTTTTGCAATAAACGATTCTGATTACCCAGATTTTGAAGATTTTCTTACTGAAATAAATAGTTCGTCAGTTGTTTTACTCGCTACTCCAACTTACGATACCAGCGTTCATCCAAGAATGAAAGCGCTTCTTGAGCTTATAAAGGATAAGTTCAGGGGCGTAAGCAAACCGTTTGTGGTGATGGTCTCTTATGGATGGGGCTCAAATGCTATAAAATATATGGAGAACTCGTTAAAAGATGCAGGCTTAGAGGCGATTTTAATGGAAACTTTCAGGGAAAAAATTAGCGACGAACAAGTTAAGAAAATAACATCTGTTATAAAAGATAAAATAAAGACATAAAATTGTTTTCTGCGCTAACGACCTCTTGCCCTTATTAGTAACTCAAAAAATTTTTAGAAAAGATAGCGTTTTAAAGTTTGTGCAGACCATACAAAATACTAATTAATAATAATAAGTACTTATTATATATTAATAATCAATTTATTAATCAATCATTGGAAAAATCATGGATGAAATGCTTCTTTTTGAACATGTACAGATAGACCATAAGGTAAAACCTGAAGCAGCATAATGTATGAGTATAACTAATTCATGCTTATTACAAAAAATGAACGATTCTTACGCGTTCAAAAACCTTTCATCGTTGCGATTGAGTAGCACGAGACAATGCATTGTGATCATAAAGTATATAGTTAATAGAACAGAAAGGGGAATTAGCTTATCAGTTCTCAACTGCATACTAAGCAATAGATGAGAAAACTTAAGTAAATTTTGAAAGTCAGCACGTTTGACTCAGCTCCTTTACCAAAGGAAAGCTGTTCATAAAATTGTTAAGCTCATTATAAAATCAGATAAAAGTTTTGATCTGCTTTACAAAAGACTTTTTGCTACCTTAATTTGGTAAAGTTAAAAATAAAAATGCCTGAATAAATATTTATTTATGCAAAAAATAATTATTTATGGCAAAAAAGATATTAAGACGGCTTCAAAAGACAGGAAATTCTTCCTACGCTATAGTTCTTCCAAAAAACTGGATTAAAGATCTGAAGTTAGAGAAATCAGACCCTTTGACTGTTGAACTAGAGGGTTCAAAGCTGTCTATTTATCCTTCACAAAAAGTTTCTGAAAAAGAAGAACTTGAGTATACTATAAAAGTTTCAGAAGATGAAAGTGTATCTCTAATTATTCGAATGTTCATTTCAGCTTATCTTCTTGGTGCGAGATCAATAAAGGTTGAAGCTAAAGAAAAAAAGCTTCCAGCTACACTTAAAGATGAGCTGAAAAAGTATGCGAAAGATATCATGATAGGAATTGAAGTTGTCGAAGAATCCTTAGAGAGTATAACTTTCCAAGAGCTCGTTTCATGGCCATCTATGAATTTGTTTGGGTTGATAAGGAGAATGCATACCATAGCCCTGAACATGGTTAAGGACTCATATTCTGCTTTAATAAATGATGACGAAGATATAAGAGAATCAGTCATAAGTTCAGACACAGAAGTTGATAAATTTTATTTCTACGGCATTAGAGTTCTTAATGAGGTTGTATACAACAAAGATATGCTTCAAAGTTTTGGATTAACCAAAGACGTTCATATATTAATATCTAAAAGTTTGCTTAAAAATATAGAAAGAATTGCAGATCACGCTGTAAGCATAGCATCTATCAGAGGTTTTAGCATTTCTGAAAGCGATAGGAAAAAACTTCAAAATCTTTATGAAAAGGTTTTGAGCGTTTTTGAAAAGTCCTATGAAGCCCTTGTTTCTCAAGACAAATTTAAAGCTAACGAGATAATAGATTATGTACAGGAAATCAGAAAAGAAATGGAAAACTATGCCTCAATTCCTCAAAATATCATTGAGCACTTTGAGAGAATAGCGGAGTATACTTCAGACATAGCGGAAAACATAATCGATTATTCTGTAAGTAACGAGATATTAAAATACTAAAAAATTTTTGGCAGTTTAAGCTAATACTTGCATTTCGTTAGAAATTATTTCAAGAGGTACTCCTTTTGGTTCTTGAAGGTAAGTGGTAATAACTACACCTGCAAGGCTCAACAACCCAAGGCCTAGAAATATCAGAGGAAGCCCGTAAGTTATTCTCCATACCGGCATATAAAGCGTAGAAATTGCGGCTCCAAGCTTGCCAGCTGCTGCTGAAATTCCGTGCCCGGTTGACCTTTTGTTTGTAGGATAGATTTCCGAAGGTATTATAAAAGTTGTTGTGTTAGGCCCCAAGTTTATTGCGTAGAAACTCATTGCAAAAAGAGAGAACGCTATTAGGGGATCTGAAAGTTTCTGAAGCGTAAAGCTCGTTAAAAAGTATATAACTGCCATAAAAACGAATCCTGCGATCTGAAGCGCCTTTCTGCCTACTCTATCTATAAGCGCAACAGCCGAAAAATAACCTGGCAATCCGACTATGTAAGGCAGACCGCTAATTAATATAGCTTTGCTAAGAGTTCCTTCCATAAGCTTAGGCACAATAGTGCTCGTTATAAATGAAGAATAAACGCCAGTTCCATAAAGAGCTATGTCCATGATGAACCAAGTAGATGTTGTTATCAAAAGGGGTTTCCAGTAATTTTTTATGAATCTTGAAAAACTGGACGTTTTTTTCTGAGCCATATCGATGCCTTTCTGGGATATCTCATAGTTTGATTGTATTCCAAAGTACTCAGCTGCTTTTTTAAGTTCGTTAAGATCTTTTTTTACATGGTATGAATATCTAGGAGTCTCTGGCATCTTTCTTCTAAAGTATATTACTGCCAGAGCAGGTATTGCGGCTACTCCTAGAACTGTTCTCCATGCTATTGAAGGAGGTATAAAAAGTGCTGAAAGTATTCCAACAAGCACCGCCGCTATGATTCCTAACCCTTGGTTTGAAAATACTAGAGCAACCATTTTTCCTCTGTCCTTAGCATTTCCGTATTCTGATGCTATGACCGATGACACTGGATAGTCGCCTCCTATACCAACTCCAAGCAAGGCTCTGCTAGCTATTAACCAGTATATATTTGGAGAAAAAGCTGAAAGTATAGCACCCAGCGCTAGCAATGCGGCCTCAAGCCCGTAAACTTTTTTCCTACCTAGTTTGTCAGATATTATCCCGAAAAGCAGCTGACCAACTATTGCAAATAATATGGCTGAAGTTGCAAGATATGCAGAGAGGGGAAGAGATAGAATTTTTAAGTTAAGAGGAAACGAATGTTCAGGATAAACGCTAAGAATGTAAAGCACTATTGTTATGCTGAAAAGATCATAGGCATCTGTGAAGAATCCCATACCTGCTATAAGAGAAACTTTAATGTGTTTTAAAGAAAGTTTTAGTGAATCGAAATGGTTCAACGTATTTATGCTCATTTATTTTTTTTTGTATTTAATTATATTAAATTTAAATTTAATCTATTTATAAAATAAAATATAAGTAATCTATAAAAAAATAATTATTTTTACAAAAATTATATATATTAATCCAGATTTAAATTTATTGTTTGATAATGCTGTGTTGAATAATTATTAATAGCGTGGCTGTCAATTCCTTGCTTATGAACCCAAAAGATAGTCGCAATAATAAAATGATGGGTAATAAGTTTATCGACAAAAAGAACTGGAAAAGTTACAATGAAGAGCTGGTAAGAGTTTTTGCTGCCGATAGATATGTTTGAAAACTGGTATGAAGAATTGGATAAGATGAATGAGGGCAAGAAAGGTAGGCCTTATGAATTCCCTGAATCATTCATTAAAATTCAGGCTTTATGGCATCAGTGTTGGTTAAAGGGGACTTGAAAGATGCTTGATACCTTACCATGATGATTACACAATCATATTTGAGTGCAAGATATGATACCTTAAATAAAGCTACAAACGTACGATCTTGAAGCAGGCTCTGACGGAAGTTTTATGGATATGTACATATCCCACAAACGAAATTTTTAACATAATTGTTAATGTAGAATAAGCTATAAAGATAAGAACGCTACAACTTATCGTTGTAGAAGAAGGAGGAGAAAACAAGAGGTTAGGGAGTACATAAAGCTCGGGTACAAGACATGGGCAAAGAAAGTTAAGTATGGCCTTAGGTGGGCTATAGAAGGGATATTCTCATCTATAAAGAGAAAGTTCAGAGAAGACCTTAGTGCAAGAAGCGTAATTGGTTTGCTAGCGGAAGCTATGCAAAAAGTTTGGGCATATGATGCAATGATCAATTATGCTAAGAACGCAATGCTGATGACATGATCAATTAAAGCCTATTGGTTAAGATAGTAAATTATTCAAAAAAGCATTTTGATAAGTTTTTAAAATTAGATGAAACCTTGTGGCAAATAGTTATTCTGTTTTAGCCAGTCGACGTGCGCCACTGTATAACGCCACAAAATATCGCATTTTGTGTCGTCAAAAGGCCAAGGTGCTACGAGGACTACATCCCCTTCCCTTATCCATATTTTTCTCTTTAATTTCCCCCTAATCCTTCCAAGCCTAACCTTTTCGTCAGTACACCTTATCATAGCGTGATCGCTGCCTAGCAGTTTCTCAACTACCCCAAGCAGTTCTCCTTGTTCTGGAAGGACTAAATCTTTAAGTTCAGCCTCGCTTAGCACCTTTCGCTTTCCCATAGACTTCCCCTCATTTAATTAGATGCACATATTATAACGCTTTTGCTTAAATCAACGTTATATCAACTAAAGAACCTTTGGGGATTTTTCCAGAAGCAAATAGTAATGCGTCTGCTTCTAAAATAAACCTCAATGTGTGAGGTTTTACGTTTAAAATCTCAGCAGTTTCACAACCATTAACGTTTAAGGCCTTTACAAATAGCACTTTTGTCCAAGTGTCGTCTAAATCTAAATTATCGTTCAAAACGGCTCTCCTTTTTCTTAGATATGGCGCGAACCCCATACTTTGAAGCGTTATAGGCAAAAGCGCAAAAAGGGCAGCTACAGCAGCTTGCGCGTTTCCTGGTAAAGTTATTAAAGGGGTTTCATGTAAGGTAAAAAACCCAGCAGTTTTACCAGGTTGAAGCTTTAAATTTTTAAAAATTAACTTTGCATTAGCATTTAGCGCAGCTTCTGTAGTTAAATCCCTATCGCTTATGCCGGTTCCTCCTATTGTTATCAAAACATCGTATTTTCCTATAGAGTTTAATAAGGACGTTGATATTTCATTCACAGAATCTGGCAGAGGTTTCATCAAATCAACTTTAGCCAACATTGATCTTACAAATTCCTGTACTAGGAAACCAGTTAAATCGGGACCTCTTCGGTGGACAAGTTCTGACCCTATAGGCAGGATGCCAACCTTAGGCATTTCATACACTTTAACTTTTTTTATGCCCGCCATGCTTAGAAATATTGCAGCTTTTACGCTCAAGATTTCGTCTTTTTTTACTATTACCTCTCCGCTTTTGCAGTCTTCGCCAGCGTCTATAAAGTTTTTTTCAAAAGCTGCCTCGCTGATCGGAAGCAACATTCCTTGATTTATAGAAGCCATCTCTTTTTTTATAACATACAAAGAATTAACAGGTAAAAAAGATCCAGTATAAACTTGATAAGTATCTTCCGCTTTTAAATAATGGGGAGGTCTAACCTTTAATGGTATTTCCCCCTTTATAACGTACTTTTCTCTTTTTGAAGAAACTACAAAACCATCCATCGTGCTCTTGGGCAGAACCGGAAAATTCTTCGTGCAGAGTACATCCTCAGCTATTATATGGTTTATACCTTTAAGAGGCGACATTTGTTTTATTTTAGGGCTTTCTTTAAGCTCTGAACCTATAATCCTCTTAGCTTCAATAAGAGTAAGCGCTTCTTTGCCCACGATTTATTCTTGTATACATATGTATGAAATGCTTTTCGTATTTTTAATACATTTAGCAAAATATGTTTCCCCGGTAAAAGTTATTATCTGGAGCTGTAAAATAAGGCATATGTCTGGATGGACCGTTGAGGATGGTAAATACCTCATTGATGTTGCAAGAGAAGCAATAAAATACTATGGAAGAACAAAAAAGTATCTTCAAGTGATTAACCCTCCTGAAAAGTACATGGTCAAAGCCGGGGCTTTTGTAACTATAAAGAACAGACAAAAAGAGCTCTTGGGATGTATAGGTAGGCCTTATCCTTCGGGAACTCTGATAAACAATGTCATAGAATCCGCAGTAGACGCTGCTTACTTTGATCCGAGGTTTCCTCCTCTTGATCCAAAAGAAGCTGATAACGTGCTTATAGAAATAAGCATTCTTACAACGCCCGAAGAAGTAGTTGTGAAAAGACCTGAAGATTACCTAAAGGAAATAAAAGTTGGAAGGGACGGGATAATAGTAGAGTGGGCTTTAGGAAGCGGCCTTCTTCTTCCTCAAGTTCCTGTTGAAGAAGGGTGGGACGTTGAAGAGTTCCTATCTTACGGCTGTCTAAAAGCTGGAGCTGATAGAAACTTGTGGAGAAGAGGAGGGATAAGGCTTTACAGGTTCAGGGCTTACGTTTTTGGAGAAAAGGAGCCAAAAGGAGAAGTAGAACAAGTTAACCTTGAGTTATAAATGGTACTTTTCAGTTTACGGGACGGGGCTTGGGCACATAGCAAGAAGCCTCTGGCTTGCTAGACACCTTAATGGCGATAAATACTTCTCTAGCTGGGGAGAGGCGTTAAAAATAGCCTCTTTAAGCTATACGTCTTTTGAGGCTACTCCTCTTGACGTTGTCTGGACAGAGGAAGGAAGGATGTCTTTTAAGAAAACGTTAAAGGGTTTCTACAAACCTTTCAGTACTTTTGCGTTACAGATAAGAGAAGAAAAAAAACGAATAAACTGGATCAACCCTTCTTTGGTTATATCAGATTCAAGGCTTTCCCCGCTAATAGCTTCTAAGCTATCTAGAAAAAAGAGCGTTCTTATAATAAATCAAGCAAAAATTCTCTTTCCTCTTAGAAAAAACGTTTACATTTTCCTAGAAAGGCTATTTGGAGAAACGCTTGGCGTCCTGTGGGATCTTGCAGATGTAATAATTTCCCCAGATCTACCACCACCATATAACATATCTAAGTTCAGCATGGAACTTAAAACAATAGAAAAAAAAGTTGTCTACACCGGGTTCTTTGCAGACATACCAAACAAAAAAGTTGAGTGTAAAAATGACGGAAAATACAAGATATATGCCCCAATAAGTGGGCCAGCACCTACAAAGAAGCTTATTGTAGACCTTTTAATAAAAACCGCAAGGTTGCTTCCGGAAAATTATCAGGTAACTATAAGCATGGGAGATTTAAGCAAAAAAGGCTATAGATTTGATGACGGAAAGCTAAGCATAATCGGCTGGGATGAAAACAGAGAGATAAACATGACGTGCTCTGATGCCTTGATCGTTAGAGGGGGTCTGACCACTATAGGAGAAGGCATAATTTACGGAAAACCTATGGTGGTTTTTCCCATAGCCCTCCATGGGGAACAAGAACAAAACGCACGCAGGGTCCAAGAGCTAGGGATTGGTCTTTATATGGATCAGTACAAAACAAAACCCGGCGATCTTCAATATAGTTTAACACTTCTTTTGAACGATGATCAATTTAAGAAAAAAGTAGAAAAACTTTCTAAGTTTGCCAGATCTATAAATACTTCAGAAAGGGTAAAAACTATCATGGAGGATCTTGTTTATGGCAAATATCCCTGAAAGTGGCATCTATGAAAAAGGTAAGCTAGATTTAATCAATGTTCTATCTGAAGCTTTAAAAAGAGATCCGGGGAAGGATGGTATAATACTTTATTATGTAGGAACTGTGAAAGATCTAAGCAAAGATGGGAAGAAAGTCAAGCAGCTTTACATAGAGGCTTACGAAGAGCTTGCTAATAAAAAGCTAAAAGAAATATGCTATGATACAGTAAATAAGTTTTTGGTTAATGAATGTAGGATCTATCACTTTACTGGTTATTTTTTGCCTGGAGAACCGCTTGTGCTTGCTATAATATGGAGTAGAGATAGATCGCAGGGGCTTTCTGCTCTTCCTTATGTTATAGAAAGGTATAAGAAAGAACCAACTATATGGAAAAAGGAAATTTATGAAGACGGGACGACAAAGTGGTTAGAGGAATGATAGGGCTAGGAATAGAAAGCACTGCGCATACTTTTGGAGCTTCCGTAGTCAACAGTGAAGGAAATATACTTTCAAACTTAAAAGACGTTTACAAACCTCCTCAGGGTTCTGGGATTCATCCTCGTGAAGCATCGCGTCATCACTCTGACGTTGCCCCCAAGATCCTTAAGGGCGCGCTCAAACAGGCAAAAGTAACTTACCAAGACCTTGATTTTATAGCGTATTCAGCTGGACCTGGACTTGGACCTTGCTTGAGGGTAGGAGCAACCCTTGCAAGGTTCATTTCCGCCTACTATAATAAGCCTCTTATCCCTGTGCATCACGGCGTAGGCCATATAGAGCTTGGGGCCCTTCTTACAGGCGCAAAAGACCCGCTTGTGTTATTGCTTTCTGGAGGTCATACGATGATACTTTCAGCTCAAAGGAAAAAGTGGAGAGTTTTCGGAGAAACTCTGGACATAACTTTAGGACAACTTATAGATCAGTTCGGAAGAAGCATAGGCCTTGCCTCTCCCTCAGGGCCACAGGTAGAGGCGCTTGCCTTAAAGGGGAAAAAATTTGTTCATCTTCCGTATGTCGTAAAGGGTAACGACCTTTCGTTTTCAGGAATCTTGAGCGCAGCCAAAAAAGCTTTAAAAAGCGTTAGCGTTGAAGACGTTGCGTATTCTTTGCAGGAAGTCGCTTTTTCTATGCTCGCAGAAACAGCAGAAAGAGCGCTGGCTCTAACAAAAAAATCTGAAATAATGATTGTGGGTGGTGTAGCCGCTAACAAAAGGTTAAAGGAGGTTTTTGAGAACGTAGCCGAAAGACACAAAAGCAGGCTTTTGATAGTTCCTCCAGAGTATGCAGGTGACAACGGCGCTCAAATAGCTTGGCCCGGCTTGCTTTATCATAAGCTAGGCTACAGCGTTGAACCCGAAAATGCAACTATAGATCAGTCATGGAGGATCGATGAGGTAGAAGTGCCTTGGAGAAACTGATAAGTCGGGGAGCTGAAGCAGATATATATCTCGGAAAATGGGGGTTTTTGGACGCTGTTTACAAGGTGAGAGTTAAAAAACCATATATGGTCGAAGACCTTGATGCTTTCCTTAGAAAAAGCAGGACCATAAGGGAAGCAAAGATGTTAAGGGCTGCAAGAAGCTTTATTCCAACTCCTTACGTTTTTTACGTCGGATTAAAGACTTACACTATAGTAATGCAGTTTATCGAAGGGCAAGCAATGAAGGACATAATAAAAAACAAACCTGAACTTTCTTATGTTGCTGGGCAGTACTTGGCAAAGCTTCATAACAACGGTATAGCCCATGGCGACCCTAACACTTCTAACATATTGTTTGACATAAAAAACAACACGTGGTTAATGATAGATTTTGGACTTTCATACTATACAGAAAGAATAGAAGATTATGCTGTTGACTTTCATCTTTTCAAAGAGATCCTAAACGTACAGCATGTCGAGGTTTATGATCAGGCGCTCAACGCTTTTTCTGAAGGTTATTTTTCAACCAGTAAGATAACAAAGGATAAATTTCTGAACAAGGTAGAAGAAATAGAAAAAAGGGGAAGGTACGCAAGAAGAATAAACTTTTAGTTTTAGCTTCTGTAAATAAGCAGTGGTACAAGCTGTTCTTCTTCTGTTAATCCTCCATGATGACCTTTAAAAGCTATATAATCTTTGTCCCCTTCAGGTCCTCTGTAGGAATATATTAGCGATTCAGGAACCTTTGGTACGGCCAAAATGTCTCCAAGTCTGTCCTGAAACCTTGGGTCAACGTACTCGCCGAGTAATTCTTCCTTAAGGTATTCTTCCCTCGTAAATAGTTCAAAACCTTTCAGGTTTTTTTCAAAATATTCCCTTACTTTTTCTTCATTCTTTACCTTCATAAATGCAGCTCTTGAGTCTCCCCACGGTGGCATTTCGAGCATCTCCATTAGGGAATCATCCACTACATGGCTTACTAGATTATCTGTCTGCCCGTGATCTGCGGTAAGCAAAAGCGTTAAACCTTTGATGCCTTCTAACGATTTTAAAAGCATTTTTAGAAGGTCTGATGCTGAAGATAAAGTTTCAGGAGAGAATGGACCGTAATGGTGCGATAGAGTATCAACAGTAGGTATGTAAAGGTTCAGGAAAACGCTTTCGTTTTCCTGGAGTATCTTTCTCATTGCTTGAAAAGCGTCCCATGAATAGTAGTACTTTATCCTTTCAAGGCCCCTGTGATAGAATTGATTAGTTGGCGTGTCATATATGTTAGCTGGAATTACAGAATATCCTTTTATTCCTTTTTCTGCAAGCCTGTCCCCTATTGGAACTGCTTTTTCTGAAATGTATTTAGTAAAGTTCTGATATATAAGCGGTAACGGAACTTCCTGAGAAGGGTGAGAAAGGTTTAACATGTTGACTATAGTGCCGAGTTCTTTTACGTATGTTGTAAATCCCATTACGCCGTGTTCCCCTGGCGTCAATCCTGTATAAAAGCTGAGCATTGCGCATGCTGTTGTTGATGGAAATATGCTTGTAATCGTTTCATGTTCAAAATTTTCAATCAATTGTTTATCAATAAAACCTTTTTCTATCCCTTTCTCAAGCGTTTTTTCTCCAAAAGCGTCGAAAATAACGAGAACAAATTTTTGGCTTTTTTCAAAGCTTTTCCTTAGAGGTTTCCTCTCGCTGTTCAAGTCAAAGTTTTTCAGTATGCTTCCATAAATGTTGGAAATGCTTCCTCCATTATAATCGGGTTTTAAAAAGTTCATTTTAGAAAATTAAATTGGCGCCCTAAAGAATTTAAACGTTACTCTGACATCTTCCCGCCTTATAAGGCGATAGTTCATTCAAGGCGGATCATAGGTTTGTGGTTTACCGCGATCATTCTCATGACTTCATAGCTAATGGTTACCTACCCCGCTCCGTTTATCCAGCGGTAGACCACCGGCTGTTCCTTCAGCCACTTACCCTATCCTCATTGGACTCCAGAATATGTAGAGCCTTCTTGAAGTATTCCCTTACGGGACACGCTTTAATACGCTTTACAACGTTTTAGTAATTTAAATTTTACCCCGCCTCTAGAAGAGGCGAGGCTTTCGTTCGTTTTGTAAACTTTAGAATAGCCTATAAACAGCATTCATAAATATATTTGAGATGCCTGAAATATGGTTACCATACGGGGAGCAAGAAGTATCATTAAAGCTTAAAAGGGAGGATATTGATGAAGTTGTTTCTATCAAGCCTCCTGAAAGCATTTCTGAAAAAACAGAAGTTAAATATTACATTACTGATGGGTCTGAATTTTCTGAAAATTTAATAAAAGAAAGGATGCCAGAGCTTAAGCCTTTGGAGGTAACAAACTTTAAAAAAGAGGAAATAGTAGATGGTTATCTTTTCAGTTATCCCGAAGCTCTTAAAGAAACTCTTGTAGTCTGTTCCGTCAGGCTGGATCCTGTTTACTGGTTTAAAGGTCCTCACAGCGTTATCGCTGAGGCTTTTGGAGCAAGGGAAGAGGTTATCAAAAGAAAAGAGAAACAAGGAGCATGCGAAGAGGACGAAGCCGTTTGGTTTTCTAAAAGGCTTTTGGAAACCAGCGGCGCAAAAGCTTTTTGTTATTTTGGTAACAAAGGGAATTTTATCATGGGAGATGGCGTAACTGTCTATGAAAGGTTAAAAGAATTTTTTACAAACCACGTACAAAAGCACAGACAAAAGGATTTTGTCATAGCTTCTGCTGGAGGCTTCCCTTACGATATTAACCTAAAAGAGTCTTTGCTTTCTTTTTATGGCATTTTTGGCGTCCTAGAAGAAGGTTCAGACGTTTTGCTTCTTGCAAAATGTAATAATGGGTTGGGTGATGAGGGGCTAAGGTCTGCTATTCTAGGGATTAACGGTGAAAGTCAGGCGTTAAAGGTTTTAAAAGAGTTGCAAAGTAAAGCCAAGGTTCATATGGTGACTTCTCTTCCTTTTGCTTATTTAAGAAAGCTAGGAATAGAAGGGTACAACAGCCTTACCGAAGCTTATGAAAAGATAAGAAAAGAAAAGAAAAAGGTCTTTTTGGTTGAAAACGCTTACCTTTTCTGTAAAAGATAAAAGCTCAGTATGGTCCTTTTTCTCCTTTGCAGTAAACAACACCCTTATACCTTCTTATAAAAGAAGGACAGAGGTAACATACTATAAAAGGGACCTGTTGTTTTACTACTGGGCAATCAACATACTCTTTTTTCATTGACGATATAAGTCTGTTCCCTATTCCTCTTAGTTCGTTTAACTTTTCCTCAGGAACTTTAAGTGATTTTGTAGCCTTTTTGACCTCTACTTGCAACGCTTTTTCCATACATCTATCTGAAACCTATAGAGCCTTAAAGCTTTCGCTCCACTTCAAGTAAGCCATGATCATTTCTGAACTTACGCTTGGTTTTCTTTGTTTTATCACCATTTTGAAGTCGTTCATGTTTATCGGTCTTGGCTTGCTGTTGGGCTTTAAGGCTTCACCTGATTCAAAAAGCTCCCTCACGACGTTAAGCTGAACCGCCTGCACTATATCCTTTATGTCGCTGCCAGTATAACCTTCAGTAAGCTTTGCAAGTTCGTCAAGCTTTACATCAGGCGCTAAAGAAAGCGGCTGGGTGTAAAGCTCAAACATTTTCTTCCTTGCAGCCATAGTAGGCAAACCTACGTATATTCTCTTTTCAAACCTTCTTAAAAACGGAGGATCAAGCGACCAGGGCTTGTTTGTTGCTGCAAGTATGTAAACCGGCGTTTTCTTTCCTTTTTCACTTATTCCGTCCGTTTCTTTAAGGAACTGGTTTCTAACTCTTATCTCTCCTCCTACTTCTTGAGATCTCGTGCCGAATAGCGAATCAACTTCATCTATGAATATTATTACAGGTTTTCCCTCCTGTTGCGATATTTCTCTTGCTTGCTGGAAAAGCCTTGCAACGTTCTTTTCGGCTTCACCAAGCCACTTGCTCATTATGCTTGCTGCATCTACTGAAAGAAAAACAGCGTCTATTTCAGCTGCAGTAGCTGCGGCCAGCATAGTTTTACCACATCCCGGGGGACCATACAAGAGTATCCCTCTGGGCCATCCCAAAGGAAATAGGTCTGGTCTTTTGTTTGGATATATTATGGCGTCCTGAAGTGCCCTCTTCGCTTCATCAAGACCTATAACCTGGTCGAACTTAACTTCTGGCTTTTCTTTTATTACAAGGTCATCAAAGTTTGCCCTGAGCGTTTCAACACGCCCTCCGCTTGTGGATAGCGTTCCTTCTGCTTCTCCATCGTTAAGACCCCTTATCCTTTGAATCTCGGCTATCCTGCGTTTGTATGCCTGCGCTCTTTCCATATATATCTGGTTTAGTTGATAGTTGGGGTAAAGGTTTATCAGTTTCATCAGCATTTCGATAGCCTTCTGGTACATCAAAATAGCCTGTGGATAGCTACCTTGGGAATCAAGCTTTATGGCTTCGCTTGCGTACTTAGCCGCAAGACTTTCTAGTTCTTGAGCAGCTTGGTAGCTCATTTTATATCATCTCTGCGTACTCTCCTTCTTTTGCTGCTTTAATAAGGAAGCTTCTTAATTCTTCCTGCTCATTGTTGATCTCCAAAGACCTTTCTATGGCTTCTTCAAGTATATTTTCTGCGCCCATACCTGAAAACAGCTGTAAAGATTGCCCCTGTATAGTTATTGTACCAAAGTACTGAGCTGCTTCGCTTAGTTGTTCAAAAAGAACAGAATAAGCTTCAGAAAGTGCCTCAAGATCCGGCTTAAGCTTAGAAATAGCCTGGTTAGTTTCCTTAAAAGATTCTATTACAGAATTTAAATCGCTGTAGCTATCAAGCCTTAGCATAACCTTCAAGAGTAAGGCGTCCAGCTTGTCCACCACTTCATATATTTGACTAAGAATCTTGGCTTCTCTAGCATATATTTCTCTTTCTTCCTGGCTCATACTCTTTTCAGCTCTTATGCTAAATGCGTCGATTTTAACTTTAATCCTCCACTTGACGGTAAGGAGGTTGTTCCTGTACTTTGATAGCTCAAGGTAAGCATCCCTAAAAGCTGGCTCCTTTTTCTTAAAAGGATTTATACTAAACTTCATAATAATACACCAGTTTTTAATAAAAGATCAATTTATCAGAAAAGGTCATAAAAAATTAACAAAAAGAAAAAATAGAATTATTCAAGTTATGCTTAAATTTGGTGCTTTTCTCCTTCGGGTAGGCCGATTGACCCGAGGTCTGGTAGTTTTTCTTTCATCTTCGCTTCTGCTAGAGTGCTTGCTTCTGCAAGTATCCTCTCTGCATCTTCGTTTGCAGCTTCGAAGTTAAGCGTGGATCCTGTAAGCTGTCCAGCATCCACGAGTATGCTGCTGAGCAACGAAGATATCTCTGATATTTCTTGTTCTGCTGATGGCATTACCTGCATCAGCCCTGCCCTTACGCTCTTTATTACGGCCATTGCTGGAGCAAGAGTTACCACTACATCTCCTAGGTCTGTTACCGTAGTTAGCCTTGTTACGATCTGCTCGAGAGCTAGCTTTGCCTGGTTTATCATCTTGTACATTTTTCTGATCTCGGCCAGTTCATTAGCGTATACAGTTGCGTGGTCAGAGTCGTGTTTCTGGAGGTAGTTTACGATTTTCTGGAATAGCTGTGAGTCCTTTTCCTTAAGCCTGTTTGCGGCGTTATCGAGCTTTGTTATCTGTATCTGGAGCTGCCTAATGGCCTGTTCTATCCTTGGCTTTAATGGTCCCTCGGGCCTTACGGCTCCTTTTATTCTGTCGCCTAGACTTTCTCCTTCAGGTTGATTCCATTTTTTTACAAATTCGCTCATTGTATCCTTTAATTAAAGGAAAGGAAATATGAGGTTGATGTAACCGAACTTTACTGTCACTTAAGGTACATGCTTTACTAGTGACAAAAATTTGAGGATTTTGTAAAAAGGTTTTATCATTTTATAATAAAACTTTATCCTTAGAATGCTTCTATATGTCTGAATACTTTAAGCTTATTCTTAAGCTTATGGAGCTTGGTTTTACCGAATATGAGTCTAAGGTTTACTTAACGCTCCTTACAAAAGGGCCTCTCTACGCTAGCGAGCTCGCTCTTTATTCTGGCGTCCCAAGGACAAAGATATATGAAGCCATCAAGGGGTTAATAAAAAAACAGTTAGTTGAAGCGTATGGCAGCCCAAAAAAGTTCTCAGCAACGGCTAACCCAGAACCGTTTGAAATGATTCTGGCAGAAGAAGAAAGAAAGTATAAGGAGGTTAAAAGCCTGATAAACGAAGTAAAGGATCTAAGCCAGAAGAACGGCATAACACAGCTTAAAGGAAACCTTCAAATTCTTGGAGAGGACGCTCTAGATAATGTATTTAATGATTTTCTTAAACGTGTTAGGTACAGCCTTTATATAGTATCTGATCAGCAAATATTTCAACTTTTAAAAAAGCGTGAAAAACAGCTTATGTCACTCATGCTTTCAGAAGTTAACCTAAACATCTTAATACCATACACCGATGAGGACATGATAAACGAAGCGGTTTCACTGGATCTCCCAGTGAGGGTTGGCAAGCTTTTTGACCAAAAGGGTATGGTGGCCGTTGATGAAGAAGTTTTTCTGATCCACAACCCCGAGACTGGAGCTTCTACAGTAATAATTCAACCATATATAGTTAAACTCATAATAGAAAACTCGCTTAAAAAAAGCTTTGATAGCTCCCTTGCGCTTAAAGAATACATAAAGTTCCTGCATACTGGCCTATCGGAGGACATTATAAACTTAAAAGTAGAAAGCGACGCTTACAGAATCTTTTTTTACAGCGCTCTTAAGACGCTGAAAGAGGATGAACTCAAGAAAATTTCTTACAAAATGTTAGAAATCTACAAGGGCAAAACAAACATTTTTGAAGCAGAAGCAAGATCAGCCCTGCCTGCTTTTGTAGAGCTTATTAAAACTGACATAAAGAATGGAGAAATCAAATATGATGAAACAACAAAGATGATTACTGTTGAGCTAGAAGATTCACAAGAACTGCCACCTTCCCCTTGGTTTTTTATGATGAAAGCATACCTTAACTCTCAGGGTAAAGATCTTGAAAAAGTAGCCAGCATAAAAGGAGAAAAGAAGACGATTTTACAGTTTAAAGTACCATGGGAGATAGAGGATATATTATTCTAAGATTTTACCTATTCTTTTTTTGACTTTAACTCTTGAAGATAAGCGTCGTATACTTGTTTTACTTTTTCTGCTGAAGGTCCCGTACCCTCAACAACTCCGCTTTTGGTAACCTTTATTTTATCCATAACTATTATGGCCCCTATGTCTTCCCTTAGCTTTACCATGTTGGGAAAAACCTTGTTAAGCCTGTCGGCAAGCCCTTTAAGATCAAAAAGCTCTTCAAGTAATGTTATTTTCTTGACAACTTTAGAAGAATAAACAATCCTTATTGTTGTTTCTGCCTTTATTTCAATTATTAAATTCAGTAAAGGGTCTACAGCTATAAGGGTTCCCTCTACCTCTCCTTCTTCAGTATCAACTCTAACCCTTTTACCAACAATTGACGAAAGCTCCTCAATATACTTTTTTTCAACTAATGACGACAATCTAACTTATTATGATTCGCACTTTATATAAAGCTTTTACTGACACTTCGAGTTTTTATAAAATCTGACCTCCTAACCGCCTTAAAAGGCGAAGGTTCCCGAGGTCTTGATGGTTAAACCCCTTTAACGGGTGCTACTCCGCTGTGAAACACAAGATATGAAAGCAGCTTTGCAGCGCCCAGAATCAGCATTCCGGTTGCTTTTTTCGATATGTTTAGAGCCCCGTTTGAGGTCTGAATGAATCTTATGACCTAAAGGGCAATTTATCACTCCTCTCAGACTGTGTGTTGCTTTTACACCATGATAAGCGCACAGCCTTGATGTGTTGTATTAAATCGCTTCATACGCTTTCATTCCGTATTCCTGGGCTTCAAGCCCTATGGCACTCATCAACTCGTAGCTTAGCTTTCTTTAAGCGCTTCCTTTTGGCAGAAGCCTTATCTTGATAGTCCTTCTGTTGCTCGGTTTTATACTAACAGCTTTTTCGGCGCGAACCGGTATAGCCTGAGAAGTCGGCTCAGGCACCCCACCAGCTATAATTTGATCAACCAACCAATAAAAAACAGAAATCGAAGTGCTTATAAAATGTTTTTTCTCTATTAATGATTGAAGCTTTAATCTCTAACATATACATTACGATCTTCAGATAGCTTTTACTTTAAACACAATGAAATAACTTCACTAGCTTAAACCATGCTTTATTTTGGCTTAAAGCACTATTTTTATAGCATAATAAGGTTAATCAGCACGATAGCTTGTTTAGCCTTGCCTAAAGTTTTAGGGCAAAGATCGCATTTAAAATCTGGTATAATAGCAAAAACATCATAAAAATTAACAAAAGTTTTGATCTACTTTTACGGACGGGCATCCCACCTTACGGATGAGGACTTAACCACCATTATTTGTTAAAACTTGTATTACAAAATTTTTTATACCATTTTAAACGTTATTGTATAAACATGTTTGTTTAATAAAAACAAAATTTAAAAACTATAGATTATAAACAAAAAGCATGGAGTTTAAAGAACTTGATGACATGCCTCTGAACAGTTTCTTGATATTTATGACGCTCCTTGTAGGATTAGGATCTTTTTTGGATGGATACGACCTTCTTAACGTAAGCATAGCATTGCCTTTTTTGATAAAAACCATGAATATGACTGCTCCTGTTCAGGGATTGCTCGGCACGGCCACATATTTGGGTGGAGTTTTTGGCGCTTTTCTTTTCGGAATATTCAGCGATCTTAGAGGAAGAAGGAGCGCTCTAATAGTTGATCTGTTTTTCTTTTTTATAGCCTCTATTCTATCAGCCTTTATACATACCCCTTTTCAGTTGCTAGTTCTTAGATTTGCTATTGGGTTTGGAATAGGCGCGGACATAGTTTCGGGACCAGCTCTTTTATCTGAGATGCTTCCAAAGAGTAAAAGAGGGGAAATGCTAGGTATATCCCTTCTTATGATGCCCTTCGGTGGGCTTGTAAGCGTGCTTGTAGCTTATGCTCTTTATGCTTCTGGAGTTTCTGCTTTTATAATATGGAGGTTAATCTTTGCTTTTGGTGCTGTTCCCGCCTTGCTTGTAATATTGCTCAGAAGTTGGCTTACCGAATCTCCCAGATGGCTCGCAATGTTTGGAGATCCTAAAAAACATGCTAAAGAGTTCAGTATATTTAGTATAAAAGTGCAGAGCAGCGCTAAAGAAAGCTATTCTGAACTTTTTAGTAAGTATAAACGAGGGTTTGTGTATTCGTCTTTAGCCTGGTTCACTGCTGGCACTACGTCTATGCTTACCATATTTACCCCGCTTATACTTGAAAAATTTGCAACAAAGAGTTACGTGCAGATGATAGATTTAACGCTTATAGTTTGGTTGTTCGCTCTTTCTGGAGCCGTCGTTGCGGCACTGTTGCACGATTATGCAGGCAGAAAAAGGCTTGTTGTTATTTCTGTTGCGCTCTTGGGAGTTTTTTACGTACTTCTTGGTGCTTCGTTATCGAAAAATGCTTACGTTCTTGAGCTTTTTCTTTCACTCGCCATGTTCTTTTCTTTTATAAATGTAAGCGGCGCTTATACCATCCAGACTGAAGTATTTCCTACGGAATTAAAAGGTTTTGCCGACGGCCTAACGTTTTCCATAAACAGAATCACTAACTTCGTTTTTGGAAGTTTGATTCCAATCCTCCTTGTTTCAGAATTGCTAAAAAAATTTATGTGGTTCTCGGGATTGCTTGTAATCATCATAGCTGCGATTCTAGCTACAATAGGCATTGAAACGAAAAATAAATCGCTCGAAAGAATACAGGAAGAGCTTGTTCAGCACAATTCGGTTAATTGGCAATCTTAAAACTCTAACGTATTAATAAACTAAAAATATGTAGTACATTAATGCAATAAAAAATACATAGAGTAACATTTTTATACCTTAAGGTTAATTTTTTTGCGATGATAGAATTTATCCCGCGTTATTGGTATAATATAGTACCAGACCTTCCAAGGCCTCTTCCTCCTCCTCGTGATCCTGAAGATTCTAACTTCTCAAGAATTGAACTTTTAAACAGCATAATTCCTAAAGAAGTTCTCAGACAGCAGTTTACCGCTGAAAGGTATGTTAAGATCCCTGATGATGTAATAGAACTGTATTCGCTTGCGGGTAGACCCACGCCCCTTATGAGGGCTAAAAACTTTGAAGAAGTCCTTGATACGCCTGCAAAGATTTACTTTAAATATGAAGGCGCAACTCATTCTGGTTCTCATAAGATAAACACAGCTATACCTCAGGCGTATTTTGCCAAAGAAGAAGGGGTTGAAGGAGTTGTAACAGAAACCGGTGCAGGGCAGTGGGGTACAGCTGTCGCGCTTGCAGCCTCTTTAATGAAAATCAAGTCCACAGTTTTTATGGTTAGGGTTAGCTATGAACAGAAACCTGGCAGGAGAACTATGATGAACCTTTATGGCGCTGAAGTGTATGCTAGCCCTTCTGAAGTTACTGAGTACGGCAGAAAAGAGCTAGAAAAGAATCCTTCTAACCCTGGATCTTTAGGGATAGCTATGAGCGAGGCTATAGAATACGCCATAAAAAAAAGGTTACAAGTACCTAGTTGGAAGCGTTATGGAAGTAGTTTTGTTACAAAACGAACGAAAGCCTCGCCTTTAGAAGAGGCGGGGATGCTGAACTATTCCGTCCTTGCTAACGTGTTTTCTTATAAAAAAGGCTAAAGTATTTATATTCTTTAATTAGGATAAAATAACGAAAGCATGCGCCGATCGAACACAGTACGCATCATTGCTGGGAAAGAAACAAAAGCTAAACTAACGGTTCTCGGAAAGGCATTCGTTAATTGCTGGAACGAAGTTAATAAGTTGAGGCTTGAGCAGTACAAAAATCACGAGCCTGTAGATTTTAATAAAACAGAAAAAGTCGTTTATGAAAAGTTCAAAGCTATATTACACGGGGCAAACGTTCAGCAAGTAACGCGAAAGAACATGGGAGCATGGAAATCTTTTTTCGAGCTAAGCAAAAAGAAGAAAGAAGGTGAATTGCCTAAGTGGATGAAGCCTAAGCCTCCTCACAAAAAGAAAGATAACCTGTTTTTGCTAATTAGACACGACAGGTACAAGATTGAAGGAAACGAAATATTCCTCATGGATTTCAACCTGAGACTAAAGTTCATTGGAAAGCTCAAGTGGGTTGGCAAACAGGGAACCCTTGAAATATTCTTCGATAATGCAAGGAAGAAGTGGTACGCAAGGATTCCTATGGTTGTAAAAGTAAATAATAAACCAAAAGGCAAAATGAAAGCGGGCATCGACCTAGGCGTTGTAAACCTTGCAACCGTAGCTGTTGAAGACGGCTCGTGGATGATCTTTAAAGGTGGTTCAGTGCTTTCAGAATTTAAGAAGATAACAAAGCGCATCTTAATAGAAGAAAAGAGGCTTTCAAGGCATGGCTTGAAAACTAGCAGGAAGCTTGAAATGTTATACAAAAAGCGTTCTCTTTTGCTCAAGAATGCAAGAGAAGGACTAGCAAGGGAAATCGTAGAATCTCTTTACGATAAAGGAGTAGGAGAAATATACGTCGGCTACCCAAAGGGAATAGCTCAGGATAAAGGAAACGAAAGAAATACAAACTTTTGGAGCTATTCTGCAATAATAAAGCGAATCAAGGAAGTAGCAGAGGAATACGGGATAAAGGTTAAGCTTGTGGATGAAGAAAATACATCTAAGACGTGTTCTCTGTGTGGGGAAATTCACGAAAACGGAAGGATTAAAAGAGGCTTGTTTAAGTGTCCTCGCACAGGGAAGGTAATAAACGCTGATTTGAACGGGGCAATTAACATTCTACATATCCCCGAGTCCGTTGAGGATAGGGGTAAGTGGCTGAAGGAACAGCCCTTGGTCTATCGCTGGACGAACGGAGCGGGGTGGGTAACCACTAGCTATGAAGCGATGAAGATGAAGGCGGTAAACCACGAACCTGTGATCCGCCTTGAAGGAACCATCGCCTTTTAAGGCGGGGAGGATGCCAGCCATTTATAGGATCTAAAAGAGGTTCGAGGTACATTGCCGTTAGTTCTTCTGAAATTAAAAAGTTCAGCAAAGGCGTTTATGAATACGACTTCCCGGATTCTGCAGGTCTACTACCAATGCTTAAGATGATAACACTAGGAAAAGACTACGTACCTCCTCCTATATATTCTGGAGGCCTTAGATACCATGGACTTGCTCCTACATTAAGCCTTTTGGTTCGGGATAAGACTGTTGAATGGATGGAATTCAGTGAAACTGAGGTTTATGAAGCTGCAAAGCTGTTTGCAAGAACACAGGGTATAGTACCAGCCCCTGAAAGCGCACATGCAATAATGGCAGCTATAAAGGTAGCTCAAGAAGCCAAAGAAAAAAGGGAAAAGCTCGTTATAGCTTTTAACCTAAGCGGGCATGGGCTTCTTGATCTTTCTTATTATCAGAAGATGGAGGCTAAATAAAACATGAAAAAGCTTTTGGTTAGTTACATGACGATTGGATATCCAAACGAAGAAGACTATCTAAATTTTATAAAGAAGGCAGACGAATTGGGAACCGATGTTTTTGAACTTGGTTATCCACCTGATTTTGCAAAGTATGATGGGCCTCTAATAAGGAAGTCATACTTAAAGGTAAAATCAACTTTTAAAAATTTCTTAGAGCTAATATCAAAATCAAGAAAAGTTACAGAAAAGAAAATAATTGTGCTTACTTACCTTGAAAGCGTTCAGAATAGCCTTGACGAATTTCTTGAAAATGTCAGGTCGTATGGGGCTGATGGTGTTTTGTTTCCTGATCTTCTTATAGACTTTCCTGAAGGTTATTCTGGCTACATTAAACAAATTTATGAAAAAAGGCTCGAACCTGTAATTTTTGTATCTCCTTTTGTTCCAGACAGAGTTATATCTCAAGTGTCAGCTCTTTCAAGACCTTTTCTTTACTATGGGATAAGACCTACTACCGGAATTGTTACCCCCGTTGGTGTCGGACCTCTTGTAAAGAGAGTTAGAAATCTTATAGATAACAGGTTAATCGTTGGGTTCGGGCTAAAAGGTGATGATGATATAAAAGAAGCGCTGAGTGCCGGTGCTGATGGTGTTGCCGTGGGGACAGCTTATATTGAAGCTTTTGAAGCTGTAGGCCTAAAAGGTGCTCTTGACGTCGTGAAAAAGGTGAGAAATATACTTGATGAATTTGAGTGAAATGCTTGAAATGCTTCTTAAAGGGAAGGACTTGAGCATAACAGAATCTTCAGAAATAGCTTCAGCCATAATTAAGGGAGAACTAACAGAAGCCCAAACCTCAGCCATACTGGTAGCTTTAAGAGCAAAAGGAGAATCACCTGACGAAATAGCTGGCTTCGCTATTTCTATGAGAAATTCTTCTATAAGGGTAGGCCCGTGGTATGATGCCGTTGATACCGCTGGCACAGGAGGAGACGGCTTCGGAACATTTAACGCGAGCACCGCTTCAGCAATAATAATAAGCAAAGTTATCAACGTTGCAAAACACGGTAATAGAGGAGTAAGTAGCAGGAGCGGTTCGGCTGATTTTCTTGAAGCACTTGGTTACAACATAATAGTAAGACCAGAAGAAGCCGAAAATCTTTTGCGGAATTCCGGTTTTGTCTTTCTTTTTGCCCAGCTTTATCATCCTTCTATGAAAAACGTTGCGCCAGTTAGAAAAGCTCTAGGCATAAGGACGATTTTTAACATGCTAGGACCGCTAACTAACCCTGCAGGAGTCAAAAGACAGGTAGTGGGAGTATTTTCAACCAAATTTATGGTGCCTATTGCAGAAGCTTTAGTGAAACTTGGAGCTGAAAACATATACCTTGTTCACGGTCATCCTGGTATTGATGAGGTATCAGTATCAGGTAAAACATCAGTAATAAAAGTCAAAAGAAAAGGCTATGAAAGTTTTAACATTACGATTGAAGATTTAAGGCTCAGGGAGCCTATAAGACTTGATATGTTAAAAGTTAATAGCCCTGAAGAATCTGCGTTAAGATTTGTTAAAGCGTTAAAAGGAAAAGATATCGCAATAAGAAAGTTTGTATCTGTAAACGCTGCGATAGCCCTTTTAGCTTCAGAAAGAGTTAAGAGCGTTTCAGATGGTCTGGACCTTGCAGATCAACTCATGGAAAACGGCTTAGAAACGCTAAAAGGCGTCATATCTTCACATGGCATAACCGACAAACTTCAAAAGTTTGAGGAGATGGTGTAATGAAAGTGAAGTTCTGCGGCATCACTAACTTAGAAGATGCAATAAAAGCGGAGACTCTTGGTGCAGACATGCTTGGCTTTATAGCTCAACCAGGACAAATACGGTATGTTGCGCCATATATTATTGCTAAAGCTAAGAGCGTGGTGAAAGTTCCCGTTGTGGCTGTTAAGCTTGAAATGAATTTTATTGACGTTCTTGACATTGCTGATTATATACAGATCCACAAAGTTCTTGAAAATAATGAGCTTGAAGAGTTAAATTCTTATTCAGCAAAATTTATACTCTATGTCCCCTCATCAAAAGAAGGGCTAAACTATATCAGGCTGATCGATAAAGTTCATAACGCGGTTCCACTTATAGATTCAGCAAAAAAGGGCACTAAGGTTGATCTTGAAATAGCAAAAGAGCTACTTAATATTAGGCCTGATGCAGGACTTGGAGGCGGCATTACGCCGGATAACGTTCAAGATTATCTTAAGTTAAATCCAGCCTGGATAGACGTTTCAAGCGGGATTGAATCTACACCAGGAAAAAAAGATGAACAAAAAATGAAACGAATAATAGAGGTTGTTAAACATGAGTCTAATTGAAAAGAAGATCTCTCAAATGCCTGAACCTTACAAACTTTTTTCATACATAGAAAAAGAGAATGAAACTGCAGCGCTTCTAGAAAGCGTTAAAGGGCCTGAACACCTTACCAGGTATTCAATAATAGCTTGGGGTGCAAAAGAAAGAATAAGTGGGAAAAAAGGAAAGACCTTCGGAACTTTTTCAATGGATTTTTATGATCCTGTAGAAGTTTTTAATGAACTCATTGCTAGATCTCAGGAAATACCTTTTCCGGGCAGGTACAAAGGGGGACCTATAGGTTACGTGAGTTACGATGCTGTAAGATATTGGGAAAGTTTAAGGGACGATAAGCCTGAAGCAGAGCCGTGGCCTGATTTTGAGTTCTTTATTCCTAAGAATATAATAATATATGATAATTATCAAGAAAACGTTTACATTTATGGTGAAGAGCCAAACGCTAAAAGCGAAGAAGATGAAGATTTTAAGGCAAAGCTAGAACTGGAATCGATTAAAAAGAGTGAATTCGAAAAAACTGTAAAGTATGTTCACGAAAAAATTGTTTCTGGTTATGTTTTCCAGGCAGTTATTTCTAGATTCTATTCTTATACTTTTAGTGGGATCCTTTTGTGTTTTATAAGAAGTTAAGGGCTATAAATCCTTCTCCTTATATGTACTACCTTAAGTTTGGAGAAAGAAAGCTAGCAGGAGCCAGTCCAGAAACGCTTTTCAGCCTTCAGGATGGAGTCATTGAAGTCTATCCTATAGCTGGTTCAAGACCTCGTGGAAAAAATTTAGAAGAAGATTTTAGGTTTGAAAAAGAGCTGGTAAAATCAGAAAAAGAAAGGGCGGAACATTTAATGCTAGTAGACCTTGCAAGAAACGATGTGGGTAAGGTTTCTTATTATGGATCTGTAAAAGTGCCAGACCTTATGTACGTAGAAAAGTACAGCCATGTGCAGCATATGGTAAGCAGAGTAATCGGTACGATAAGAAAAAACATAAACGCGCCTGATGTTTTAAAAGCCACTTTTCCGGCTGGAACAGTTAGTGGCGCTCCAAAGCCATACGCCATGAACGTTATAGAAGATGTAGAACCTTATAAACGTGGACCATATGCTGGGGCTGTTGGCTTCTTTTCATCTAATGGAGATGCAGAATTTGCTATTTCGATCAGGAGCGCCTTCTTTAACAAAGACGTGATGAGGATTCAAGCAGGAGCTGGTATAGTTTACGATTCGGTTCCTGAGAACGAATACTGGGAGACGGAATTCAAAATGAAAGCTTTAAGAATTGCAGCAGGTGATAACGAATGAGCGACATAACTCTTATAATCGATAATTACGACAGCTTTGTTTATAATATAGCGCAGTATGTAGGAGAACTTGGAAGCGTTCCAATAGTGGTCAGAAATGATGAAATATCAGTTAAAGCCGTTGATAGAATCAACCCTGACAGAATTATAATATCCCCTGGACCGGGTTCGCCGGACAAAAAAGAAGACGCTGGAATAGTTATAGATCTTATAAAAGTTGTTGGAAGAAGAATTCCATTGCTTGGGGTTTGTTTTGGTCATCAAGCCATAGGAATAGCTTATGGGGCAAACATAAGAAAAGCAAATAAAATAATGCATGGAAAGATAAGCAGGATAAGGCATTTTTCTAATTCCCCTCTATATTATGGAATAAATTCAGAGTTTCTTGCAACAAGATACCACAGCCTTGTTGTTGAAAATGTAAAACAGCCTCTAGAAGTAGATGCTGTAAGCTTGGAAGATGGTGAAGTGATGGGCATTCATCATCAAGAATACAGGATTTACGGAACCCAGTTTCATCCTGAAAGCATAGGAACCCCAGTAGGAAAGAAAATCCTCTATAACTTTTTCAATAAGGTGTAAAGAAATGCCAAAAGAGCTTAATGGTTGGCTTGCTGAAGTAGTTAAAGCCGCTAAAAAAAGGAAAGCTGTAATAAAAGACAGAGAAAGGAACCTTTACGATATTAAGCGCAGCATACTAAAAAAGAAAGAGGAAAAACTTAACCCTATAATAGCAGAGTTTAAAAGAAGTTCCCCTTCAGGATTTAGACAAGACAGAGATCCTTTAGAGTATGCAAAATTAATGGAAAGATTTGGAGCTGCAGCTCTTAGCATACTGACAGAACCTCTTTACTTTTCAGGAAGCTATGAGACTTTTGAAGCTATTTCAAGAAATGTAAAATTGCCTTTGCTTTTCAAAGATTTTGTAGTTACAGAGGCTCAGGTAGATACTGCTTACCGCATAGGTGCTGATGCCGTCCTGCTGATAGTCAAGATATTGGAATATGATGAGCTTTGCTTTCTTTATGATTATATAAAAAGTTACGGTATGGTGCCGCTTGTAGAAGTGGAGAATGAGAAAGATCTAAATGTTGCAAACGAGTGTTGCGCTGAAATGATAGGAATAAACGCAAGAGATCTTAATTCTTTGACTGTTAATGTTGACAGAGTTGCTGAGCTTTTGAAAATTGCTCCCGTTAAATCTATAAAGGTTGCTGAAAGTGGCATACAAGAAAGATCTCAAATAATAAGGCTTCGTGAAAGCGGAGCTGATGCGTTTTTGATAGGTACAGCTCTTATGAAAGATCCAGAACAGATAAAGCTATTTATATAATAAAAAATTTGAATAAAGCACCAGAAAAGATAAAATAAAAATAAATAAAATGTATCTGGCAAACTCTTTTACTCCCAACAAGTTTATATCTTCGTATTTGCTGATTTTAGTGTTTTTAAAGACGTTTGCTGATAGCTTTATTAAGGGTTCAAATAGTGGCACTATAAAATAAAAAGGAAGAAAAATAATAGCTAGAAAGCTGGTCAAAAAAATGATTAACGGGTACACAGGATTCACATGTCTAAAGTTCAACTTGCTTTCTACATAAAGGACTTGCGCAGCATTATAAATAAAAAATATAAAGCCTATTAGAATTCTTTCTAAAGTAAGCGTTCCAAAGATCGAAGAAAAATAATAATATAATCCTGAAATTATAGATGAACCTACGACAATAGCTTTTATAGACCTGCCTTCTCTTTTAAAAGCATAATTGAAGTATAAGCCGATACACACCAGAGATGGCAAAAGGCCTAAAATGACTTTTATACCAATTAACAAAAAAGCTAAAAACACTGGTAAGGCATCTAAAAAAAGCACGAACATGTAATTGGTCTTAAATGGGTTTGATGAATTTTTAAAAAGGTAGTCAAATGTTAATAAGAACATAAAGTATGAAAATAACGCTATAAAAAAATTCATCAATTTAAAATTTAAAGAAGATACAATAGCTAGCAAAAAAGAAAAAGTTAGAATTTCTGCAGAGCTTTTTTCTTGAGGAATTTTAAAAATAGCTTTAAATTTCATATTAATGTTGGTTTTTATTTGTGTTTTTTTAATTTATCTGGGTTTTATACAGAAATTTTATTTCAATATAAATAAAATTAAAGAGATAAAACTGCTTTGTTGTACAATACACGGTTTTATTCTCTTTTTGCTGTACAGCGTATCTAACTATCTCTATTTTTTACAATGAGCTTGCTGAATCATTAAGTATCAACTATGTTGTAAACGTCGATAAAACGTATAGTGTTGTTATAGTCTTTATAAAAAGTGCCGTTAACTTAAAATTTATTTTTAGCGGCGCCCTTTTTCTAGCAAAGCAAATTATTTGAAAACTGGAAAAAGGACCCCAACAGAACTTTATCTCATTTATTTAGTTTAAGCTTGCGGGCATCTTACGTCATTGGGTTCATAATCAAGAGAAGCCGTTTAGAGATATAGAAATGAATTCAGAAGTATACTTTTGTATTAGATTACTTTCATGTTGATAAGCACCATGTTGAATCTATCTTTATTAATAAAACTGAAATAAAAAGTTAGATAAGCTTGGCTAATGTTAGCATATGAATCTCAACTAAAAGCGTTACTAAATTACATTTAAATTAGCATCATAACTTCATCATGCTTTTTCATAAGAAAGTGTGTATGGTAAGAAGACTTTTTTACACAGAAGGAGCCTTTGGTATGATGTTTGCAAGGGTAAATCAATGTGGTATATGAACAGAGCCTGAAGAACCTTAAAAAGATTAATGAACATATAAAGTACAGGATAGAAGCTTTTAAGAACGCGCAGAAAGCCAAAATTTGAGCACCTAAAGAACTGGTTCAAAGCGTCAGGTTCTTATATAATTATGTTTTTTAGGAATTTGGTTCAGTTCCAATCTCCAATGATCAGCTTTTAGAATGAAGCCAATTTTGTTGATTGCATGAGTGAAGCGAACAAGTTATATGATTAAGTCAATGGTACAGTAAAATATCTTTATCTTTATATTTACATAATAATAAATATAATAATAAATTAAAGGTTTTTCGTATTTATTCAAAATCGTATTCAGGTTTGTTTTAACGAAGTTAATTTTTAACGGTTTAATGTTAAACATTAACCGCTATATTAGTTAAGGATTTAAACTTAAATAAAACAAATGAGCGTGAGGGGCCGTCGTCTAGCCTGGTCTAGGATGCCAGCCTGGGGCGCTGGCGGTCGTGGGTTCAAATCCCACCGGCCCCATTTTGAGTGCTAGGTTTTTATTCTTCCCTTATAAAATATTAATTTATTGAATAAAAAACAAATAAGCCTCTGGCAAGCGACTGCTATAGGACTTGGTAACATAATAGGAGCCGGAATATTTGTACTAGCTGGGACAGTGATAAATCAAGCAGGTCCAGGAGCAGTTTTATCTTTTTTGTTAACCGCAATACTTGCAATAACGGTTGCACTAAACAGCGCAGAGCTTTCATCGAAAATAGTTTCTCATGACGGGATATTATCTTTCAAGTACCTTTTCCCTCTCATTGTTCTTTAATCGCACAAAGCAAAATAAAAAGCTTTATGAAAGATTGCGTAGTAGCTTTCAAAATCTAAACCAAAAAAATATTATTTCGCTTTTATTTTAAAGATCTCGGCTTTACTCCTTTCTCTTTCAGGATTTTATAGAACTCAGGAAGCGCAAAAACAAAGCCCACGTGCATGCAGTCGTTTCGCTCGTCAAATTCGCAGAACAAATCAAACTGCCCGTTCTCTTTAATCACGACCCTTACTGGAACTACCCTGTCGTTCTTTGCGTCCTTGATGAATATTGTGTTCTCATTGTTGCTGACAAAGGACATGTATGGACCGTATTGTCGCATCACTTCGTCCTTTTCAATGTAATCGATTACAACTTTCGAAATGAATGTTGAAATCGGAGGCGGGAATTCTGGGTATTTTGATTTGAGATACTCTTCAATCCTCTTTTTATTCTCATTTGAAATAACAATTGATGTATAACCTCTTGCCATTGTATTCTATTAAATATTGCACTTTATAAACTTTATTATAAAAAATATACAAAAAGTCAAAAAATGCTATAGCGAAAATGTTATATAAAGTGAATAATATATGATTTATATGCAATATAATATTTATAATATTTCTTTGGCATGCGATTATTACCTTGACGGGGGTTTAAAAAGCCCTTTTGCATTATTAAGCATGTCGTACGAAGATCATTCCCCATCACCTCCCGTGCTAAATTACCGAGAGTACGAGCTTATACACAAGAGAAGACCTTATTACAATCCTAACATTTTATCGAGCGGGAACGACGGAGAGCTTTGGAGGGAGCTTAATTCTTTCTTCACGGACATTTCTGAGGTAGAAAAGGAAGTAATTGTGAGGGACGCGAAGAAAGTTTACGGGGCGCTTCCTTTGAAGTTAGCAGTTTCTCTTTACGCTCACGGATATCCTGTCGAGAAGGTCTTGCAATATTTAAGACAAAAAGGAATTGAAATGACGGCTCACAAGCTTTATTCCTTATGTTATCAAAACGGTTTAAGAAAAGCTAGGCGCTCAAAGATCGTTCCCTTTGAAAAAGTTTTGCCAGATGACCTTCTCGAAAGCTCAAAAGATATACAGGACGCGTTGAAAAAAGAGTATTATCAAGAATATGCGAAAGCGCTTCAAGATCCTTCTTTTATGGGAAAGAAAAGCCTTACGATCGCTCGGTTGGTTATGAAAAAAGTATTAAGGAGGTGGAAGATGGCATGAACGAAAACTTAGAGCCTTTTGAATATAAAGAGCTCCCGATTGAAAGCGTAGAAGAAGACGAAGAAGCGCAAATCAGAGTTTATTACGACGTTTCTGACTTGGTTGAAAGCATTCGCGAAGTAGGACAGTTAATGCCCGGTTACGCTTACAAGGACGGGAATAAATACAAAGTTTTTGTAGGCATAAGAAGGCTTCGTGCAGTGAAAGAGCTTTATGAAAAAGAAGGAAAGCCGAGAACATTCAAAGCTTTTGTTTTCGAGAAAAAGCCTAAAAACTTTTATGAACTGATTCGCGAGGAAAACGTAAAGCGTTCAGACTTAACAGCGCTTGATAAATTTCACATAATACTGAAGTTTCCGTTTGCTGATAAATTATTGCCTGCGCGTGACGTTCATCTTATCAGATCTGTTATTAGGAGTCTTAGTGAAAGTGTTGAAAATGATCTCAAAGAACTTGCTGAAGAAGAACAAAGGGCAAAAGCACAAGGATTTAATAACCATCTTTCGCTTGAGGAACTTATATTTCTTTTCAGAGACCTGCAATCTTTAGAAGAACGGAAATTCTTCGCAATTTTCTTCTTAGTCTACCGCATTAATGTGAAACGCGTTACAGCAGAAAGCTTTAAAGAGTTTGCGATAAAAAACGTGTCTATACTCAAGCCTCGAGACCTTGAGATCGCGGGACTTAGCAAGGAGGACGTAGAAAAAATTATTGCCATGTATCAAGCGCCACCTTATCATGTCGAAATAATCAAAGAAGAGTTTGAAGAAAAGAAAGAAGAACCTGAAGAAAAGCTTGAAAAAACAGAAGAAACTCTCTTATCTGAAGGCGCAGAAGAACAACCACTTGAAATAGAAAAAACAGAAGAAAAGCCAGAAGAAGTTGAAAAGCTTGAAAGAGAAGAAATGTCTTTTGAAACAAAAGAAGAAGTTCCTTCTGAAATTAGCGAAGAAGAAACAATTATACTCATGCAACATGACGTGGAATACGAAATCATAAATGGAAAAAAATACATGTTTGTGAAAAAAGTGAGTGGCATTCAACCAATTATCGTAGAAGATGGAGAAGAACTACAACTAGAAGGAAAAAAGGTAAGAATAAAGTTCGTATGAGAAAAAATGCACGCGAAAAACCTCTCTAAAACCGAAATAGACGCAATAAAAATTGTGTTAGCCATTTTAGAAGGGCATGACACTTTAAACTACATTTCGCGATATACTAATTTGTCTAAACGGCACGTTCAATACTTACTTGTGTCGCTTGAAAAAGCAGGGTTGATATACAAAAAAGAGGGGACAAAGCAATGGAGGGTTCGCGTAGACTATTATCGTGTATGGATAAACGCAGAACATGTTTATTATAACGAAAAAGAAAAAGTTACGAACGAGCTTGAGCCTATAAAAGAATTAAAAGAATTGGAAAAGAAACTAGCACACAGACCCTGAAGTTTTTAAATCTCCCACGTGAACACTTGATTATTCCCGATTACGCTTACATTGAAAAGAGAAGGAATTGAACCCGTGTAAGGCACGGTAAAACTTAATTCAACGTTTTCACCAGGGCTTATTTGCGAAACTGAAGCGCCTGTGCTCACGTCTTGCATCGTGAAGCTCGTAATAGTCCAACTTCCCGCAGTAGGCATGTTCACTACAATAGTGTTAGGCGTGAAAGGATACTGCCCGTAATTGTATAGATATAGAGTGATTTGAGTGCCTCGTGAGTTCTGCGAAACAGTGTAATAAACCAGCTGAATCATTGTTGAAGCGCTTATTTGCGCTTGCTGGTTCTGTTTTAATGCACCTTGAGATGCTGAGTATTCACGAACGAGAAGAGGATAAACTAAGAAAGAGAATCCTGCAATGACAATTACAATCAGAATTATCGCGCCTAACACGTCGCTTATTGCCTTCTTCATGCGCGCTTCACCTCTACTTTTGTTCTAGTAATCGTTTCATTCCCGAGCCGTATTTCGATTTAGTGAACGCCTCCTTCGTTCTTTTCGGGAATGTAATAGATGCGGTATTTCTGGTTTGAAGGCGAAACGAAAACGCTCCCCCTTTCGCGACCGTCCACGAAAAGAGTAATTTGTTCTTGCTTTTCCACGCTAACTTCTCCAGTGAAGGCAATCGGGACGCTAGGTATTGTCGCGAGCATTTCTTCCTGTTTTGCAACTTTCGGAGTTTGAACAGGGACAGGCTTTCGTTCTTTTCCTAAAAAGAAGAAGCGATAAACTAGAGTAAGTTCCCACGGGACGGTATTTGCAGGCGTTCTTGAAAGCATGAAACCTACTGCAAAAAATATGAAGAAAATTAGAAGTTTGAAAGGCATTAAAGGAACGAAGATCGCAATCAAAGACCCTATCAGAACGAAAGTAAGAATGAAAGTAAGTTCTCTAACTGAAAAAAGGAAGTCGCCTATGGGTATAGATTTTGTTTCCCACGTGCTTTCAACCCTCCACCACAAAATTTCCTGAGCGTCCATGCTCTTTAATGCAAACCTGATTTTTAAAGCAAAAACTCATTCAAAAGACATGAAGCTAGCAGAAGGAAACATGCTGGGGGCTTTGATTCTAATACTTATAGTGATAATAGCGAGCGGTGTCGTTGCAGGTTACCTTTTTTTGCGCGGTTCTCAAGTTGAAAACGGGGCTTCAATTTCGATTACTTCGGCTCAAGCTACACCTCTCGCGAACGGGCAAACTTATCTAACAGTTTCGCTCGTGAACACAGGCTCTCCTGGTTACGTTTCGATAAGCGTTTATTCGGGAGGTTCTCAAGTGTTTTCAGGAGCTTCTAACCCTGTTTTTCTTAACACGGGACAATCGATTACGCTCTCTTACACGATGCCTGTTACTCTCACTGCAGGACAACAAATTACGGTCGTCGCAGTAATTACAACGCCTTCGGGTTCTGCGTCTTCGTCTTTAGAGGTGGTTGTTACGTGAAGATGAAAGCTGTCTCTTCGGTCTTTATTGCTTTGTTCCTCGTGATCCTTACTTTCGGGACTTTATTCTCTCTCCTTTATTTAATGCAATACCCGTCGATCCCGCAAACACAACCTCCTCTCGCTTTGAAAGTTTCTTACAACGTTACGACGGGTTACTTCAACATAACGAACGTAGGAGGCTCTATAATTCACGTGCAGAACATTTTCATAAGAGAACCAGACGGCAATGCTTACGTTTCAACGTTTCAAGCTTCTATTCCTCAAGGTCAAACAATCCCTATTTTCTTAGGCAAATACTTAGAGCACGGAAGCGTGGTTTCGATTGAAACGAGCGAAGGGGTGAAGACGGTTGTTGTTTCTTAAGCGCGAGAAAGAAAAGGGCGTGGCGGACGTTGTAGGAGCGCTCTTCTTCATAATAATTGTCTTTCTCTCCGCGTTTTCGATACTGCTCGCGACGGGTTCTTATTTCGCAAACTCTTTCGCTTATCACGAAGCGTTAGAATACGAAAGTCAGTTTAATAAACAAAACATTTCAGTGAGTTACGTTGAAGCTTTGCCTCCTTCTGGCAAGAGCGGGATTATTGTTTTCAACTACGGGATCCCTGTAATCATTGAAGACGTCGTTATAGAGCAGAACGGGTCTTTGAGTTTTCAGCACGTAGGCATTACGTTAGGGACGGGGCAGTATGTTACTTTTCCGACGGGGACTTCTGATTCAGGCGTTCTTACGAACTACGGGAGTCTTTTCATGGCTAACGTATCGACGCAATTGGTTCCCGTAAGCACTATCGGGTTAGGCGTAGAACTCTCGAAACCTGGAGGCGTTTATTACGTTCCAGCAGGCTCGGGTCCTTGGATTGTTTATGCTTCTAAGAGCGCGAGGTGGTACGTGAACGGGAGCGATTGGGGAGTCGGGAAATATTTAATAATTCAACAGATAGACGGTCCCACTACAATTTCGGCAATAAGAACTCCAGGCTACGGAAACTTCCCCTAAAAATGTTCTTTTTTAAATTTCACCTTTTTCATAACAGGACACATCCATAAGGGCGAAGTAATTTACAAACTCAAAACGTGATAAGGTGAACAACAAACCTCGACATTTAAGGTAGGAGGGAGGTCAGCATCGCTTCGTACACCTATAATTTGATGCGAAGACGTACATCCTCAAGTATGCCAAGATCCCGTGGTTCGAGCCAGAGAATCCCAACCATGTGATTATTGCTGAACTTTTCAAGAGGGTGCACGAGCTTGCGCGCAAGGCCCACTGCTCCGCGGAGCCCAGCTCCCAAGGTCGAAAAGGAGCTGAGGAAGGTCAAGGAAATACTGAGTGGCTGAAAGAACGCGAGTTTTGAACCGCGTGGTCATAGGCAGGCTCACAAAGGTGGGGATTGGATAAGAAAGGTGTGGAAGGTGAAGAAGGGCTATCTAAAAATACACCTCGCCGTCAACTCCAAGACAAAGCAGATCGTATCCATGCATGGAACATCTTAGAAAGTTCATGATGGTAAGGTGTTGAGAAGGCTTGTTAGAGGTGCGATGAAGAGCGTGAATGTGAGAAGGGTGCTTGCGGATGGTGCTTATGATTCGAGGGAGAATTTTAACTTCTTGTCTCAGAGTGGTATAAAGCCTGTGATTAGGGTGAGGATTAATTCTGTTGCGAGGAGTATGGGGTGTCCGTATAGAAGGGATGCTGTGTTGGAGCAGAGGGCGCTTGGGCCTAGGGCTTGGAGCAAGGTGCATCGTTTTGGTTTTAGTGGTTGTTGAAGGCGTTTTCTCTGTTGTTAAGCATGTGTTTGGTGAGTTTGGCGAGGAAATTTGTTAATATGGTAAAGGAGGTGCTTATGAAGGCGTATTTGTACAATATTTTTGTGGTGTTGACCTCAAGCTAGTGCCAGAAAAATACCTAGTACTAGCCATGGGAGTGCACATCAAAAAATCATGCAACACAGCAGAAAAAAAGAAATACTTATATGTACTATTCCTGGTAGATATAGTTGACCGAACATGTGTTCGGTAATTTATTTAATGAGACCTCCTCTCAAAGATTTTGCCTATAGAAAATTAAAATATAAAAAAGCTCTAAAGATAATTCCAAACCTCAAAAGGCTTATCGAGGAGTTTAGAAGATCAGGCCTACCCGTAGTATATGTTAACGACTCTCATCTTCCAGTAGATCCTTTCCTTAAAAAATATGAGGATGATGAGGTTTGCAGACAGGGAGCCTAATTAATGAAATACTTAAGTTGAAAAGAGAGTATGGAGCCATTATTCTTGTATATAACTACCAGTCTCCCGAGATTCAGGACATGGTGCCTAGGGAGATAATCGAGAAGGTGAAGAGAGCTATAGAGAACACGTTTAGGGTTCTCGGGAGGGAGCCTCTATGGTTGAGGAGATAATCTTTAGAAAGTTCTTAAAGTTTCTAGAGGAGGACATACCATTCTGGGACACAACAACAGATGCTGTAATACCTAAAAACATTACTATAAGAGCTCAGATAATAGCTAAACAGAGCGGTGTTGTTGCTTGTGTAGAGGATGTTGCCTACTTCCTTAAGAGGCTTGGCCTAGAGGTTAAGGAGCTTGTTAAAGATGGAGACACAGTAAATAGGGGCGTACAAGTGCTTGAAATAGTTGGTGATGCTAGGACCGTGTTAGTTATTGAGAGAACAATCCTTAACATATTAATGTATTGCAGTGGTGTTGCTACGGAGGTTAGGAAACTTGTTGATATTGTTAAGAAGGTTAACCCAAGGGTTAAGGTAGCGGCAACAAGAAAGACGTTACCTGGTATTAGATACTTTGAGAAGAAAGCTGTTGCTGTAGGTGGTGGAGACACTCACAGGCTTTCGCTCTCAGATGCTATCCTTATTAAGGATAACCATGTAATGATTGTTGGAAGTGTTGAAGAAGCTGTTAAGCTGGCTAAGGAAAGGGCAAGCTTTACTCATAAGGTGGAGGTCGAAGTATCAACAATTGAAGATGCTATCAAGGCTGCTGAAGCTGGTGCAGACATAGTAATGCCCGATAATATGCCACCTCAAGAGGTTGCTAAGGTTGTTGAGGAGCTTAAGAAAAGAGGCTTAAGGGATAGGGTAGTTATAGAGGTCTCTGGAGGCATAACAGCTGAGAATATAGCTGAGTATGCAAAGCTTGATATAGATGTCATTAGCTGTGGATACATAACCTTATCAGCTAGAGCTCTCGACATGAGCCTTGAGATTGTTGAGGTGATTAGGAGATAATGGAATCAATAGTCGTTTCCAGAAAATATACAGTATTAGCAATAGTCTTTCAGTTCATAATAAGAATACTGGAATCTTATGATATCTCAATAATTGGCGTTATGCTTCCCATTTTATCAGTAGTTTTTCTACCGTCAAAAATTCCACCGCTGATTGCATCGCTTTCAATGCTTGTTGCTCTCACAGTGACCCTCGTATTTAGGCCTGTTGGTGGAATGGTTTTGGGGCATTTTGCTGATAAAGTTGGTAGGAAGAGGATGATGATCGTTTCAATAATTTCTCTTGCTGCACTTTCATTACTGCCGGCTTTTCTGCCATCTTATTCGCAAGTAGGTCTAATTTCATTTTATGTATTTTTAATAGTGAGGATGCTTACTGGTTTTTTTATAGGAGGGGAGTATGCATCAGGTGATCCATTTGCTATAGAATGGACTCCTGCAAAATGGAGGGGAATTGTTAGTGGGATGCTGGACAGCGCGTTTGCATTTGGAATGGTGACTGTAACTGCTACCACCTTGGCGTTTGATAAATATTTTGGGCTAGTTGCAATGAAATCGTGGGCATGGAGATACGTTTTCCTGACAGCGCTTGTGCCGTTTATAATAGGATTCCTTGCCCTGTATCTGCTAAAAGAATCTCCTGCATATACAGATGTAAAAAAGAAGGGCAAAGTGGAAAAAACGCCTTTCTTTTCACTTTTTAAAAGGCCAACAGTTTACACAACCTTACAGGTGTTCTTGGTGAGTGTAGGGATGTTTTTGATGTATTACCCTTTTGCCAGTCTTGAAACCACAATTCTAGTTAGCCCTCCTGCACTTTTGAAATACAGTGTGGCTCTGTCCATAGTGACTCTGGTCACCCTTGTTTCCGCATTGTTTGACCTAGTATCTGGTATAATTTCTCAGCTTGTTGGCAGGAGAAGGTGGGGACTAATTTTAGCCTTCATGACTGTTTTAACAATAATTCCAGCTATGTATGGCTTTGCGTATATATCTAAAATTAACCTGTTCCTTGGAACGCTTATCGGAGTTTATATCGCAAGCTTCACAATAATGCAGTTCGGCTTTATACACGCGTACTTTTCAGAAAGGTTCAAGACGTCTCACAGGTCTTCTGGCTACGCATTTGGACAGCTATTTGGTCTGTTTATAGCTGGATTTTTTACATATTATGTTGATCTTCTGCATGAGTTTATGGTTCCTTTTGAAGGGAATAATGTATGGCTTTCGGTTTCGATTGTAATTCTTATAGGTGCTGTATTATTTGGAACAGGCATGTTTTTAGGTCCTGAAACAAAGGATGTAAATATATTCGATGAAGGACTGGCATAAAATGCAACGCGTAACTGTAAGCATTTGTTTTGTATATAAAATGTGTTTCCGGTTGATGATGTATTGACGAAACTTAGTGAGCCTCAATGATCTTGTGGCAGATTATAAAGCGCTTTGCTAAACTGCTTTTAAAACGGGCCAGCCGCTTACAGCCCTAAGACAGATAATGACGTATTAATGATCATGAACATTTTGAAAACCCTGTTAAGCTCCACCACGGACGGTCATATTAATATTGTACCAGTACTCCCGCAGGTAATGATATTCTTAGCAATTAGAGATATAATTGATGATTTTTGGTTTTTAAAGCAAATTCCTATCTTCTAGTGCAATGATAGAAAAAGATGTAAAGGAAAAGGAGCACAGTGAAGAAATCGATCCGAAATTGAAGGAACTAATTGAAATCATGAAACTTATCCAGAAAGAAATGCCGAACGCAGAAAAAGAAGAAAGAATTACTGTATTCCTAGAATTTTGCCGTGAGAAAGAAAATCATTTTAGAACGGAAAAACAAAACACGAATAACGCGAACCCCGTTAACATCGAAAGCCTTTTGAACACTCTTTCATTCAAACTTGCGAAGAACGGGAAGAGTGAATTTGCTACAATTGACCCAGAGATCGCGCAAAAACTACCGCGAGAATTCCAAATAAAAGATAATACGTTCTTTGTAAAGAAAGACAGCAAAACCCCCGTAATAATAAAATTAAAGAAAAAAACACCGCAGTAAGCGTTCGCAAACTTCGTAAAATTTTTTCTTTATTTTTTTGGTTTTTCGTTTCGCTTAAATTAGAGCATGCTTTTTTCGGTGAAAGGAGAGAGAACCGACATGGAAAGAGGGGTTCTTCTCTCTAAGCATTTTTGAGGAAAAGATAGATCCCTGAGGTAAAAAAGTGCTAGGAAAAAGGGTTTCAAACGTTGAACATTTTCCAGTTCCTTCTTTTTTTCAGTTCCTCTTTCCGTGGGTCTCTTTCGTAGAGCAGAACGAACGCCGTGAGAAAGATGGGAAGAATCGCTGAAACTACTGAAAACCCGAACGTCGTGTATTCGCCGAAGTGAAGCAAAAGCAAAAGATCGTGCGCAAAGTCCGCATTCACAACTCCTAACAGAATCGAAAGTCCTAATTTACGATAAGGGTCGAGCAGAAAGAAAAGCGCGAAAATAATAAGAGTTATAAGAGCGAGACCTGAAAGCGCGTTTTTAGGGCTTTGCATGAAAGGGTTCGCTTCACGAAACCCGACCGAAAGCGCAAAACCCGTGAGAACTTTTGCTCCTGATTCGACGAAAGCGATGAGAACTCCGATGAACGCGTCCCACTTGTCTAATTTCAAGCGCCTCGCCTCTCACGACGTCGAAAGCACTATCACTTCATAGTTTCCCTCGCCTAAAATTTCGCGAATTCTCTTTGCGTTCTCTTCGTTCTCCACGACAAATACAACGCGATAACCTTTGCTCAAGTTTTTGTATAGGTTCTTCTTTATTTGTTCTGAAGAGTTCGAAAGCGTTTCTATCTCATAAGCGACAGGTATTCCCCACTCTTCCAAACTGCGAATGTTCTTCACGAGACCTCCGCGTTCTACACTCGTGTTTTCCATAGGCATGAAAACCAGAAGGTCAGGCTTTTCTTCAAAGCTATTCCCGTCGTCAACTTCAACCCAGTAGCCATTCTCGATAGACCTTCTGTAAATTTCGCCGACCATCGCGTTATGCAATGCCCCTCCCGCTCTTTTCGAAAACACGTCGCGAGGCTTGAAATACGTAAGACCGTGAGGCGTGACTTCGTAAAATACCCCGTCCGCTGTTCTTACGGCTTTTATCAGCCCTTTGTCTTGTAAATAATTCAAAGCAGAGAGAGTTAGGCTTTCGTCCCACGCGTACTTGCGGAACATTTCGTTCTTCACGCGCTCGTAAGAAACCTGAGGACCGTTAGTATAAATAAACGAAAGTACAGTCCACCTCAAAGGCGTAAAAGGAGGCGCAGGGTATTTTGATTTTGTAACGTAATACACGGGGATCCTGTCTTCGTTGAGTTCTACTTTTTTCGATAGCTTTTTCAAGATTTCAGGGTTACCTTGAGGAACGTCCTTTGTTTTCATTATGTAGTGCTTGTCGATGTATTTAACTAAAGCCGTGTAGTTCGGAAGGTTCGTGAGCGTTTCTTTCAAATTCAAATTACCCATAGCCTTCGCGAGCTTTTCCGCGTCTTCGGGTCCTAAACGAAAAGCGATAATGAGCCTTGAATTGCTTAGAATAGAATGCAAAAGCGTATCGTTAACTTGAAGGAGGTGCTGATGCGCTATTACTAGAAACAAACCGAATTTCCTTGCTTCTGAAAAAATAACGTCTAAAATGTCTAAGTCAGCAACGTTCTGAAATTCATCGATTACTAAGTATACAGGCGTGATAGGTTTCCCGTCGTTCTTCCTCTTCTCGATTGCAAAAAACAAGTCCATCACGATTGTCGAAGTTAAGATCTTACGAAAGTCATCGGGGAGCGCGTAACGAGGGATGCGAAAGATCGTTACTTGTGTAGGCTCCAGCATTTTATTCCACTCCACGCTCGTTTTCCTCGTGTTGAAAGTTTTCGAAGTTAGAGAGCCTGCGGGCATTACAAAGCCTGAGATCCTGTTAAGCACAGCCGTGAAAGCCTCAGGAGGCAAAGATGAAATCGCTTCGATCGTGTTTTTAATTATTTCATCGTCCAAGCCCGAGGATTTCATTAAAGTCCGGATTTCGTTCGGGTCTTTCAAAAGGTCTGAAAGGAGCGTGTAAAGGTCTAAAAAGGTAGGAGTGTCCGTAATCGAGTATAAGTAGTAAAGCAAGCCCCTGAAGATCCACAAAAGCCTAGGTGCTCTGCTCTGTTCTACCCCGAAAAGCTCGTTCAACATATTAACGAGCTCCGAAACGCGCCTTTGAACTAAGTACGTTCTTTCGCTTTCGTCTTTGTAAGAGCCTAGATCCATCGGGTTAAGAGCGAAAGGTGAGTAGATAGGATCGTAGAGCGTTGGGTTTTCGACGAGCGAAGCGATTTGAATAGAAGCGTCGCCGTGTGGGTCTATGAAAATAACAGAAGCATCTTTCATGTTCTCGTGAATGTATTTCATGAGAAAGACTAAGAGTGTGGACTTTCCCGAACCCGTCGCCCCTACCACAAAAATATGTCCCTTTAAACTTTCAACATCAAGCGAAGCCATGAAAGAGAGTGCAAAAGAGAAATAAAAACCGAAAGTTTGCTTTGCCGATCTTCGCCGCGCCTTTGAAGAGGCTTTCGTTCGTTTTGTTAGAATGCTTCAAAGAACGCTTTTCAGTTTCAGAGCGAAACAAAGTTTCGGTGTGGAACTTTGAAACATTCTAACCTTTCGCGAAAGGAGGAGAACCGCTCGGGGAAAGGGGGTTTGAAAAGAACGTAGTTCCGCACTGAAACATTGTTCCGCACCGAAACTATACAACAGGCTTGCGCACTTTTAAAAAGAGAAACACATTTTTCCTAGCACTTTTTTTGCGTCAGGAATCTAACTCTTTTGCTCAAAAACGCTCAGAGAGAAAGGGTCTTTTCCCGCGCGTCTTTTAAAAACGTCTCAAGCTTGTTCTTCAAAGCCCCGACGTCGTAACCGAAAGCTTCAGGCTCCTTTTCTAAAGCCTCTAAAAAAAGCTCCGCAACCTTCTTACGTCCTTCTAAATTCAAGCGCCTCGGGTTTCCGTTCTCGTCTATAATTCTATTCTCGCGCTTTGAAGAAATTTCCTTAAGACCTACTCGCACCTTCTTCAATGTTTCGCTTACAGGCATCTTTTCCTGATTAACCAAAGTGCAAACCCAACAACCGAAGCGCACGTCAGAAGTCCCGCAAGGAACGTCAGGGTTGAAACCGCATTCTTCAACGTAAAGCTCGAACACGTAATCGAAACTTTCTCCATCCCACCTTTTCGTGTTTAGCAAGTATTCAAAAACGTCGAATTTTGTCCACTTAATCAAAGGTCGCACGTCTATTTCGTTCCTTTTCACTATCAAAGGCTCCGTTCCTATTGTTGCTTTCCTTCTCGCGCTTTCGTCAGAACGAACGCCCAAAACCATTACGCGCTTTCCTATCTGTCTAAGAAACCTGCGAACGGGATAAATTTTCAAACGCGCCATGCACCACCTATTGAAGATCGAAGGCGCAGGATATCCTTTGTCAACCATCATTGAAATGAAGTCCTCTCCTTCCCTCGCTTTCACTACAACAGCCTTGAGCCATTCAAACGCTTTCAAGCTTTCGAGCGCTTCTAAAGACTTTTTTCTAAGAAAAGGGTGTTCGAGCATCGTGTCCGCATAAATAACGTAAAGCTTTGAAATTTCCGCGCCTTCTTCTTTTGCTTTCAGAGTGAGAGAAAGAGCCGTTGTTGAATCCTTTCCACCTGAAAAGCCTAAAGCCCACGGTAAAGAGTAGGAACGAGATGCGTCCTTCAAAATTTTAATGCTTTCACGAACCCTGCTTTCTAACACGAAACGAAATGAAAAATTGCTTTAAAAGTCAGGAAAGCACGCGTTCTCGGAAAGCAATTTTTGGTTTTTAAAGGGTGTTCTTATTTTAGGTTACAATGACACAGGCAGAAATAATTTCAAACAGTATGCATTTTGAAGTGACAGAGGTTGAAAGAAATTGGGAAAAATACGGGATAATGCAATATTACGGGAGTTTTGAAGGAAAGCCGAAGCGGTATCAAATCGTTTCTTTGCCTACCCCAAAAGGAGTGCAAAACGTCGTGAAAAGCTGGTCTTTTATCCCCGTCCCGACTGAAGTTGCAAAAAATATAACGCACGAGGCCGCGAAAGAATTAAACATGGAGATAAAGGAAGAAAGCAACGACGGAATAAAATACATGGCAACCCTTATCTCATCGCAAATAAAAGGAGAGGTAGAAGTCGGGGACTTAGTCGCGTGGGGAATTGGAGTCCGCCACAATGTTCTCGGTAATTTTAGGATAGACGTTTCACTGCTTCGTTTAGTTTGCTCAAACGGGCTTATGCGTGCAGAAGACAGTAAAATTGCAACCGTCGAAAAGTCCTACATTGTTGAAATGATGAAAGAATCATTCTTAGAAAAAGCAAAACTTTTACAGGACACGTTTGAACAAAAGCTTGAGCTCTTCAGACAATTCAAACAATACAAAGTCAACCAGCAATTAGCCGAGATCTTAGCAAGAACATTCCCTGCGCCTATCATTAAGGACGTAGTAGCTCTCGGAAAAAAGAAGGTCGTTCAAAACTTTGTCCCGAAGAATTTGTGGGAAGCGTACAATGACATAACCTATCAAATATCACACAGGAAACTCAAGACAAGCACGAGGTTTGACTGGTCACTAAAAGCAACTAAAATCTTCGAAGAATTCATAAGAGAACAAGAAGCACAAACTTCTTGAATTTCGCGATTTTTTCTTTATTATTTTTTTGATTTTTTTATTTTCACTTAGCTTGGAGGTTCGCTTTTGCGTTTTTCTAAAGGGAATGTTGATTCTCTTTTTTGACAATTTTTCAAAATTTTGACTTATTTTCACAATTCTGACCTAATTCAAAAACAAAATTTTCAAAAACGCTTCGCACGAGGTTTTTAAAGGAAAAGCGCACGTTCTTTTGCAATGGTTCAGATAGAGGAAGAAAAGGAAGCACAGAACGTTCTGCGGGAAATTTCGTGTTTCAAATGTTCTCATTTTCCTGTCTGTGAATATTTTAGAGCCGTTCAGCAAATCGTCACATTGCCCGAAAATGCACAAAAGTTTCAGCCCTTCAAACCTGAAAACCTCGCGAAAATCTGCAAGTTTTACCTACCTGATCCATTCACTTAGGCGAAAATATGCGCGAATTTTTTATTTATTTTTTATTTTTTTAGATCTTCACGCGCGCTAGCTTGAGTTATGAATTTTTTATAAAATAGGAAAAATAAGAAACCTTACCTAACAATTGTGAACTGTTAAAAAAATGACATGAATGTAATAAAACATACATTCAAAGAAAAAATCCATCCATCCTTTAAACTAAGGAAAAGAAATCAAAAAACCGATGAAAAAAGAAAAAGAATTTTTCGGGTCGACGGGGGCTTTAGAGGATCCCCCTAGGGCGGGCGCTCACCTCTCATTACAGCATCGAGATCGAAGATTCCGTAGAGCCTCGAGTACGCGAACCACTTCCAGAAGGCTTCCATAATGCGTTGCAGAGGAGCAGTTATTTTTCCTATTATTTTCCAATTCCTATACTTTCCCAAAAACTTTGTCCACTTATAAGTCTGCCTTCCGTGAAAAGGATCGAAGCCTCGAACCCCTGAGCCATTAGTCGCGAGCCTCACTGCTTTCAACACAGTCTTCGTCGAAATAGGAATACCGTTTTCCCTAAAAGCTTGCGCAATTATATGAGAAGGAATGCCTTTTTCTCTATAAAGTCGGACAGCTAAGGCTCTTGATTTTGCTTTTAGATCGAGTTCAAGGCTTGTTGCCCTCACGCTGGATGATGTAAAAGTTATTTAAAAACCCCGAGAGGCTTTGAACCTTCTAAACCCTAAGCAAAGCCCTGTTCTTTTTGAATCGGGTCGAAAATCTGAAATTGCGTCTAATTTGTGAAAAATCGTCAGAAAAGAGAATTCACTTTTTTATCATAAAACTAACAAATGCATACTTTCATTTGCAATATAACATTCATATTCCTTAAAGACAGAATATTCAAGCATCACTTTTATAACGACCACAATAATGCAATGCTTGAAAAACAATACTCTAAGCTAAGGAAAGAATAAAATAAAAACCAAAAAAAAATAAGGGAAAAATTCGCGAAATTCTAAGCAATTTCTTTTTTAATTACCTTTCTGTTCAGTCTTTTCTTTTAGGTGCAATCACTCCTATGGCGGTCTCTCCATAACGTCCTCTGACTTCTACCCATACTGGTTGATCTTTGCAACAGTACATTATTTTTACTTTTACAAAGCGCTTAGGATGAATGTCTTTAGTTAGATATTCTAATAACCTTTTGAAATGATCTGCACCTAATGTAACTGTTGGAATGAATCCGTTTACTTTAAAGACTAAACCGTCGATTTCAAGCTCACCTGCTATTATGTCGTAATTTTTTCCTTCTATGCGTCCTATTTGAAGCTCATGAAGAACTAGATATTGTTTAAGCATATTGTATTCTTTTTCTATTGTTTTGTATGGAAGCACATCTAGGGTTTTTTGTTTAATCTCTTCTGCTCGTTTCTTATCCTCTTCAGTCTCAATTGCCAACCAAATATGGGCTGGATCTAACATTTTTTCTCACCTACGTTTGTCTCAGTCATTGTAACCTGTAATACAAAGATCTCTTAAAAAACGAAGAAACGATACTCTAAACTAAGCGTTTTGAAAAACCAAAAAAATAAATAAAAAATCGCGAAAAATCGTTCAGTAATACGTTGACGGCAAAATAATTCCGATGCGCTTTTCTTCATTCCCGTTTTCATCGAATTGCGAAACTTCAAACCAGACAGGCTCGTTTTGATAATAATGTATTGTTATGTCGGTTTTAGAATGAATTTTGAAATTTTTTGTTAACTGTTTCCAGAAAGGCTTAAAGTACATCATATTAATTGTCGTTTCAGGCTTGAAATTGCATAACTGATACTTATCTCCATTAATGTACTTGAAGCCAGAAAGCATTGCATCTTCATTGTTCCCGAGATATCCTATTTGCAAATAATTAAATGTTAAAAACGGCTTAAGGTGTTTGAATTTTATTTTCAAAGACTTGTACGGATGGATGTCTAACGTTTTTTTCTTTACGTCTTCCATCCATTTTTTGTCCTGTTCATTTTCAACTACTAACCACATTCGAAATGCTCTGTCTAACATTGTACCCATTAATGCAAAGTTTCTTTAAAAACTCGAATTTTGCCTTTGAATCGAGCCATAAATCTGAAATAATGTCAAAATTTTGAAAAATAATCAAAAAATAGACGCCACTCACTCCGAAACAAGCACAGGCAAAGAAAAATTCAAAACACTCCGATCCAAAACCTTCACAGCATCCGAAACCAAAATTCCAAAAGCAGTAAAAAACAAATGATTAAACTTTGCACGCCTATCGTTTTCAGGATACAAAGGCTTCAAAACTAAATTAAAAGCCTCCTTCTCGCCTACATCCTCAATCTTTTTAATATGCTCACGAACTAAACCCAAAGCTGAATGCCTGTGCCAGTTTTTTGAGATGGATAAACTTAATTCATAAAAAAGCTTGCCAGCGGGACTTTTTGTAAAACGTCCATTATGTAAATGAATATCATATCCTAAAGTTTTTGAAAGAAAAATGAGATCATTATAAAGACGGTAGTTCGTTGTAATTCCGACTTGAAATAAATCCGCATTCTTATGAAAACTTCCATCGCCTGCTAAGAAGCCGTCTAATATTCCTTCTAAAAATTTCCACGATCGATTGTACACTTCATTCTTTACGTGTTTGTTATGAGAAGTTTCTCCTTCCGTATAATTTTTAATCATATGAATTAAAGACAAATCAGATGAGAAAATCTCGTAACCGTTTTCACTAACTTTGCGAAATGTCGTAAACTTGAAATGCTTTTTTAGTATACCCACATACCCGCGTTCAAAATCTGACCGCCCGATTGCTAGAGACACCCGTTGTATATCTGTCATGTAATTCAAGTATTCCTCGAGTGTCATTCCTTTTTTTCTTGCTAAACCGTTTAAAGTTGCTAAAGATTGTTTCGTATTTTTGTGCTTTCTGTATTCTAAATTTCCTTCACTTAAAAAGAATCCAAGCGTAAAACCATACTCCCAATCAGTTTGATCCCCTTCAGGCAAATTTAAAGGAAAACGCATTGTAAGCAAGAAAGTATCGTTGTATCTGTGGTCTTGTGTGACGTTCAACTCGTTCACAGATTTTAACCTCATTTTTATTTGTTCTTCTATTCCTGAAAAAAGATTAGGGCTGTATGCGGGAATTGTTGTATTTTCAGAAGCTTCTGTATAAAGCCTCGATCTAGAAAGCGTTATTCGTTTCAAAGGTTGCATTCCGAAACTTACCACGCCTTCGACTTCGACCCAAGTTTTCTCTCCTCTTTCATTCAAAAGAGTCGGCACTCTAATTTTATGCACTTGATTATGCAGTTCATACAGTTCTTTCAATGTGAAGACTCCATATTTCCCGTCTATTTCAGCAAAAAGGTAAGTGTCGCCTCCTAAAGCGTTCACGGTTTTTCATGTGAAAGAGCTTTAAAAGCCCGAAAGCGAGCGAGCAAAAGATTTTTGCGAGAGAACGTCGTGCTTATATATAAGCGTTCTATAATTTATTCGTATGAACAAAGGTCTAGCGTTAGCGGGCATCGGGATACTCGCACTAATAATACTCTCAGCAGGCATCATAGCCTTCATAGCAAATCCAGCAAGCTTTTTAGCCCTTGAAACTCAAGCAGGACAAGAAGCATACAAACTGACAGGAGGGTTAGTAGGCGTGCCTCCTCCACCCAAACCGCCTGTCTCCTTTAATGTAGGAGAAGAAGTTTTGTTCAACGGAAACACGCACTATATTACAGGAAATGACACTGGTGCGTGGGGAACGTTGGGCGTGGGATGGAATGCGACGCAACCTATGGGTTCAGGCGTGTTCACGTGGTACGGTTCATGCAAAGCTTTCACAGAATTGTATGCCCTTAACGTGACTAATAATGCGAACGTGCCTATCGTGAAGATCGTAATTTATTTACCTCAAGGAAGAGATACTCCAGCGCCTTTACCTGCTCCTTGGACTACCAATGAAACGCATTATTCACAGGCGTGGCAAGGCAACGCAACTTCGTTTGAAATAGCATACGTTAATATACCTCCACATTCAACGGTTATTGTTTGGAACGCGTCAACAATAGGACAGGGGCTTCCAATTTGGTTTTATTTTTCAAATGGAAGCGCGTACGAAACTCAAATTCCTTGGACACCGAACTATCCCCTATAAGGCGAATAAAAAATGATTAAACCATTGACAACTTATTACGACATAATCCCTCCTAAAGAACAAATTCCAGGTCTCATAGGTTTTGTACAGAATCAAGTTTATACATTGCCGAAGATAACGTATGGTTTTATCGTAGTTTATTCAGGCGTGCTTTTCAAGCCCGAGTATAAAGACTTCATGTTTGAAACAAAACAATGGAACGAACATTTCTGGTATGATATGAACGAATTTGGACGCTACGTAGAGCAGTATTTTGGGCAAATTTATAGGAAATATAAAGACAAAGCTAGAGAAAAAGGAGGCTTGATTACTGAATTTTCACACGCGATTTTTTCTTTGGGTTACGATAGGAAAAGGAAAGCGCCTCTGTTTCTCTATGTCAAGAACGGCGCGTTAGTTCTTGACAAATATGTGAAAAAGAATTTCCCGCAACACGAACAAGACTTGCAAAATATGAGAGATGAAACAATTTTTAAACTAATCCTACTTTTGTTCTTATTAGCATTACCTTTATTACTCATGATCGCATGGTTTTAAGAACAATCCAGAAAACGGTTTGGCATAACAAATTTGGTTTTTAAATCAAACACTTTATTTTTGTTTGAATGCAAAAAATCGCTTTACTAAAAGTTTTGGTTCTAATAGCTTTTATCTTACTTAGCATTATCGCGGTTTCAAATGTTTCTTTCGCGCATCCTTTGGCTACGAAATACGTTACGGTTACAGCAAAGAACGACCCTGGAGGCATTGTTGAAATCACATACACTTATGGGGGCGTTACGTATGGTCCTTTCAATACGTCTACGATAGAAACGATTAAGATACCAGAAGGAGCGTCTGTCACGTTTACCGCGATTCCTGACAACGGCTTCGGATTCTATGGGTGGAATTACACGTTTGAGCCTTATTCAATGATCACGTCTTCAACAAAATTCACTTTTTCAACTTCGCAAACTTTAACCTTTAACGACGTCACTACTTCTATTACTGCGATTGCGTTTTTCCCTGTGAAATTGACTATTATAGATCCTGCGATCTGGGATTATATCACAACTTCACATGAATATTACATTTCATTTGTCGGAGGGGTTGCTTTTGCAAACAATAACTCGCTAGTCCCACCTTCGCTCGTTTCACAAAATAGTTTTACGCTTAATGTAGAAGTACAACCCGTAGGAAGTTCTACTGTCGTGAGCGGTTCTGTTTCTTTAAAATATTCGGGTTCAGTTCTTTATTATGCTAATAAAGAATTATTTACAGTTTACGATCCTAACGGGCTTGAAATGAAATACGCGTATATCACGTGGCAATCTCCGAAGCCATGGCTCTACGAATCAGGAACAATTTGGAGCGCGAACGATTGGGCTTGGGGAATATCTGTAACTATCGAACCAGGCGAATCAAAAGTGTCGTGGACATTACCTTTTCAGAACCTAAACTTTCAGCTTCAAGGTGTTGTTGAATCGCCTCCTTCTTCAACATCTGTCTACTTCCCCGCAGGAAGTTCTCCGTCTTTCTATGATACCCCTCTCTCGGGTTACGTGTTTACTGAATGGTATATGCTAGAAATAAGTAATGTGCGTTCGAATGTGGAATATACTTCGTCTTCAAACCCGTGGACTTTTAATTTGCCATCAAATAGTTTTGCGCAAGCATATAACGGTCCATGGTTTAAGCTTTATCCGATTGTCGTGCAAACTTCTGTGACGTTTGACGTTTCGGCTCCTATATGGGCTGATGGTGAGACTGTTTCTTTAACTTTAACTTTCCCGAATGGTACCAAGCAAACGCAAACTCAAACTCTTACGTCTGCCAATATTCTATTTTCTTATGCTGTTGCTACGTTCAAGTGGAAAGGAATACCTGTTGGTTCTTATTCATGGAACATTACTCCTGTGCTAACATATACCTCGCTTTACGGGACTGCTAATGCATCGGCAAACCCATCTTCAGGCTACTTCACGTTATCTTCGGGCAACAATGGGACGTTTGAGCAAGGCATTACTTATTTAGGACATACGTATACTGTGACTTTTACAGAAACAGGGCTTCCAAATGGAATTACGTGGTGGGCAAAGTTAGGAAGCGTGACAGAACAGGCGACTACTCCTAACCCGATAGTATTCACAGGAATTCCTCAAGACACGACCTTATCCTACTCTGTAATGCCGTCTTACACGTCAGGTGGAACAAAGTATCAGACTTCACAAGCGAGCGGTACTATTTCAGTCGGTACTCAAAACGTAACCCAACAAATTTCATATTCAACATATTACGAAGTGAACGTGTTTTTCATCCCTAATTACGGTTTTTCAAACCCACAGACAGTATGGGTTCCAGCTGGGGGTTATCAAACATTCGAACTTACACCTGAAGAAGATTATTACATTGCTCAACCTTACAGTTCTTCAATCACTGCACCGTCGGGCATTTCAATCAATTACAATTCAATCACAAAGACTACATCGGGCAACACATACGTTTATAATGTTCTTACGCAAGTGAACGCGCCTGGAAATATTACTGTCTATCTCACGTGGTTTAACTTTATCGATTACATTAGTGAACGCGGGTTACCGAGCGGGCAATCGTGGAGCTTTGTGATTTATCAGAACGGGCAAAAGCAAAGCACGAACATTGTTTACGGCTCTCCTGTTTCGATCAAAGAACCAGGCTTTGATTACACGACAAACTCGTATTACATTTATAACATTACTTTCCCTGTTATACAAGCAGGGAGCATATATTACGTTCCTTCTTCAATCTCCACGAGCGCAATAGACGTGCTTTCAAAGACGAGCAATTCGGTAACCTTTGAAATCACGGGCAATACTGAGAATAATACAAACATTATTACCGTCAATTACGTGCCTTATTATGCCGTAACAATTAACGCTGGGCAAGGTGGGTCTGTTTCGTGGTCTTTAGTTTCAGGGTATGTTTACGGTAGTTCTTCGGGAACAGTAAGCGCGGGGCAAAATCAGACCGTGTATGTAACGTGGGGAACGAAGCTTCAACTGACTGACAACCCGAATTCAGGCTATGCATTTACTTCGTGGAGCTTCACGGGATTTGTTCAGCCTGCACGAGGGTATTCTGCAAACAACAACCCGATAGATATTGTTGATACAGGAGGCACGGGTTCTGTTACTGCTAACTATAAATACACAACCTACTTGAAGTTTACAGTAAGCACAAACGCTCTTTCTGTTATCGGCTTTACTATTACGTTAAGCAACGGGCAATCTCAATCAGGAAACACTCTTACTCAACCGACAGTAACGTTCTACTTGCCTCCAGGAACTTACAATTGGCAAATTTCACCTACGAGCGTCACGTTTTACAATCGCGTCGTTAAATATGTTTACGTTGCTGTACCTTCTTCAGGTTCAGTGACAACAAACGCGACCGTGAGTATTAATTACGTTCCTTCAAGCTCGACGTTTAACTACACGTGGACAGAAAGCGGGCTTCCGAGCGGGACTCAGTGGGGAGTTTCGGTAAACGGTAATAACTATTACACTACAAGTTCGAGCTTGACAGAAACGTTCAGCGCGGGACAGACTTATTCGTGGAGCGTGATTAATCCGACAGACTATTCAGGTTCGCCTGCTTCAGGATCTTTCTCAGGTCCTGGTTCTCAGACAATAACGTTTACTCAAACGAGCTTCCAGTACACGTGGTATGAAAGCGGATTACCTAGCGGAACGAAATGGGGCGTAACAGTAAACGGGCAATCATACTATACAACAGGCACGAGCCTTACCGAAACTTTCGCGACAGGACAAACATACACATGGGGCGTGATTAATCCTTCGGGCTATTCGGGAACACCTTCGACAGGCTCGTTCTCAAACACGGGTTCTCAGACAATAACGTTCTATAAAGGTTTGAGTGTTACGGCTTCTGCAAACCCGACTTCAGGCACTCAACCTCTTACGGTTACCTACTCGGCTTCAGGTTCTGGCGGTTCAGGAAGCTATTATTTCACACTATACGTTGACGGTAATCCCGTAGGAAATACAGTAGGACCGAGCGCTAGCGCGACCATTCAATACACTTTTTCGCAAGCAGGAACGTATAGCACGTATATTGAAATCCAAGACGCGAAAACAGGAAACACGGCTAATTCACAAACAATAACAATAACCGTTCAAGCTCCACCTAATACGTATTCATTAACCTTCACTGAATCAGGTCTGCCTTCCACAAACCCAGTTACAGGACAACCAGTAACGTGGACAGTAACAGTAAACGGACAATCACAAACGGCTCAAGCAGGGCAAAGCATTACGTTCACAGGCTTATCGGGAACAGTAAGCTGGAGCGTTCAAAGTCCGATAACTGTACCCGTGAACAAATACTATTCCAACAAGTATTACGCTAACCCGAGCTCAGGAACGGCATCAAGCAGTGAGACAATAAGCATTACATACTCTACTTGAACTTTCAATAAAAAGAACCAAAACTTTGGATTCAAAACTAAGACAAACTCGTTTGAAATGCCTGTTGCTGTAACTTCGGAATTATAGTGTATCGTGTTAGTTCCAGGATGCGCGGTTCCTGAGCTAGGCGACGGATAATATACAACCCCGTTCGTGCTCGTATTGTATGCAGTCCATGAAAGCGAAGAAGACGTTGAAACAATCTTCAAAGTCTGCGTCGGGGTAAGAGTGTAAGTTTGCCCGTTCACGTTCAAAGTCCAATCGGGACCGTTCGAAGGAATGCCCGTCTGATTGAAGTAATAAAAGTATTCGCTTTCATAGTTTCCAATAACACTTCCTGCTTGATGAGGCGTGAAAGTGTCTGACTGCTTATTGTCTAAGCCCGAAGTTGAAACCCAAACGAATTGCAAGTCCGAAAGCGAGGTTGAGACAGGCGAAGAGAACGAATAGCTTACTGATTGCCCATAATTCACTGCGATTGTCACGGGTAATTGTGAATACGTGTAAGTGTTTCCGTCGAGCGTGAGAACTGTCCCTTGAGCGCTTGAATTCATGCCCGAAACCCCGAACGTAATGTAATACCCGAATTCTGCAGTTTCGCTCGTAGGCGAAGTAATTATAACAGTCAAAGTCGCGCTTGAACTTTGAACTGTCCCTGTCCACATATCAAAGAAATAGCCTTGATCCGCGGACGCTGTAAAGGTTACTTGAGAACCGTAAGTAACAAAGAACGATGTGTTTGAATAATACGTCTGCCCGTTATAAGATGCTGTTGCAATCCCTCCGAACGTATTTTGAATAGTTACCTGAATGCCAAAGTTAGCCGTTTCGTTAATAGGACTATTCATTGTTACAGTAGCAGGATTATTCGTTCCTGAGTATGAAATTGTTCCGACCCCACTCCATGACGCAAACATATAACCCGCGTTAGGCGTTGCTGAAATTTGCACATTCGTTCCTGCGTTATACCATGTTGTTCCGCTTGGGTTCGTTGTTCCTGCGCCTGATGGATACACACTCATGATAAGTTCATATTGTGACGCATAATTTCCTATAACGTCCCCAGATTGATGCGGTATAAAATTATCCGTTTGTTTATTATCCAAACCTGAAGTTGAAACCCACACGTACCTTACTCCATTTGTTGAAGCATAAACAGGCGAATAAAATGAATAACTAACAGATTGTCCGTAATTCACGGCAATAGTTACAGGTAATTGCGAGTAAGTATAGCCTTGTCCGTCAACCGAAAGAACTGTTCCTTCTGCATTAGAACCCAAACCTGTGGTACTGAAAGTAATATAGAAACCGAATTCTGCCGTTTCATTCGTGGGTTGAGTAATTGTTAAATTCAAAGGATTGTTCGTGCTTGATTGCGTTCCAACCCATTTGTCAAAAAAGTAGCCTTGATTCGGAGATGCAGTGAATGTAACTTGCGAATTAGGAGCCACGTAAAATGAAGTATTAGATTGATATGTCTGCCCGTTATACGATGCCGAAGCTGATCCTCCGAACGTGTTTTGAATAATTACCTCAATATTAAAGATTGCAGTTTCATTCACAGGCGAATTCATTGTAATTGTCACAGGATTGCTCGTTCCTGAATAAGAGCTAGACCCTGAACCGCTCCACGAAGCAAACTGATAACCCGAATTCGCGGTTGCCGAAATCTTAACGTTTGACCCAGCATTATACCACGAAGAACCGCTCGGAGTAGTAGAACCCGCGCCCGAAGGATACACGCTCATAATAAGTTCATATTGAGTTTCGTAATTCCCTATAATGCTTCCTGACTGCGTAGGCGTGAATGTGTCTGATTGCTTATTATCTAAGCCAGTTGTCGAAACCCAAACGTACCTTTTACCGTTTATTGTTGAATAAACAGGCGAATAGAAAGAATAACTCACGGATTGACCTCCTGGAACGTCTACTGTAACGGGCAATTGCGAATAAGAATAAGAGTTTCCGTTCACGACCAATACCGTTCCTTCAGCATCAGAACCCAAGCCTGTTGCATTAAACGTGATCTTATAGCCATAGTAAGCCGTTTCAGTAATATTGCCCCAAATGTAGATCGTTGCATTTTGCGAAGTCCCCGAATAACTCTGATAACCCGAACCGACCCAGTATAAGAACAAATTATTCCCGACAGGCGTTTCGCTAATATGCACGACCGTCCCATAAGGCAAAACGTAAGTGCCTACCGCAGGAGTTGTTTGACCCGCGCCTGAAGGATAAACGGACATCGTAAGCGTATACATTTCACTCGCAGGATTTATCATTCCGTAAGGCGCCCAGAACTCGTTCCCGTAAAACGTGAGAACAGCATACTTCCATCCTGATTGCAAAAGATTAACAAACGTGTAATTTTGTCTAGGTAAAATTTCAACGCTCACGGGAACAGTATGCAAATTGTTCGACGGGTCTATTTCAAGCAAATCAACAATCTTCGAAGGATGCGCCCACTCGTTAATTACAGTTAAATTAGAACCCGAAACGACAAGCGCGAGGCGTTCTTGAGCCTTATATTCGAGAAAAAGCGTTTGCTGGTTTGTTCGCGAAACAAAAAGCAAGCCGTTTAGGTAAAGAGCGTAGATCGTAAAAATCGAAGCTAAGGCAATACCTATAACAATCAAACCCGCGAGAGTGCTAGAAACCGCTTTTCTCACAAAAGATAAGGCGATTTTGATTTTTAAACCCTTCAATTATATTATTCCAATGAGCGAGGAATTCAAAGCGTTGAAAGTGGATGAAATTGCTGTCGTGAGCGAAATCGACAAAGTGAACGAGCTTTTGAAACAGGGCTTTAGAATCATTAGAATCGAAAAAATGACAAGAACAGAACAATTAGAAGGAGGCAAAACCGCGACCTATGATTTTCTAACTTTCGTTCTCGGAAAGAGAACGCCTAAACCCTTCTCACTTTGGAACCCTCTGAAATCAGGAGGCGAGTGGGCTTTCGCTGACTCAAAAGAACTCAAAGAGCTTGTTGAAAAAATAAAAAGCACAGGCGGAATCTGGAAGGACGATCGCTATGTATACACGCTCTCGAAAGACGGACGCTTCATAAGGAGGGTTGAGATAAATGCAATTAGATAAGAAAAAAGTCGCCCAAGCGTTTCGCGACGCTTTTGCAGAAGAGGGAGAGACTGTCGCGCAAGTAATAGAATTTCACTTAAAGAACGCTTACGGGATCGATCCTGAAGACATTCTTGAAGAACCCGAAAAAGTAAGCAAAGCGCTTGCAGACATTTACGGAGCGTATGCAGGGCAAGTTGAAAGCAGGCTCTGTTTCTACCTCAGTGAATATTTGAACTTAGGATACGACGGGAACAGCTTGAAAAAACTCGTGAAATACATTGAAAGAAAGCAAACGTTTGAAAGCGTGAAGTGAAACGAAACTCATAACACACTACATATTTGCGATAGGACTTCTAGCTTTCCTATTCCCTACTTATCTTTTTTCAGCACTCGTTTTAGGCTTTCTTGTTTCGTTCGTAATGGATCACGCGGGACATGAGAGAAAAGGGTTCGGGACACGAAGAACGTGGGTAACGCATTCGATCTTTACAGGTTCTGCTTTAGGCATCGTTCTAGGAATTTTGCTCGCTTTCGGGTTTCAATACGTGAACTTGCCCTTCTCTTTCGTTATTTTCGCGCTTCAAGGTTTCATTTCAGCACTTTCACACCTATTTTTAGATTCAATTACAGAAGGAGGAATTTTTATCTTCACGAAACGTTTCGCACTCGCACACTTTCGATACAACAATCCTTTTTTGAACACAGGCTTTGCTCTTTTGGGAATATTTTTGCTCGCTCTTTCGCTTTATCCTCAAATTAAAATTTTGTGACGACTGTATTACCCCTGATACCTTGTAGCACCCCTGATATTTTCTTTCATTTTGCACGCTTTTTTACTTTTTAAAGTATTTTTTCATCAAAAAACATGCAAAAGGCTAACAATACGTTCATGAGCGAAGATTACAAAGAACAAAACACACCTTTTTATTTCTCCAAAAAAATAAACGAAGAACATTACAAACTTTTTTGTGAACATAAAGAACTTGTAGACACGTATGAAGGATACTTTTTAATAACATTGCATAGCGCATTGTTTTCATCAAGTGAGTATGCCGACTGTTTAATGAATGTAGCGCGCGAAAAATCAGATAGTATTAGAGATAAGATACAACTCAAGTTTTTTGAAGACGTTTATGTGTTTTTGAAAAAAGACAAAAAACAGCAAAGAAAAGAAATTTGCCAACTTTATGAAAAGTATAAACATTTGTGGCATTCTTCAATATCGCATGACACTGGCATACAAGCAATAAAGGTTTCGATTGCATACCTCTTTGTTTTATTAGGTGTTGAATTACCCGAACCGTTGTACGACTTTATAGAATTTCAAGGAAAAGTTTATGTTGACTTTGATAAAGTTGATACCCCGTCTCTAGAAGAGGCAGTAAAATATCTCGGTTATATTCCAATTGACTCCAGTTCTCCAAGCGTGATTATAAAATATTATGAACATTTTTCTGGTAAGATTTATTCACAAAAAGACGCAATTAAAAAAAGCATTTTTGAACGCTTACGGAAACACAAATGCGAAACAAAATTGAACACTAAGTAATTATTATGTTCTGAAAGGTTTGCCTTTGACTTTTAAATTTCTTTTGCATCAAAAAACATGCAAGGGCTTAGAATTGCGTTCTCGGGAAAAATGCAGGTTGGAAAAACAACCTCAGCAACCTACCTAGTTCTCAAATACGGTTTTGTTAAGCTCGCATTCGCGGACAAACTCAAAGAAATAGCACGCGATCTGTTTCCCGAGCAATTTGAGTCAGGAGAGAAACCGCGAAAATTACTTCAAGACCTAGGCATCAAAATGCGAGAAATAGATGAAGACGTTTGGGTAAAATACGTTCTGCGAGAAATCAAAAGCCTCCCGAAAGAAACAAACATTACAATAGACGACTTACGCTTCTTAAACGAATACAAAGCTTTGAAGAACGAAGGATTTTTCGTAGTCCGCATTATAAGAAACGTTCCACCTTCACCTTTCTCAAATCATCAAAGTGAACTCGAAGTAGACAAAATGCCCTACGACTGGATAATTTATAACACGAGCACCTTTGAGAACCTTTACGCGGAACTTGACAAAATCGTGGAGATGCTGAGTAAAAATGATTGAAAGTGAACTTTCTTTAGAAGAAGCGATACAGTACATGAAAGAAGCGTCCGAACACGAAAAGAACAAACAGTTTCGCAAATTCGTTGAAGGAGCAATCCTTATCTTACAGCACTTTGCAGAAACAGGTGCAGACCTTGGACTCGACCTCTTAATCGACATTTTGCTAGACACAACGGACGAATACTTACAAACAAAGAACCTGCAATTATTGAGCGAAGCGTTGCACTTTTTGAACCTTGACGAAGACTGACTTTACGTTTTTAAAGCGCTTTCACATTGAAAAACATGTACGGGCTCCGGATCGCATTCGCAGGAAAATCGCGTTCTGGAAAGACAACTTCGGCAAACTACCTCTTGAGAACTTACGGGTTTGTTAAAATTTCTTTCACGGGAAAGCTAATTGAATTTGCGCACGAATTCTTCCCCGAGCGCTTTGAAAAAGGAGAAAAGCCTCAAGACCTTATTCAAGCCTTGCACGAAAAATTGCGCGAAATAGACCCCAACGTTTGGATAAAATACGTTACGCGAAAAATTGAAATGCTTCCGAAAGATGCTGACATTGTGATAGATGATTTACGGTGGCGTAATGATTACGGCGCCGTAAAATCGCTCGGGTTTCTCGTAGTGCGCCTCGACCCCTCAAACGAAGACGATTTGCCTTACGACGTTCTTTTGCAAAACGAAGGGACAGTAGAAGACCTTTACCACAAGCTTGATGCCTTAATCAAATTATTAATCGCGCAAAAACGTTCAAAAACGTAAAATAAGGTTTCTCTTTTTCTTCACGCGTTTCTGAAAGGCTTAGTATGAGTATCTTGTTTGTGCTGAAGCTAATGCGACAATGAGTTCAAAGCCTTCGAAGATAGCGCCTCCTATTGCGATCACATAGAGCAGACCGTTTATTATCGTTATTGCTACAGAAGGAAACGCAGGGCTTGAAGAGATTCCACCGTTTGAAGGAGAGGCAATCCAAAGGTATGCAACGCCTTGAGGAATAGTATAATTAGGAGCTGAAGTAATAGGCTTAATCCCGTAGAACACACCAGGCGCTACACCTCCACCCATTGCAAAAGCGCTACCTACTATCCAAATAATGAAACTCACGAAAAGAGGAACGAGCAAAAGAATAATAAGTATTGTAAGATGGTGCTTTATTCTTTCCATCACTACCCCAGTAGTTGGAGCACTCATGCCAAATTATACAAATCCCATTTAAAAACCCAAAAAAAGCAAAAGTTACTACCCAGGGGTAGTTACTACCCGGGGGTAGTTCAACTAAAAGGAACGTGGAAAATATGTGGGACTAAAGCTGGAGCAAACGTTGTAAGAACGAAGATAGTTGCCGACGCAAGAATAAGAGTGAGCGCGACTCTCCACACGTTCTTTACAGTAAAGTCCACAGCCACAGTCGAAGAGAGAGCCATAAAGAACCCTGCTTCAACAACCATCACGTAAGAAGCCGTGAACAACTGAGGAGGCAAAGTAGTATAAGACCCTAAACTCGTGCTTGAAACAGAAACCATCGAACCCGAAAACGAGAAAGAAGGAAACTTAAGAAACGTGAACATAGCTGACATTATAAAGATCAAGAGCGCGAGACCCACAGGCGTGAACAAAGTAAGCATTTCGTAAATCCTCATCCTGCTCCTAACAGTTCTTTTCGCAAAAGTATAACGCTCAGCAAAACGATAAACAGCTTCAAACTCTCGAGGATTGCCTCCACCCGTGTCCTCAATCTGCCCTAACAAGAAAAAGATCTGCCTGCCGATCCAAGACCTCCCAGCTTTGAAATCAGAAAGCCTGAAACCCAAACTAAGCTTTGCGTGAATGCTCTTCAAAGTTGACTTGAAACTCTCCGCGTAGTTACCTTCGTTCGCGAGCTTTTCTATCGCTCTAGGCAAAGTATATCCAGATTTCCTGTATTCAGTAATGTCCCTCAAGAAAGGAGCTATCGAATGTTCTTCTTCATCAGCAAGCCTCTTTTGAACGAAGACTTGAATAGAATAAGCTAAAGACCCTGAAACAAGACCTGCAGATAACAAAGCCCACAAAGGAGCGTGAGCAATAAAAAGAACCACGACAGTTACAGCACCAGCAATTATCCCGAGCGTAAGGTTTCCTGTATAAAGATCAGCAGTCCTAGGTTGCATCCCACGAATCTGAAAAACCATCACGACCCCTAACATAGGTATCACGAGAGCGTTCATAAGCCACACAGTAGTCATCGAAGTGTTAGGAGAAATGAAAGCCGTCGCAAGGATCATTGCGGGCAAAATGAAGAACAAAGCCGTCATCATTTCCCCAATGTCCGAAACGCTATCCCCGTACTTTTCAAACCTAAACTCAAGCCACCTCAAAAGTTCTTCAGACTTATCCTGAAGATAACGCGCGACATCTCCTCCTGACCTCAATTCAGAAGTGTAACCGAAAATAAGCTCACGTTCTTCTTTTGAAGGATGATCGTGAGCGAGCGAATCCAAAGCAGTAAGAGGATCTAAGCCTAAAAACTTCACTGCCCTAACCAAATAAATCGCGTCCTTCTCAATCCACTTGAATACCCCTTGACCTATGAGCCTCCTGAATGCTTCGTACAAAGAAATGCCAGCATCAGCAAGAACGGTCGCGTAAATTGCAAAGAAAGGAAGCTCGTCCTCAAGCCCTCTCCTCCTTTCTGAAGAAGCGTTCTTAACCTGAAATGAAGGTGCAAAAAATAGTATCAGAAAGGGAAAAGCGATAACTAACAAAGGCAATGGAGATTTCATAATAAAAGCGAGCAAAAAGCTTGCAGGAACCGAAGCAATAATAGAATACACGAAGTATTGCGTCCACTTATAATAGAAATTCGCGGGCGTTTCGCTTATTCCCGCTTTCAAAAGTTCTGTTTCTTTCCCGTGAAACAGCTTTCTTGAAAGCTTTTCTATGCGCGGGTTCTTCGCTTTCGGCTTTACTGTCTTAACCTTTACTTTCGGAAGCCTTATCGTTTGTCCTTTCATTTCTTCATAGTAGTAACCAAAGCCTCCTATCAGAAGCCCGATTGCAGAACCCGTAATGAAAGCGCCTAAAAGACCTTCAAAAGTATTATTAAGAGCTAAACCGTTTCGTATCACAATCAAACCGAAAAATGCAACCGCAACTAAAGGTCCCACTAATGCAAAGTAAATCCTCCAGCCAAGCGAAAGTTTCATGCTTTTAAATATAAAGAGCTTTTAAAAACTCAAGACTGAATTGTTACCGTTCCCGAATAAGTTTTGTTCACGCCGTTAGAGAACAAAACACTCGCAGTATAAGTGAAAGACAAACCAGGCGAAATATACGAAACATTAAGAACCAAATTTTCTTCCTGCCCTGGAGCAATAGGATAGGAAAAAGCGCTCGTTGAAATAGGCGAAGGCGTGTTCACGACAAAATGCACCTTAACGATTGAAGCAGTCCCGACGTCTTTTACCGTGAAAGTGAAGAACGTTCGGGTAGACTGAGGAGGCGTTAATCCTTCAACCGAAACAAACGCTTCATCCACAGGCGCGAGCTGAGTGAACATTGAAGAAACGTAGGCGTAAAACAACGCTCCGACAACCATTGAAATAACAACTAAGATTAAAACTGCTAAAACTTCTGAAATCGCTTTTTGTTTCATGCTTTCAAATAACAAAGCGCTTTAAAAACAAAAAAATAGAGCGGTTCACGGATCCCCGCTTTAAAAAGCCCCAGCACAAAGCTGGGGACAATTCGAGACGGTTCTAGTAGGACTCAGCAGTTACAGCCCCTGTGTATGTCTTCTGTACGCCGTTAGCGAATGTTATAATTATCTGATAAGTGTATGAAGAACCTGCAATCACATTACTTGAGGAAATGCCCATTACAGAACCAGAAGCAGTTTGTCCTGGAGAAACTGGGAGAGCCTGGAATGAACCTGTAGGAACGCTTGAAGATGATGAAGATGAAGAAGAGCTTGCAGAACCTCCTGAAATCTGAGCTATGGCACTACCTGAAGAACTATACAAAGTAGCCTGTATGCCAGTTATTGCCACAGTTCCTGTGTCCTTTACGCTAACAGTCCACGTCGCATAACTAGATCCTGGAGGTATTGTAAGAGTAGTCTGAATGTTCACGTCTTCGGAAGTGCTCATGCTACCGAACATCCCAGAAGCGTAGGCGTACAGAAGACCTCCAATCGCGACAGTAATTACAATAAGAATTATTGTCGCGATTATGGGGCTTATCGCTTTCCTAGTATGCCCGTGAGTTCCTTTTGAAACAAGAGTTGCGTGCGCCATCGTGAATAAATACTAAACCCCTTTAAAAACCAAAAACAACGTTCTAAATCCAAAAAAATTCAAAAAGCTTTCGAGAAATTTCAGGACAAAGGCGCGAGAAGACTTACCTGATCCCCGCGAATGATTAACACACCGAAATGCTCTGAGTCAGATCCATCAGCATTTTTTAAATCAGCATCGTTCAGCAAAACATTCATTGTTGGAGGATCAATCATTACAGCTTTCCCGCGCGCTTCAAGACCGTTCCTTAGTCTAATTAAAACGCTTTTTCCCTCAAGCCCCTTTAACACATCAAAAAATTTGCTCATGAATCTTAATTCAAAAAGCATTTATAAACCGAAAACTTCTCACGTTCGCAGAATAGTTTTTGCAAAGAACAAGCCAGCTGGTCGTGTGTTTTTAAATTCCCTTGGTATAAAAAATCATGCAAACAAAGTTTATGACTAAAAAGAAAAGAGGGATTGGAGAACTACTTTCCGCACTCATCATAATAGGCATCACAATCATAGCAGGCATTGTAGTTTACAACGTCCTCTTCACTAGAATGAACACGATAGGATACACGGCTGGAATTTCTATACAATACTCGACAATAGCGAATGATCAGGCATTTATAACAGTAAAGAACACAGGAACATATACTCTAACAAGCATTTCAGTGACAATATATTACAACGGGCAATCGGTCGGGACAGGAAGCTATTCAGGAAACATAAACCCAGGACAAACAGTAGCAATATCTCCTATTTCACTCAGCGCTTCAGGATACACTTATCAGCCAGGACAAACCTTTACAGTTTACGTGACAGCAACATATAGCGGAGGACAAGTTTCAACATCCGTAACCGTAATCGGAGTATAAACCCACTAACACTTTCAAGCACTTTCCCGAAAGCGTTCCATAAAATAAATTATTTTTTGAAAAAAACCTAAAACAAACACAAATCGCGTTTTTTAATGCTTTTCCTATAACAAACGCGAGGTGAAGAAAAACGGTTTCATTCAATATTGAAGGAGCAGACATGCAATACCTAAAAGTCGCGCTTGCTTCAGGCGAAAAAATCTATGCTGACTCAGGACATCTCATTTCAAAGGAAAAAAACGTTGGGTTCAACACAATCTTGCAGGGAGGCTTTCTTTCAGGATTGAAAAGAGCATTGACAGGTTCAACGTTCTTTGTATCAGAGCTAACAAAACGAACGAAAGCCTCGCCTCTTCTAGAGGCGGGGATGCTGAAATACTTTGCTAACGTGTTTCTCATGAAAAAGGCTAAAGTATTTATATACTTTAATTAGGATAAAATAACAGAAGCTTGCGTCGATCAAACACGGTGCGCATCATTGCAGGAAAAGAAACAAAAGCTAAACTAAAGGCTCTCGGAAAGGCATTCGTTGATTGCTGGAACGAAGTGAATAAGTTAAGGCTTGAACAATACAAAAAGCACAAGCCTGTAGATTTTAATAAAACAGAAAAAGTCGTTTATGAAAAATATAAGGCTGTATTGCACGGGGCAAACGTAGCGCAAGTAACGCGAAAGAACGCTTCTGCATGGAAATCTTTTTTCGAGCTAAGCAAAAAGAAGAAAGAAGGTGAATTACCTAAGTGGATGAAGCCAAAGCCTCCACATAAAAAGAAAGATGATTTGTTTCTTTTGATTAGAAACGACAGGTACAAGATTGAAGGAAACGAAATATTCCTCATGGATTTCAACCTGAGGCTCAAGTTCAATGGCAAGCTTAAGTGGGTAGGCAAGCAAGGGACCCTTGAGATATTTTACGATAATGCAAGGAAAAAGTGGTACGCAAGGATTCCTGTGAGTGTAAAAATAAATAATAAACCAAAAGGTAAAATGAAGGTGGGCATAGACCTAGGCGTTGTAAACCTTGCAACCGTTGCCGTTCAAGATGGCTCGTGGATGATCTTCAAAGGAGGTTCAGTGCTTTCAGAATTCAAGAAGTTGAGCAAGCGCATTGCTAAGGAAAAGAAGAGGCTTGCAAGGCACGGCTTGAAAACTAGCAGGAAGCTTGAAATGTTATACAAAAAGCGTTCTCTTTTGCTGAAGAACGCTAGAGAAGGACTAGCAAGGGAAATCGTAGAATCCCTCTACGATAAAGGTGTAGGGGAAATATACATCGGCTATCCAAAGGGAATAGCTCGTAATAAAGGAAACGAAAGAAATACAAACTTTTGGAGCTATCTTGCAATAATAAAGCGAATCAAGTATGTTGCACAAGAATACAAAATAAAGGTTAAGCTTGTGGATGAGGAAAATACATCTAAGACGTGTTCCCTGTGTGGGGAAATTCACGAAAAAGGAAGGATTAAAAGAGGCTTGTTTAAGTGTCCTCACACAGGGAAGGTAATAAACGCTGATCTGAACGGAGCAATAAACATTCTACATATCCCCGAGTCCGTTAAGGATAGGGGTAAGTGGCTGAAGGCACAGCCCGTGGTCTACCGCTGGACGAACAGAGCGGGGTGGGTGCGATTCGCACCTGCTAGCTATGAAGCAATGAAGATGAAGGCGGTAAACCACAAACCTATGATTCGCCTTGAAGGAACGCTAGCCCTTTAAGGCGGGGAGGATGTCAGCAGGAAAGATCTTTCCTGTCGAACTAAACGGAACATCTTCGCTCCTTGCCGAGTCGCATTCTTTTCTCGCAATGGAGTCTAGCGTGAAGTACGATTCACAAATGGCAAAACTCGGTGCAGGAATACTAGCAGGAGAAGGTCTTTTCCTCGCAAAATTTTCAGGATACGGTAAGGTCTTTCTCCATGCTTACGGAGGGCTCATAGTGAAAGATCTTAAGCCAGGCGAAAGGATACAGGTTGAAGCAGGACACCTGCTTGCATTTGATGGAAACATGAATTACGGAATTTCAAAAGTCGGAGGAATAAAGTCGATGCTTTTTGCTCACGAAGGATGGTTCTTCGTTGAAATAGAGGGACCAGGACGCGTTTATTTGCACACGACAACCGCACAACAACTCGCAAGAGTCGTTGAACCCTTCATACCGCGAGAAGGAAGCTCAGGCGTTTCCATAAGGTTCTGAAATAATTCACTTCAAACCGTGCGCTTTTTTGAAATGTTCTACTGCACTTTCTAAAGAAGAAAAACAAAGCCTGCAAACAGAACAAACAAAAGCCAAAGCCCCGTTCTTGCAATAATACAAGTAAAGCATGTTATAACGGTTAAGCACAGGGTCTTGCAAAGTTTCAGCATCCACCCCAGTGCATCCACCGTGAGCGTCCGAAAACTTCACAAAGTCTATTTTCTCTCCATTCTTACAAGGAGAAAACTTTTTCCTCATCCTTTCGCGAATTTCTTCCTCAACCGTTTTCATGAAGAAAAATACAAAAAGAAAATAAAAACAAACGCCGTTAAAAATGAGAACAAATCGTAGCTAATTTTTCCACATTATGCGGAAAATTTAGCTTCAGTTTGTTCTCATTATGCGGAAAAATCAAAGCTAAATTGTTCTCATCTTTAACGCCGTTAAAAATGAGAACAAATCGTAGCTAATTTTTCCACATTATGCGGAAAATTTAGCTTCAGTTTGTTCTCATCTTTTGGGTACCCTCAAAAAACAAAACCGTTGCCGACCACCTCCCTCCGCCCTTATAAACATCGTGTATATTATTTACCGTGCAAAACGTCTTCTTCAACCTTGAAGACGAATGGATAAAGAAAACGAAACACTACATTGCATTCTACAATTTTAAGCACGTTGACGAAAAACCTCTCAGCTTTTCCGCGCTTGTCCGTAAAGCATTGCGCGAATACATGAAAGACGGTTTGAACATTTCAGACATTTTAGAGAACAACAAATTGCAATCGAGCTATCGGGTTTGCAGGGTAGGGCTTACAGAAGAAGACACGAAAGAGTTAGAAATTGCAAAACAAAAATTTCGCGCTAAAGGTTTGAACATTTCTTCAAGTGCAATAATTCGCGCGAGCTTGAAAAACTTTCTCGAAAAAAGAACGCTCGAAAAGTGACTATTTTGGTTTTAAAGGGTCTTGTTATAATAGGTCGTGAGAACAATAACTTTTATCCAAAAAAATAGGTTTGAGGTAGACGGTCAGCCCGCAGTAAATTACGACATTAACTTACCCCTTGAACTCATCGAAGCACTCAAACAACGCAAATTCCTACCACAAACACCTTACCTACACTGGAGACGCATTTCACGGCTTTACTATGTAGTCACGCTCGGAGACAAACGCGGAATATACATGCATCTATGGAAATTTAACGAAACAAGCTTACCGAACGAGGTCGTGCAGGAAGTCGAAAGAGAAGAACAACGCTCAGGCTTAGAGGCAAACGCTATAATTTGGACAATCACACGTTGGCACGGAAGAACTGTTGCGCTCGCAAGAATACTCTTAGGATACGGCACAAACATATATGTAGAAAGCAATAACGAAGAAATCACACTCACGCCCCAGATAAGGTATTACATGCAATTAAAAGGAAGAACGATCCTTTATTGGAAACAATTAGGCGAAGATACTTGGCTTATTACAAAAAGCGCGAAAGACTATGATGCAAAAAGCTGGCTCACATGCGAAACGTTGAAAATTCCAAAGAAATTCCGAACCTTCAATTATTACATGTTTTTAGAAACTACTATTAACCTCACGGAAAAAGACGGCAAACCTGCACTTGTCTTAAAGAGAACAGTCTTTAGATCATCCTTCGACGAATTCCTTGACAACACAATAAAAAAAGGTAAAGGAAAAATTGAAATTCACGACCTTTATAACCTATACCTTGAATACATCAAAAAGAACAAACCCGAAGAAGAACCCCTCTCCTTTATCGGCTTTCTAGATAAACTCAATCCCAGAATTATTCCAACAAAACCATACAAAGTTCTCCGCGAACACCCTGAAGAAACATACTACATTCACGGCTTCTCCCTCAAAACACAAACAAACGAAAGAGGTGATGACGGATGAACAAAGAAGCAGTAGAAATATACCTCGCAATGATAGGAAAACGCGACAAATACTTCATTACAGCAAGAAAATTCGGGACAAAAGAGGTAATCACAGGATGGTTCAAGAAAGAAGAATTACTTGAAAAACTACCACAATGGGAAGCACAAGGATACACGGTCTGGGCTTCAATAAACGAACTCGAAGAGGGCAACGCGACAATAGACGGAGTAAAACGCTACTGCGACCTCTGGTTTGACATCGATTCAAAAAGAGCGGACAAATCACAACCCGCGAAACCCGAAGAAGTATTAGAGGCTCGCGAACGTGCTATCAGATTACGCACTTTCTTACAAGAACGCTTTCACGCAAAATGCTTCATAGCAATGTCAGGAAACGGGATACACATTCATTGCCCCTTTGAATGCGCCGAAGTTCCAAAAGACAAAAGAAAACAACTCAATGCAAACCTTCAAGCCTTTGCGAAAGCCGTTTCAAAAATTGCCGAAGCCGAAATAGATCATACTTACGACACGCGCCGTGTGACAACAATAATCGGAATGAAAAATCAAAAAATCCCCGAGCACCCCTTAGACACAGGATGGGAAAAAGAACTTTATAACCCCGAAGAAGGCAAAGACGTGAATTACGCACTTCAAGAAATCGAAAACGCAAGAAAACAAAACACGTTCCTCCGCGACATAATAATGAACTACGACACGCTTTCTGAAGCACTCAGATTTGAAAAGCGCGAAACACCTGAAACACAATCCGCCACACCTCAGCCCGACGCAAAATTCACTCCAGAAACGCTTGAAAAACTAAACAAGCTAAGAGAAAAAGACGCAAAACTAGACAAGCTCTTAAACGGAGAAATGAGCGGCTACAAATCACGTTCAGAAGCAGAAATGGCGCTTGTAACAAAGCTAGTGTTTTACGGCTTCACGAAATCACAAATCTATTACATAATGAGCAAAATTGCGAGAACAGGAAAGTGGAATGAGAAAGATGACAGGTACTGGAACTTAACTTTCGAAAAAGCAGTTAAATTCAATGAAGAACACAAAGCTGAACTTCAAGCAGAATACGAAGCAATGAACAAAACACAACCTGCACAAAAAATAGAAACGCAAACAACCGAAACAAAAGAAAAAGAACCGCTCGCGCAAGAAACGTGGAAAACAGAATTCGGACTCGCAGACAGTTTTCTTTATGAGAAAATCGAAACCCCCTCGCTAACAATGAAGATCCACAAAGGAAAAATCAAGTTCTCGCGCGAAAATAATGAAGTTGAAACAGACTTCAAAGCGGACTTTTCAAAAATCGAAGAAGACCTTAGAGCAAAAGGAATACCCGAAGAAGACATCGCGCTTTACAAACAAGTTTTTGAAGAAGGCGTCCGCAGGAATCTAATATTCACGAAAGAAGAAGGCGAAAAGCTTCCTGAATTCGCTTCAAAAGTTGCAAAAGCACTCCTCGGACTTTTCCGCATCGTAACGCTCGAAGAAACGGACGACATTCTATTTTACTCAAAAGGAGTGTACAGACCAAAAGCCGAAAGCCTGCTTACAAAACAAATCGAAAGCATTGTCCCTTCAGATGTTGTTACAACAGACTTCGTGAAAGAAGTGCTAGGGCATATAAGACGTTCTACTTACGTTTCGCGAGAACGTTTCAATTCAGACCCGAACATTTTGAACCTGAAAAACGGGCTTCTCGACTTACGCACTTTCGAACTCAAAAAGCACACTCCTAAATTCCTCTCGACAATCCAGCTTCCTGTCGAATACGATCCTAACGCGAAAAGCGAATTGTGGGAAAAAGTTGTGAGCGAAGATCTTTATCCAGAAGACGTCCCTCTTTTGCAAGAAGCTTTCGGTTACGTGCTTTACTCTGAGAACGTCGCGCAAAAAATGTTCATATTTTTAGGCGAGGGTGCGAACGGAAAATCGTTAGTCTTGCGCGTCCTTGAAGCTCTCATAGGGAAAGATCACGTGGCTAATGTTTCCCCTCAAGATCTTGAGAACAACCGTTTTGCAGTTTCACAGCTCTTCGGGAAACTCGTGAACATTTACCCTGACCTTCCTTCTTTCGCGTTGCAAAGCACGGGAAAATTGAAAGCGCTCGTTTCGGGCGATTCTCTAACGATCGAAGAAAAATTCAAAAAACCGTTCTCTTTTAGAAACCGCGCGAAATTCTTTTTTTCAGCAAACGTTCTACCGAAAGTTTCAGATAATACGCGCGCGTTTTACAGGCGTCTCGTAATTGTAAACTTTCCGAGGACGTTCGACGAAAACACGGCAGACCCGACGCTCCCCGAAAAGCTCACGAACGAAAAGGAGCTTTCAGGCATTTTGAACTGGGCGCTTGAAGGCTTGAAAAGGCTTATGCAGAACGGCTTTCGCTTTTCTTACAATAAATCCGTGGAGGAAATAGAAGAACTATACACGCGCGCTTCGGATCCCGTGAAAGCATTTCTAGAAGAAGAAACAGTCGAAGACCCAAACGCGTGGATAGTGAAGCAGGATCTTTACCAAGCATACGTGGACTATGTGAAAAAGCACAAGCTCATGAGCCCGCTTTCCCCGACCACTTTCTTCAGAAACTTATTAAAATACAGAAAACTCGCGACAGAACATAAGAACATTAAAGGTGAAAGAAAATGGGTATACGTGGGAATTCGCCTCAAGACTGAAGAAGAAAAAGAAGAATCGAAAGAAGAAGATCTGCGCTTCTTTACGGACAACGAAGACAAACCTTAGCCAAGGTACACCTTCAAGCCTGTTTTTTGCATGAAACGGATGGTGTACATGGTGTACCTTCATGAAACGCAAAAAGGTACAGGATCCGCGCCCTATCTTCTTTCTAGAGCCATACCCCTACATGCACCCACATGCACCTACACCCATCGCTCTTCACTAAAAGTATAGCAAATATCCTGTACCTTTTTTAATTTTTGATTTTCTTGAAATAAACAGGTACATTTAAAGTACAGGATATTTTAAACATTCTTGAAATAAATCAAAAAATAATATCGGAAAACCGATAAGGTGTACCATGGTGTACCTAACATGAAATTATTTAGATATATCTAAAACGTTTTCGCGCCTTCTTGTTTTGTGTTTTTTTTGCACGAGCGAACTAAACAACTTTGTTTAGTCGAACAACATGCCGATCTAAACGGCTTTGTTTATTCGCACCTTCTCGCTTTGTGTTTTTAAATAGAATTTGTATAACAAAGCATGAAACGGGTTGAGGTTTACCTAAGCGATGAACAATACGAAAAGTGGAAGCAGAAGGCTGAAAGTGAAGGTATGAGCGTTTCATCTTTTGTGAAGAAAGCAGTTGAAAGCGCTTTCTCAAACGGTTTTGTGGGTAAAAAGGATGAAATGATTGCGAAGTTAGAAGAGCGCGTGAGCGATTTGGAGTATGAGTTAGATTTAGTTATGTTTGCACTAGACAAAGTTGATAATGCTTTGAAAAAATTGAACCGCGGGGAAAAGCTTGAACTAAACGACTTTGTTTATTCAACTGATGAGGGAAAATGAACGCTAAGCTAACGCCTTTAGAGTTTGAGGTTATACAAAAAGCATGAGTTTGAGGATTTTGCGAAAACAAAACTGCTCGTTTTTGAAAGGTGCAAGAATGTGCTTGGAGAGAATGTGGAGGTAGTTGTGCTGAAGAACATGAAGGCGTGGATGTCGTTTTTTATGTTTCGAAAAAAGAAGAAAGAAGGAGAATTACCTAAGTGGATGAATCCTAAACCCCCGCGTGAGAAAAAGGAAGATTTTTTGTTAATGGGATGTGGGGCAAGGCTGGCATTAAAAGTAAATTTAGAAGAATGAGGTTATTGGTACTGAGTCGCCACCCCTTTTACGCCTTCCATGCCTCCCACCCTCATTGGGCTTCTCCTCAGTCATCGGCTTAGCACCTGGCCTAGCTTCCCTCTCTGCTCCTTTAACCCTCCTCTCCATCATCTCCCAGGCCTGGTCCCACAACTTGCTAACATCAACCTCAATGCCCAGCACCTCCGCAATCTTTGCATCAATTTTCCCGAAAATAGGCCTCAACTGCCTAAACATCTCAAGCTTAGGACCACCAACCTCCTCTTCCTCCTCCTCTTTACTCTCTTCATCACCAGGCGGATCATTAGTCACAGGATTAAGCTCCATCAACCTCCTAGCCTCAGCCTCAAGCTCATCAAAGAGACTAGCCAACTCCTCTACTCTATCCCTATCAATAGCTTTGACATTGAGTATCGGCATTATCCCAGCAATATTAACCTCTAGTCCCAGGGGACCTTTAGCAATGTACCTGGCATTCTGCTCAAGCCACAGCCAATTAAATGTTGAGTTCAAGTAAGCCAACAAAGCCTTAACCTCAACCTCATCAAGCTCCACATTATTATTAACCTCATCAATAATACTCTTATACTCATCTGGGTCGAAAACCCAATTGCCAACATTGACCCTTACCTTGGGTATAAACGTTATTATAGCGTCATAAGTAACTAGTGGCATTTTAACCAGGAAGAATTGCGAGTGATACCTAGCTTGGCGTATTGCCATTATTGGTGTTGGTATAAATCCTCCTAGATCGTACCAGCCGTAGAACCACTTACGAGCCTTCCCTTCTTCCCTAGCCCTACATGCAACTGCCTCACTACACCTCCTACCACCACCCCTCGTACCCTTAATACTGGTTCTACACTCATCAGACTCGCCCCACCTAACGTACTCAGCAACCTCACTTGGCAATTCATCCCTGGGCTTATGGCAGATGAAGAGGTAAACGTCCTTACCACCTATCCTAAGCTCTTCCCAATCACCCCGCGTGCAAACAAAGGTCTTAACCCACTGAGACCGCGTAATCGCCGGAATTAGACAATTCATGATCTTATTCCTGAACTGGCCATGCACCTTCTGCCACTCATCAATCTTCCCCTCACTAAAGTAGAAGAACTCCTTAGCACCTAGGTCAGGCCTCCTTCCGTGCCTAATAGCCCATATTGACCACACGCTATTACCCCTGCTAGGCTCAAACCAATTGTTTGCCCTAATCATTAATTTGCCTTCGTTAGCCAATTCCTCAAGCCTGCCTATTACATCCCCACCACCAAAGAATAACCCAATCCACTTCTTATCCCTGGGCATTTGTCCCTGCTCGATGAAGCGGTACCTAACACCTAACTTACCACCCTCCCTCAACATATCCTCCCTAAACTCATAGGTGCCCTCATCAATAGCCTTCACAAGGTAGTCGAAAACCTCCTCAAGCCTCCTCTCAACATCCGCATCGCCTAGTCTACTGTCAATTGGTGGCACCTTAACTAGCAGTACCTTATTCTGAGCCCTCTCCACTTCACTGCTTGATTTCTCGGCAAGTATTATCACTGTGCTTATTAACGCTGTGAATAACCTATATGACACATCAATCAAAGCCTTGATCTTATAATTATCGAGGAGGAACTTCCCGAACTCAATACCGTAATCCGTCTGCATCCACATGTCGCTTATGATCATTCCCAACCTACCGCCTTCATTGAGGAACTTTGTGGCATGCATGATCCAGTAAACGTAAATACCCGGCTCCTTACCTAAATTAGGGGCGGGCTTGAGGTTATAATTAGTGAACTGTTGTGATAAACTCCATAATATCGCCCTTTGCGTATCAACAGGTATCTCTACCCACCTAGTATATGGTGGGTTCCCAATCACTGCATCAAAGCTCTTAGGAATCGTGATTTGTCTGTGCTCCATCCCACTGGCGGTCACTGTCACATAGGATGATACTATTGGTTGTTGATTAAACTTAGGCGTTATTGTGAAGTAGTCTTTGCATATTAGGTTCATGTTTGAGCTTGGGTTCCTAACATTCCTCATCGCCAAGTTCATGGCCGATAACTGCAGAGGGAATGGGTTGATGTCTACGCCATACAGTTGTTTCAGTATTACCTCGTTGATTTCCTTACTTGGCCTATCCTTCAATATAGTCTTGCCAGTCTTCAACTCGTATAACCTTGAGTAGGCCTCTAGGAGGAATGTGCCTGAGCCGCACCCTGGGTCTAGAACCACATCTGTGGGTTTCCTCACGCTCCACTTCACTATCAGCTTGGCCACTGCTGGCGGTGTGTAGAATTGACCGAATTCATGCCTCTTCTCGGGCGGAATTAACTGCTCGTAAATGTAGCCAATCACATCCCCAATACCCACTGCACCGACTTCATCAATTAAGCTAACTAAATCATCAATAACTTTACAAATCTCTGGATCATCAGGCAACCTCAACTCATCGAAAAGCCCGGTGTTGAATATTGGGTCAAAGTCTTGAGTAACGCTAACAGCCTTTCTAAAATAATTATTATTTAAAACCTCCAAATATTTACTCGTTGAATAGTTAACATCCTTACAGAATGGCTTTAATTGGTTTAGGTCCCTGTATTGGTTCTCGAGGACCTTGTAGAATATTATCTTGTTCATGAGGACATAGAGCATCATCCTAGCCAGGTCATCAACCCTATCAAGATTCTGGCCAACAATATCCACCAACCCATTCTTGTAACCATAATTCTTAGCCCGCCCATCAAGCAGGCTCCGGTAATTGGAGTCGCGACTAAGCTCATTCCTAAGGTAATCACCCACACCATACGGGTTCAGTAGAGTCTCTATGAAGCCTGAGCTCAACTGTTCAATAAACCAGTTACCGAGGTTAATTCTACGTTGAGGGATAGCAAACGTATTTGCCCATAAGTTGGCGATATCTTCAATCATATTTTGCACCTCGGATTCCGTGAGCCTATAGAACCGGAAGCGGTACTTATTCGACAGCTCACCGTACCTGCCAGGCTTTATTACGTCCTCATACCTCCCATCCCTACACGCATCTATGTCGACAAACGCGCCCAGGTCGTCTATTGGCGAGAATACGAATACCCCGTCATTGTTGGCTGTGGCGAAGAACGGAGTCCTGTCAAGCCCAAGGCTCTCCTTAACCAGTGCAGCATAACACAGCGCCTGCCCAATCACAGCTCTACTGAATGGAGTTATCCTTGGATCCGTCTTATACGTACCCCTCTCAACATACTTCCTCTTAGTCTCAATAATGAGTATTGGAATGCGCTCCTTGAGCAGTACTACAATATCAGCCCTCTTATTATCAATAGGGTACTCACGCTCGACAGTTAGCTCAACCCCACTCACCTTATATTTGTCGACGAAGTCCCGGATAATCACGTATAAATTATCTTGTACAACAACCTCACGCCTAGACGCCATAATAGTAGTTAATAATGGTTAACCATTATTTAACTTTTATAACTTATGTCAGGGTGCCGTTAACTTAAGCTTATTCTAATTACCTAATGCCTGCAATTAACAAATTGGCTTAACCCATTCAGACAGCTGATCATTGAAGATTGACGATGAAGCAATTTCTTCGTGAGCAAATAGCAAAAGAACCTGAAGGCTTAAGTTGATGGCACCCCCATATCAGCTAAATCTTTAAATAGCACTATCTCATTACTTAACTATAAATTGTCATCGACCTATTCCCTTAAGGACCTGAAGCAGCTCTATGGTGAACTGAAGGATGGAGAGGAAAGTCAGGAGAAGTTCAGGGCTTTCATCTCACAGGAAAAATGGAAATTGGACGACTATAAACGCTGGCTTGACGAGGCCGTTCAAGAGAAGCTCTCTAAGGAATTCCAGGACATAGTCACGGTACTGGGAGAACGGCTGGGCTTCAAGAAGAAATTCGGATATTACTCTTCAGTAAAAGACGAAATTTCCTACGATGGGCTGTGGGAGAACGACGATCTGCGCATAGTAATTGAGGCGAAGCTTGGAGCGTGGATACGCAATGACGTCAACCAGTTGGGCAAGTATCTGGATAAGATGTCGTCGGAAAAGAAAGATAATAAGAAGACCTATGGCATGTACGTTGTCGGGAGTACCGAGGAAAATCAGTTAAGATCCTTCAGCGAACAGATTCGGGGCAGCGACTATGCCAAAAAAATCAGGCTCATTTCGTATGTCGATCTGTTGAAGCTCGTCGATATCAAGGAGAAGAACGATCTGAGTAATGATCAGGTTTCCAAGATCCTCATTCCGTTCGATGATGTAAACGTGGGGAAGCTTGTTGAGATAATCAATATTATAATGGAGGAGAAAGGGGTGGCATCCGTGACCCCGCCTCTCAGCGGGGGCGATGGAGAGCGCCCACCCTCAATCGAAGTACCCGTGGTTTCCAGAGCTTCCCTCTCAAACCTGGAGAAGGGAGACGTAGTCGTCTGTCCATCCAAACCCAGCGGCACGGACTTCCTCAGACGGTATCAGGCCTGGCCCGCAAGGATCGGGAGTGAAAGGAAACCCAGATACTTCGCTCTGTACATATCCAGCCCCGTGCGCGCCATCAAGTACTTTGCGGAGGTGGAGGACGTGGTCGAGGCCGATGGTTTCCAAGTAGAGAACTCTGAAGATAAGAAATACCTGGCTGGGAAGAGGATGATCCAGCTTAAGAAAGGATCCATAAGGGAACTCAGCGATCCCATTAAAAAGGGGACGCAGTACGTGCCTCAGGGAATCTGGTACACGTCGCTTTCGAAGTTTCTTCACGCAAAAACACTCGATGATCTGTGACGACCCTTCTGGATTCCATAGTTTTGAGGCTTCGATGGGGCATTTTAGAGTTGGCTGTATTTGAGCTTGAAAACATGCTCAATTTCTATTAATCAAAAATATCTGCTTATGTGATTTATCTCTAACATCTTTCGGAGTATCTTTTTTCAAGGATCTTGACTTTTTCTTCTCCAAGCTTTGAATTCAACAGCTTGAGAAATTCTTTGCTATGAAGTTCAGTGCCAAGCTTGAAGTGAGCTAATTCGTGGTATATTAAATAATTGATGAATTCCTGGTCGCAGTCAAGTTCCTTGTTTATTCTTATAATTCTCGTTTTAAATGAAATAGAGGCCGCCTTCATCTTTTTCATTATTATTTTAAAATCGTCGTTTATCCCGAAATCTTTTCTTTCCTCTTCCAGAATCGCTTTATACTTATTCAATACTTTTCGCCCTTATTTTATTTATAGCAAATTCGGCCATTTCTTCTGCCAACTCATTCGTTATATCGGCGTTTTTTATCTCCTTAAACAGGTCCTTCAGCAACTCAGTTCTGATCCTTTTTCTTTCGCCATCCCCAATTATCCTTTTTCCAGCGATCACCTGAAGCACTGCCTTAAAATTCTTGAGCTCCAGATTCTGTCCTTCCAGCATTAGGCTAGCTGTAACGTTCTTCGCGACCGTCTTCGCTATGTACTCCCGGGGGCAACGGCCCTCCGGAATTGATATGGTTGGGTCAATGGCCCGGCGTGCGTGGGAGGAGGTGTTCACGAGCTCGTGCTTGGTGTTCGTTAAAACACACCCCTTTGCATACGTGTTCCATGCCCCGCGCGCGATCTTTGGTAATAGTTTGACCCGCGGAGACTACCTTTTGAGCTGTAGATCGCGGGTTAAAATCCGCCTGAGGCAAATTTTCCTAAAAAAATAAGGTAGTTGGCAGGGTTGATCACCCTCAGACAAACGGAAAGGTTGAGAAGTTCTTTGACATATTTAGAAGAAGGTAAAATTCTTCAATTCTATTGGTGAATTTATGAATTGGTACAACTTCATAAGGCCATACGGAGCCTTTGGCATTGAAAGGCTTTAAACTCCAGCAGTTACATTACCAAAGGTTACCAAAGAGGGAAGCGATCGTAAATAATTCATTTAATACATTAAATGTTCTCAGTAAAAACATACCTTGCGCTTTATCTTTCATCAAATTTTTGTTAGATCTATAAGCAGTTTAAACTCCTAAAGTTAATTTTATAGAGTATATGTCATCCAAAAATCTTCCTGAATATGATACCTGGACTATGTCTGCAATAGGCGCTAAAATATTAAGAACGCCTTTAGCTTTTTCTTTATCTTTTATTCTGAAATCAGAAAATATAATCAGCATAGGCCTAGACATCTGAGGCAAAGGCATTCTCAGCCTATATTTTTCTATTAACTGCTTTAATGCAGGGGCTAGCTCCTTATCATCTTTTTCTTCGATAACTTTTAATTCATTAAGGTTTTTAGTTATGTCTTTTATTGACTGAGCCTTAGGATCCCATAGAATTATGATTGTGCTTAATTTTGGCTGCATCACGCTGGAAAAGGATACTATCTTTGGAATTTCGGCAATTACTTTTCTTAGCTCGTCTTCTGATATCGGGCCGGATGGGTCTACTAGCACATATACGTTCCCCCAGCCAACATAAGCTGTGGAAGGAAGCATAGGATATCTTCTATTATACCTTTTAGGATTCTGCATTATACTTTTCTGAGACCACAACCTTATTGCTAGAGACAGGCTGTTCAATGAGAACCTTGACGGTGCAGGCTTTATTGCGTTTATGAAAGATTCTCCTATTGCTCTACCGCGCGTTGCATCTTGCTTCTCCACTTCGTATTTTATCCTATTTGCAATATTGTAGTATACATTCTGCTTCTCATCAGGCGTTGCAGCATTTTTGATTTCATTAGAATAAGTTCCTCTTATCATTAAAGTTCCTCTCGTTACTCTCCCTTCTTTTACGGCCTCCCCGTCCTTTATATCCTTGATTTTCAGCGTCTCGCTTATTTTGCTTCTAGCTAGCAAACCTGAGGGATTGTCCTCAGGCATAACGCTTGTACCTTTGCTGATCCCTTTAACACTCCTCATTATCTTATAGTATATTTCTATTTCATTTGCATTTTTCAGATAATCTAACGCTATTTGGAACTCGCTTGCTATGACTTCGTCCGTTGCCATTCCTATATTTTCAAGTTCTTTTAACACATCGTAACCGAAATCTAAGCCTATATACCTGTTAACAACAGCATCTGCAGCATAATTCCATATTATAGGGTTTTTATTCATCCCATTTCTAATGTGCATGAGCGTGGCATGCATGACTTCGTGAAGCAATATCAGCTTGCTTTGGTGTACAGAATATTTTAAAAGATCGTTTGTTATGTATAGCTCGCCCGTTTCGTCGTTTGCTGTAGCCGGTGAACCGTTAGGCAACTCCTTAACATAAACTACATCAAAGCTCTTTAGCAGGCTAACGTAATAAAACTGCCTTTCTATGGAAAGCTTGCTGATAACAAAATCTATATCTTGATAAAGCATATCTAAATAATGATTTTCAGACATATAACAAATTATAAATTGCACAGCGATATAAAAAACTTAATTCAGCAAAAGCTCTAATGTAATGCTCTAAAATGGATGATTAATCTTCCTATAGCTTTATTTAAAATATCTCATCTGAGTTTATTTTAAGATTATATGGGTCAATTTCCATGGCTTTAGTATAACAGTTTGATTAGCGAAACGATCTTTATACTTTTCCCAAATCCTAAACTCCCAAATGCTAGCCCAGAAGATTATGTACTTTACGTTTTTGCATTTGCTACAAAAATCAATAGCAGATTCAATCCTCTTTTTTAATCTCATTTCAGGATGATATTCATCGCCTTGCAATGTTAAGAAAGATGGTTGTATAAATATAAGCAAGGTATCAGTACATTTTCCCGGTCCACCGAGTATACGCGGTATAACGTTTATTTCCACTTCTGATCGCTTATATATGTCATTAAATACATCACGAAAAGTGCGCCTATAAACCCACCACGGCTCGTCATATGGAAACAAATCATCATCTGGAAACCATTCGTCAAAAGACCGTTCAGCCCTATTTAATTCTTTAAAGAGTCCAATTATTTTATCAGGTAATTCGTTATTTTCCATAACGAACGCCTATTTAAAAAATTAGAATTTTTATTATAAATACTTTACTATACGTGGTTTTGACAATAAATTTCCAAGTGCCTTATCCTAAAAATATTATACCACAAGCACTCTTAACGCTTAAAGAGAACAAGATACGTTGGATAATACAACAAAAGGTTTATGGAAAGTTACACAATCGGGCCGTTGCTGCTATATATCTAACATCTGAGATAAGAGTTAAGTAGCTGTGGAGTAAATACAGGCGCAATCTTACTTAATATTCGTTCGTATCGTTTCATATGTATCCTTACCTACCAAGGCAATAAATAACTCTTTAGCGGTTGTACCATAGGGTGAAATTATTTCATCCTCAAAGCTAAATTTATTAAGTATTATACTTGTAATAAATTCAAAATAACCGTCACCACTGTATAACGGGACTGCGTTTGATTTTCCTAATTTTATTACATTATCATGGTAATAAGTATTATTAAATGGTTTTTTGTTTATAACAAGCGCATAATTAACCTTATTTCTACTTAAGATAGTAGAGTATGTAATCAATTTATTTACATCCATATATGAAAGAGTTGAATCTAAATTTTTACCAAAATAATCATCATATCGCACGAACTTATAAAATACAGGCGATATCTTATTTAATATTTTTTCGTACTGTGTCATACATATTTCTATTCTTTAAACTAATAAATAAATCTTTAGCAGTATCTTTATCTGACAGCTTGCATTTTCATAATTAAAATTATTAAATATCATATGTTTTATACCCAAAAACAAATTCTTATCTTGCTTTCATTTTTTAGCTATAATGATATATTGTGATAATAGATATATTTATCTTCACCAATCTTAAATTAAACAACACGCAATTCTAACAGCAAATAATACGGCTTGTTCATAATGTATTTTATACCAAATTTTAGTAGGTACTCAATAAATATACCATTCTTTATCAGGATAATCTCTATATTTTACAAACTTAAATTAATATAGGTAATACTTTATTTAATGTTTGCTCATATTTGTTCAAGGAGGCACTTGTCCTGTTTGCTTGAAGTATTCTAGCCTATCTTTAAACGTATCCAAAGCCATTAAAGCCCACATCAGTCTATCAAATAATTTATCGAATAGTTTGTCTAGTTCGTCTAATTCTCTAAGAAATTGCGCTCCGTATTTTCTGTTCCATTCGTCAATGCCTCCCCTAAGGTGCTCATTGCCGTTTTTGTTATAAATATCGTACAGAGAGCCGTGTGCAGTAACAAGAACGTAGAAAGAGGGAAGCTCTATTGCAAAGTCTGCATTATCAGCTTTTGGGATTATTTTTTCATTTGGACTTCTTACTAGCAATAATATAGAATAAAAAATGTTAGATTTAAATTTAAAGTTTTATGTTAGTGGACAGGTTGTCGTTAAACTAAAAAACTGATTTTTAGAGGGCCCTTTTCTAACTAACAAGAGCAGAAACCAGAAAAAGGACTTGAAAAAATCACATTCTATGCCCTATATCTTTATTTCTCAAGTTTGAGCTTGAGGAGGGCTTCCCATGTACTCGAGCCAATAATTAAGAGAAGCCACGTTTTAATATGGAAATGGATTCAGAAGTATTATTTAGTATTAAATTCCTTTGACGTTGAAAAGCACAATGTCAATTTTATTGATGAAACTAAAATAAACGTTAGAGAAGCTTGGCTATGGGTAGCGTATGAACCTCAACTCAAAGCGTTCCTAATGAAGCTTATATGGTAGGAAGACTACACAGACGGAGCTCTTTGGTATGATGCTTGCAGGGGTAGATTATGTGGCATATTAGAGCCTAAAAAACCTCATGGAAATGATGAATGAACATATAAAGGACAGGACTGAAGCTTTTGACGACCTTTTCCCGTGCAAAAAGCCAAAATTTGACCATGTAAAGAACTGGTTCAAAGCATTCAGGTTCTTCTATGTATTCACAAACGAGGAAATTGGTATAGCTCCACTTTCAAATGAACAGCTTCCAGAATGGATTAAGACAATTTTGTTGATTGCAAGCATGAGGTGATCAGAACGAGCTTAAGTTAACGGCACCAACGCAAGACAGAAAAAGGAAGAATCGTGAACTTCTCTTTCTCGAAAATCCTCTAAGGACATCGGCAAAAACAAAAGAGCGATAAAAAGAAAAGAAGTTTTGGAAAGGTCATTGCGCTTTCACGCTTTCAGACCCCCTCTTTCCGTAGCGGTTCTCTCCCCCTTTCACTCGTATTCGCAGTGAAGTCTTGCGAAAGCGTTGAGCGATGGAAATTCACGTGCGAGCGTTTTGTTTAGTTCGATTATTATTTCGTTTGAAATAGAGTCGGCGCAAATTTCCACTGCTATGCTCCTGTGGATATATTTGTTTTCTTTTATGTCGTAAAGCGTGAACCGAACGTATTTTATCTTGCTTGCTTCGTTCTTTTCGATGAAAACGTTTGAATCGCGTACATTAGGTCTTCTGGGAACACGTCTCTTGAACGAATAGCCTTTTCAACCTTTTTTGTCGTATAAAACGCGAGCGACATTTTTCTCACCTTTTCAAAAATGCAAAGTTCATTTTTAAAGCGCGAACGGGTTAGCCCTCGCGAACAGGGTAGTTAACAGAGAATAGGTTTTAAAGGGGCTCTGTATTATATGTTACATTGAGAGAAAAAAAATTAAAAAATAAACGCGTTATTATCTTTTACGACTCCGACTTAGACGGTATTACTTCAGCATCACTTGTACGTCGAGCGCAAGGCAATGCTACGTACAAGTATGTTTTGCAAAAGCAAAGCGAACCTTTCCCCAAAGTTGTAGGGGATAAAGCATATATTGTAGATGTTCCATTGAACCAAAAGACTATAGGTTCTTTACAAAACATTCACGTCTCAAAAATCGTTTGGATCGACCACCACGAGCCAGAGGTCGACGTACAAAGCCTTCCTGCGAATCTTGAATTAAGATTAAACTCTTCAAGTCCATCAGCTGTTCTTTTGGTTCAAAAATACTTCGGATTAAACGACGAAATTTCGAAGAAAATAACAGAACTAGGAACGAAAGCAGATACTTGGAAAATTGATTCAGAAGTGCAAGAGTGGATAGACTTGCTGGACATGTATCTTTATAATTACAAATCGAATAGCTGGAGGTGGAGATTTATTAGAAAATTAGCAGAGGGGCACTTTGAAATAAAAGGAAGTTTAAAAAGAAAATTAGAAGAGTTCAAAAAGATAAAAGAGAACGAAATACATTTTCTTTTAGAACACACTGTCGTTCGAGAAGTTAAAGGGCATCTCGTTGCTATAGGGCTTGCTCATCCTATTCCCAATGCGTCAGAAAGCGCTGACGTTCTTCTGAAGAACACAAATTCGGAGATTCAGATAGTTATAAAGACAGGTGGATTTATCTCTTTTAGAAGATCCCCGACTTCACAAGTGAACTTGCGTCAACTTGCACAGTTATTCGGAGGAGGCGGGCATGAAAAGTCTGCAGGAGGGAGGCTCGGTCGGGAAGTTTCTCCAGAAGATTTCATGAAGGTCGCGGAAGAAATTTTTAAAAAAATTTCAGGGGTTCTCCCATAAATGTTTTTGATTTTTTATTCGTCGCTTAGTTTAAAGTATACTTTTTTTGTTCAGCTTTTAAGTAAATCCAAAGGCAAATAGCCCCATGGACAAAAAGACACGCGCTCAAAACCTGAAGATTTATTGTTTGTGGGGTTAAAAGTCAGTAGTGTAAAAAAGCTTCACAATCCTAAAACTCAACTCTTCTAAACCCAAACTCTAAAAGGCGCCTTGGAACGACTACAGTAACAGCAACTTTAATAACAATCAAATGCGGTATACTTGAGCGCCTCGCTTATAGTCTACAAAATAGTCTTTACACATTCAAATAAATATTTCTTACGTTAACGGCACTGTATATTTTTTCCATAGTTTATAAACGCAAAATAATCGCACATTTTTTGTATTTTATGAATTAGTGGAAGACTTTGATGCCCTTAATTTTAATCTTAAATAGGGTTCGAAGGCTTAACAGGAAGTTTTTGTAAAGCTTTTAAAATTTTTTCAAGCGCTAAAATGTCAGCTTTATTAGCCTCCGAGAGGGTTTTACGGGGGGCGTCTTCATTAGGATATTCTAATATTTTATTACAAAGAGCGGCTTTTATCAATCCATCCATAGAGTAAAAGTACTTATTCCACCACTCATCATTATTATGTCCGTTTAGTGTATCGTAAACTTCTTCCAAAGCAAAAGTATTTACTGGTGCTACTAAAGATGTTTGGCAAAAATATAGAAGATTAAAAGTTTGTGCATCAATTCCAAGCTCTTCGCGTAATAGTTTTCTGTCCGCGCCTCCCCAATGAACAAAAACGTAACCTTGCTGAGCTTTTGAACGAACATATTCAAAAGCGGCTGGTTTTTCATTTAGCCAAAATTGTTTAATCTCATTTTCAGATGTATCAAGAAATCCGTAAAGCACACCTTTCCCTTTATCAGGACTATATTCAGTGTCAAATATTATTGCTTTATCAGTGTTTATAGGCAATTGGTTCATTAAATATACTTCGTTAGACCTTTCTCTTTTAAATTTTGCATAAGCCCTTTTCCAATGCATACGATAAAGGGGAGGAATATATTGGTACATATCGGTAAATGTTTTCTCTTGAATTTGCGAAATTTCTTTTATTCCTTTTTCATAAAGTGACAAGGTAACTTGCCAAGGTATGCCTAAATTAATTTTAATGCTTTCTAAATTTGGGAGATCTTCGAAAAATTCTGTCCCTTTGGTCTTAGCAAAATTTAAAAACCACTCGGCTTCTGATTCACTTAAATTAACCTTATTTATTAAGTTCTCCTTGATGGTTCGTCTATCCTCCTTGAATATTTGCTCTATTAATGAAGGTAACTTTTCTATTTTTACATGAACTTTTTTATCTTCATCTATAGTGATCCACGCTACATTCGCTTTGTCAAATGGAGTATCTTGTGAACTCACATTCACAACGGTTGTGTTGTTTAATACCTCAAACGTTCCTCCTTGATTATGTACATGACCGCAGATTACGAGTCCAACACGAGGGTCTTCCTCTATGTAGTCCCTTAATGCCACACTTCCAATAGACCTTTCCCCAAATCTTATAGCTCTATCAAGTATACCTTTCGGAGGAGGATGTGAGACAATTATTATAAATTCATCTTTTGCAACATACTTTTGTATAAATTCTAACCTTAATTTATAATCAGATTCTAAATACTCCAAACGCGTTCCTACACCAATATCAGACGGTTCTCCTTCGATGCCTATAATTAAAATTGGGCCTATTTTAATTAATGTAGAGAATGCATCGAATACCTTTTTCCCATTAATCAGCGTTTTTGAGCTTATAAAATCATTATTACCGAGCACTGCAACTACCCCGTATCGAGAATTTTCTCCCAGTTCTTCGAATACGTTTTTCCCAGGAAGTTCAGGATTTGGTATAAAATAATAAATGTATTTTTTATCAGATTTTAATTTGTTTATTGGTATTTTATAAAAATCAACGTTTTTATATATTTCATAAAAATCATCATATATCGAAGGCGAATAAAATAGCTCTTCCCCCTTCATATTAATCGAATAAATTTTTAGTTGGGTTTGAGTATCAACCAGATTAATTATTCTCGATAAAGAATTTTCTGAGGCATGTATTTCTTGCAGTTTTGTTTCTTCTATCCTGACCTGTAAATCTCGAATTAGACTTTTAAAGGTTTGAAATGATTTAGAAATATTTTTAAAATTTTGAATTTTTGAATATATATTTATTATTTGATTTAATTTCTCTTTCACGTTAATCTTAAGTTTTTTTGGCATTCGCAAAATAAAGCCATGTCGCTCCGAACATCTGCGCTCTAATACTCCCGAATCTTCGTGCACTTCTTCATAGAAAAAACACGCAACATCGAGCATCGATGGATAAAGTTCGCCTTCGTCACTTTTCAAATTTAACATTTTTAAGGGTAAAGAACCGAATCTATCTACAGCGTCCCCAGCATAAACGATTATGTCTGGTTTTTCTTTTAGATTTTTAACATACTCGAGTAATGGTTTAAAATCTTGTACGTGATAATCAGAAAAAGCTAGGATCTTTAAGGGCAATTTATGTGTAACGTTTATGATTCTTTTAGGTAATAAATTTAATAGAGACAAACTCTTCTTTCTAATTTCTCTTTCTCCATAGTAATGTACAAGTTCTTCTTTACGTTTTTCTAATTTTTTTAAAATTCTACCATTGACGTATATATCGGAAATTTTATATTTCATATCCACCATAATTTATTCACGAGCTTGCCTTAATTTTTTATATTAATCATATTATTTTAATTTTTTTATCGGTACTACTACGTTGAATAATTTTATTTATAGCTTAGCTACCAATCAAATGCAAACAGCGGAAGCTATGCAAAAATTTGGATTTATGATAAAATAGTAAACTATTGAAGTAATTCAATGCTCTAAACGATCTATTTTATCAATATTAATATGTTAAACTGCTAAATAATTAAACAATTATTCAACGCATCAGTATATCGTAACGTTTTAATATAAAATTAATTTAATAATAAAGATGTGAAAGGTAATCCTTTTAAACTTGTAGCAAGAAAAGACGGGTCTATTTCTATTTATAACAAGTCGAGTAATTTTCAAGGTATAGAAAAGCCTATAAAAGAAAAATATTTTAAAGAGAATGGGATTCTAAACCTTGATGAATTAAGGCCAGATGGGTACAAAGATAATGTTTGGTATGAGGTTAAAATAGGGTCTGACTTTCCAATAGAAGGATGGGGAAAAGCGTCAAAGTATTTTTCTAACATTTATTTTCCTCCTTATTCTATAAACATTGATGAACAAATAGAAAAATATGTCAAAAATGGCTATAGACCTTTAGTAGTGAAAGTTTTTTCACCAGAAGGTATACCGCTTGCGGAACGTATATTTGGGAGTGTAGATGATCTATGATAAGTAACATAAACAAAGAGCTTTTTAGATATATTGGGTACCAATATATTGCAGAAAAGCTGAGGGGTAATCCTAACTATATTAACAACTTGTTGAATGGAATTTATTTCAATTCGGATGATATCATGAGGCTAGAACTCGAGAAAAGGAAAAGCCAAGCTTTTTGTCAAAAGAGTTGGTATCATGGCGATTTATTCAAAAGAATTTATGGGCCAGTAAAAACATTAATTGCAGAAAAAACATTAAAAGATCTTATAGCAAGAAGCGGCGGAATACAAGGGCTTTATCTCATTTTTGAACAATCTATAAAGAAAGAATTAGAGTTTGACTCATTAAATTTTAAAAATTTATTAGAGAATAATTTTAATGCTCTAATATATTTTTACCAAATATATCACGGGCGAGACGGCATATTAGAAAAAATAAAAGATGATGCGTTTGGAAAAATTTTAGAAACAAATGCCGTCTTACCATCACCACCTGTAGGACTTTTGGTAAGTCAGCAAGCTATTGATATATTTAAAGATGTTATTAAAAATAAAGAACAGTTAATAAGACAAAAATTTAAAAACATTTCAAACATTGAAGTCATACCCTTCTTATATGAATATGATAATTCGAAAAACTTAACAAATAAAATTATTATGACTTTTTACGCAGAAGAAAGGGATTTTGAAAAATATGGTAAAGACTCAAACTTGAAAGAATGGGGGCAACCATTTAGTTCCGGTACAGAATATGATATAGATGAGAATATTTTATTAAACGATAACATTGTTTTGTTATTATCACCAGCTGAATTAGGTTATAATATCGATAATTGCAAATTTGAAGAATATAATTGTCAAATCTCTAGTGTTAGTAAGAGTGGACGTACTGAGTGGTGGGATATAATAAAAATTAAACCACTTATTGATTGTAATGTAAATGTAGAGTTTAATGTAAACAATAACTTAAAGCTTCCAACCGAAGTTAAAAATAATTTAATAAAAAAGATACGCGAAATGCCAACTGATGATTATAAACCACTAGAGAACGCTTACTACAAGATTAAAAACAGATAATTAATTTCTGTATAACACTTAAATTCCAAAAATGTTTTCCCTTATCTGGAAATTATTTAATGGTCTTAAAAATATAGCTGATAAAAGCAAATTAAGCAGATTTTGGTTAAACCTAATGAAGATATATTGGCTTGCATGCTTAGCGAAGATCAGATTAATGCATCGCTAATGTAAAGCTTGAAGGAAAACTTACTAGCAGGGAAATTTCAAGCGTGCAAGGGATATCAACCAGAAGGGTACAAAAGCTTTACAGCGAATACAAAAGTACAGGGGTTATTCATGTTTAGAAAAAGGACCCCGGTAGCACTTATATTCTATGCCTTATATCTTTATTTCTCCAGTTTGAGCATGAGGAGGGCTTCTCACTCAGAAAAATCCCTGGCGGTTTGCGCACCAAAAGCCTCCTTCGCTAAAGTGCTATAGAACCGCCTGTAGTGTTGGTCTATAACCCTAACAGCCTCTAGGTCAGCTTTTAAGTGCTTAATTATCTTATCATATTCCTTATTTTCAAACCACTTAACCACATCCTTTCCACTACCATACCTCTCCTCAATATTCAAACCAATAGCCTTAGCCTTACCAATTAGAGTCTCTAACCTTAGATCCTTGAACCTCATGTCATAAAATGGTGATGATGCCTGCTCATAATCAATCACAATCATGTCATGCCAAAACTTGTTAAGTCCACTCAAGGAGTCTACTTTATATTCAAAGCCCTTCTGTATTAGAAGTGGCATATCGAAACGAAGTATGTTAAAACCAACTATAACAACGGTCTTGTCTTGTTTTTTAGCATGTTTTCTAACATTGCCGAGATATTTATAGAACTCTCTAACCAATTTACCCTCATTATTATTGATTTCTGTATCCCATAATGGAAAGAACTTGAACCTTTTAGTTTGCTCATCAAGGTCCTCAATAACCCCTACGACTATTATTTCCTCTTCAATGAAGTCACTATCCTCATGTGGTCTATTGGTTTCAATATCAAGGTATAATTTCATTCTTAAGCCTAATATTAATCCTATATATTATATTATAATATAAATGTACCTGTTTTGTTCTGCTGCGTTGAATAATTATTTATAGCGCGGCTGTAATCCCTTGTTTATGTACCCAAAAGGAAAAGACAGACGCAAAAATGATACTGACATCCTCACCGCCTTGAAGGAACCATCGTCTTAATATGTTTTACAAAGGCTCAGTATTTAAATTTTACCTCGCCTCTAGAAGAGGCGAGGCTTTCGTTCATTTTGTAAAAGATGAGTAATAGATTTGTCGACAAAAGGATTCGGTAAGCTTGAATGAGGAGCTTGTAATAAGAGACGAACTTCTGTTTCTTATCAAGACAATAATGTTAATAATTTTCTCCATTATAAGATCGGTGCCTGCAAGATACCACGGATTCATTAACGTAGGACGTTCCACTAAGTTAAATTGCTTAAATTAGGGTTAGTGCTTCCTATTGACCACGCGCCAGAGGGGGCGACATATAAGTGTCTTGGCGCTACAAATTAAACAGAATCATAAGAATTTTCTGGAATTGGTAGAGTCGACAAAAATGATTCTCCTGTATTAAAGATTTTTATATATCAATTAGCGCATTAAATTAGCGATAAGAAAAGTGCGGCTGGGATTATTGTACCATCTTGAGTCTTGATGATTGAATCAGCATCGTGAACTGCCGCTATAGCGTAATAATTTTCACGCATTGTTTGACCTTGTTGCTGTTCCTCTGTTCTCAATGATTCAATTACTTCTGAAGCGTTCGTAAGATCCTTATTTATCTCCCTATCGGACATTTTTACTTGGACTAAAAGCTTATTTCCTTTAAGCTCAAATATGCAATCTATGTCCTTTTCGCCATCATTATAGAATTCTAATTGGAAATTTTGGCCTAAACGGGATATATGAGAACAAACTATATGTTCCAATAATAAACCTTGTTCAACTCTAGTAACCTTTTTGATTCGCTTTTTGTAATACAGTCCCCAAAATAACGCTGGATCGTTTAGGAATAATTTAACGATTGTCGGCTTCGTGTACGAGTTAGCCTTAACGAGTATGTGAGAATCCACGAAAAAGCTCATTAAATCTGTTAATAAATTTTTTGGGGTCTTATTCTCAGATAAGTTGAGCTGTATTTTAAGTTCACGCTCTAGTTTCGTAATATCAACCATTGCACTCATATTCGCTGTTCTAGCGTAAGCTTCTAAAAACTTTTCAGTATGCGCCTTTTCGTATTCGTCTCCTATGAGAGGTGCATCTTTATGTATACTATTTAGAATATCCTGGGCTATTTTTGATACATCTTCAAGCGGATCTTCACTTGGGGACGTAATAATATTTAAAATTTGAGGAAAACCTCCAAATTGCATGTAATGATCAAGACGATCCTTTAGAATCTTAGAAAAAGTTCCATAGTTAATTGAATTAAGCACAAAAGAACGAAGCACTTCATTCAATTTTCTTATTATTTTTTCATCTCCTTGCGCAAGTTTGATTAAATATTCAATACGTTCATCTGTTTTTAATGGAAGAATACCTCGCCTATAAAAACTATACGGAATTATTTCAGCAAACTTTTTCGGTAATACTATCAATGGGTTAGTCAATATATGATTGCCACTTTTACAATACCCACTCCTTCCTGCAATTACGCTATAATTATTAGAGAGCAGAATCCCCACACTCCCTGTTATTATGAGAAAAATTTTTATTGAATTTTTCTCCATATAATCCCATAGTTCTTTAACTGCGTCGGCCCACTCATTTTTTAACTTCGTTATCTCGTCAAGTAGAAAAATGTTCCGCTTGGTTTCCTTATATAAAGTTATTACGAGGTCTTTTAGAGAATATCCGGTGTTAAATAAATTACGGACATTACTATCCTCTATATTTATATAACAAGAGCTATCCTTAAATTCATCTAAAATTCTAAATAGAATAGTACTCTTCCCTACTCTTCTTGGCCCAGTTAATACTAACAGTTCTTTTTCACATTTTCCTTCATTGAAGCTATATATTGTATTTCTAATCATTTTAAACCAACGTATATGGTAAAAAAACAGAATAGTTTTGTCCACGTTTTTTACATTCATCAGAAATTTTCTTGATTAGCTCTTTATTACGCAACTATATCATCTCCATAATCCCCTCTTTCTCAAAATTCCTTCAATCAATTCCTGTCTTCTTGCTATTTTGTCCATTTCGCCTATTACGAAGCTTAACTTCTGCTCTATTTCGAATAACTTTTCTTCCCTCTCTTTCTCTTTGTCAAAATAATCAATCAATACTTTCTTAGCTACTTGTGAGGGCTTTCCTAAGCTTTCGAGTTTTTTGTATGTCTCTTCATCTACTCTAAATGCAATCAGCTTTCCAGCCATTGTTATCACCCTGTTAACTTTTGTTAGCAGGAAATTTATAACTTTATCGTGAGCTTTTGATTTATGTTGGGCAAGTTCATAATATATGTGTTATCATTTGTTATCAATTGTTAGCAGATTAAGTTGACTAGTTATCATTTGTTATCAATTGTTAACATTATTGTTACTTCAAAGATAAGCATAATTGCCTTTTGATTTTTAAGTTTTAACCGTACTCTTTTTCATGCAATTCCCTATATTTGTTCTCATTATTGCTGGAGGTTATTTCTTACTCTATCGTTTTGACCTTTCGCGTCCTTTTCACCTCTGCAAGCGAACGTCGTGGAATGAAATATTTCGCGCGTTAGGAATGAATTACGTTCTCTCTAAGAACGAGCCTTCTAACCGCGCGTGGCTTTTTATTACTCTTTCAGGCTTAGTGCTTAGCATTATTGCGCTCTTTTTCGGGCTTTACGAAAGTCTTATCTTACAGTTAGTCGGTTCTCTTGCGGTTGTCCTTTCTTTGCCCGCGTTCTTAGGAATTCCCGCTTCGTCTTCACGTCTTTACGTTTTGCCTTATCCACGCAAAGGTCACGCGTGTATTCCTCCTCAGTCCGTTTCGCAAACACCTTCAGAGCAAACGAATGCATCTCCGACCCCCGTGGAGCCTACTTTTAGAATGTTTTATTTCGGCTTGAAAGATGTTCACATTATGTCTTTGCCCGAGACAAAAACGCCTTTTATAGATCAGCTCATTTCTTTTGCTGAGTCTTCAAATGAGCGTATGTTTGTGCAAATTTTCTTTCAGGAGGTTCATCCGCAACAGTATCTCGAGTTTTTAAAGTGGAAGCTTTTGAACGAAAAGGGTATGCTTCAGTATAAGCCTTTGCCTCTCGTTTGGGCTTCGACTTTGGATGATCGTATTAAGAAAGTGAACGAGCTTTTGTCTTCGAACGTGTTTGCGATTTCAATATTCGGGATTGTTGAAGGAGACCCTTATGAAATTCACGCGACGGCTTCGGATGAGTTAGATCACTTAGTAGTTTTTGAAACTCAAAACCCCGCGCTTTTCTATTGGCTTGTGCAACACGAAAGACCTGCGTTCGCTTATCCTAACTATTTCGGAACGCGTGTCGAGCCTCCGTTCTTTTTTGCAACTCCGCGCACGCTTCCTTCTTTCTTGTCCCTTCCTTCGACAGGCAGGACTTTGAATTTCTTAGGCGAAAGGGTTGAAGCGATACAGCCGTGGGGTATTCAAGAAGAAGCGTCTAATGAGATTCTTGAAGCTGTTTCATTTCCAAAACTTTCGCAACAGAGCCTTCTTGCTTTTCCTAAAAGAGGTGCTGTTGATGTTTATTTCGACGGTTCTCGGATAAGGATTTTTGTAAGTGACGACGCTACGAAGTATTTTAGGCAGAACGGGGTTATTCTTGAAAATAATAAGCCTGAATTCGAGAGCTGGTTTGTTTCAATTCGCGAAAAAACTGTGCTGTCTTGAAGATCGTGCAAAATTGTTCACGGGCACTCATATATAAAATGTGCAGGGACGTCTGGAAGCGAAATATATAGTAGTTTGTTCAGCTTGAAAATAATGTCTACCTTTTCATCCGTAGATACACCTTGAATGCAAACTGCGATGCTGATGCTTCTCAAAGGTTCTTTTTCTCCTTCATAATATTCAAACAGATCTATGTTCGCGTTCGTTATGACAAAATGAACTACAAGCCTCGTCCCTTCTAGGGCGGGGCAAAAGCTTTTAAATTAAAACTGCTATTTTTGTTTTGAAATGCTCTCCTCTGGTCAACTCTTAGGACATGAGGAGCGGGAGCCGAATTCTTCCGCAATGCCAGAGGAGGGCATCTACGAAGTTACGTATTCAAATAAGAGGACAAACGTTGTGCGTCTTCTCCCGAACGGTTTTCAAGAAAGAAAGCTTAAGAAGTTAGCGAACATATCAGCAAAACTCTTTAATGAAATTAACTACGAAAGGAGGCAACAATTCTTCCAGCAACATCACGTGGACTTCGATACAACGCAGGACAAATACTATGAAAAGTATAAGGATAAATTAGGTAGCGCTAATGCTCAAGCAGTCATGAAAAAGAACAACGAAGCTTGGCACTCATTCTTTTCCTTGCTAAAGCTGAAGAAAGAAGGAAAGTTACCGCCATTCATGAAACGCGTTAGCCCACCTTCATATTGGAAAGACAGGGAAACAAAGAAGAGAAAGCTAATGCTCGTGATAAGACAAGACAGGTACGTTGTGGACGAGCAGAACCATAAGTTAATCCTCAAGGACTTTGAGCTTGAAATTTATTTCGTAGGCAGGTTAAAGTGGTACGGAAAGCAAGGTAGGCTTGAGATATACTACGACGAAACTAAGAACGCATGGTACGCTTCAATCCCTGTTGATGTAGGAGTTGAAATAACTAAAAAGGGAAATAAAAGCAAATATATCGTTCACGGTGAAAGGAAAAGCGTTCAAGTTGAATCGCCTAAAGGAAACAAAATGGCTTCAATAGACTTAGGCATTAACGTTTTGGCAAGCGTAATAGTAGAAGACGGAACTTGGTTGCTGTACAAAGGCGTTAGGACTAAGGAGGATTATTTCTACTTTGAAAAGAAGATAGCAGAAGTACAATCGTTAGCTGACAAAACGAAAAACATGGGCGAACTTGAAGCATATGAAGAGCTATTAAAAGAGAAGAGGAGGTTGCACGGGAAATTAAGGAGAAGGCTTCGTCACTTATACAGGAACTTAGCTTCACACTTAATAAAAGAGTTGCATGGGCTAGGCGTTTCAACTATATACTTAGGCTACCCTTTTGAGATAGCTCAGGAGAAGGGCAATAAGTACACAGTAAATGTGTGGTCTTATCGCAAGTTAATGGATGCAATAGAACTTAAGGCTCAAGAATATGGCATGAAAGTGTTTGAAGTAGTTGAGTATAATACTTCAAAGTACTGTGCTTATCATGATAATGTAGAAGTCGAAAGAAGACCTAGGGGAATAGTTATTTGCCCTAAAGGACACAGGCTTCATTCAGACCTCAACGGCGCTTTGAACATTCTCAAAAAAGCAGTGAACGTAATCGTTTCAAAAATAAAGAAGCCTATATCTTTCATAGTAGATCACAACAGAGTAGCACCCATTAAAGGGGTGTAACCCTTGAGACCTCAGGGAACCCTCGCCTTTTAAGGCGGGGAGGAGGTCAGTTTGAATTCCCGAAGCGCTGGATTCTAGATGTGGACTTTTCTAAATACATTCAAGACCCGAAAGTGAAAGCGCTCTTTCAAGACCGCGCGGACGCTGACTTATTGCGGGGTGATGCTTTGATAGACATTAAGACGGTTCACGAGTGCGAAATCACGAAGTATTATTGGGGACAGATTGTGGGTTACTTAGTGCTTGCTCAGATTTCGCGCGAACACGGTTCTTTTCCTGAAGTGAGGGAAGCTGGGTTTTATTTTGCGAGGCACGGGTACGTGTGGACTTTTCCTGCAGAATACGTCTACAAGCACAAGAACTATCCTGAAGTGAGAAATTTGCTCGTGACTAAGTTTTTCGAAGCGCTTTTGGGTGAGAAACGTTGAAGTGTCCTCTTTGTGGTTCTTCTAAAATTTTGCAGGTAGACTGGGAATTCGTTTGTGCTTCGTGCGGTTACGTTTTTCCTGAAGAGCCCGAAGAAAGTCCCGTCGTGAGAAAGGAGGATCTTTTGGGTTCCGTTCCTGCTTATGGTTTCAAATTTTCTGAAAGAATTGCAAAACACGAATCGGTTGATTTTTACGCTCGTTATGGGGCGCGGGTTCAACAAATTTGTGAGGTTCTGCATCTTCCAGAAATCGTTCGTGAAGAGGCATTAACGCTTGAAAAGAAGGTTCTTGAAACAGGTTATCGGTTTGGTGATTTAGAAGCTTTTTCGCTTGCGCTCGTTCTCGTTGCTTCAAGGATTCACGGTTTTACGATTTCTTACGATACGCTTTCGAGAACGTTCAAAGTCTCAAAGCACGACATTTACAAATACGTGAAAGAACTCAGTTTGGCATTAGGCATTAAGGTTCCGAAGAAAACTGCAAAAGATTACATTCTTTTGTTTGCTCCGAAATTAGGCGTTTCAGAAGGCATCGTTCGTGAAGCTTTGAAAATTTCAGAAAGCTTGCCTCAAGGGATTAACCCGATAGTAGGCGCGGGGGCTTCTCTTTATCTCGCATCTCAGAAGAACGGGCATAAACTGAGGCAGTTTGAAATTGCAGAAGTCTTAGGGATTTCTGAAGTGGACATGCGTTTGGCTATCAAAAGAATGAAGGAAAACAAAATAATGAACGGGCTTTTGTTACGCGCGGAAGAATTTGAGAAGTGACCTTTGTGAGCTATCCATATTTTCGTGAAAAGAAAAAAGAACGCTCGTGGTTCTGGATTTTGCTTGAAATTATAATCACGCTCATGCTCGGCATTTTGCTTTACGCTTTCGTGATGGAATATATAAAACACATGGAAATTCCTGCTTCGCCTTTTCTATTTTTGCTTTTTAAAGCAACTTTACATCTGAACTTGAGATAAAATGAGCGAATTTGAAGTAATCGTTTACACAGGGGACGGAAAGGTATTTTTTGCCTTACAAAGCAATAAATTTGACATTGAAATTCTAGATAACATAATAACAGTGAAGGACAAAAAGGACAAGCACGTTTTGTTAGAGCTTCACGGTTTTCCTTTTATGATCAAGCCTGAAGGGAGCGAGAATGGTTGATTTCTACGAGCTTAAGCCTGTGAATTTTTTCAATCTAAGAGAAGAAGAACAGCAAGCCGTTATTTCGGACTTCGTTCGCCTCGTGAACTCGCTTACGGCTCCTGCTTCGTTCTTTATCACGACCGCAATAAACGAGGTTCCCGTGCGTGATCTTATTATTCGGCAACCTTACAAAAGATATTTCATTGCGAGCGAAGAGAACATCGACAGTGTTCTTGCGTCTTCTGACTTTCGTTTCGTGAAAGTTAGCGAAATCCCTAGATTAGAGATCAAAGGCGTCGTGCGTAACTTCATGATTCTAAAGGACGGGTTTGCGAGATCTTTCAATGCATACGCGCTCCCAAAAGTGTTGCCCTACGGCTTTCTTACGCGCGTTTACGACGTTTCTCACGAAATACGCTTGGACATTCAACCTACTTCAAACGCGCGAATAATTGAAAAGCAGTATCACTCTCTAAACGAAAAGGTTAAAATGCTCGGGGACAGGGCAGATCCTTCGCTTCAGCTTTACTTACAATCTTTGGAAAAAGCAAGGTATAACATCGCTTCGGGGCTTGAAAAGTTGTTCAAAATTCGCCTTGTCATTACGGTAAAAGGTGCAAACATGAAAGAACTTCACGATAAGTCAATAGAACTTTTGAAAGCGATGGATTTTTTAGAGGGACCTAATTACGTTCAGGACGCGCTTTATTATTTGAAACCTCCTTCGTGGGCTCAAGGAAGGTGGCTTTACGTAACTTCTTCAGGCATCGCTCCTTTCTTCCCTTTCGCAGGAATGGATTTAATAGACCCAGAAGGCGTGTTCTTAGGCACAAACCTTTTCACAGGGAACGCAGTTATTTTTGACGTGTTTGAAAGAGAGAACTACAACGTTTCAATCTTAGGTTTAACAGGCTACGGAAAATCTCTTTTGCTCAAGGTATGGCTTTCAAGACTCGCACAGAAGGACGACCGCGCTATCATGTATATTTTTGACTCGATAGTAAAGCCAGAATACGCTCTAGGCTCGGACGGTACTTTTGAAACTTCGCTCGCAAAAGATATAGGTGCTCAGGTTTTTAGGTTTGAAGAAGGCGAATTTCCTTTAGACCCGTTTCTCGTTTTTGAAAGCAAAAGGGACGCAGGCGAATTCATAAGAACGATAGCAAAAATCGAAGAAGGCTCTGAAGAAGCGATAGAACTTTTTGCACTTTCAAAGGAGGCAAAAACCGTTCGTGATTTGATTTCTAAGGCTGACGGAAATTTGAGGAAAAGGCTTGAAACTGAATTAGAGCCTTTTATGAGGTTCTTTACTGGAAAAGAACTTGAACTTTATGATAGAGCAGTTTTCGTTCTTTCGGACATACCTTCTAATTTCGTGAGGGATGGGGTCGCGTTCTTATTGCTTGCTCTCGTTTGGAGCACTGTAAAACAAGAAAAAATACGTTCTCGGAGGAAATTCATTGTGGTAGATGAAGGATGGGCTTTTGTGGAAACAAACCCGAGGACTGGCAAACCTTTCTTTCCGATGGCTGTCGAATACATTCCTGAAATCGCGAGGACTGGGAGGCACTACGGGGTTTCTTTCATTCTTGCATCACAGCTCGTTTCGGATTTTGCTAACGGTCCTGGAAGAATTTTGATAGAGAACTCGGCTACTAAGATCATTCTGAGGCAGGATTCCGCGTCGCTTGAAAAGTTGAACACGATGCTGAACCTTTCGGAGGACGAGTCGAAATTCATCCTTTCCTCGAAACCGGGCTATGGTATCATAAGCACTCCTGAAGGGAAAGTTCCTTTCTATAACTACGTGCTTGAAGAGGAGCTTGCGAGGTACACGACAAAACCGCGCTGATTTTTGCAAAGAACGGGGGTTTTGGGTTTTTAAAGGGAGTTCTTATTATAAGGTACAATGAATGCTAAAGCAGACATACAAGTAGAAAAGTGGATGACAGAAAACAAAAAATACTTTGCAATTGTTTTTCAGGAAAAGAGACAAATCTTCGTGTACGATTTTTTTGGTGAAAAATCGTTCAGTTCGTTAACAGAAGCAGAAAAGTTTCTTGAGATGCATGGATACAAAAAAGTACTTGTGTATTGATTTTTTGTTTTTCTTTTTTTCTTTTTCTTTTTTCTTTTTTTGTTTTATTTTTTCAAATGTTAGTTTAGATTATAGATTTTTTGTTATGGGTTTTTAAAGCGGATTTCGTATGTTGTTTTGTGGTGAAAAATGATTTTTGAGGTTGATGAGTTAGTGAAGGCGGATTATGAGGTGGTGTGGATGAAAAAGGCTATTTTATTCTGGTTTGGGGTGCTTTTTGTATCGGGGTTGTTTGTTCTTCATTCGCTTTCGTTCGCGCCTTTATTTGTTACCATTGCCGTCCCTGGATTTTTTGGAACAATTTTTATCGGGAGTATACTAGGTGGATACGTTTTCTTTAGAGAACGCAAAAGCCTTTCAAGGACAAAAGCTTTGAAAGAAACATTCAAAACACTGTTTTAAGTTTTCGTTATTTTTTTTTCAATTAGATAAAGCCATGCATTTTTGCACAGAACGGGTTTTTGAGTTTTTAAAGGGAGTTCTCATTATAGGGTACAATAGAAGAGGTAGAGAGAGATTGGATACACTAGAATTTGGGTCGTGGGGGAATTTTGCCAAATTGGTCGGAAGGAAAGGGAATGTTCTTATAATTTCGACCGAAAAAATTTTAGAAGACAGATACGGAAATCTACTTTTTGAATCTGAGAGGAATGCTTTTATGAAAACAAAAAATATTTCTGAAAAAGAAAATGGATATTGGGTTTTTACGGTAAGAAGAAAAGAGGAGCTAGAAGAAATTTTCCGAAAACTGGCAAAGCGTGGAATTTCTTTTAGCCCGAATCCAGAACTTTTCACTGCTTCTAAAAAAGCAAGGGATATTGTTTCGATTGCGAATATCGTCCCCGCGTGAAATGTTTTTTTCTTTTTTATTTTTTTTTCCATTTTTAGTTTTGTGTTAGTTTGCATTATAGATTTTTGCAAAAGAACGAGCTTTTTGGTTTTTAAAGGGGTTTTTTATTAAAGTTCGTGAACGTGAAAAGTTTGCTTGCTTTATTGATTGTCGGGCTTATTGTATTAGGAGGTATAGTAGGTTATTTTATGCTAACGCTTCAACCTGCTAAAGCTCCTTCTTCGTCTTCAACCTCGGTTTCGACTACTTCAACAAGCACTTCAACGCGCGCTTCTTTATCTCCTTTTGCTGTTGCGCTTACTGACCCTCCGTCCGTTCCCGCAGGCACTTCAGCTTTGTTTTTGAATTATTCACGCGTCGAGCTGATAACTAATTCTTCGCCTTATTTCGCGAACATAAGCGGTTCTGTAAATTTGCTTTCGCTCGTAAACGTTTCAAAGATTATTGCGACGTTCTCGCTTCCGAAGAACGTTAGCGTGAATCAGATAAGGCTTTTTGTTTCAAGCGTCTCGATTGAAATAAACGGTTCTAAGTATTCTGTTTTTGTTCCCAGCTCTGTTTTGAAGATTCCCGTCGCGAACGTTTCTCTCGTGAACGGGACAATAGGCGCGTTGATTGATTTGCGACCTCACGTTGTTGTTACTTATGCGGGACAGAGTTTGCGTTTTATTCTTACACCTGTTGTTTTTGCGATGCCTTTCACAGCGAAAGAAGTGAACGGTTCGCAAAAAATGAGCGTGGGTCAGGTATTCGTGATTCCGAAGCATCTTTCAAAAGAACTTGAAAGAGAAAGCGCGAATCTTACCCTTGAAGCCGTGAGCCTTTACTCGCGGGGGAACGAGACGGTCTTTTATATTTCACTGAAAAACGTGGGGAACGAGCCTGTGACAGTTTATGCAATTTCAGTGCAAACTTTGTGGAACGTAACTCTTAGGAGTGTTTTACACTTTTCATTAAACAAATCGCAAAATTATTTTAGCGTGAAGTGGAATGTTCATAAGAGCTTCAATGTTTCGTTGCCAGTTCTTTTCTTTGTGAACGGGACACAGCTTGTTGCATTTCCAAGCCCGCGCCATGTTCTTTCGTTTGTTTCACAATTCGCGTCTTCGAACGCTTCGAGTGAGAGCGTTTTTAATAATTCCTTAAACTCGTATGTCATTTATCCAGGCGAGCGTGTGACGTTCGAGTATGAAGGTGTGCTTGCGTTAGTGAACGGTAAGAATGTTTCGTTAATTCTTACTGTCCCTCCGAATGAAGTTTTCTCGTTCCGTGTTCTTTCGATGCCTCCGTATTATGAAAACTATTCTTTCACTACTGGTTGAAAGCGATTTTGGGTTTTTAAATAGCCTTTTCATTTAAAAGCATGAGCGCTCGTTATGGTTTGTTAAAAAGTGCGATTGTTCTCGTATTATTCGGGTTATTGTTTGTTAGTTCGACGGCTTTCGCACAACCTTTAGGGAATCATGCGAAGGTCGTTCTTTTGAATCCTAAGACACATTCTAATGGTTTGTTTAATGTTGGACTTTTCAACACGAGCTTACCTATTGCACCTGTTGGAAAGCTTCATAAAAAGTCGTTTGAAATTGTGATAGGAACGATTGGGGTTTATGATGGAGTGACATATTTGAACCTTTCAATCCCGTTTCATGTTATCAAAATAGGAAATCAAACGTTTGTAGCAAAAAATGAAACGTCTGTTCCTTTGTTCGTTTCGCATGAGCACGTGTTGAAAAATTCTTCTTTCTTAGTAGGTGTTATAGAGGACAAGAATATTACGTCTTTCGTTTTGAGTCACAATGGGTCTTTCATCACAATCTTTCCTCCTTCGGGCAATTCAACTTTCAAGTTTGTTGTTAAGGATGTTGGGAGATTGAATTCGCAACCTCAGAGTGCGCGCGAAATTATTTTCGTTCCTGTTTCTGTGGGCAATTTCAGAATAACGCCTATGTCTTTCGCGAGAGTGTTTGAAATTCCAGACAAGCATCTTGGTCGTTGAAAAAAACAAAAAATAAGAAATAAAAAACTTTTTATCGTATGCAGAGTTCCAAGAAAGGACATTTTTCGCATTCCCAAAATCTGCCTTTGAGTATTGCTTCAGGCTCTGGTGGGACATTTTTTGAAACATAATAATCCAGCTTTTTGACCCTTTCAAAAACGTTTTTTAGAACTTCTTCATTTTTTTGAACCTTGAAAACTTTGATTTCTCCTGTAACCTTATTCCAATACAAAATGAACCCTTCTTCATAATTCAAAGCATGCATATATACTTGCAATTGTAAAACGTGTTCTTCGAAAGGTGTGTCGGGAGTTTTGCTCGTGCTTTTCGCTTCAATCAAGTACTTCTTTCCGTCATAGTCGGCAATCAAAAGGTCGATTCTTCCTTTGAGTTTTATTGCAGGTGAAATTTCAAGTGAAATGTTTTCTTCTTCTTTTTCTATTGTCGCAACCTCGCCGAACGCTCTCGCTATTGTTTCGTGAACACCTTTTCCTGTTGCGAAAATAACTAGTTCTTCAGGAGAAACGCGTTCTCCGAGTGTGTAAGTGTAATATTGCTTTCTCAAGCAAGAACCTAGCGCGGAAGGATAATACACGCCTTTTTCCGTTTTGTGACTGTTCTTTTCTTTTTCGTGCAAAGAAACTAGTCCTTGCTTCAATAATTCTTCAAGCTTCTTTTCTTCTTCGCTCATGTAAAGCAATCAAATTTTTGCTTTTAAACCACGATCGCATTTAAAAGCATGAAACTTAAACTTCCTCAAATTAATTTGTCCTTAGGAGGAAAGAAAAAGAAGCCCGCAGAAAGACCCCTCGAATTCCGCGTGAGAACGATCCCGCACGCAGTCGTAGGGGACATTGTTACGGAATACGACGTGGGGCTTGTTCACGTTGTCATTTCGCGAACGGAATCTAAATATTACTACACGGCATTCGAACCCGAGCTTACCGACCGCGAAAAAGTTTTATACTCAGAGCTGATGGAAGCAGTTTATTACGCTTTCAGACCTGCAGAAGGGGATCAGCTTGCCCTTTTGGAACAGTTTTTGTGGAAAGCTTCTGAAGACTTGGGCGTCTTTGAAGAGTTCAAAGCTTCTTACGACAAGCTGAAGTATTACCTCGTGCGCGACTCTTTAGGCTATGGCATTGTGGACGTTCTCATGAAGGACGATGATGTAGAAGAGATTTCTTGCGAAGCTTGGGACAAACCTGTGGCAATAATACACAGGCAGTTCCCAGGGGCGGATTGGATGGACACGAACATAAAGTTTGAAAGCGAAGACGAGCTTTCTCGTTTTGTTCAAAAGATCGTGATGCGTTCTGGGAAATCAATTTCGACAGCAATACCTTACGTTGACGCGACGATGCCCGACGGTTCAAGGCTTGCTTCTACTTTCGGCTCTGAGATATCGCTCCCGGGATCTTCTTTTGACGTTAGGAAGTTCCCGAAGAACCCTTTCACTATTTTGCACTTGATCAAAAGCGGGACTGTCACGCCTTTGCTCGCTTCTTATTATTGGCTTATCGTAGAGGCTAAGGGGTTTGTGTTCATAATAGGGGCAACGGGTTCTGGAAAAACTACTACGCTTAACGCATTCCTTCAGCTCATTAATCCAAACCTGAAAATTGCAACCGTAGAAGAAACGCCAGAACTTTCTCTTCCTCACGAGCACTGGGAAAGGTTGAAAACTAGGTACACGTTCGGTGGCTCTGAAGTTACTGACATCGACATTTTCGACTTAACGAAGCTGACTTTGAGGATCCGTCCTGACTACGTTATTGTAGGGGAAGCTAGGGGTCAAGAAATACAGTTCTTGTTTCAGGCTTCTGCATCGGGGCACGGTTCTTTCACAACTTTCCACGGGGACTCTGTCGAAAGCGCGATTGCGAGAATGACAACGGAGCCTTTGAACGTTGGAAAATCACAACTGATGCTCGTTTGGTCTTTTTTGCAAGTGAACAGGGTTAGGCTTCAAAGCGGTGAAGTCGTTAGGAGGGCAATCGTTTCAAAAGAAGTTAACCCATTGACAGGTGAGCTTGCGGAAATCTTTAGGTGGAACGCGAAAGAGGATAAGATTTACCCAGAAAGCGTTGATGAGGTTATTTCTCGTTCTGTCAGGTTGAAGACGCTCGAAAACCTGTGGGGATGGGACGAAGCGAGATTGAAGAGTGAAATGGAAGAAAGGATGGAATTTTTGAAGAAGCAGATGTCAGAGAACAGGTATGACTTGCATTCTCTTTTCGAAGCTTTGAAGAAGTTCTACGCGAAGAAATACTACGGCGGGAAATAAGGTCTGGGAGTTCGCGTTTTGGGTTTTAAAGGTGTCACTATACTTAAGTTTGATGAGGAGCTTTAATTCTGCAAAAGGTTTGTTCTTGAAGTTTTCTTACTTAGCAGTTTTGTTTCTTTTGATCTTCGGTCTTATTGTGCCTTTGCCTACTCACGCTTATCTTTCGGGTCCTTTCGGAGAAGTTTTGCTTTCGATGTATAAGATAAACACGCAGGCTGTGAATCCGAGAGTCCCTGCATCTTACGCTTACGGTTCTGTTTTTATAGGAGGCTCGTGGTATTACGTGAACAATTCCGCAATAGTTTCAAAGACAACTACTTCTAAAACATCTTCAACGGGAGGAGGGGTTAGGGCAACGAACGTGAGCGCTTCTGCTTCGGCTTCCGCTTCTGCGTCTGCGACTTCAAACACGACAATCACGGCTACTACATCTTCTGAAATTCCCGCACCCTTGAAACTTGTCGGTTCTGTAACTTTCTATTATCCAGGTGGGTCAAACGAAACGGTTCCTATGGAATTTTCTAAGCAATATTATTACGTCGGACAGCTTGCGAACTTCACAACCCCGAGCGTGAAGGATGGTTTCACGTATTACGTTTACGAGGTGATACCCGAAAGCACGAACGGAACGCCGATCGGACCTGAAATTACGGGCATAGGAGGAAATGAATGGGCTCCTATTGATCTGTTTAACACTATCATCGCTTTGCCTCAATTCAACGACACAATGCTTTACGCTTATGCTACTTCTCCTTCTCAGGAGTATCCTGCTTTGCCTTTAGGTCCTTACTACAACCTTCTCATGATCGTTGCTATAATTGTGTTAATTCCGATTGCTTTTTTTGACCTTCTCACTCCTGACAGGCGCAAAACTACATCATTGCTAGGAGTGTTTGAAAAAATAGCAGGAGGCATTTTTATTATGCTGATCTTCCCGTACGTTTACGATAAGATTGCTTATTTAATGAACACTTTGAACGTTGAAATTCTCGCTTACCCGAGCGTGGCGAATCAACAAGGCGCGTGGATAATTGCTCAAGGAAACCTTGCATTGTTAGAAGCTTACATGATATTTCCAAGCACTCTTACGCCTGTCACAATTCTTGAAACTACCCTTCTCGGTGTTGGGTACTTCGTTGTCACGGTAATTGTTTGGATAATGTCTTACATGTTGGGGACTGTGAGAATTCTACTCTTAGCGGGCATGATTGTAATGTTCCCGCTTTCTATTGCTCTTAGGGACTTTTACTACACTCAAAAATTAGGAAGGATCATTGAAGACACGTTGTTCGGTTTAATGCTAGCTACGATCTTGTCTTCCGTAATGCTCTCTGTGGCAACTTATCTTTTGAATAATTGGAATTCAAGCGCTAACATGTTCAGGCTCGCAGGAATTCAGCCTCAGTGGGTAGCAATTACGGCAGTTCTCACATCGTTGGTTGCTGTGACTATTCTCGCTCCTTACACGAGCGCTACTTATCAGATCGTTTCTGAAACTGGCATGATTGCTGGGGGTGTAGCTTCGGCAGTGTGGTTAGGTGCTTTTTCAGGCGGTGTTCAGGGATTTATGGGCAACGCGTCTAGCTTTTTACATAAAAGATTATGGACAGGGTTTACTGGGGCTTTAGGTGGAGGGTTAGCTCACGGGATTACTGCGGGTGTTTCAGCAATTTCGGGCAAATCAACAGGATACGCGGTTTCTCATTTACACGAAGTAATGAGGAAACTTACAAACACTGATTGAAACTTTATAAAACAAACGAAAACCTCGCCTCTTCAAGGGCGGGGAGGAGGTCAGTTTAGAAATTTCTTGTATTCTTTCGCAATTTTTGGGTACATTTTTCTTAGTTCAGGGAAGCGTTTCAAAGCGTCTATTATAACAATTTTTGGAACGAAAGTTGCGCCTATACTTTTTGCAACAATGACAATATTTCCCTCATGCAAATCGAAGCGTGAAGGGTCATTGTATATCGCAAAATAGTAGTGTGAAACGTGATAAATTAAGAATTCAAAGAGTTCCCGAAAGTATTCTTCTAGCGTGTCGTCTAAAACCTTTTTTACTTCAGGAGGAGCGTTTGTGTAGTTTATATAATAAAAGCCGTTTTCTTTTTTTGCTTTCACGCCCTTCACTCCTGCTTTTGCAAAATTTTCGATCTTTCTGAAAACAGGCTCTAATACATCCGCAAGAACGTTTTTAAAAACAAAATCCCTTTGTTCAGACGGGTAATACACTGTTTTTTGTCCCAGCATTTCATAAATCTTTGGGTGGAGTTTTTTCAATTCGGGAAACATTTCAAGCAAGTCTTCTATAACAGAGTCGGGAATAATAGCAAATCCGTTTTCCTTTTTGGTGAGCAAAAATTCGGCAAGCGAAGGGTCTATCGGCAAATTGTTTTCTTTTGTGTAATAATATTCTGCTAGGTGCCACAATATTTCTTCACGTTCAGTATCAGCCATGTCTTCAAGGTTTTTTTCTATTTCTGCTTTAACTTCTGGAGGTGCTTGTGAATAATCATAAACCCCGTCTTTTAGAATGATTTCAGGGTGCTCTTTTCTAATTTCGTTCAACCTTTTCAAAATTACTTCTAAACGTGAACTAAAGTAATCGTCCATATTCTTAACACCTTTATCTTGTGCTATATTATTGTCCTGCATAATATTATTGTGAAAAAAGAAAAATATAAATATAACGTTCTCACAAAAGAACGGCAAGCTTGTTTTGGTTTTTAAATGGGTCTTGCATTAAAGTGCATGGGAAAGAAAATAGAAGTTGATGAGGATGTTTTAGAAGAAATATTAAAAGAGCTTGAAGAAATCAAGAGCGTTGTTTCTCGTTTAGGAGCTTCGAAATGATTTCCGTGAGCTTATCGATTCTATACTTTAACTCTTCAATCGAGACTGACTTTTGAGCTATCTCTTGTAGGTTCAAAGGAGCTCCGCAGTTAGAACAGTAGTTTTGCGATGGATGATTCAAAGCGTGACACTTAGGGCATTCTATTGTTTGCGGTTTTGGAGGTTCTAATGGCTTTCCCCCGTAGATGTTTCTCACGACTTCGCGAAGGTCTTTTGCTGAAAGGTGCAAATAAACTGCAGGGACGCGCGATCCTATCTTCCAGCCGTATTTCAAGCAAAGTTGCGCTTCTGTAAAGCCTAGCTTCGCGTCCCTTGTCGCGCTCGTGTGCCTGA